>Ga0209380_10001018_pt1 | contig 19505 bp, 17 predicted proteins | sample HubBroMetageWFT6_FD_188347 | JGI IMG/M metagenome (GOLD analysis project Ga0209380, IMG submission 188347) | Warmed and freeze-thawed soil microbial communities from the Hubbard Brook experimental Forest, New Hampshire - Hubbard Brook CCASE Soil... | ecosystem: Environmental > Terrestrial >...
GCCAATTGCCCGTGCACGGTCGTGATTCTTTCCCCTGCCTCTGTCAGTTCCACAAACGTCATGGATGAGCTTTCCTTCGCGCTGGAGGAACAGAAGACTATCATCCCAGCCATGTACCAAGATTGCGTGGTGCCATTTCGCTTGCGCCGAGTGCAGTATGTGGATTTCAGAGAGGACTACGCGCGCGGGCTTCAGCTACTCCTCACCGCCTGAAGCGAGGGAGCGAACCGCGTTTCGAGCTTTTCAACCTGAGACAAACGCGCGGATCGCGTTTTGGGAAAGCTTCTTTATGAGGCGAGAAGGCCTTCCTGCCGAGCCTGAGTGCGAGCACCGCCCACCGGATGCAAGTTGGTTTGCGCTTCGAATTTTCGGTCCTCTAATCGCTCTCTGCTAGTCACGATGCTCATCCGGCGCAGCGAATACGGCAATTCTCTTCCACAATCGAGGCAGCAGACATATGCAAGACCGGTCCGGTCGCGATGCGGCCATGTGGTGTTCGGATGTACACAGTCGAACAGGTAAGCCAGAATCAATTTCAGCCAGGTCATATTCGCCTCCTAGGCCAGCGCGGCCTCTCCAAGAACGTTGCTGTGCGCGTCGAGGTGGACAGAAGCCAATTGGAGGTAGGCCTTCCGCAATTGCGCACGAAACTCTTCCTCGCTCATCTTTGCCCTTGTGGCAACTTCCTCGATCTTGTAGCCAACCACGTGATGCAGGACGAAGGCGACACGAGAACTGGAATCAAGCTGAAAAATCGGGTTCCCGCTCATGTCCTTGGTCAATGAAAGGAACGGCTTTGAGTTCATCGAGTTGGAATCGGCATAGAGCACCGCATCATAAACTGAACTTTCATAGTCCCACCCCATACGGGACGGAAGGCGTAATTGCTCGAGAGAGAGCTCGACGCTACGTCTGAGAAGGTCGTAGTCAGCCGCCACTTCCTGCGAGGACCAGTCAAGCGCCGCCATCACGACCGACAACGCCATGGCTGGATCAAGACTGAGCAGGTATGCGGAACAGGTAAGCCGATCGAGTTCGGCTTGGAGATTCATCTCTGCCGCCTGGCTTGTTTGTAGAGTCATTGGTTTGTACCGCCAACACATCAGGAAGGGCAACTGATGTGCCAAATCGGACCGAAGAGCTTAGTGTTCCTAATTCTTTGGAATCAAAGGGCTGGCCGGAGAGGCTGGCGGGTCTTCTTTGCTGAATGGCTGAAAGTGTCGAACCTTGTCGACAGCGGTCGGCGAACCATGGCCTCGATCTAAATCAAAAGGCGCAAATATGGTTTCCTCAAAGACATCGAAGGCGGAAAGGACAATCGTCGTGTACGGCGGAAAGCGAACCGTGCCCGGCCGCCGCGGGCCGGCGTACTTACCGAAACAACGACACCCCGATGAATAACATGTGCGAGTCCATGCCAGGATTTTGATTGCCTAGATTGGCATTAGAAATATGGTGGTATTTGTATCCCAGGTCAATGGCGGTGCGGCGGTTTGATGTGAACAACTGCACGCCGCCGCCAAGTTGGGCGGTAAAGTTGAACTGAGTGGCCCCAAACATCCGATGGTTGAAGTACAGGAAACCGCCACCGCTTGTGAGAAAGGGTTCGACGCGGCGGAAATGGACGAAGTTTACTTGTGCACCGACAGGACTCCCACCAGCGCCGTAAGAATACGCTCGATGGCCGGTGCCGGTTCGTGGATCGCCAACTAATGCCAAAGGAACTGCATCGAAAACCCAGCGCACCGCGAACGGTTCCTTCCAGTAGATAAGCCGTTCGTAGCGGCTCTCGAGCTGATAATTTCTTCCACCGATGGTGCTCGAAAACGCGTGGCCGTTTTCAAATTCCCCGCCGAACCAATACGTGTATTCGCTATACGCATGCCATGGGTGCTGTTCTTGTGCGAAGGACGAGGGCAGGAGAAACATTGTACTGACAATCGTGGCGAATAAGGCGCTTGTCCCATTTGCAAGCCTATTTTTTCGGCCTCGATCTCGCGCACTCAAACGGTCACTGTCGGACGGCAGACAGGCGGGAAACGTAAGGGGATATAGTTCGGTCTGGAGATCCTTGGCTGCCGCATTGCTGAATTGCGGAATCATGTTTGAGCCCCGGCACCAAGAATGCAACTGGTATGCCAACAAGAGCGATCGAGGTTGCGCTTCTAATGTTCAGGAAATATAGAGATCTCTTTATAGAGATTGGTCTGAGCAGGTGTCGAAGTGTCGAAACTGTCGAGAACCTGGCACGTGCTAATGACAGTCTTGCCGCAAACCATCGTTCCGGTTAACCAGACACAAGCTGTCGGTCAGAGGCTACGCCTTGGCCTTAAAGAGCTGACCTGCCAGGCTCCCCCGCTACGTCATGCCTCGCCACTGTCAGGCTTCGAATGAAGGTGGAGCTGGCCCACCAAGGAACGCTTGCTGGAGGCCGGCGACTAACTTGCAGCGAAAACTCGGGAGAGCAACTCTGAACAGGCTCTTCAGAAACTGCCGTTTGGAGCATCACTCAAGAAGAGATTGCTGCGTGGAACTCGGGCGATGCCACCGCGTACTCTCGGCACTTCGCCGACGACGGGACCTTCACCAGCATTCGAGGGCAATTCTTTCACTGGGCGTCAAGCCTTGATTGACAGGCATGACTCATTTTTAAGGGACCATACCACGGCAGCACGCTCCGGCAGGACATTGTTTCATTGAGGTTTGTCCGGTCCGAGGTTGCCGTCGTTGAAGTGCTCGCCTCAATCACAGGAATTCCAAAGCCGCAACCCGGGACGAGTCCCAATGATGAAGGGCGTCTCCGGACACGATTGTTGCAGGTGATTGTGAAAGATGGAGGCGAATGAAAGATCGCCGCCTACCACACGGACGTGAAGCCGGATGTGCCGGCACAGACCCCCGATGAGTACGGTGAGTGCGCGAAACACCACGATCCTCGTCACGGTCGCTCTCCGCGATAAAGGTGCCTGGATTTAGCTGACCGGCCACCTGATTGAACGGCAGTAATTTCGTCGGCGGGGATGGTTGCACCGATTCGGCAGGAGTGTCAATCGGAGATCGCCCAGCGTGCCGTGTTTCGCTTTGTCAAAGACGGCCCGACCAGGGAATAAGGGGGGAGGTTGGAAGACAGCTTGATAGGAGCCTTATTGGCACGATTTCAACCGTGCCAACTCCCTCGAAGGCGACACGGTGGCTATTGATTGTTTCGCATTGCAGAACTCGAAGTGACGAACCGTCAAGACTCGCTTTGCGGCATGGTCAACAGATTTGTGTGCATTCCATGTCGAGCAACGCGCTGAGTTTTTTCAACTTGCTCGCGACGTGCCCGACTCCAACCGCACAATGATGCGCCGGGCCATGAACGTTCCACTGGTTCATGAAACATCTGGCACCGAGTGAAAAGCGGTATCGGCTATTCGTGTTGCCGATCTCGAGAATCGGACCCCTCACGGACTCGCCTTCGGCGACCAGCAACTTCAGTCTTCCGTCTGCGGTCTGGACGATGGAGAGCAACGTCACCGGCCCGAGTTTTACGGACATCTCAACCGAGAGTCCATGGCCCAGTTTTCCGTGGTAGACCTCCAAAGCGCGCACTTTGGTCTTTCCTTCGGCAATCGCGATATGGCCCGGGCCATCGTGTCCCATAAGAACGACGTCATCGTTGTAGTCGACAGCATAGTATTCGGTGAACGAACCCCCGGCACCGAATGAATCCATGATCTTCATGGCTTGGGCGTTCTTGATTTCGTACTCGCCGGCCACAGGAACGCCGCGAGCGGTCAGCAAACTCGTTCCCAAGATGATGGAACTGATGGTGTCTTGGTTATCCGCACTGCCTACGCCCTTGTGGTAGTACGCTAGGGACCCGAGCGCGTGAATCTCGACTAGCCGATCCAGAGCAACGGAAGTGCGAGCCGCTCGCTGAAGTTCCTCGGCTGGGCAATCCGGCTGCACCTCCATGACAGTCCGGAATTCCCCCACTCGTCGCTCCAGATCGGAATTACTCACCTCTTGTCGCAAAGCGGTTAGTTCGTCCACCTCGAGGATTTCTATGTGGCCTCCGAAGTGAGCACATTGCTGGGTGAGATCCGAATAGATGTCGAGCATGCCTCCGTAGTAGTTGCCCATCAGGCCGAGACGATTGTGTTCCATGACCTGGGCGACCCGGGCAGCTTCGATCCATTCGGCGATCTCGCCCCAAGCCACAGGATCGTTCTCCAGCATGCCGCTCACCTGAAAAAATGGTATGCGGCAACGGTTGAAGACATTCGCGATTTCCGGAACCGGACACGCCTGGCAGTACGCGAGCCACTCTCCAGTCATCTTGGCGCGATCCCCCATGTGATTGAAGCGGTCGTAGTCGATGGCCGCAGCCGGAGCGAGATTGAGAATGATGACTGGAACCTTGGCTCGGCGCACCGCGGGAAGCACGGTCGCAGAGAGGGCGTACGTCGTGACGTGTAGGAAGATGAGGTCAACATCTGCTCGACGGAATTCATGTCCAGCAACCAAAGACTTCTCTGGGGTGTCGATCAATCCTAGGTTTATTACCCGGACTTGAGAATTCGCAAGATTCAGGGCGACTTGCTCGGTGTATCCGATCAGGCGATCCTGCAGCCCGGGAAACTGCGGCCAGTAGGTATCCAGACCGATTCCGAACAGGCCGACCTTGAGTTGATGGCCGGAAGTATTCATGCCTGGTCTTCCCCAAATAACGTTCGTCATGACCAAAGATCTCGAACAGTCGGCAAGCATAGTCTGCGGGAGTTCGAGCCGCAAGCTTCCCGCAAACCAGCTTCCCGCAAACCAGCTTCCCGCAAACCAGGAGATGTGTTCTGCAATGCGAACTGGATGATCCATGTCCTGTCCGCTTTGGCGGTTCGTTAACCAGCAACCGACAAGAACCGCGGGGGCAACGGCGGGCTGGGTCCAAATGGCTCCAGGCGTCCCATGCTGTTTGTCATCGCGAAATGCTCCAATCTCTTCGATTGTCGATTGACGACTTCCACCGGCTGATGCAAGCATCCGATTCCACGAGGAATCTGGGGAAGCGTGCCCAAACCATCGTCAGATCGATTTCGCGGAGGTGAGTATGAATCGCAAATTGCAACCTGGCACAGTAGCGGCCCTGTTAGTTGTTGTCCTGCTCACCAGGCCATCAGTGGCGCAAGATCAGCCGGCCAAGGTCGCGGTGAACTGGGACAAAGTGATACGAGTTTCCCAGACGACCCCAACCCTGCAAGTCGTTGTCAATCCTCCCCTGCAACGCGGAACGCCGGTTCACCATAATGCCTTCAAATCGCTGCACGATTTGCAGGCCGACTACGTGCGCTATGTACCATGGCTCCCTTATCCGAAGCTGGGCGTGGCGGAACTGGAGCCTCCTAAAGACGGCAAGACGTCGTGGGACTTCTCGGCGATTGATCCGATCACGATCGACTTCCTCGAGGCCACAAAAGGCCACTCAGCCATTCTCAACTTCAGCACGATTCCGCAGTGGATGTACAAGTCCGACGAGCCCTGGACGTATCCTGCGGACCCGAACCAGGTTACGTGGGACTACGAAAAAGGCACTGAGCTGCGCGATCCCAGCATGAAGGAGGTTGCCGATTACTATGCTCGCCTGCTTGCCTGGTACACGAGCGGTGGCTTCACCGATGAGTTTGGCAAGCACCACGAGTCGGGCTACCACTATCCAATTTCTCACTGGGAAGTATTGAACGAGGTTGAATTCGAGCACCACATCGACCCCGAGACCTACACTCGTCTCTACGACGCCGTGGTTACTGCGATGAAGAAGGTGCAGCCGGACATGAAGTTCGTTGGGCTGGCGCTGGCCATGACGACGGATCCGCACTACTTCGAATATTTCCTCGACCACAAGAACCACAAGCCCGGCGTTCCCCTGGATTTCATTTCCTACCACTTCTATGCGATCCCGTCGCCCGACGAAACTCCCGAGGTGGAACAGTTCACATACTTCGACCAGGCAGAGGGTTTTCTGAAGACGGTGCGTTACGTGGAATCGATTCGCAAGCGGCTGTCCCCGGAAACCAAAACGACGATCGACGAACTCGGCGTGATCTCGGCTGACGACCTGACTCAGGGAGAACCTGGCCACGTCGACAAACCAATCGAAAACTCCTACTGGAATCTCGCTGGGGCAATGTACGCCTATCTTTTCGGTGAGACGACGAAGATGGGTATTGAGGTCGCGGGCGAGTCGCAGCTTGTGGGCTTCCCAACCCAGTTCCCAAGCGTTTCGATGGTGGATTGGAACGACGGCCAGCCGAATGCGCGGTATTGGGTCCTCAAATTACTTCACGACAACTTTGGCCCGGGGGACAAGCTGGTCAAAATTGAGCCACCCAGTCCACCTGCGAAAGATAATCCATACGTCTACTCGCTTGCCTTCGCCACGCGCGACGGAAAACGGCGGGTGTTGCTGGTCAACAAGCGAAATCGAAGTTTTGACGTATCGGTGGTCGGTGCGAGTGGAGGCCAAGTCGACTGCGTGGATCAGACCACGGGGTTCCAGCCGCCTGCTTCCATGAAGCTGAGCAGCGATACGGTGAAGCTGTCGGGATTCTCGGTAGCAGTGGTAACGCTGCCCCAGCGGTAGTTTACTGGGAGCTGATTGGACGAGAAAGTAAGTAGTTAATTTGTGAGAGGGTTACAGGCGCTGGGATGTCTTACCCACGTGGGGTACTACGATGCCATCGTTCCAACTCCAAAGTCTTCACCAACGCCTGCTGCGCCAGAGTCTGCTGAGAGAGTAAGTAAGCGGTGCGGGGTGGTCCCTTTTCGCCCTGCGGAGGGTAGAGTAAAACGAACTGTTTGATCTGCTCCAGTTCCTGCAACAGTTGTTCGATGGACAGATCGGCCCAGGCGGCTTGGGCCTGCTTGTGGACATATTGCAGCAGGGAGATGCCGAGCATGCAGTAGAAGGCATGGATGCGAATCTCGCGGTCGGTCCAGTGATACATAGGATCCCAACCCAGCCATTGTCCATCCTTGAGTCCGCGGAAGACGCGTTCGATGTGTTGCTGACCGGTATAACCGGCGACCACTTGCTCGGCACTCCAGTCCATGCGGTTGGTCAGCAGCACGGTGCGCCCCAGGCGCTGATCGAGCAACTGCGGCAAGGCGGCAGAATCGAAGTCGAACTGCAAATGCCAATGTCCCTCGCGTTGTTCCAGTTGATAGCGAATCAACTCGGCTAGGAAGGGTGCCGCCAGCCAGCGCCCGATCTTGCGCACGATCTGATCGTGTTTCCAGTGCGCCTTGGGTTGGTTCAGTTCTTGGGCGAGATGGCGTAGCGACTGCAGCACGCGGCTGAGGCTGGTGGTCAGACTGTGCAGCTGCTCGCCGGCGAAGGAAGCCGAGTACTTGACGACGCAAAGATATTCCTGCCCGTGTACCAGGATTTTCTCGGCGGCAGCTCGCACCCCGGCTTGCGCACTGCTGCAGACCGGGAGTTCTTCCACCGCCCGGCTGCGCAACTCGGCCGGCGCCTGATTCCAGGGCAAGGCTGAGATCCAGCCCACGCCAGCTTCTTCGAAGGCCATGGTGTTGGCCAGTGCCGCCGAACCTTTATCCAACACCAGGGTGACGGTGTCGCGCGTAATCTGGTTCTGATCCACCATACGGGTGATGCGCGCCAGGGCGGTCGAAAACTCATCCACGTCGGCTACATTCCCCGGATAGACGTGATGACAGAGGCTTAACCCATGCTCGCCATCGAGGACGTAGCTGAGCCCCACTTGTCGCAGGTTGTGCCGGCCTTGCTGGTTGTCCCCACGCTGCGCCAGTTGATTGCGGGTATTGGTGCTGGCGATATAGGTGTAGAAGTTGGTGGTGTCGTAGGCCAGCAGACGACGACTCACCAGTTGTTTCTCTTTCCACAATCCCAGCAGACGCAACTGAGCTTGCTCCAGGGGATCGTCGGCCGGGGAGAGCGCCTCGTGTCCTTCGGGCAGGATCTGCTCAAAGGTGTCCCAGAAGGCTTGCGAAGTGAAGCGCTCCTCAGGAAACTCCCACAGGGTCGACAGAATGGAGGAGCGATACCAATCGGGGACTTCGGTCTTGGGTCCGGGCTGGCAGATGCGGTGGATGGCCGCCAGCAAGAGGTAGTGAGCGGGCGAGGGTCCGGAACGGGGCGTGGGCCAGAGGGAGTGGAGCAAGTCCCAGACGCCGGTTTGCTGAGCGGCGGCCCAGAGGGCGGCGGGCAAGCCAAACTCGCGGGTGGAAGCGGCCAGGGGGATGGGGGCGGTGCGATCGCGCACCATCTCGGCGAGTTTCTCGGCGGTGCCGAGGTAGGCCTGATGGACGATGCGGGGTTTGCCCTCGACGCGGGCGCTTTCGACGACGTAGTAGTAGAGTTTGTTGCCCTTCTTTTTGGCGACGAGGCTTGGCATAACAGGGTAATGCAATAGCTTTACTGTCCAGTGTGCGTCAAGCACAAAATGCGCACAGTTATCCACAGGGATCTACTTTATACAGGGTAATACAGAAATCATTGGCAGATTTTCCTGCAAGCGCCTATTTCTGTCGAGTCCTCCCAATCTTTTGATCTTATCGCTCGCGGGCACGAATTCCGGCGATTTGTCACCCCAACCTGATTCGAGAGCGCCCTTCAGGAAACCCAAGATTCTGCAAAGCGAAACTGTAGTTCTGCCCCCCTCCCCCGCTTTATAGCAACCTTTCCTCATCGATCCATTATCCTTCGACTTCTCCCTTTCGGACTCCTTTGGGCCGGTTGAGCGAGCTGGAACCTGTTGTGCAATGCGAAACTATATGTTTCCTTAAAGAAGTCCGTGACCTGACGAGTGAAGGATTGTAGTCTTCGTTTCCGACATAGATTCCGACGAGATGAGGTCCCTAATGGACGCAGGCAAGAGTGAAAAAGTGTTTAACGCGCTCGAAACTTTCCGTATTGAACTTCCGTCCTGGGGCTTTGCCAATACTGGCACGCGCTTCGGAAAATTCATTCAGCCGGCAGCAGCCACGACCACCGAGGAAAAATTCAGCGATGCAGGTCAGGTCCACCAACTCACGGGTGTGTGCCCAACGGTAGCGCTGCATGTGTTGTGGGACTGCCCCGATGGGGTTCGAAGTACGGACGACATCAAGAAATTTGCGGAACGCTATCGAGTCCTGCCTGGAGCGATTAATCCCAACCTGTTTCAGGATCAGGAATATAAGTACGGATCGTTCGGCAACCCTGACCAAGCAGTGCGCCAGCGTGCCTTGCAACACACCAAGGACAGCATCGAGATCGCTCGGCGGCTGCGCAGCAGAGATCTCTCCATGTGGTTTGCCGACGGGTCAAACTATCCCGGTACCGCAAACATCCGGCAGCGCAAACAGTGGTTCCAGGAGTGTCTCAAAGAAGCGCACGACGAGTTGTCTCCCGACCAACGGATGCTCTTGGAGTACAAGCCATTTGAGCCGGCCTTTTACCACACCGATATCGGGGATTGGGGAATGGCGCTACTTCTGGCGCGTGGGGCGGGGCCGCAGGCCAAGGTCTTGGTCGACACCGGACATCACTATGCGGCACAGAACATAGAACAAATCGTTGCCTGGCTTTTGTCGGAGGACATGCTCGGCGGCTTCCATTTCAATGATCGCCGTTACGCCGATGATGATTTGACCATGGGCTCGATTGATCCGTATCAAGTTTTCCGCATCTTCCACGAGATTCGCTTTTTCGAATGGGAAACCGGCAAGAAGGCCGACATTGCGTACATGGTGGATCAAAGCCACAATCTGAAAGGCAAGATGGAGGCGATGATTCAGACGGTGACGATGGCGCAGCAGCTTTTTACCAAGAGCGCTCTGGTGGATGGCAAAGAGCTTGCGATTGCGCAGAAGAACTGCGATCTCGTGCGCGCCGAATCCTTGTTGCAGGACGCATTCGCCACCGACGTTCGCCCGGCAATCCAGGATTGGCGTGAATCTAAGGGACTACCCAGCGATCCCATGGAGGCATTCCGACAGAGCGGATATCTCGAGCGCATCACCAAAGAACGTGCCGCACGAAATTCACGAAACGTCTCCTCCTATGCCTGAGACTTCTCACGCCGGGCCATATCTGGCTTTCGATTTCGGTGCCGAGAGCGGACGAGCCGTGTTGGCGCATCTGCAGTCGGGGGTCCTTACGACCAAAGAAGTACATCGGTTCCCCAATGAACCCGTCGCGTACGGAGGATCGCTGCACTGGGATGTGGCAAGACTCTGGTTCGAGGTAAGGAAGGCTCTCGCCTGTCTTGAAGAAGTCGAACTCGCGGGAATCGGCGTTGACGCTTGGGGTGTCGATTATGCCCTGCTGGGCGAGCGGGGCGAGTTGCTGGGCAATCCTTACCACTACCGGGATCGGCGAACCGAAGGCGTGATGGAGGAGGTCTTCAAGAAAGTTCCCCAGGACGACATCTATCGGGCGACCGGGATTCAGTTCATGCCGATCAACACTCTCTATCAACTCTTCGCCGAGCGTCGTCAGAGTCCCAAGGTTATCGCTGCCGCCAAGCACCTGGTGACGATCCCAGATCTTTTCAATTACTGGCTGACGGGAAATCCGGTTTGCGAATTCACCAACGCGACGACCACCCAGATGGTTGATCCCGTGAAGCGCGCATGGGCTAGCGATTTGCTTCAAGGCCTCGACCTTCCGGCCAACTTGCCGGCTCCGATCGTGGAGCCGGGTTCGATCCTCGGTGCGCTCTTGCCCGGCATCGCGCGAGGTTCCTCGCTTGCTGGCACAACAGTCATAGCTCCCGCATGCCACGACACGGGCTCGGCAGTAGCAGCAATCTCGGCTCGCGAAGGTACCGCCTTTCTGAGTTCGGGAACGTGGTCATTGTTGGGAACAGAGCTGGATTCTCCGGTCATCACGCCCGAGACGCTGCGCTTGAATTTCACGAACGAAGGCGGCGTCAACGGAACCACGCGCCTGCTGAAGAACGTGATGGGTCTCTGGATGCTGCAATGCTGCCGGCAATCCTGGACTGCAGCCGGAAGTTCTTACGACTATCGGGAATTAATGGAACTGGCGTCCGAGGAGGCGTCGTTCCGTCACCTCGTTGACCCCGATGATGAATCTTTTTTGCGGCCACCAGACATGCCCTCGGCAATCAACCGCTTTTGCAGCCGAACTCACCAACCGGTACCGCAAGCGCCCGGCGCTTACGTGCGGACGATCTTTGAGAGCCTCGCGTTCAAGTACCGGCTGGTTCTGCGGAATCTCGAGCAAGTAACGGGCAAGCCCTTAGAGCAGATCCGGATTATCGGCGGCGGATCGAAAAACCGCTTGCTGAACCAACTGACGGCTGACGCTACAGGAAAGAGAGTTCTGGTGGGTCCGGCGGAGGCTACGGCACTGGGAAATGTGGCAATCCAAATTCTTGCCACGGGAGGCGCCACTTCTCTTCCGGAAGTGCGCGCCATTGTGGATCGCTCATTTCCGACTGAAGTCTTCGATCCGATCGAGACCGACAAATGGGACCAGCACGCGGAACGCTTCGAACAATATTGCGGGAGTATCTATGCCTGAAACTAAAGAAACAGTTCACCTGAAGGATTTGTGGGACGACAAAAAGGCGCAAACAATGGCGGGTAATCAACTGGCCTTGCTGCGTTATCGCTCGAACCTGCTGGGTACGGACTTGCGCATCACCAATTTCGGCGGCGGCAATACCAGTTCAAAGATGGACCTCCCGGATCCTTTCACAGGCCGGTCGGTACGAGTGCTTGCCGTAAAGGGCAGCGGAGGTGATCTGGGCTCAATTGCCGAATCCGGTTTCGCCTTGCTCTACCGCGACCGCCTGGAACAATTGAAGGATCTGTACCGCGGCGAACGGTACGAAGATGAGATGGTTCGCTACTATCCGCTCTCGGCGTTTGGCGAGAGTCGCGTGGCAGCCTCGATTGACACTCCTCTGCACGCGTTCCTGCCGTTTGATCACGTCGACCATCTGCATCCCGATTGGGCCATCGCCCTCGCGGCCAGCGCCAACGGGAAGCAAAAGTTGGAGGAATTCAACGAGGAATTCGACCGCAAAATCGTGTGGGTGCCGTGGCAGCGTCCCGGATTCGAGCTGGCGCTCCTGCTTGAGCGAGCCGTCAAAGACAATCCCGAAGCGGAGGGTCTCATCCTCGGCGGCCACGGGCTGTTCACCTGGGGAACGACGCAACGCGATTGCTACTTGAATAGCATTCACACGATCGATCAGATGGGCGAATTCATTCTCCGACACCAATCGAAAAAGGGTTCGCTGTTCGGCGGAGCCCTGCATGCGCCGCTAAAGGATCGCAAGAACATTTCCACCCAGATTCTGCCTGCTCTTCGAGGCGCGTTGTCTTCCAATCGCCGCGTAGTCGCCCACTACGCCGACGACGAAGACGCCCTGACTTACGCAGGATCGAGGTGGGCGAAAGAACTCAGCGCCCTGGGCACAAGCTGCCCGGACCACTTCTTGAGAACTCGTGTCTGTCCGATGTTTCTCTCCTGGGATCCGGCAAAGGATGACATCAATGCTCTGAAGAATCGCATTCAGAGTGACGTTGTCGACTATCGATCCGCCTACAAGAAGTATTACGAGGAATGGGCCACGAACGATTCGCCCCAGCTGCGTGATTCCAATCCGTCAGTCGTCGTGGTGCCGGGCTTAGGCTTGTTGGGCTTCGGCAGGAACAAGAAAGAAGCGCGCATCACCACCGAATTTTTCATTAACGCCATCCACGTCATGGCGGGCGCGAACGCACTTGAAGATGGCGAGGTTTCCCATCCCCTGCCGCAGGCCAGGCGCGACGAGCAATCTCAGCGCTTCACCCACTTCCATAATTATGTGGCACTCCCCCGGTCGGAGGCGTTCCGCATCGAGTATTGGGCCCTCGAAGAAGCCAAACTTCAGCGCATGCCCGCCGAGGCAGAGTTCAGCCGCAAGATCGCGCTGGTTATCGGCGGGGCCAGCGGTATCGGCCGCGAAGTAGCCCTGTTGCTGGGCCGAAAGGGAGCTCACGTTGTCATCGCCGATTTTGATCAGCCGGGGGCAAGCAAGGTTGCCGATGAGGTGGGCACCGTCGGCTCTCGCGAATTTGTAGCGCATACCACGGTCGATCTCAGCTCGTCCACCTCGCTGTCTGACGCGACCAAGTACACCCTTTCGCAGTTCGGCGGTATTGACGTGATCGTCAACACCGCAGCGATCTATCCCGTGCCCGGCCCGGATGGAGAGCTTGCAGAGGCAGAATGGGCCAGGACTTTTCTGGTGAACGTGACCGGCAATTATCTATTAGCGCGACAGGCCGAATGGGTGTTCAAAGACCAGGGACTCCCCTGCGCGATGGTCCTTACAAGTTCCGCCAACGCCGTGGTTCCTAAAAAGGGCAGCGAGGCTTATGACACGAGCAAGACAGCTCTCAACCACCTGATTCGGGAGCTTGCGATCAAACTCAGTCCTCACGTGCGGGTAAACGGAATCGCTCCGGCAACCGTGGTTGCCGGATCCACAATGTTCCCGCGGGACCGAGTGATGCAATCGCTCCAGAAGTATACGATCGCCTTCTCTGAGTCGGAGACCACCGAGGAACTGCGCGGCAAGCTGGCAGATTTTTATGCGCAACGTACGCTGACCAAGCGGGCGATTCTTCCGCAGGATTGCGCTGCCGCGATGGTATGGCTGGCCAGCGATCAAAGCGCAAAGACGACGGGTCACGTCATTCCAGTCGACGGCGGCCTGCCCGAAGGCTTCCTGCGTTAAGGAGCAAATATGCAGCGCGTCTGCTTTGTGTTACAGGTCAAACCGGAGCGGCTCGAGGAATACAAGCAACGACACCGCACAGTATGGCCCGAGATGCTGGCTGCTTTGCGCGAGTCCGGATGGCACAACTATTCATTGTTCCTGCGAGGCGATGGCCTTCTGATCGGCTATCTTGAAACCGATGACTTCGAACGCGCTCGGGCTGGGATGGCCCAACGCGAAGTGAATGAACGTTGGCAGCGGCAAATGGGCAGCTTCTTTGTACAGCCTGACGGAGCGTTGCCCGATGGGGCCATGCAGCCTCTGGAAGAAGTCTTCCATTTGTAATTCAGATTCGAGGAATAAATGAATCCAAACCCGGCACTCGGGGTCTTGTTTCATTGGTTGGGCGGACTGGCTTCGGGCAGTTTTTATGTTCCCTATCGAGGTGTGAAACGCTGGGCTTGGGAGACTTACTGGCTCGCTGGAGGATTCTTCAGCTGGATCATTGCACCCTGGATTCTAGCCTCATTTCTTACAAAGGACCTGCTTGCGGTGCTGGGCCAAGCTCCCCCCTCCGCGCTGTTCTGGGCCTTCTTCTTCGGACTCTTGTGGGGAGTGGGCGGGCTCACCTTCGGCCTGACCATGCGCTACCTTGGCCTGTCGCTCGGCATGGCGGTCGTGCTTGGACTCTGTGCGGCATTCGGCACACTCATGCCGCCGATCTTCCGTGGTCAATTCGTGACCCAGGTACTCGCAACTTCCTCGGGGCGCGTAATTCTGTTTGGAATTTTCGTTTGCCTCGCCGGCATCGCTGCCGCGGGACTGGCGGGAATTTCAAAAGAGCGCGTCATGTCACCGGAGCAGAAGAGATCTGCGATTCGGGAATTTGACCTGCGAAAAGGCATTGGGGTTGCTCTGCTCTCCGGCGTCATGAGCGCATGCTTCGCGTATGGGCTGGCGGCTGGGGATCCGATCAAGACGCTTACCTTGCAACATGGGACTGCCAAACTATGGCAGGGATTGCCTGTGCTGATTGTGGTCCTGGTCGGCGGATTTCTGACGAACTTCATCTGGTGCCTGATACTGCTCACACGCAATAAGACGGGATACCAATTCTTCAGCTCGGTCATTCGACAGGACGGCCCGAAAGACGAACCCATCATCGAAACGGCTGTGGATGCGCCCAGCCGTGAAGTGGCGGAGCGTATCGGCTCTTCCCAAAGCGGACAAACTCAGGTGGCGGTGATGACGCCAGAAGTTCCCGCCTCAGCGGCGCCGCACGCACCGATGCTGCGCAACTACCTTCTCTGCGCTCTAGCAGGGACCACCTGGTACTTCCAATTCTTTTTCTACACCATGGGGGAGAGCCAGATGGGGCGCTATGGCTTCTCGAGTTGGACGCTCCACATGGCCAGCATCATCATTTTCAGCAGCTTGTGGGGGATCGGGTTCAAAGAGTGGAAGGGCGCAGGCTCACGCGCCGGGTATCTGCTCACTTTGGCGTTGTTTCTGTTGGTTGCGTCCACTGTGATTGTCGGCTACGGAAACTATTTGGGATTGGCGAATGCCGGACAATAGCTTCGTCCCTGGCGTCGCCGTCTATAGCCCACGCGGCAAACTTTCTGTCGGGCGCGGGCGTTACGACGAACTGAATCGCTTGCGCTTCATGGAAACTACGGGTGTTGCTTTGGCGCGACCAGGATCTCGCGTGGGACTCGCCTGACGAGCCTTTCCTCGTCGCGAGCGCCGCCCTCTGACGGCATGTCGAAAACGCACCAGATGTCTGCCGGTGAGGTTGCGCTTGGGCAGACGCCTGCCGCCGCGACAATGACTCGAAGCGGATGAACAGGCGCTGGACTGCTAACTAAGTAACAGTTGTCAGCGGCTAAAGCCCGTATTTATTGTGAACGCTGTCGCGGCGCTGAAGCGCCGCTATTCCTCGTGTTCAAGCACCAATCCCTATAGCGAAAGCCGCTTTTCCACGACCTGGTTAACTTGCGCTCAAATCTAGCCTTTCGGGACGCTCCCAGCGGTCGCGTCCTTTATTAAATCAGAAGGCTGCCAGTCGCCACCGTGATACCACTTCACGATCTTGCCGTCGGGACCAATCACAACGGTGCTCAGATTATGGGTGATGGTTCCCCCTTCGGGTTGAATTGTGAGCGCGAAGAAGTCGGCAAGCCGCGGCAAGTCCGCGAGGCGGGGAGCGGCGAATTCCCAGCGGTTGAACAGCGCAGACTCGTGCGTGTGCGCCACGGAAAAGCCATAATCCCGCAGAACCTTGGGCCGGTCGTGCTCAGGATCGAAGCTGACACTCAACAGATGAGCATTGGTAAGCGCTGCATTCGTAGCCGCCTGTTTGTAGATTTCCGCGAAGTTGCCGCTCATGCGCGGGCAAAAATCGGGAAAAGGGCAGCGCGTGTAAATAAAAGTGACGAACAGAACCTTTCCCCGATACTGCTTGAGAGAAATGAGCTTGCCGCTCTGATTGGTGAAAGAAAAATCGGGAACTTCTTCTCCGGGAGCCGGCATGTGCAACGAGCTTGCTCCGGGGGCGTGAGAAGGGTCGATGTGCGCTATGACTTTCACATTCTCCAGCCAGTAGTCAGGAGCAGCGTCGTCATTCTTCGCGCCGGAAGAAACGACAACCACTTCCGCGGAAACGGAATCGCCGGGAATCAGATGGTTCAACGTTGCCGCTGGTTTGATCTTGTACGGCATTGCCATCGCGTCCATGAATCCGGGAATGGCGTCGCCGTCAATGATGGCCGACTGGGCCTGGCTGTCGACCGACACAATACGGCCAGTGAAGGGGTAACGTTTCTGGGCCGAAACGCGATGGCATGAAGAAAAAGAGAGCCCGCCGCCGGCAAGGATGAGAGCGATCAGTAAGACACGGCCTGTATGGTTCATCACGCTTCCCATACTTTAACCCGGAGCGAGAGTGCGTGGCCAACGACTGGTCAAAAGAACAGGAGGTGCCACTGAGGAGCTTCGACAGCTGGCATTGCCCTTCGGCCGCGCTTGGCGCTGGCCGGACAGCCGAGGCGGCGGTCCCTACATGTTCATTGTTGGACTCAAAGTTTTGTGAAATCCTCGGGGCGATGCTGTACGGTCCGATTCCAGACGGCGAGGCTTTCGATGGCATGCAATCCTGAAGTGTTGAAACATGTTCCACTTTTCGCGCTGCTCGACGAAGAAGAAACTGCAGTACTCGCAGGTCAGGTACAGCTGAAAACGTTCGCGCCACGGCAGCGAATCTACAAGATCGGCGATCCTAGTGGGCCAGCGTATGTAGTCGTCTCCGGCCGGGTGCGGGTCGCAACCGTCGACCAAGAGCATCAGGAGGTTGTGGTCGACGAACCTTCGCACGGAGAGTTTTTCGGTTTCGCTTCGATGCTGGAGCAGACTCCGCATCAAACCGAGGCGACTGCGATTGACGAAGCGGTATGCATCGAAGTGGATCAACAAGACATTGCTGTGTTGCTGCAACGCAAGCCTCTGGCAGGAATGGATATGCTCCGCGTATTAGGCCGGCAGTTTCATGCGTCACAGCAACTCGTGCGTCTGCGTGCGAATCGCCATCCCAATGAAGTCATCGAAAAGGACGCGACGTTCGGCGAGCGCCTCGCCGATCGGGTGGCGGGCTTTGGCGGATCGTGGACATTTATCATCTCCTTCGGTTTCGCACTCGCAGTGTATATGACCGTCGACTCCCTGTTCGGCAAGCGCGCTTGGGATCCATATCCGTATATTTTGCTCAATCTGTTTCTTTCGATGCTGGCCTCAGTGCAGGCTCCCATCATCATGATGAGCCAAAACCGGCAGGATACGAAGGACCGCCTGCGCGGCGAATTGGATTACGATGTCAACCGGCGAGCCGAAGCCGAGATTCAGGGGCTGGCGCGGAAGCTGAATTTGCTGGGAGAAAAAATTGGAGACGTGGAAGACATCGTCAGACAGAAGCTGGCCCAAAGCTGAATGGCTGGTCTCTCGATCTCAGCCATGATTCATTGAGGGAGAGAAAATGCGGCATCAAGCGGGAACCGATTTCAGAAGGATGAGCTTGGAGCTTCGCTCTTGCTCTTGGCGCGCAGCGCGCTTGCGCCAGGCGATTGCCATTGGATGCGTCGTTATCAGTCTTGCAAAAGTGCCAGTGCACCACCCCGTCGTGGCAAGTATAAATCGTAGTTTCGACCACTGACGCGGGTACACAGCGCTGCAGAGAGTCTACAAAGTCGCAGGTGCAGTGGCCGATGTAGCGGGTAGCACACCATCTCCGCGATTTGTGAGAAGCCCAGCACAAGCGCACAGAGAAGCCACGCAATACAGATAAGTCTCGATGAAGCTATGAATGAAAAAGGTAGTGCGTTATGGGCCACCCCAGCAGGCCCCTAATTTCAATAGGCTCTTCGACTTTCATTACAGGGATATGACTACGGAGAGGTATCGTAACCGGGCAGTCCGAAGGGGTCCGCCCGGCTTTCGTTCAGATCGACAGTAAACGTTGAAAGAAGGAGCGATAGCGTTGTAATGCGATGCGCAGATCTTCTGTCGAGACGTTATCACCCCGGTCCCACTGTTGCTCGAGCCTAGAACGTTCTTCGGCGAAAACTTCGGCAAGACGCTTCATGGCTGCGGCGACTAAACCGTCCGCCTGCTCGACGGCGCTGCGCGGCTCATCGACGAAAGCGGTCTGAACGCCGCTCCAGCGGTTTCGTAACTCTTGCAATTCGTTATTGGGGAACAGCGGCGCATCAGCATCTGTTGAATTGCGAGCCTTGGATGCGAGATCCTGGGAAGATACGCCTTGCGAAGCTGCACTTTGGGCAGTCTCGCCGGATGGACGAGCTGCGAGCAGCGGTCTGGGCCGGCCCTCTTTCGACCGATCTGCTTTCGGCAGATCATCTCTAACCGGATCATCGGAGACCGCAGGACGCGTGTCCCGGGCCAAATCTGCCGCGGTCAAATCTTCTTCCAGTTGCGGTTGATCTTTTCGCATTGGCATGCTCATGCTCGTCTTTCCTCTTTTCTCTCGGCTGAATCCCCGAGCAACTCTTCAAATAGAGAGCGATAGTGGACCATGGCTTTCCGCATGTCTTCGGTGCTGGCGTCGCCACGATCGTGGCGCAGGGCAATGTCATGCGCCGCCCGATAGTTCTCCACCATTACCGGGTGATCGACCGAAATGTCGGCGGCGCGCTGTTCAAAATCAGCCATCGGATATCCACGCGCTTCCATCAGTTCATTCACCAAAATGTCTGCCTGTGCGACCGCGCCTTTGGGCTCGTCGACGAATTGCGATTGCACAGTTCTCCAGCGCTCTGCAAAATCCAGCCGGTTGCTGTCGGGCAGGGGACGAAGATCGAACTTGTCTCGCCGCTTGGCGCGCATCTCAAGCACGCCTTCGGCGCTGTGTACCGCGCCCTCTTTTTTGAGTACGCGATCGTATTCGGGTCCGAAACGTGCGCGGAGTTGTTGACTGCGGCGCTTGCGCGCCAGGAAGAAGCTGATAACTGCAATCACTACAACGGCGACGATCACCGCGATCACGAGAGCGAGCTGGCGCTGATCCATAGAGGAGAGGCCTCCGCGCTGAGAGTTTTGAACTGCGTGTTTACGTACCGTATCTGATTCCGGAGTGCAGAGTGGGGTTGGCGACAACTTCGGGGTCGGCACAAGGTGTTTCAGGAATGCGGCGACTTGCTGAACACCAAAGCCTCGATGCGGGAACACATTCACTATCCGTCGTGGGAGTGG
>Ga0209380_10001019_pt1 | contig 19485 bp, 20 predicted proteins | sample HubBroMetageWFT6_FD_188347 | JGI IMG/M metagenome (GOLD analysis project Ga0209380, IMG submission 188347) | Warmed and freeze-thawed soil microbial communities from the Hubbard Brook experimental Forest, New Hampshire - Hubbard Brook CCASE Soil... | ecosystem: Environmental > Terrestrial >...
AGGACAGGCCGAATTGACCAAAGGCGGTGTCGAAGAATCGACAACCCGTAAACGGCGAAGACATTCTGCATCTCTTCGAGCGGCGCGCGCATGGCCGCGCCGTTCAGGCCCCAGGCTCGGGAAGCGGGTCGCCGATACGGGTCGATGTCGCGGCCCGGATGCGGCAGATGTGGGATTAGGCGGAGTTCGCCCTGTCTCGGTAGATCGATTCCCTGAGGAGGTTGGCCCGTGGCTTCCTCGCCGATCCGCCCGCGGCCCGGGCAGGTCAGGGAACCCGGACTAGCCCTTGCGGCTAGATAATGCCTCGACACCCAAGCTGACCGATCTTGCGGTGCTCAGCCTCCGTCGTGTGGGAGGGTGCATAGACCCGTAGCTTGTTCTTGGGGTTGGTATTCGTTCTCCTGAACCGTCTCACTCTCGCGATTACCTCGCCGAATTCAGCGGCAACGCCGCTTGCGTTCGCGTGCGGCTTCGGGACCTACCTCGACTTCATGCTCACCACTTCATCTTCGCGATCACCCTCAAGCATGGCAGCGATCGTGCCTGCGGTGCGGTCAGCAACCGCTCGTAGAGGATCGTCTTTAAGATGCGCATAGCGTTCTGTCGTGCGCGCCTGCCGGTGCCCCAGCACCTTGCCAACGAGATAAAGGCTATCCCCGCCGGAAACCGCAATCGATGCGAAGGAATGGCGGAGATCGTGGATGCGAATATCCGGGAGCTTGGCCGCGTCGCGGATGCGCTGCCAAACCTTCTGAATCCCGACGAAATGCCCATTGCCCCTTTGAGCGGGTAGTACATACGGGCTGTCGTCTTCCCGCGGCAAGCTCGCCAATAGGCGCAGCGCAGGCGCACCCAGAGGAACAACTTTCGCCCCTGTCTTGCTATCTGGTAAGCGCAGACAGGCGCGGGCGAAGTCGACCCAAGCCCACTCTAGGGTCAGGATCTCGGACAACCGACATCCGGTCAGGACCAGGAGGCGGATCGCGGCGAGGGCGCTGTGCGGCTCTTGCCCTTCAGCCGTAGCGAGCGCCTCACCGAGCCTGGCCATCTCAGCTGGCGACAAGAAGCGCTCGCGTTTCTGCTCTAGAAATTTTTGAACATGTCGGCAGGGGTTCGAACCGATCGGGCGCTCGCCCCAGCGCTCTGCAATCTCGAAGATATGGGAAAGCAGAGCGCGACAGCGGTTTGCGTTGGTCGGCGTAGCTTTACGCGCAGCATGAAATTTGGCGATGTCGGTGGCGGTAACGTCCCGGAGCTTGAGTCGGCCGAGGGCCGGTTTGATATGCAATCGGAGATTTCGCTCCTCTTCCTCGACCGTCCGTGGCTTCTTGTACGGCCGCGCGTATTCCTGAACGTACCGATCCGTAAAAGCAGCAAGGGAAGGAGCATCAGCGTCTGCTCGGTGTGCCGCGGCCGCTCTCTTCTTCTCCTTCGCCGGGTCGATCCTATTCCTCACCTGACCGAGTAGCCGCCCCGCCTCGGCGCGAGCTGAATCCGGCGTCCAAGGGGAGCCCTGTCGCCCAATCGTATACCGCCGAACCGGAGTCCCACGGCCACCCATGCGGTATTGGATGAGATAGACCTTAGCACCAGCAGGCGTGACCTTCAGGCCAAACCCCTTTAGCTCGGTGTCCCAAACCAGTACATCTCTGCTTGCGGGTGCTACGGCGTCGACCCCCCGTTTGGTCAGTTTAGCCCTCATCGCGCCGCCTCCGGTGATTGCTGGTTAGCAATCAAATAGCAATCACCGTGGAGGACACAAGGGGAATGATGTGGAATGATCGGGCATCAATGCGGAGCAACGGCCGGAGTTTTAGGCAGGCTCAGCAATGACAAGGAATGATCGTGAAAGGTTGAAACACACACTACGGATCTGGGGGTTAGGGGTTCGACTCCTCTCGGGCGCGCCAATCTTTTCAAACAGATAACGCCAAATAAGCAAATCAGCGGCAAGTCGGCCGCAAAATGGGCGGGGTTCTTCTTATGCGCGCGATTGTAGAATAGAATGGCGACGGCGGGGGCACGCGGGTTTGCTTAGGCCGTTGACCGCATGCTGCTGCCGGCAGGTGGGGGCTCGCCTCACGCTGCTCCCGGGTGGTTACAGGCACCCTTCGGTGCCAGCGTTTCCGCGCATTCTCTGCGACGAGGAGGGCAGCATGCAAAAGGAGCTATCGATCATCGGATGCTTCGGCTTGTTATTGGCCGTGTATGCAACACCTGCATTATCCGCATCTGCCTACGATGGGACCTATCAACTTGTCTCGTCGACGAAGGTCAGTGCAACCTATACAACAAGAGGAGGACAAACAGGCTCCTGCCCTGATCGGAATCCGGGTCCGCTGACCATCGTGCAGGGCCGTGTTCAGTATACCTCTGCCACGGGCCGTCATTTCGAAGGAACGGTGAGCCCTCAGGGTCGGTTGTTATTGAATCGGATCGAAGAGGTTTTACCGAACAGCAGCAACACCTTCGAAATGAACGTCAGCGGCAACGTAGATCGCACCGGCACCATACGTGCAATTCAACGGAGTTATTCATGTTCCTACAATTTTGTCTGGCAAAAACAATAGAAGGCTGCCTGTTGCCGAGATCCGGGGGGCCGGTCGTTACGTCACGTTCCAGATAGTCGGGGGTCGTGGTCCCAGGGGCTCATCCAAGACAAGGCCCGTTTCGCTTCGCCGAGGAGGGACGTCCGTGACAATTTTGAACCAGCTCAATGTGATCCGCCTTTTAGTCCTCAGCATGCTGTTGATCCTCCCTGCGACTTCTGGAGCGCAACAGCGGTCGCCGGTCATTGAAAAGCTCGCCAAGACCTATGGCCTCGACTCGTTCGGGCAAATCGAAGCGATCCGCTATACCTTCAACGTAGAGGCCCCGGGACTCAATGTCTCCAGATCGTGGACCTGGGAACCCAAGACCGACCAGGTCACCTATGAAGGGAAGGACAAGTCGGGCAATCCGGTGAAGGTTACCTACTTGCGCTCTCAGCTCGGCAGCCAGCCGGCCAACGTGAGGGACGACATCGATCCGAGCTTCCTAAACGACAATTATTGGCTGCTCCTCCCATTTCATGTTTCCTGGGACACCAACGCTGCGGTCGAAGATGCCGGCGAGCAGAAACTGCCGCTGGGAAAGGGTTCCGCCGAGAAGGTCGCGGTCAAGTATCCCGCCGAGGGCGGCTATTCGTCGGGTGACACCTGGGAACTCTACGTCGGCGCCGCCGGCCGAATCGAAGAAATGGCCTATCACCGGGGCGGGGCCCCCAAGCTTGAGGTCTTTGCCACCTGGGCCGACTACAAGAAGGCCGGACCGCTGCTCTTCTCGCTGGATCATCGTGGAACGCGCAACGGCGATCCACTGCACCTTTCCTTTTCGAATGTGGCCGTCAAGCTTGCGGGGTCAAACACCTGGATGGAGGCAAAATAAGCGGCCCGTCTCTATCGAGCAGCGTCCGGACGCGATTATCGAGATGCTGCGGTGAGGCGAGCCGAGCGGCGAGGAGTCAATTCGGGGGCAGATCAATGAGGCATCTTTTGATCGGCGTCACGGTTGCCGCAACCATAGCCGTCATCGGCCCGGTTTGGGCGCAGGTTCCCCCGAACGGCGCGCGGCTGCCATTGCCACCCGCCGCTTACCCCGCTCCGCGCTATCCTTTCCCTGGGTTGGCCCCGGAGGACGCCTACAGGGCAGGGCTCATAAACCGCGTGGAGCTGGAGCGGATCGAGGGTCCGACTCCGCAAGCGCTGCAGGGGCCGAGCGTGGACGGAAGCAAGGGAAATTCCGAGCACCGCTGATCGCCCGGGCCCGCCCTTCGACCCGCAGGGCGGCCGTTTTTTTGGGGGACGATGCGTCGTGGTTTCCTGTTGGCCGTTAAAAGCGCAGGAGATCGGAATGAAGAAGACCCTGCTGGCCGCGGTTGCCGGCTTTGTGTTGGTTGCCGCCGGGTTTTCGGGTGCCGCCGAGGCCCAATGCTTCCGAAACGGCTATCAATGGTCATGCGGACGTTACCCGCCGCCTTATCGACCCTGGGCCGCCGGGTACGGCTATCCCCATCCATATGGGCCTTCCGGCTGGGGCTATCCCCGTCCTTACAGGTGGGGCTTTCCGTCGTTCGGGCCGCGGACAAATGGCGGCAACGGGCCGTAGGTTTGGCGGTCGGGTAGGCGGACCGGCGGCCGATATCAATTTGGCGGCGCTGATGCGGAATGCGATTGGGTTGCGTCCTCCCGCGTTAGGGAGGGCGCAACCCAATCAGGTCGAGAATACCCGGCCAGCGGAAAAAGCTGCCGGCGCGGCGTTCGCGAAGCTGCAACACCGATGCGGGGCCGCAGCCCCGCAATCTAGTCTTACATCTTGCTCGACACGTTATTGAACGTGGCGGTCAGGCTGCTGCCGACCGCGTTGAACGCGGCGATCGCGGCGACCGCGATCAGGGCGGCAATGAGACCGTATTCGATCGCGGTGGCGCCGCTCTCGTCTTTCACAAGGTCGCGAAGGTTCGTGAACATTGGTGTGTCCTCTCGATCAGCAGAGGCCCTTCTTATATCAATCAACTATTGATCAAAGATGAATCGACTCTAATACATAAATTATGGAATTATTATCCTTAGTCCGAAGCTCGTACGGCAGTTGCTTGATACGCGCGCTCAGCGTGACGGGGATGCGCGGCTCGAATTTGGGCGCCCCGGCCTTTGAACATCGATCTGCCTTCGGGGAAGAGTCCGGGGACCAAGCGGTATTAAAGTGGCGTCGATGCGTGATGTTTTCTAAAAATGCCATACACATGCTGAACATCTTCAGTTCAACTGAGAATTGTTTCAGTTATGAAAGTTCTTATCAGACCAAATCCTGGATCGATCATTAACTCCTAAGTAAGTAATTCAACGCGATAAAAACACCGCCTAGTCCAACGGGAAGGATGTCAAAATGTTTGCGATTCTCAGAAACCTCATCAATGACGACCGGGGCGCGACGGCCATCGAGTATGGGTTGCTCGCCGCCCTGATCAGCGTTGCCGCTATCGCTGCGTTCAACGCGGTCGGCAGCAGCCTGACGGCAACGTTCAACAACGTATCGTCCAAGCTCTAAGCGTCGACGTCGGGGCTCTGGTCTCGGCGATCGCGGGCCATGTCTGGCCAGGCACGGGCGGGCCATTGCATCTGCTGACAGGTTCCGGGGTACCTCCGGCCCTGGACCGCATGGCCCCCCGCGCTGGGTCCCGCTCGATTCGATAATCCAGTTCACGTGGTCATTTTGGACCGGGGCTCCGGGAACACCTCAGCCTGATATCTCCTTGCCGCGTTGGCCGCGCTTCCGCAGCGGCACGACGTTCTTTCCTTCGCCGGCGCGGCTTTTCCTGAGCGCGCGGCGTACCGCGGCTCGCAGCTCCTCCAGGCGGAACGGCTTTTTGATCAGCGGGTCGGCGCCGGTCCGGCGCTCGTTTCCGGCGAGATCCGCGTATCCGGTGACGTAAAGCACCCGCAATCCCGGCCACCTCTCACGCGCCCGCCGCACGGTCTCGGCCCCATTTAGCCCCGGCATGGCCAGATCGATCACCACCAGATCGTAGATTTCGCCGCGCGCCAGCGCCGCCAGCGCCGCTTCGCCACCGTCGACCTCTGCGACGCCGTAGCCGATCTGCCGCAGCATCTGCACGGTGACTTCGCGCACCCCGTCATCGTCGTCGACGACGAGAATGCGGCCGCCCTCCGCCAATCTCGCGCCGTTGCCGGGCTCGGTATGGCCCGTCTTATGCGCCTCGGCCCTGGGCAGGTACAGATGCACGGCCGTTCCGGCGCCGGGGCGGCTATCGATCTGCAGCGTGCCGTTCGATTGCCGAACCATCCCGTAAACCTGGCTGAGCCCCAACCCGCTGCCTTTGCCCACCTCCTTCGTTGTGAAGAAGGGCTCGACGGCGGAGCGCAATACCTCCTCGGTCATGCCGGTCCCGGTGTCGCGGACCGAGATGCAGATGCAGTCGCGATCGCCGATCTCTCCGGGGAGCGCATCGATGCCGCTGATCAGATTCCGGGTCTCGATCGTCAAATTGCCGCCGAGCGGCATCGCGTCGCGCGCGTTGATCGCCAGGTTGAGGATCGCGATCTCGATCTGGGTCGGGTCGACCAGCGCCCGCCACAGCTCCGGGTTCAGCCTCGTGTGTATATGGATGTTGCTGCCGATCGTCCGCGCCAGCAGGTCCCGCATGCCGCCGATCACGCCGTTCAGGTCGATGGCGCGAGGCTGCAGGTGCTGCCGCCGCGAGAAGGCGAGGAGCTGCTCGGTCAGCTTGGCGCCGTTCTCCGCCGCGCGCTGCGCGCCGCCCAGATAGCTGGCGGCCCTGGTGTCGCCGGCGACGCGCGCCTCAAGCAGTTCGAGATTGCCGATGATCGCGGTCAGCAGGTTGTTGAAATCGTGCGCCAGGCCGCCGGTGAGCTGGCCGACCGCCTCCATCTTCTGTGACTGCCGCAGGCGCTCCTCCATCGCCTCCCGTTCGGTGAGGTCGCGTGCGGTCGACATGATGAAATAGTCGCCCTCGTGCAGTTCCGGCACGCGGACGAACATCACGTCGACGGTTCGCGTCACGCCGGCCGAGAAGGTTCGCCGCGCCGTGTAGCGCTGGTTCTCGCCGGTACGGATGCATTCCCGCATGTGATGGAGCGGCAGTTGGGCCTGCTCGACGCCGAGGATCTCCTCGACCGTATGGCCGACCACCTCGTCGTAGCTGCGGCCATAGGCCCGCTCGGTCGCCCGGTTGAGATCCTCGTAAATAAAACGCCCGTCCTTCGCGGCGCGAAACAGGGTCAGCCAATCCGGCGAGTTCTCAAAGATCGCCTGGATCTGGGCACGGCTGGCGAGCAGCTGGCGGGCACGCCGCTCGGCGAGCTGCTCCAGCCGCTCGTTCAATTCAAGCAGGCGCCGCTCGCTTTCGCGCAATGCCGATTCGGCCGCCACTTCGATGCTGCGGCGGCGGGTGCTGTCGATCGCGACGCCGCGCGCGCGGTTCGGCACGCCGGCTGCATCCGGCTCGACCTTGCCGCGCAAGACGATCCAGCGCGTCTCCTTCCTGAAGCCGACGACGCGGAACTCGAAGCGCAGCGGGCCGGCCAGTGTGCGGAATTGGGCGAAAGCGGATTCGACCATATCCCGGTCTGCCGGGTGCACCGCCTTGATCAGCACCTCTAACGAGTCGCCGCCGGCACGAGGACCGGCTCCAAGGTTGCGGAACATCTGCGTCGACCACTTCATCCGGTCGGTCGCGAGGTCCCACTCCCAGGTGCCGATTTCGCCCGCTTCCTGCGCCAGGCGCAGGTGCTCCACCTCCACGCGGAGCTGTTCGACGGAAAGCGATCGCGATGTGGTTTGCAAGCTATCCCTTGCCATGCGCGGGCTCGGCCCTGAGGCCGTCGAGGACCTCGCGAATGCGGCCGGCCAGTTCCGCGGCGCGATACGGTTTTGCGATCATCGGAAAGCCGTCGACCTGGCTGTTGTCAATGCTGGCGCTGCCTTGATGGGCATAGCCAGAGGTCACCAGCACCTTCAATTCCGGGCGGAGGCGCAACGCCTCGCGGGCCAGCTCGCCGCCATTGAGGCCGTTCGGCATAACGTAATCAGTAAACAGCAAGTCAAGATCGGTGCGGTTGCGCAGCATCACCAGAGCTTCCCGTCCATCGCGCGCCACGAGCGTTTTGTAGCCGAGCCCTTCGAGCATCGCTCCAGTCACCTGGCGCACTTCCGCCTCGTCCTCGACCACGAGGATCGTTTCCGAGCCACCCTCGCCCGTCCGCATCGAAGGTTCGACGAACGGCTCGAACGCTTCCGCCGAGAGCGGCAGAAACAGCCGGAACGTCGTCCCCTTGCCGAGCTCGCTCTCGGCGGTGATACGGCCCGCCGACTGGGTGGCAAATGCCCAGACCTGGGTAAGTCCGAAGCCGCTGCCCTTGCCGACAGGCTTGGTCGTGTAGAACGGCTCGAAGATCCGCCGCATCGTTTCAGGCGACATGCCCGATCCGGTGTCGCTGACCGTTATCGCCACCGGGTCTCGATCCGCCGCGCCGAAGGGCTGCGGCGAGGCGAGGCCCGTTGTGATTGTCAATGCGCCGCCGGCCTCGCTCGCATCGCGCGCGTTGATCGCCAGGTTGAGGATGGCCGTCTCGAACTGCGTCGGGTCAAGCTTGCACCGCCAGTTGCCCCCGCCAAGCCGGAGCCGAAGGTCGATCGTCTCGCCGATCGCGCGCCGAATGAGCGGCGCAAAATCGGCGATCGTCGCATTGATGTCGACGGTCCGCGCTTCGAGCGGCTCCGGCCGCGAAAAAGCGAGCAGCTGTCGCGTCAGCCGCTCGCCGCGGGACAGCCCGCGTTGTGCCGCCTCGACCAGGCGGTGCAGCCGCTCGGTCGGCACCCCGCCATCCGCGGCGGTGTCGGCGAGCCGCTCCATCAGATCGAGGTTCCCCGAGACGATGGTCAGCAGATTGTTGAAATCGTGTGCGACGCCGCCGGTCAGCCGCCCGATCGCCTCCATCTTCTGGCTCTGCCGCAACGCTTCTTCGGCCTTCTCCCGCTCTTCGATTTGCGCCTGCAGCTGCCGGTTCGCGGCGGCGAGGTCCGCCGCCCGTCGCTCCAGCTCGGCGTGGGCGCCGCCGAGCGCGGAATGCGCGACCCCAAGCGCGCCAACCAGCAACGCCGCCATCGTGAACAGCAGTCCGATGCCGATATAGCGCCCCAGCCTTAGCTCGAAGGGCTCGGTGACCATCCGCAAATACACGGTACCGAGGCGCGACCGGTCTTGCATGACCGCTATCGCCACCGTCAGATGGTCGCCGGCGAAGGCCGCGCCTTCCGGCGGCGGGCCCGCCGGCAGGTCTTGCGAGCCGGCGCGCCGATAACTGGCGAACAGCGCCCCATCGGTATCGTAGATGGCGGCAGCCTCGGCGTCCGGATCGGCGTTGAGCGCCTCGAGATATTCCTGCGCCGCCGCGCGGTCCGTCCGGACGAGGCCGCCGGTGACAATCGACGCCAGCATCCGCCCGTCGACGGTGACGTCATCGAGCTTCTGCTGTTCGTAGGCGCGCTCGCCGATGACCGAGATCACCACCCCGGCGACGAGCAGCGCGGCTGCCGCGATCAGCGCGACGATCGAGGCGCGCTTGCGGAAATCCGACCGAACCTGGCGCATGACGCCCCCCAATCTCCGATCCCGGCCAAGGCCGAAGACGGCCGAATCATCGAGAACGGTCGCGGCCTTTTTGCGGCGAAATCATGGGTATTCATATGGGGGCTGGACATATTTTGACACCTTCCCGCACGAGCCTAGCGGACACGACCGGAGGAACGGGCGGAATGGGTCCGTGTGTTGAACCGCGCTGCCAGGGTCACTAGATTGGGCCGGTCTCTCGCGAAGGACGGCCCACCTGTGTGGATTGATCGACTGATTTGATGCCGTTCGGGCACTGCCTGGCCGCAGCGATGGCCGGGGGTTTTTTGCGCTGACTTCGATCCATCCATTCACTTCTCGGGGCACCTCCCGTGGCGTTCTTTCGGAACAGCGCCGTCAACCTGCTCAATCTTCACTACGGCATTCACGCTATCGCGCTGTATGGCGGAGCCGCGTTCTTCTCCATCTATCTGCTGAAGTCCGGCGTTCCGATACCGGGCGTGCTCGTCTCGCTCGCGCTGATCCTGCTGGGGCGCTTCCTCATTCGGCCCATCGTGATCGGTCTCGCCGCGCGATGGGGCCTGCGGGCGATGGTCGTCGTCGGCTCGTTGCTGAATGCGGTGCAGTATCCGTTCCTGGCGGAAGTGCATGGCATCGGCATCGTCTTGGCCGGGCTCATCGCCGTCTCGGCCGTCGGCGACACGGTCTATTGGACGACCTATCACGCCTATTTCGCGGCGCTCGGCGACGATGAATTTCGCGGTCAGCAGATCGGTATGCGCGAAGCCATCGGCGCGGTTGTCGGTATTGCGAGCCCGCTGCTGACGGGTTGGGTGCTTGTCGCCCTCGGGCCGCGCGTCGCGTTCGGCATGGCTTCCCTCGCGGCGGCGCTTGCGGCCGTGCCGATCCTCTGGGCCCCGGAGGTCGCGGTGGCGCGGCACGTGCCAGGCGCGTTCAGGGCCGCGATCCCGGGCATGCTGCTGTTCATGGCTGACGGATGGGTTGCGGCGGGCTATTGGCTCGTATGGCAGATGGCGCTGTTCGTTTCGCTCGGCGAGAGCTTTCTCGCCTATGGCGGCGCGCTCGCCTTCGCCGCGCTGGTTGGCGCGATCGGCGGTCTGCTGCTGGGGCGGCACATCGACGCCGGCTACGGCAGGCAGGCGGTTTGGTATGCGTTCGGCACCTTCGCGCTGATCGTCGCGCTGCGTGCGATCGCGACCGGCAATGCCACGCTGGCCGTGCTGGCGAACGCGCTCGGAGCACTGGGCGCGTGTCTCTACATACCGACGCTGATGACCGCGGTGTACACGCTGGCAAAGCGCTCTCCGTGCACGCTTCGCTTCCATGTCGCGACCGAAGGCGGCTGGGACGCCGGCGGCGCCGCCGGTCTTCTCGCCGCCGCGCTGGCAACTGAGCTCGGCATGCCGTTGCGGGTCAGCATCCTGATGTCGCTGGCCGGGGTCGCCGCGATCGCCATCATGCTGCGCCGCTATTACGCGAGCAGCGCGGGGACCATCCTTGCTGCCGCGGCGGAACCCAGCACCGGCATCCGCTAGTGTGCAGAAACAGCCTCTGCGGCGAGGCGCGGCTGTCGCGCCAGCAGAGCCGCGACGACACTGCATGCCGCCAGCCCGGCAAAGCATTCGAGCGAGCGCTCATAGCCGCCGGTCCAGTCCCTCAGCGCCCCGGAGAGGAGCGGCCCGGACGCTTGCGCCAGCACCTGCGCCGACAGCGCGATGCCGCGGATCGCGCCGAAATTGCGGCGGCCGAAATAATCGGCCCAGGCGATCGGCAACAGGGTCAGGATGCCGCCGATGCCGAAGCCGAAGATGCCGGCGGCAATATATCCCCGCGCCGCCGAATTGACGCCGAGCATCACCACGACGCCGAGCGCCATGATCGCGCCGATCGCCGCCATCGGGTAGCGGATCGGCAGCGAGCGCGGCAGTACCCCGCAGGCGATGCTCGCCGCCGCCGACAACAGCGAAAAGGCGCTGACGATCGTCGCCGCGACGGTCGGGTCGATGCCGCGCTCGATCAGGAACGGCGCCTGATGCAGGCTGACCCCGGCCTGCACCGGGTAGACCAGCGCGGTGTAGAGCAAGAGCAGCCAGAACGCGGGCGTGTGCAGCGCCTGCCGGCGCGAGAAGGCTGGTTCGGCTAGCGCAGGGGAGGCCGCCATCGTCGTTCCCGGCACGCTCGGGGGGAGCGCCGGGGCGCCGTCGGGCGCGAGGCCCAGATCCTCTGGCCGGCGTACCAGGAAGAGCCAGCTCGGGACAAAGCCGATCAACAGGGTCGTCGCGCCGATCGCCAGCCAACCGGCGCGCCAGCCCTCGCGCAGCATCGCCAGCTGGGCGATCAGCGGCATCGCCACCAGCCCGACGCTTTGCGCCAGGGTGGCGACGGCGCTGGCGGAGCCGCGCCGGCGCACGAACCAGTTGTTCAGCGCACCGTAGAGCCCGAGCTCGAACGGCGCCGCCCAGTTCATCCGGGCGATGCAGAACAAGAGGTAGAAGACGAGGAGCGACGGGGTCAGCGACAACAGCATCAGGACTATGCCGTTGACCAGCACCGCCGCGCACAACACGAGGCGCGAGCCGCGGCGGTCGAGTAGCGGCCCGATCAGCGGCGCCGCCACCGCCGCCAACACGCCGCCCAGCGAGGCCGCGCCCGACAGCGCCATGCGCGACCAGCCGAACTCGCGGGTCAACGGCTCGACAAAGATCGACAAGGTCGCGACCGCCGGCCCTTGTCGCGCGAAACCGGCGCAGCACAGGCACGCGAGCACGACCCAGCCGTAGAAGACCGGCAGCCGCGCCGAAATGAGCCGCGGCACGAGCGGCGGAATGATCGCAGCGGAGGCAGGGCGCGGCACGGCCATCGCGCCATTGTGGCGCGAACGACGTTTCTTGCGTTATCGAATTGCCGAAGGGGCAGGTGCCCAACGCTCCGCGGTCTCCGCGTCGATTGTCCGGCCGTGCCGAGTTTGGCAATTATTTTCTTGACAATCCGGATTGTTTGTGGTAAGAGGGGAGCATCCTCGCCATTAAGCCTCCATCTTCCCGGCTTGAAGCGGGGCCGTCAGCTGGCGGAAACGGCGCGGTAATTTGCTGTTATATCGCTGTTGCCGCCGCTGTTATATTGAGGAAAGGGCCGAGGGGATGGGCGAGTTTGCGTTGGGGCAGCCGATGCCGCGCTTCGAGGATCCGAGGCTGTTGCGCGGCGGCGGCCGCTATCAATTTGGCCCTTCGTGCGGTGAGGCAACAATCGCAATTTTCCCCCTTGAGGGGCATCGGCGTTGACAATCAGAACCGACGAACCCACTGTGAAAACATGAAAAACCTCACAGTATCACTCGACGATGAGACCTATCGGCGCGCGCGCATGATTGCGGCCGAGCGAGACACGTCGGTTTCCGCCTTGGTCAAGGGCTTCCTGACAAGGCTGACCGCGGGCGAAACCGAGTTTGAGCGACTGAAGCAATTGGAAGAGGAAACGCGCGCCAAGATTACGAACTTTAGCGCGTCCGAAAACCTGCCGCGCGATGAACTCTATGACCGGCGATTTTGAGTGTGCCGGTCTTTTTCGATACGAACGTCCTCATCTATTCGATCAGCATCGACCCAACCGAAGCGGAAAAGCGTCAGCGTGCTACTGAGTTGCTGCGCCGCGACGATGGCGCGCTTTCGATACAGGTGCTGCAAGAATTCTACACTCAGGCGACACGCCCCACCCGGGCTCATCGGCTGTCGCATGAGATAGCGGCGGATCTGATCAGGGCCTGGACCCGCTTTCCGGTTCAGGAAATGACGCTTACGCTGTTCGCGCGCGCCCTGGAGATCAAGAAAACGCACCGGTTCTCCTATTGGGACAGCGCCATCATCGCCGCGGCGCGGGCGCTTGGTTGCTGCGAACTCTATACTGAGGACATGAGCCACGGCCGGCAGGTCGAGGGCGTCACAATCGTCAACCCGTTTCGCTGAGGCGAAGCGGCATCCCTTTCGGAGGGTACTGGATGGGCGAGTTCGCGTTGGGGCAGCCGGTGCCGCGCTTCGAGGATCCGAGGCTGTTGCGCGGCGGCGGCCGCTATGTCGACGACATGGTATTGCCGCGCATGGCCCTTGGCCATGTGCTGCGTTCGCCCTACGCGCATGCCCGTATCCGCGCGATCGACACATCGGCCGCGAAGGCCGCGCCCGGCGTGCTCGCCGTCCTGACCGGCGCCGATTGGGCAGCTTCCGGCTGGGGCGACCTGCCGGCGGCGGGCGGCATGAAGCGGCCCGGCGGCCTCCCCAATTACAAGCCCCGCTTTCCGGCCTTGGTGAGCGACGCGGTGCGCTGGGTCGGCGATTACGTCGTCTTTGTCGTCGCCGAGACCCGGAACCAGGCGATGGACGCGGCCGAGCTGATCGAAATCGAGTACGAGCCGCTGCCGGCCATTGTTTCCACCGAAGGCGCGGTCGCAACGGACGCGCCGCGGGTCTGGGAGGATTGCCCGGACAATATCTGCTTCGTCCACGAGGTCGGCGACAAGGCAGCGACCGAGGCCGCCTTCGCCGCCGCCGACCAAGTCGTCCGTCGCAAGCTCGTCATCAACCGGGTCACCGCGGCGGCGATGGAGCCGCGCGGTGCGATCGGCGACTACAACCCGGCCGAGGACCGCTACACCTGCTACACCGTCTTGCAGCGCACCCACGCCTACCGCGCCGATCTGGCGACGATCATGGGCGTGCCGGAAAGCCGGGTGCGGGTCGTCGCCGGCGATATCGGCGGCAGCTTCGGCATGAAATCGGCGATCTATAACGAGGTCGCGCTGGTCATGCTCGCTGCCAAGATGCTGGGCCGGCCGGTCAAATGGACCAGCACCCGCTCGGAGGCCTTCCTCTCCGACGCGCAGGCGCGCGACCACGTCACCGAGGCCGAGCTGGCGCTCGATAGGGACGGCCGTTTTCTCGGCTTTCGCACCAAGACGATCGCCGCGATCGGCGCCTATGCCCAGGCCGCCTCCAACGTGTTCGTAATGAACCTCGGGACCCTCGCCGGGGTCTATCGCACGCCGGCGATGCACGCCGAGGTCGTCGGTGTCTTCACCAACACCAACCCGGTGCGGCCCTATCGCGGCAACGGCCGCCCGGAATTCGCCTATGTCATCGAGCGCATGGTCGACGAGGCCGCCGCCGAACTCGGCATAGACGGGGTCGAACTGCGCCGCCGCAACACGATCCCGCCCTCGGCGATGCCGTTCAAAACGGGGCTCATCTTCACTTACGATTGCGGCGAGTTCGAAAGGAACCTGGATCTGGCGCTCGAGCTGGCCGATGTCGCCGGCTTTGAGCGGCGCCGAGCCGAATCCCGCACCCGCGGCAAGTTGCGCGGCATCGGCCTCTCCAACACGATCGAGCGCGCCGCGGCCGGCGGCTTCGAGGCGGCCGAGATCCGCTTCGACAAGAGCGGCACCGTGACCCTGCTGTCGGGCTCGATCACCCAGGGCATGGGGCACGAGACGATCTACAAGCAGCTCCTCTGCGACCGGCTCGGCATCCACCCCGACCGGGTGCATTACGTCCAGGGCGACACCGAGAAGGTGGCGATCGGCGAGGGCACCGGCGGCTCGCGCTCGGCGACATTGGGCGGCTCGGCGGTATTGCTCGCCACCGAGAAGATCGTGGCGAAAGCGAAAGCCATTGCCGCGCATATGCTCGAGGCCGCGGAGGCCGACATCGATTTGGCCGACGGCGTGTTCAGGATCGCCGGCACCGACCGCGCCGTGCCGCTCGCCGATATCGCCGCCGAGGCCTGGGAGCCGCGGAGCCTGCCCGAGGGCATGGAGCCCGGCCTCGTCGCCGGCGCCGCCTTCGCCGCCAAGGAGCAGAATTTCCCCAATGGCTGCCATATCTGCGAATTGGAGGTCGACCCGGAGACGGGCGAGGTCGAAATCCTCGCCTACAATGTCGTCGACGATGTCGGCACGGTGATGAACCCGCTGCTCTTGGAAGGGCAGATCCGCGGCGGCATCGCCCAGGGTCTAGGGCAGATACTGATGGAGGACATCATTTTCGATGCGGAATCCGGCCAGCTCGTTACCGGCTCGTTCATGGATTACGCGATGCCGCGCGCCGGCGATCTGTCGATGATGCATTGCGAAACGAACCCGGTGCCGACCGGCACCAACCCGCTCGGGGTCAAAGGCGCGGGCGAGGCCGGCGCCGTCGGCGCGATGCCGGCGGTCGGCAACGCGCTGGTCGACGCGCTGAAGCCGCTCGGGATCAGCGACTTGCCGATGCCGGCAACACCTGAGCGCCTCTGGCGCGCGATCCGCGCCGCGGCCCGGTAGCGCTATTCGGCGACGAGCGTCGGGATGGCTTCAATCTCAGACCGTTTGCTCTGGCCCAGCCATTCGAGATCGTAGCGGGCCTGCAACGCCAGCCACAGCTCCGGCCCATTGCCGCACAGCTTGCCCAAGCGCAAGGCCATTTCCGGCGTGACCGGGGCGCGCTCGCTCAGGATCGAATGCAGGGTTTGCCGCGAGACCCCCAACAAGCGTGCGATCTCGGTGCGCGTCCGTCCCAACGCCGGCAACACATCTTCGCGCAGCAACTCACCGGGATGCATCGCCGGTAAACCGTTTCGGGCCTGATCGCCATCCATCAGTGATAGTCCTCCAGATCCACATCGATTGCATCGGCGCCGTTCCAGCCAAAGGTGATACGCCAGTTGCCGGTAACCCGAAGCGACCAGCGGCGTGCGCCGCGCAGCGCGTGGAAATGATAGCCCGGCAAGTTCAGTTGCTCGGGCCGGGTCGCAGCGTCGATTGCGCGCAACATGCGTCCTACTCTGGCAACATTCGGCACGCTCAAACTGCTGCCGCGTCCGGTCTCGAAATAAGCCCGAAGCGGCCGGCTACGAAACGTGCGTATCACCGGATCAACATGTGCCGGCGCCTCGAGGCTGTCAAGTATTGCTTTACAGATGGGGCTGAGCTGTCAGCCGGCAGTGCGGTCCAGCACGATGTCGAAGCTGGCGGCGAGCGCGTTTTGCGCTACCTCAGGCGCCGGGCGCAGCGGCACGATCAGCCGCGCCCGGGCGGCGGGGTCGCGCACGCCTTGCAATATCGAATCGCGCTCGTTGAGCGGCTCGCCGGCGACATACATCTGCGTGACAAAAGGCGGGAGGCCAGGCGCCGCGACGGCAAAGTGGATGTGCGGGGTGCGGCCGGGATACGGCACCGGCCGGATTGTCACAAAACCGTAGCCGCCCGTCGCATCGGTGACGGTTCGTCCGAAGCCCTGGAAATTGTCGTCGGTCGGGCGCCCGCTGCTATTGTCGCGGACATTGTGGTAGCGCCCGTTGTCGTCGCACTGCCAGATCTCGATCCGCGCGCCAGAGAGCGGCTGTCCGCTGCGGTCGAGGATGCGCCCAGTAACGCGGGTGACGGTGCCCTTCGCCGGCTCCGCGTGACCCGTGACATGCACGAGATCGTTGTCGGAATCGGTGGGATAGCTCAGCGGGTAGAACGGCCCCGGAGTTTGCGCCGGGGTCGGCGGCAAAGCCTCGGCGGCAACCGAGCGCAATATGCCCGGCAATCCGAAGCTGGCGGCGCCGGCAATTGCCGCTTCGAGCACCCGGCGGCGAGGGAAGGGCATGCTTCTACTCCGCGGCGTCGGGCAGCAGCACCGCCTCCACCGAATTGTCGGTGACGCAGGCGGTATTGAAATACTTGATTTCAGGTTCCACGTTTCGACTCCTTTCCGGTACATGCCAGAAGCTTGCAAAACAGCCCAATATCGCCGCCGATTCTTGCCGCTGGTTTCGCGGAGATTGATTTCTCGTGATACCTATGTGATACCTAACCGTGGGGATCGTCGGATAATCGGTGGTGCGGGCTATGCGCGACAAGATCACCAAGCGGGCTGTCGATGCTCTCAAACCAGCTGCTGATGGCCGCGAGGCCGTCATCTGGGATACCCAGGTTAAAGGCTTCGGGGTGCGCACACAACGCGGTGTCTCGAAAAGCTACATCGTGCATTATCGGGTCGGCAGCGGTCGCGGCGCGCCCTTGCGCAAGCTGACGATTGGCAAGCACGGCGCACCATGGACACCGGAAACTGCTCGAAGCGAAGCGATGCGGTTGCTCGGCCTGGTCGAGAGCGGCACCGATCCCGGCGCTGATAAGATCGCCCGCAAGGAAGCGCCGACCGTCACCGATCTGGCCGAGCGCTTTCTCGCCGAACACGCCGAGGCGAAGCGGAAGGCCAGCACGGCGGCTGCATACCGAAAGCTCCTAAACAAGATCATTCTGCCCGCCATCGGGCAGCGGAAGGTAGCGGAGGTCACCCGCGCCGACCTGACGAAGCTACACCATGCCAACCGAGCAACACCCTATCAGTCGAATCGGCTAATGGCCGTGCTGTCCAAAATGTTCAATTTGGCTGAGCAATGGGGCTTACGGCCCGATGGATCGAATCCCTGCCGTCACATTGAGAGGTTCGCCGAGCGCCATCGCGAGCGGATGCTATCGGCGGCCGAACTGGGGAGGCTCGGGGACGCGCTCGCGGCCTATAGCGGCTCACCTTACTCGGTAGCGGCAATCAAGCTGCTGGTCTTCACCGGCGCCCGGCTTGGTGAAGTGCTTGGGCTCGAATGGGATTGGATCGATATAGAGCGCGGCGAGGCGCGGCTGCCCGACAGCAAGACCGGCGCCAAGACATTGCACCTGCCGCCGCCGGCTCTTGCCCTCCTGGCCGAACTGCCGAGGCTCGACGGCAACCCGCATGTGATCGTCGGTCAGAAGGTGGGCGCGTCAATGGTCAACCTCGAAAAGCCTTGGCGCGCGATTCGCGCGATGGCCGGGCTGAATGATGTCCGGCTCCATGATTTGCGACACGCATTCGCGAGCGTCGCCGCATCGAGCGGGATGGGCCTACCAATCATCGGTAAAATGCTCGGCCATACCCAAGCGGCCACCACCGCGCGCTATGCGCATCTGGCAAGCGATCCGGTGAAGGCCGCTGCTGCCGCCGTCGCTGGAAAGATCGCTGCAGCGATGGGCGGCGGCTCGGGCAAGCCCGGGAAAGGCGGCGCAACCGTCTTGCCGATCCGCTCCGGGTCATAGCCGAAATCGGCGGGGATAGGCCGGCCAGCCGACAAGCGCGGACACCGCACCGCGCTTCCCCGCCGTCCTCGCGCGGGCGCCTACGGGGGGCGCGGCATGTCCGAGGAAGAGAGCCGTCGAGCACGCATGTGGCGTCGCCAGAAATGGCGCCGGGAGTGGATCACAAGATTTGCTGAGCGGCAGCGAATCGCCAAACGCTGGATTGCTCTCATCGATTTGGTTGACTGGTGCGCTCAATCGACGACCGCGGCGAGTGATGACGATGAGATGAAGGCTCGGGAGGTCGCGTACAGGCGCCTCGCGGAATCTATGCGTCGCGGAGAGTTCGAACACGACGGCCGGTCCAAGCTGCTGTACCTCGACACGCTGATAACCAGCGATGGCGCCGCTCCGTGCTGCCGGCTGACGCGCGAACAGTTCGAGATCGCGTTCGATCTTGCGGCGACGCCGCCTGCGCCCTCATTGCCATTAACAGTGCTGAATTGTTGCTGGCTGCCCCGCGAACTGGCCCGGCGCTGGCTGGAGTCGCACGGCTACCGTTGGTCTCCACATTTCGAGCCGACGCGCGAGACACGGTCAGTGCGCGCCGACGAGTTCGCGGGTGCTAAGAAACCGCGCCCTGTTCCGCCATCTCGCGAAAAACCGTTCTGGCCCGCTGCGCGTGCCGCAGCCATCGAGTGGTTGACTGAAAACGGCTGCCCTGCACCTGGCGACGGCAACCAAGCGGACCTCGAAAGGTGGGTCGCCGAGTGGCTCGAAGTTCATGGTCATGGGGCGAGCGAACCGACGGTTCGTCGACACGTTTCGAGATGGATCCAAGAGCGTCGTGCTGAACTAAATTCTTGAGGTTCATTGGGGTCCAATGAGCCTCCAATGAGCCTAACGATCCGACATTTGGTGTAGCAGCATCGATTATTCCGCCAGCATCTCATGGAGGATGTTGGCGAATGGCTGATCAAGCACACCGGCGGCTGCGAACCCCCGCAGCCGCTAAGTATGTGGGCTATGCCGAAAGCACCCTTGAGAAAAAGCGTCTGACCGGCGACGGCCCACCATTTATTCGGCTCGGCCGTGCAATCGTCTACGACACGCGTGACCTCGACGACTGGCTGGCATCCCGACGTGCTACCAGCACCAGCGCTCATACCAGTGCGAGCTGAGCCATGCGCAAAGCAAACGGCGCACCCCGACCAGAAACAGAAGCTGCCGAGTCAGCCAGCTT
>Ga0209380_10001021_pt1 | contig 19477 bp, 17 predicted proteins | sample HubBroMetageWFT6_FD_188347 | JGI IMG/M metagenome (GOLD analysis project Ga0209380, IMG submission 188347) | Warmed and freeze-thawed soil microbial communities from the Hubbard Brook experimental Forest, New Hampshire - Hubbard Brook CCASE Soil... | ecosystem: Environmental > Terrestrial >...
ATCTTTGTGGGGCACGGCTTCAGCCGTGCCGTAAAGTGTCCAGAATCAGTTCGGCTTTAGCCGCTGCCCTGTTTGAAATCGAGTCCCCACACAGACTCTGAAGCCCGGCCCTACAAAGCAAGAATCCGCAGAAATAAACAAACGGCAAATCGCGAACGTGATTACCAGGGGGATTTCTCCGCTTTTCCCTGTGTACTCTGTGTTACAGCTAATTGGATTGTGTTCCGTGAAGGATTTTGGCGGGTTGGGTAGCACGCTTACGAACCCGATTTCTCGGGGCCGTCGTCCCCGCAGCGCAACTCCCAACCCACTGTGAAACACATGTTGACAGCGGGAAGTGGCTGGCTCAATGGGCTAGAGGCGTCATAAATTTTGGGACTGGGGTTGTAGTACCAGGCCCGAGAGTGCGACGGGCTGGCCCCGCAGGGAGGAGTGCATGGGGGGGCTTCAGGGATGCTTAACTTGCTCTCCAGAAAAGGTTTACAAGAGGAATTCTATTCGACGACGGCGATCTTGTTGGCTAGGGAAAGAGGCATCCACAGGCGGCCCTTAGTGTCTCGCGCCATGTTGCGGACGGAGGAATTGGGGGCCGGCATGGCATAGGTTCTAAACACCTCCACGGCAGGATCAAAGCGAATCAAATTGTTGGCGTTGCCCCCGCTTTCCTCATACCAGATTTTGCCGGCGGAATCCGCCGCAATTCCGTAGGGTTCGGAGTGGTTTCCGGAGGGACTCTCCCAAAACTTGAATTGCTTGTTGGAAAGAGTGAGGCGGCCCAGGCGCCCGCCTTTGGAGTCGGTGAAATAAATCGCGCCGTTGAGGGCGATGAGGCGCCGGGGCTCTACGTCACGCTCCGAGGGAGCGTATTCCGTCATCGTCCCGCTGCGCGGGTCTATGCGTCCCAGCTTTCCACCCGACAATTCGCAGAACCACAGCGCGCCATCGTCCGCCGAAACAATGCCGTAGGGATGCGCATCCTGCGTCGGCAGGCCGTACTCGGTGATTTTTTTGGTTTCGATGTCCAACCGTCCGATCAAGTTGGAATTCTGCGCCGTGAACCACAGCGCGCCGTCCGCTCCAAACACCGGCGTGTGCGGATCTTTCGCCGTAGGAGGAGTGAATTCCGCGAACGCGCTCGTCGCCGGGTCCAGGCGACCGATTTTTCCGGCATAATTTTCCGTGAACCAGATGGCGCCGAAGGCGTCGGAAACCAGGCCATGCGGGCCGGAATCCTCCGTCGGCACCTTGAAGAGTTTCCACTCGTGCGTGTCGGGATTGAACCGCGCGAGGTGTCCTGTCTCCTGCAGCGTGAACCAGATGTTGCCCTTCGGATCGACCGCGGAATCGTGCGGCACCGATCCCGGCACCGGCGCGTCCCACACGCGCATCGTGCCCTTCAATTCGACGCCCGGCAGGGACGGCGGCGCCTTGAACTTCAACCGCAGCGTCACATTGGTGTTGTCGCCGGGACGCACCAGGACGTTGTGCTCCCACTCGGACCAGGTTCCGTCTGCATTCGCGCGCAAATCGTAGGAGCCCGTGCGCAGAACCCCAACATAGAACTTTCCTTGCGCATCGCTGTGCAACACGTGCGGCGTTTCGCCGTCCGCCGCCTGCCACAGAATCTGCGCCCCGGCCACCGGCGCCCCTTTCGCGTTGACCACCTCACCGCCCAACGTGCCCGGCTTCTTCTTCGCAACCTTAATCGACTGCGCCCGCGCGCCCGCGGACACAAATGCAGCAGCGCATACAAGAAACGCGAACTGTAGACGCGCGCGCCGCAATGCTGTCCACCTCCTAGATGGTGACTTTCCCTAATTCTACATTGAAGAATTCAAGCCCTGACTGACTGATAGGGAGGGATGAACCGCGAAAGATACGGGGTGCCAACGAAAGAAGTCAACGCATGCTTGGCGCTACCCGTGAGGGTTGAAACCCGGGAACGCCAATCTCCCGATTGGCGGATTGCGAAACCCCATTCAGGAGAATGGCGTTCCCGGGAAGCATCACCAGATGATTAAATTCCATCCTCACCGGGTGAGTTTACAGTAACAGGTTCCTCTTCTTTCGCTTCGTATCCATCTCCAACCGCGCGAAAATGTGGATTACAGGGTTGCTTGGATCGAAAGCTCTTCGATCATCTTGTCGAGTTGATCCTGCGCATTGGCGCTCTGTTTCTCAAAATCTCCCTTCTCAACATTCAGTTTGTCGAGACGCGTCTCCTGATCGGAAAGCTGCTGCGTGTACCGCTGCGTCAGGGCCTTTTCTTCCGCGCTCCCTTTCAGGGCCTTCAGATTTTCCCGCAGGCGTTGCTGATCATTGTAGATGTTCTCGATTTCCTTACCGCGTTTTTCCGCTTCGGAGTCGAGAGAAGCAATTTGGTCCTTCTGTTCAAGGATCTTTCGCAAGGCCTGCTCGATCGCCGGATTCACCTCTCCGTCTTTCACCATCAATGCGACCTGATCGTCCGTGATGTTGCTCAGCTCGACCCGCGTTTCCATGGGATGCGATTCATTGATTTCGAGCGTGGCCGCCTGCTTTGGCGCAACGATCACGCGGAAGCGGTACATGCCCAGGGAAGATTCCTCAGGGCGGAGCGTATCCTTGGACAGATTCCATCCGATTCGGGCGGGGTGCTCAATGATGAGAGTGCGCTGCGAAGCGTCTTCGTTCCGTATGGTGTAGGTATTTTTCTGGCGCACCTCGCTGGTGCGAATCATCACGCCGTGTGCGATGGCCACGCGGAGATTGTGTTGCGGCGTGTCCGATCCCGCCTCGCGGACAAGCATCCCGAGGTCGGTGGCATAAGAAAGCAGGCGGCGTTCATCGGGCTTGATCGGGTCGAGCAGCCCCTGCCCCGCGAAAACTTCGTTTTCGATCACGCTGAAATTCCCGCCGTCGAGTGTCTCGCCGCTAGTATTGGTAAGCCACACGCCGCGTAATGGATGCCCGGCGCTGCGACCCTGGGTCCACACCGAAACTTTTTCCGCGCGAATTTCACTTTGCAGGATCGGCACCATCGCCGAATGATTCTTCCGGATCGTGACGCGGTCCTTCAGTTTGTACTCGAAGAGGTCGCCCAGGTCCGCGCCCTCCGCAGCCGCCGGAGAGCTCGCTTGCATCAAACTATTGAAATTGCCGCCCGCAACTCCGGGCTGCAACATGAGGAGGCTTTGATAGTCTCTGCCACTTAAAGGCCGATCAATATTGTTCTGGATTTGGCCTGGCCTGTAGCGCCCGCCGCCGGTACCGCCGCCTCCAGCTGGTCCTACGCCTAGATTGCGGCCAGAACCCAGATTACTCACGATGCCACTTAATTCGGCGCTTGAAGTTTCAATTTGTGGGGCCGAGGCGTTCACGGTGACAGTCTGCGTGGCCGCCCCGAGCTGCAGGTTCGCATCTTGTTGTCCGCCGAGACCACCACGGATCTGGGCGTTGTTCATGACTAATTTGCTGAATCCGTTCTGGGTGAATTCAAGCTGGTATGTGCCGTCGGAAAGGCCGGAAATACCGTACTCGCCTTGGTCGTCACTCGTGGTTCGAGTTATCTCCCTCCCGCTATTGTCGAGAACGCGCACCTGCGCACCTGCGACATATCCCCCAGACTGATCTGTAACCCGCCCGGCGATCTGCGCCCCGCCGAGCAGCCGCGCTTCGTGCGTTTGCGGAACGGTTTCGTATTCCTGTGGCAACGGCACAACGGCCCGCCGGCCGTAGTAGGGTTGTGAGAGTTGTTGAATGAACGATTGCGGCGCTCCTGCGACCAGAGACAAGTCAACATTGTTCCAATCTTCTCCCACGGTGTTGTCCACGATGGCCCAGCCTTGCAGTAAAGGCTTCTTGTTTGACTCTGCGGAAAGCACCAGACGGTAGGTCGTTTTCCACACAGGCACTTCGCTGATATAGCTCACGAAAAGCTGGCGTTCGCCGGTCCCAGTGGCCGCAAGCGTCATACGGCGCAGATCCTGCTCGCGCTCGGAGGCCAGCAGCCCCAGGTAACGGTTCATTTCTCGGTGCAGGCCGGTGTCGGTCAAGCGGACGCGCGTCGAGGGCGTGACTTCGATCTCTCGGATTTCGCCGCCGTCCGTAACTAGCGAGATGATGTCGACTTCGAGGGTCGTTCCGCCGGCGGTCCGCGTCTTTCGTTCGACGCTCAGCAACCGGCCGGAGATCGGGTCGGCTCCGCTGGACACTTCGAGGCGCGAGCCCCGCAAAGCATCCAGAAATTTTGAAACGGACGTCTGCTCATCCAGAGGCAATCGCAATGCCCCGAGGCGCCGGTCGAACGGCGCCGTTGAGTTGTAGCTGACGCCGCTGATGCGGCCGCCATCGAGGTCGAGCACGGTTAGAGAAGCCAGCGCGTCGTTCAACTGGCCGCTAGTGAAATCAATGTGAATGTCTTCATTTCCGCGCACGCGGCCGATGTGCTCGAAGTAGCCGACGCCGTTCTTGTACAGAACCACGCGTCGGACCGGCAGATCCGGAGCCTGCGTTTCGTTTGTGGGTACCTGGGAATTGGACTGGGACGTTGTTTTTACAGAGACGGGACGGGCCTGTTGTTGCGCGCCACTCGGAAACGGCAACACTACGGCAATGGACACCAATGCGAGTAGTTTTCGCATGGCAACCTCCCTTATTTTTGAAGTTAGACCGTAACCACCCTGCAAACTGCGATGCCTGCCGCAGGCGACGGGTTGCCGCCGTTCCCACAAAATGTTGGGCACCGCCCCGCTTGCGAATGTTCCCCGCAGCCCCGCGATCCGTTCTGCCCCAAGACTTTTCGTTTCAACTATGGTTTGATTTACCGGAAAAATAGCTGTGCGAGGAGACTTCATGCCACGGTACATTTCTCTGCACACGCTGGCTTGCCTGACGCGGCAGGGGGCGGAGCAACTGACGGCGCGGCTGGCTGTGGCGGAGCGCGTCACGATGCGGCGCGTGCAGGTCAACATGATCGAAGGGAAAATGCTCGTCGAGTTTGATGCGCCGGACCGGGAGGCGCTGGAGAAGTGGATGCGCGACGAAGGGTTTCATTACGACTGGGTGCTGCGAGTGGAATTCGAGGCGCGCGACGGCAGGTTGGAGGCGTTGTAGGACGGGCTTCAGCCTGTCGCTTTCCTTTCAGAATAGCGCACACCGCAAACCCGACAGGCTGAAGCCCGTCCTACTGAAACCGCGCGCTTGTCCCGCGAATCGAATGCTTATAGGATTCAACGAGACCCCGACGGGTAACTCGAATCCCGGAAGACGCCTTCCGGAAACATCGCCCGCCCAGATAAATTTTTCCGAAGGAGGAAATAGTATGAGCGAATACGCGAATCCCGAAGTCCTGGTGACGACCGAATGGGTGGCCAGCCATTTGAACGACCCCAATCTTCGCCTCATCGAAGTCGATGTGGACACCTCGGCCTACGAGCAGGGCCACATTCCCGGCGCGGTGGGATGGAACTGGCAAACGCAGTTGCAGGACACGCTGCGGCGCGACCTGGCCGATCAGCGCAGCTTCAGCCAGCTGGCCGGCAATGCCGGGATCACGCCGGAGACGACCGTGATCCTTTACGGCGACAACAACAATTGGTTCGCCGCGTGGGGCTTCTGGCAAATGAAATATTACGGCCACAAAGATGTGCGCCTGATGAACGGCGGGCGCAAAAAGTGGCTCGAAGAAAAGCGCGGGATTTCCACCGATGCGCCGAAAATTCAGCCCACCAATTACGCGGCGAAAGCTCCGGACACCTCGATTCGAGCCAAGCGCGAGGATATTTTCTCCGTCCTCGAGCGGCGCTCCCCCGCGAAAATGGTGGACGTGCGCTCGGTCGATGAATTCAGCGGAAAAGTCATCGCGCCTCCGGGCATGAACGAAACGGCGCAGCGCGGCGGGCACATCCCCGGCGCGGCGAACATTCCCTGGGCGCAAGCCGTGGCCGAGGACGGCACGTTCAAGCCCGCCGACGCGCTCCGGCAACTTTACGCAGGCAAGGGCCTCACGGGCGAGCAGGAAGTCATCGCCTACTGCCGCATCGGCGAGCGCAGCTCGCACACCTGGTTCGTGCTGAAGTATCTGCTCGGCTACAAAAACGTCCGCAATTACGACGGCTCGTGGACCGAGTGGGGCAACCTGGTGGGCGCGCCGATCGAAAAGGAAATCGCGGCAGCGGCGAGATAGAAGACCGTGATCGGTGACTGGTGAATAGTGACTGGTGATTCGTAATTTGTGATTCGTGAGAACCTTTATTTGCATTTCGTCTGTCTTCAGGCACAGGGACCCGCGTAGTCTCTTGCGTTACTGGGCAGGAGTTGCAGCCGTCAGATTGTTCAATTCATTACGAACGATTTCGACGGCCTGCGGCGGCGGACCGACGCGGCGGTAGCGGGTGATTTCCGTGCGTTCGTGGATGGCGAATGGGAACACAAATTTGCGGCCGTCCACTTCGTAATTGAACCAAGTCGGCAGCCAGATGCCCGGCGCCACTTCCTCCTGCACCATGGCGACGTGGCCGCCGTGATAAACCTTTCCGGCGACCCCACCGGCAAACGGGATGTCCGTGGCGATGTCCGCCTCGAGGCGCGCGAATTGCGCCTGAGTTTCGTCCACCCACAGCGTGGCGTGAATGTGCTGAAAGCTGGCCGCGAAGCGGTTGATCGGCTTGTAGTTCGGGTCCGGCTCCAGCAGAAATTTCATAAGCGTGCGCGCCCCGGCCGGATCGCTGCGCGTTTCGCGGCCGGCCCAGGTTACGCGAAACGCTTTCGTCGCCGAGTCCATGAGTTCGGCATGATCGCGCCTCCGCCTTTCGAATTTCGCCTGACTCTCGCTGTAACGGTCGTCCGGGTGCATGGCCAGGTCGAGCTCTTTGACGGCAAACTCCAGTTCCGTGCGATACAGCTGCGGGGGGACTGGAACTCCGTTTTCTGACATCTTCAACTTAATATTGCCTGCACCGGAAGGCACGATGCGTTCGGTAAGGTCGGTGACGATCTCCGCGTTCTCGTCCTTGTGCGTGATCACGTGCTCGACGCGTTCGTACTCCTCCAGCGCTCGGTCGTCCCGGTGCTGATTCTCGATCGCTCGCATGATCAGGGAGTGAATCTGCTCGGGGCTGGGCGCGGGATTTCCAGTGATGATGGGCCCTTGGCCGGCGGCCTGCGCCCGCGCGTGGGGAGTTCCGAGCCACGGCGCAATGGAGATCAAACACACTACCAGCGCCACGATGTGTCTTCCGTGAACCATGGGTTCGCCTGACTCTGCCGAGGGGGGCGGGCCCTCCGCGTCGCCTAGAATCTGATTCTACGGCGGATTGGGCGGTTGTGCCCGGAAGATTCTGATCCTGGCATTCAACCGCACAACAATCGTTGGACTCTGATACTAAGGGCGGCGCCCTGGGTAAACAGGCAGCAGCATTTTCAGGGCAGGAACCTGCGTGGGGTACAAATATGAAGGGGGCGATCCAGGTCGATTCGCCCCCTCCCTCTTGGCCCGGCCTGTCGGAGGAAAGTCGGGCCTTACGTTCTTGATGTATTTCGTTAAACCCCGGTTTCATCAAAAAGTTGCGGGACGGTTGGATCTATTGCCGAAGCAAGGTCTTCACCCTATAACTAGGTCGGAAAAGGGGCCTAAGTTGTGATTTTCACTCGGTTTGGCGGCGGGCACGGAGCGAAAGGGCAATTCACTACCCCCGTGAATCCAGCTGGCCGGGATAAACGAAAAATCGCCTGGAGCTTACGCCCGGGAACGCCAATCTCCCGATTGGCGAGGAGAAAACCGCCTATCGGGAGATTGGCGTTCCCGGATTTCAACCGATACGCTTCGCCTTTCGCGTTTGCCTCGGAGCGCATACAATGGCCGCTTCCATGCCAAGCCACATTGAGCCGCGCGCACCTGTCACCGAAGCCGAGGTTGTCGCGCACCTCGCACGCTCCCGCAAACCGCAGAGTCTGCGCGAAATCGCCGCGGCTCTGGGCTTGCGCCACTCGGGGCGCCGCGCGCTGGTGAAGCTCGCGCGAAAAATGAAGAAGCATGGAGAGATTCACGAATACCCGAACGGGCGCGTAGGCTTGCCCAAAGAGAAACAGGGCGCGCACTATGCGCAAGCGCCGCAAAAAAACTCGCCGCAACGTCACGGCTCGGAACATCGTTCGGAACCCCGCCCGCAACCCCGTGCGGAATCGCGCCCGGCGGTGAGGCCGGAAGCGAATCAATTGACGGGACGCCTCGTCGCCCATCGCGATGGATATGGTTTCGTCGTGCCGGATACGCCGCGAAAAGATTTGGACGGCGACCTTTTCGTCGGGCGCGATGCCATCGGCGACGCGATGCACGGCGATCACGTGCTTGCAAGCATCGAGCGCCGTAAACGTTTTGGCGACGGGGCTGGGCCGGCCCGCGCCGAAGGGCGCATCCTGCGCGTGATTGGCCGCGCGCACGCGACAGTCGTGGGGCTGTTCCGGTACGGTTCGCGCGGAAATACGGTCGCGCCATACGAATCGCGCCTGCTGCAGGAAATCATTATTCCGCCGGGCGATGAATTGACGCCGGAGCTGCAAGGGAAATTAGGCCTGCATCAGCCAAAAAGAGGCGTGCGTTTGCCGGAACTCGACGGCGCCGTGGTCAACGTGGAAATGACGCGCTTTCCGCGCGGCGGAGTGGCCCCAGCGGGACGCGTGATCGAGATTCTCGGGCGCCCCGGCGATTTCGGCGTGGACGTGGAGATCCTGATCCGCAAGCATCATCTGCCGCACGAATTTCCCGCGGACGTGCTGGCGGAAGCCGCGGCTGCGGCGCATCCTGTGGGCGATGTAGAGCGCGCCGGGCGGCGCGACTTCCGCGATTTGCCGATCGTCACGATTGACGGCGAAACGGCGCGCGATTTTGACGACGCGGTGTACGTGAAGCGCCTCGAAAACGGCCACTGGCAATTACAGGTGCATATCGCCGACGTTTCGCATTACGTGCGGCGCGGATCGGCCCTGGACCGCGAGGCGCGCCTGCGCGGCACTTCCGTTTATTTTCCGAATCGCGCGGTGCCCATGTTGCCGGAAGAACTCTCGAATGGCATCTGCTCTCTTAATCCCAGGGAAAACCGCCTGGTGATGAGCGCGATCATGGAACTCGACGCGAACGGCGAGATCGTCGCGTCGGATTTCGCGCGCGGCGTGATCCGCTCGGCCGAGCGCATGACGTACACGGCGGTGAACGCCGTGCTTCAGAACGATGCGGTCGCCACCGCCCAATATGCGCACCTCGCCGAAAATTTCCGCGCCATGCGCGACCTGGCCCTGATTCTCAACGCCCGCCGCGCGCGGCTCGGCTCCATCGATTTCGATTTGCCCGAGCAGGTATTTGAATTTGACGATGCCGGGCAGATGACCGGCATCGTCCGCAGCGAGCGCAACATCGCGCACCGCCTGATCGAGGAATTCATGCTGGCCGCGAATCAGGCCGTGGCGCGCTATCTCGAATCGCGCGGCATCGGATCGTTGCATCGCGTCCACGAAAAACCCGACCCCAAGAAAATTCTGGAATTCGAGGCGCTGGCGCAGACGTTCGGATATTCGCTGGGCGTCGAAAATCTCGCGGAGCGGCGCATCGAAGTGAAGCACGGAAGTTCCCGCCCGCAGCGCTTCGATCGCGGCGCGCGGCACGGCCGTCGCGGAGCAGGACGCGAGAAGCCGATGACCGTTTCCCTCCCGGGCGTGATGGACATCGCCATTCGCCCCTCGCATTACCAGCGCCTGGCGGAAAAAATCGCGGGCAAGCCCGAGGAACGCATCGTCTCCTACCTGATGCTGCGTTCACTGAAGCAGGCGCGCTACGCCGCCGACCCGCTCGGCCATTTCGCTCTGGCCTTCGACCAGTACACGCATTTCACTTCGCCGATCCGCCGCTATCCCGACCTCGTCGTGCATCGCGTGTTGAAGTGGGCGCTCGATCATTCTGAGTCCAAGCCCGAGTCGAAACCCGGGGCGCACGCGGGTCCAAGCAGGGGAGAATCCACTTTCGGCCCGTATCGCCGCGGCGAACTCGAAGCCATCGCCACGGAAACTTCCGAAACCGAGCGCCGCGCCGAAACCGCCGAGCGCGAATTGATGGCCTGGAAAACCGCGCAATTCATGGAGCAGCATCTCGGCGAGGAGTACGACGCGCTAATCATCTCCGTGCAGAAATTCGGCTTCTTCGTCGAGCTGACGGAAATCTTCGTCGAAGGGATGGTCCCCATCGATCGCATCGAGGAACTCACCGGCGAGCACGTGTTCTACCGCGAGCAGGATCACGCCATCGTTTCCGGGAGCGGCCACGCCCAGCGGCCCGCGCCACATGAGCCGGGGAAAAAGAAAAAGTCCGGCCGGGGAAGCTCCCACGCCGGCCACGTCTGGAGACTCGGCGACCGCATCCGCGTCCGCGCCGAACGCATCGACCCCATCCGCCGCCGGGTTGAATTTTCGCCGGTGCCGTAGGTTCGTAAGTTGCGCAGCCCTCAGCCTGTGGCCTTTTGGTCGTTCCAATTCAAAACCCACAGGCTGAAGCCCGCGCTACTCAAGAAATAGCCCCACTTGACTCGAACGTGCTCCTGCCATATGGTTTGCGGCAAGGACCTCGTCGGATTTTAAAATTCTTTTATCGGAGGCAAGCGATGCGTCGCACAATTTTCGTTTCAGTATTTCTATTCCTGGCTGCTTCGGGTTTTGGTCAAACAAAGGCGCCTGCCAAGAAGGCCACAGTGTCCGCGATGGCTACCGTGATTCCGTCAGGGTCGGAGAAATGGGGCGACCTTCCAGCCGCGGCCATGGTCGGCACTCCCTCGGTGGATATGGGAGGCAAGATTCAATTGGCGGTCGTACAAGGAAATCCTATGGCGGCAGGCGCGCCTTACACGCTGCGTCTTTCCTGCACAGACGGCACCAAAATCGCCCCGCACTGGCATCCCACAACAGAAAACGTGACCGTGGTGAAGGGCACGTTCGCGCTGGGCATGGGATCGAAGTGGGATCCCGCCGCGCTGAAAGATCTTCCCTCCGGAGGATTCGCTTCCGCTCCAGCCCGCATGAGGCATTTTGCATTGTGCAAGGGAGACTCGGTCGTCCAGGTGCACGGAGTTGGCCCGTTCCTGGTCAATTGGGTCGAAGCGGATAAGCCCAAGTCTGGAAATTAGCTCGGTGCCATCAACTGTTCAGGTCTGAGCCAGGGCCAATCGGGTTTGTTCCCCTCGATTGGCCCTGGCCATAAGCGGTTGCGGACCGGGCGGCCGATTACTTCGCCTTAAGCTGCCAAAGGGCGATTGCAGCGCCGGTGGGATCGATGAGCACGCTGAAGAGGCCCATGCCCATGACTTCGGTCACATCCTTCATCACGGTGGCGCCGAGCGATTTGGCCTTCTTCGTGGAGGCGGCCACGTCGTCCACCAGCACGTAGGCCAGCCACGCCGAAGGCGCGCCCGGCACGGGATGCTTCATGATCCCTCCGCCGGTTCCTTCGCCGACTTTGATCATGGTGTAGCCGCCGCCCGGCGACGGCATGTCCTCCAAAGTCCAGTTGAAGAGCGATCCGTAAAAAGCTTTTGCCTTGCTCACATCCGTAGTGTTCAGTTCCACGTGTACGAAGGGATTTGCCATGTTTTTCTCCTTTGAAGTTGAATCAAGCCAAATGAGATTCGCCTGCTGCCGCGAATGTTGCCGAACCGAATATTCTTACACACTCCCTGGGATGCCCCGATGAAACCTGTCGCCCAATCCTGTTAATTCTTGACCAATTTTCCGCGCTCCTTGTTGCGCGCCTATACAGTAGACGATTGGCCTTGGCGAAAATCGACAGAATACCAGCCTTTTTTTCCGCCCTCAATGATTGATGGCCCGGGAGCGGGTTTGGCGGCTTTGAAGGCGATCCCTGAGGATAGCCAGGCCGAACGGTATCCGTTCCTGCATGCCGCGGAAGGTGAATTTCACCGCCGCCTGGGACATTCGAGCGAAGCGGAGATTTCCTTCCACCGGGCGCTGGATTTTGCGCGCACCGAACCTCAGCAGCGTTTCCTGTTGCGGAAGCTCGCGGCGCTGCGCGTCTCAGCAGCGTAGAGCCAACCTTCCGGTTGGCATTCTGGCAACCGGATGACCGCCTGATGGCGAGCGCTACATATCCGGGGGGCGCACTGGTGGACACCCGCGAAGCGCAAGAGAGTTGCGAGGTGCGGAGCGCGCGAAAAAAAGCCCGTCCACATCGACTTCGATGTGGACGGGTTAAGGATGTCGATTCTTTGTGAAGAATTCGCCGATTGTTTTTGGGATGAGCAGACGTTCGCGAAATTCCTAGTCTTTGTCGTATTTCAAACAATCCTGGAGTTGGCGGAGCGATTCATCGATGGCCTTGATCGCTTCCACGCGGTGCCCGCCAAAATCATGGGCGGCGTGTTCCAGGTGTTCCTTGGCGCGCCGGAGCGAACCGATGGCTTCCCGAATTTCGGGGTGAGGTTCAGGCAAAGCCGAGGGCGCGGCCGCTGGCTGGGGAGCCGCTGCCGGAACTGCCGCGGCAGCAGGCGTCCTAGGCGAAGCTGGAGTTGTCGTCACCGACAAACACAGCGCCAGTGCAAAGATCATCAAGGAAGAAAGAGTCAGGATTTTCAGTTTCATTGTGCACTCCATGACGTTCAAGATTTTCTCGCGGGCTCCCGAAATAGCCGGAGACGGCACTATTGTAGCTCTGATCGAACTCTTGCAGTCGCAGGGGAATAGTATTTGTCGCAAGTGTAAATAATGATTCCGAGGCGCCCGGGAACTCACCTCTTTGCCGCGCCACTTCCAGTGCGCCTCAATTCGGCGCGAACGCCGCGGATGTGTTTTTCTCTCTTATCTTCTTTTCATCGGGGCGCGATTTCGATTACTGTAGGCGTTCGCACCGGGAGGTGAGCCGTGGCTGTTCGCATCTGTCCGCATTGCAAGACGGAAATTTCCGCGCCGGAAACGGCGGCGCGCTCGAACGACATGGAGTGTCCGAAGTGTGGGACGCGGCTCGAAGTCGCTCCCGGGTCGCGCACCATATCGACTCTGTGCGGGCTTGCGGCCGGCGCGATCGCCTGGCATCTTTCCAGTGGTTCGACGAGCGACCTGGGCGCTGTTCTGCCGACGCTGTACGCATTTCTCGCGTTCGGCATCGTTTCGCCCCTGGTGCTGATGCTCACGGCCAATCTGCGCAATGCCCCCGCGGCTCCGGTCCCCGAGCCTGCTCACGCGCCTGGTCCGGCAGGCCAAGGCGCAGGCGGCCAAGGCTCAGGCGGCCATGGCGGCGGGCATCACTAGGCCTATCGGCCCCGTGGCCCACTCTCCTTTCGGGGAACCCTGTATCTTCTCTATTTGCAATGCATAAGGGGGCTCAGTACTAATGTTAATCACACTATCGTACTATTGCCCGCCAGGTACTCCCCCCGCCATACTCCCTCTCATGGCACGGTATTCAGCGATCTTGGGCCGCCGCATCGTCGTCACTTACCGCGCCGGTGAGATCGCCCTACCTGCCACCGGCCAACTGGCCGCTGACTCGGGGAAGTCCATTTTCCTGGAAGAGAGCTACCGGCAACAGGGCAAGATCAAGACCTTCCGTTGGGAGATCCCGTACCCCTCCATCGTCGAGTTGCACGAGTGCCCGGAAATTCCCAGGCCGTCCGCGTCCGTAAACGAACCCCGGGAAGCCTCCGCCGAATCTGCGCGGCAGCGCAATGCACTGGAGCTTAAGAACCGTCTGGCGTAGCCTTCCCTCTTCTCTGCCGATTTTCATCCGATTTTCCGACGAACTCCTGTAGACTTTTCCCTCTTACGGCTTGCCAAAATTTTATTCGCTCAGGAGGACTTTCGCCATGAAGCCGCCGGTTGGATTGATTGGATTGGGATTGATGGGCCACCCGATGGGGGCAAATCTGCTAACAGCCGGCCATCAACTTACGGTGTGGAACCGCACGTCTTCGCGCGGAGATGACCTCGTGGCGCAAGGCGCGAAGCGAGCCGCGACGCCGCGTGCAGTCGCCGAGGCCTCCGAAGTGATCCTTACGATTGTCAGCGATCCCCCGGCGCTCGAATCGGTGCTGTGGGGAGAGAACGGCGTGTTTGCGGGACTGAAACGCGGCAGCGTGATCATCGAATCGAGCACCGTCAGTCCGGCGCTGGAAAAACGCGCGGCCCTGGCATCGGCAGCACAGGGCTCGGAATTTCTGGAAGCTCCCGTGACCGGCGGGACCTGGGGCGCGGAAAAAGGCGAGTTGGTCTTCATGGTGGGCGGAGAAGCGAGCACGCTCAAGCGCGTTGAGCCGGTGCTGGGCGCGATGGGCAAGCGCTGGTTTCATCTGGGCCCGGTCGGCGCGGGGCAAACGGTGAAGCTGGCGATGAATCTGTTGCTGAACCTGCAAGTCGAGGCGTTCGCCGAGGCGCTGGCGCTCGTCACGCGCGCGGGCGTGCCGGGACAGAGCCTTTTCGAAGTGATGCAGTCCAGTATGGGCCGCTCGGGCGTGCTCGACCTGAAAGGTGCGAATATGCTGAAAGGCGAATACAAACCCAGTTTTCCATTGCGCCTGATGCACAAGGACGTCGGCTTGGCGCTAGATCTCGGAAACCAACTGGGAGTGCCGCTGCCCGCTGCCGCTGCCGCGCGCGAAGTGATGAGCGCCGTGAAGGGCGCCATCGCGGAGGATGTGGATTTTTCCGCGCTCGCTACCTTTTGGAAGCACTCCCGATAAGGCGGTTCTCTTTTCCTCTTCCCTCTTCTATAATGTAAGCCGGATTTATAATTGGCTTACAAATGTGGAGCTGAAATATTTATGGTCCGCGCGTGGACAGGAGCGCCTATGAAGAGCCTAGTCTCTACGGTTACGACCAAGGGACAGTTAGTGATCCCTTCAAAGCTGCGCCGGAAATACGGAATTCGCAAGGGAACTCAAGTGGCCATGATTGAGGAAGAAAGCCGCATCATTTTGCAACCGCTCACACGCGAGTATATCCGCAGCCTGCGCGGCTCGCTCACAGGCGAGCCATCGGCGCTCAAATTCCTGAAAGAAGGCCGCCGGCAGGACCGCGACCTATGAAGCGGTTCGTGCTGGACGCGAGCGCTTTAATCTCCTTTTTCGAAGATCGTTCCGGTGGAGAAGTTATAGAAAAACTGGTGGCGGAATGCGTTGCCGGTAAGACTGAACTTTTCATGAGCGTTGTGAATTGGGGCGAGGTTTACTATTCCACTTGGCGCGCGCACGGACAAGTTGCCGCGCGACAAACGGCGGCAGAAATTTCCCAATTCCCCATCCATGTGATGAGCGCCGATTTGGAGCTGACAAAATCCGCCGCCGAGCTGCGCGCAAAATACAATCTGCCTTATGCCGATTGCTTTGCTGCCGCATTCTCGAAAGCTTGGAAAGCTCAGCTCCTGACCTCCGACCAGGATTTTGCCAAGGTCAAATCGGAAATTGAAATTCTATTTCTGTAGGAATTCCGACGAACTTACGGCTTTGCTCCAGGTGGAAGGAAGCACATGGGGAGATCGCGCGAAGTGCGCAGGCCTGCCGGAGCGGCAAGGATTTCGGGGATGCAATTCACGACGACCGAGGCGGTGGCGATGTCGCCGTGCGTCCCGCCGGGAATGGTGAGCGTCAGGTTGGGATTGCCGGCGATTTCGACGGTGTCGCCGGGGTCGCTTGCGCCGACGAACATTTGCAATTCCATGTAGATTTTTTCCTGGCTGCCGGTGAAGCCGCGCGCGATCTGGCGCACGCCGGCAACTTGGCCCGCCGCGACTTCCAGGAACGCAGTCTTCACTCGTTCGCGCGCAACGACCGGTTCGATCGTTTCCGAAATGTCATCCACGCCGAGGCCCAGCGCGTCCGAAACCATGGCTACCGATTCGGGCAGGCCATGATGCTTGATCGCTCCCGCCGCCACCTGCGCGCGAAATTCCTCGACGCTCATTCCCGCGCCCACTTTTTTCTGCAGCGGGAGGCGGCGCTTGGATGCATCCACAATGCGGACCGCGCGCGCGGATTCGATTTCCTGCGATGCGGCGCTCAGCGTGATCAGCAGCTTGTCCATCACGTACCCGGGATTGATACCCGTGCCGACGAGCGCGACGCCCCAGGTCTTGGCCTCGGCATCGAGCCTCGCCGCCAGCTCCGGATATTTGCGGAAGGGATAGGCCAGCTCTTCGCACGTAGAGACCACGCACGATTCCGCGGCCAGGCAGGCCAGCAATTGTTCCATCACGCTGGGCAGGTAGGACGAAGTCGAGTGGATCACCACATCCGGGGATTCGCCGAGCATGGCCGCAGCGTCATCGGTGATCGGCACGCCCCAGGGCGCATCGGCTCCTTCCACGATGTCGCCAAGGTCGCGCCCCGCCTTGGCAGGATCCGAATCGATGGCCCCAATGATTTCGATCGAATTCTTTTCCCGCATCAGCCGCACGATGGCTGCACCGATGGGGCCGACGCCGTATTGCACCGCACGAATTTTCTTTTTCAAGGCTTGCTCCGTCGAGCGCGCGGCGCGCTCCCTCGATCGTGCTCCTGCCGGCGTCCCGGGCCGCGGTTCGTTCATCCCAAATTTAGAGCGAATACGATAAAGCAAACGCGCCGCGCGTTCAACCGGATTCGAGTAGCACAGGCACTCTTGCCTGTGCTGGTTTTGCGATCGCAAATCGCGCCCGGACTTGGGAAAATGGCGAAAACCGCACATGCAAGAGTGCCTGTGCTACTAAGAGCGGCTCCCACCTGACTCTTTCCGAAGGAGTGAAATGAAGATGCCTTCTTGACGATTAGCGGGACAGGCGCTCCGGATCGTTCACGAAGTTGGCGGGAAGCACTTTGAGGGCCACGTCGCGCGCGAGCTTGGTGTCATGCGCGCGATACACTTTGCCTATGCCGCCCGCGCCAATCTGCGCAACGACTTCGTACGAGCCGAGACGCGTGCCAGCCGCGACGCTCATTTCTTCAACCCCGCGGTCCAGTTGAGCACAACATTGATGTACGGAGCTGCCGTGCCTCCCACCTTCTCCATTACAAGGAACCGCATACCGTCAGCCGTAGGCTGGTATGCGAAGACCCCTGCCAAGGAGGGGAATATGGGATCTAGTCCAAATAGTGACTGCGGGGCGCCCGCCTCGAATTCCGCGCCACTTTTTACCGGGACGGCCATGAGCTTCTGATCGGCGGAGATATAGAAGAGTTCCTTGCCATCGCGCCGCCACCTGGGCTGGACCCCGCCCGCAGGCGAGATTTGCCATTTGGCTCCGCTAGCCGGAATCGCCTGAACATAAACCTGCGGTTGGCCGGACTCATTCGAGGCATAGGCCATCCACTTCCCGTCTGGCGAGAACTGAGCGTCAGCTTCATCGAACGTGGTTTGCAGGTAGGAGACGGGTTTGTGGTCGCCTTCCATGGGCAGAAGCCACAGAGCGTAGCCCTTCGCGCCGGGATCAATGCTCATGTAAACGATGAACTTCCCATCCCGCGACCAGTCCATTGGCCGATTGTTGAGTACGCCAGTCAGCAACAGTTCTTCCTTGCCGGTACCGCTGGCCGGTTTCCGGAACAGTGAAACGTTGCCGGCCTGAAAAGCAATCGAACTTCCGTCTGGAGACCAGATTCCACTCGCTGAAATTCCTGTACGAAATGTATTGCGGGAGGGTACGCCTCGCGCCACGTCCAGGACCCAAAGATCCGAAGCGTCTCCTGCAGGGTTGAATAGAGTGAAGAGGATTTCCTTTTCGTCCGGCGACAACGCCATACTGGAAAATCGGCCTGGCTGACCGACGCCGCCAAGGCGCTTGCCCGTCCGGTCCATCCAAACAAGTTCGCGGCTACTCGTGGCGGCATAGGAGCCGCTGCCATAGGCGAGCATTCCATTGTCCGAAACCGAAAATGCTGGATTTCCTGTGTTCACGGCGTTGCCTACTCCCTCCGCAATTGGAAATACTTCACCAGTGATCTTGAGCCGCCGGGGATCGAAGGGCACGCCCATTAATGTTCCCTCACGCGCAAACAACAGGAGGCCGTTGCCACCGGAGACCTCCGGAGACACGTAGACGGGGCTGGATTCGTCCGGAAGAATTCGAACGGGCGGTGATCCGTCCAAAGAGCCAATGTTGCTACCGTTGGTTTCGGGTTTGCCCCCGTCCACCAAATACAAAAAATGTTTGTTGTCGGGAAGAAACTTTGGATAACGGTGAAGCTCGTCATGGGTCGCGAGTTTCGTCAACGCGGTGGGAGCGCCGCCAGCCGCTGACACTCGTTCAATCGGGCTTCCCAGACCAGGTGCGTAGACGATCACGCCGTCGCTGTTCCATGTTCCGCCACGCCCCTCGGGAGCATCAGCAATTGTTTGGGATGGGCCACCCGCCAGCGCGACTCTTTTCAATTTTCCCGGGATGAAAAATGCAATGTTAGCGCTATCGGGGGACCAAAATATGTAGGTGGCATCTTCCGTGCCCGGCACAACCTGGGCCGTCAACGAATCGACTGGTCGGACCCACAGATGTCGGCGTCCGGCTTCGGAGGCAGTGAAGGCAAGAACCTTTCCGTCCGGCGAAAGCTGAAAGATAGCTCCGGTGGTCTTTTCAGGCAGCGGTATCTGAAATCGAGCAATCCGCGGCTGCGGCGACGTCTCGCGGAAATGGACGAAAGACAGCGTAGCCAGTGCGAGGAGAAGTAAGCCACAGACCGTAATCCAAACGAAAGGAAGTCGGCGCCGCGACGTGTCTGTGGCCGCGGGCTCGGCAGCTGAAGCGCCGGAAAGTGCGTCCTCAATCTCAATGCGCACGTCGGTGGCGTCTTGCAAACGTTGACGCCGATCCTTCTTCAGGCAGCGCCGCAACAATAATTGGATGCCTTGTGGAGTGCGATCCGGCAATCGCTTCCAGTCCGGCTCGGCTCTTACAACTGCGGCAAGAATTTCCGTGACGTCATCGCCGTCGAACGCCATGTGGCCAGAAAGCAATTCGTACAAAACGCAACCGAACGCCCAGATATCGGTTGCCTTGGTGACTGCCTTGCCCTTCGCTTGCTCAGGGCTCATATACGCAGCTGTGCCGAGAATCACTCCCTGCATCGTCGCCGCGCGGCTGAGCGTTGGTGAATTACTGATATCTTCGTTCGCCGTGTCGCTCTCGAACGCTTTGGCCAGCCCGAAATCCAACACTTTGATCTTCCCATCGGGCGTCACCTTCACATTGGCGGGTTTCAGGTCGCGGTGAATGATTTGTTTTTCGTGCGCGGCTTCGAGCGCTTCGGCAATTTGCACGGCGATCTTCAGCGCTTCCTCGATGGGGATCGGGCCAGCCTTCACTCGCTCGGCCAGCGTCTCGCCGGGAACGAGTTCCATCACGAGGCAGGTCACGCCGCCGAATTGCTCCAGACCGTAAATCGTGGCGATGTTGGCGTGATTCAGCGCCGCGAGCATGCGCGCTTCGCGCTGAAAGCGGGCAAGACGTTCAGGATCATTGACGAAATTAGCGGGGAGGACTTTG
>Ga0209380_10001022_pt1 | contig 19458 bp, 17 predicted proteins | sample HubBroMetageWFT6_FD_188347 | JGI IMG/M metagenome (GOLD analysis project Ga0209380, IMG submission 188347) | Warmed and freeze-thawed soil microbial communities from the Hubbard Brook experimental Forest, New Hampshire - Hubbard Brook CCASE Soil... | ecosystem: Environmental > Terrestrial >...
ACCGACAATGTTGTCTTGCTGAGCCGCATAGGCAAGCGGCGGCGAGTTCTCCAGGGACTCGCTATTAGCTTCGTTTCCATTTCCGTGTTCGAAGAAAATGCCGTATCCGCCGCGGATCGCCATCCTGCCGTCTCCCTTAGGATCGAAAGCAAAACCTACGCGGGGAGCGGGATTAAACAGGTGCCCTTTCATGCATCCCACCGGCACACCTGGTGTGACGCCGCATTGGACGATCCCGTTGGGCAGGTCTGTCACGCTTGGAACGCCGTTGTCCGCGGTGAGATTCGAGACGATGTCGCTGTTGGGATCGACGGTAGTTTGACCCTGCACGTAGTGGGCGGGATCAAAGTTGAAAGCCTGGTGCTGCTTCTCACGGTAAGTGCCATAAAGGCTCAGGCGTAGACCGAGGTTCAAGGTCAATCGACTGGTGATGTGCCAGTCGTCGTTGAAGTAAGGTTCGACGATCTTGTAGCGGTTGTAATACTTGATGGTTGCGTTCTGCTGCCCGAAGGCCGCAATGTTTCCCAGCAGTAAATCGGCGAAGGGATTGCCTGTCGTTGTCGTCGCTATGCTCGGGTTGAAGGTGATGTAACCGGGATAGGAGCCGGCCGCCAGCTCTCCGCCGAGTTCATTCTTTTGGACAGCCTGGAAATAAGCTCCTATCTGCAAATTGTGTTTGCCTGCAAGCTTGCTGACATTGTCTTTGAAACCGTAGGTGGGATTTGAGTTGTAAGGCCCGTTCGGGATGTACCCTGCATCCTCACCAAAGTTGCCGTATGCGCCGCCGGGATCCACTAGGTTGATTCCGGGCATGACACCGCGGTCTGCCCCCGGGAACAGGCTGCCAAAACTTGTTGCAGAGGGCCTTTGCCAATTCCCGGTATCAACGAGGTTGATATGGTCCGTGGTGTAGCTGAATACGAACTCATTCAGGAGCGTGGGCGAGATGTTCGAAGCAAGCCGCGTTACCAGGCTAACTCCGGGTCCCTTGAATGCGGTCTGGATGGTCGGGAAGTTTCCCGTGTTTGTCCAGAGAGGAATCTGCTGCACGGTGTCCCAGGAGTCGTAAATATAGCGGACGGTCAGGCGTTCGTTGTTGGTAACGTTGTGATCGATCTTGACTAGTTCCTCGCGCCAGTTGGTCGGCTGCGACGTTATGTCGTAGTAAAGATTGCCGTTCTGTGTAGGAAGAGAAATCAGCGAAAGCAGCGCCTGCACGTTGGGATCGTTCGGATTGTACGTTGGAACCACATTCAGATTGGGAGTGTATCCGCTGAGTGGGCCTGAGGAAAGTGTGTAGCCGGGAACAATCGGGCAGTCGGCCAAACCGATATTTGGATCGGCGTTGGGGCATTGGTCGGTGAAGTCGCCGCCACGCTCCGCAACAGACGGCACCAACTGGTTGAATGTGTAAGGCACCCGGTCTCTTCGCCACTCCTGCGACCAGAAAAAGAAAGTCTTCGTCTTGCCCTGGTTGTAGCCGCCAGGAATATATACCGGACCGCCGACCGTGTAGCCAAAATCATTCTTCTTGTAAGGCGGGGCGACCCCAGCCTGATCCCATGCGGGCGAGTTAAAAATGTCGTTGCGCACAAACTCGTAAGCATCGCCGTGGAACCTGTTAGTGCCCGATTTCGTCTCGACTTCGATGGTGCCAGAACCGTTCTTGCCATATTGGGCGCCGTAGTTGGAAGTGAGGACTTTGACTTCGCCAATCGCATCAATACTGGGAGTCACGTTCAGCGTGTTGTTGCTGCCGTTGTCCAAATTATCGCCGCCATCCAGTTCCCAATTGTTGTACTCGACGCGGCCGCCGTTGATGCTGAAAGAATTGTTGGCCGTGACCCCGACGCCACCCTCATCGGCGCCGGTTTGGTTGCTGACTCCGGGAACCAGCGTAACCAACTGTTTGAAGTCGCGGCCGTTCAATTCGAGCTGAGATATTTCTTTTCCAGTTACCGTGCCGCCAAGATCGGAAGACTGAGTTTCAACCTGCGCCACTTGGGCCCCTTGCACGATGACCTCAGTACTGAAGGTGCCGACTTCCAGCGGGATGTTTACCCGGGCTTTTTCCGCAACCTCCAATACGACGCCTTTGGCTTCGTATTTCTTGAAGCCCTTGGCGGTGACCGTCAGATCGTAGGAGCCGATGGGCAATGAGGCGAAGAGGTAATCGCCGCTGCTGTTGCTGGTACCGCTGCGGCTGATGCCCTGTTCGGCATTCTTGACTGCGATTTGCGCGTTGGGAACCGATGCGCCGCTGGGGTCGGTAACCGTGCCGGTGAGAGAAGCGGTGTCCTGAGCCCAAGCCGTCGCGTAAAACGTTACCGCCAGCAGCGCGATCATCCAACGCATATGATTCGATCTCATGGTCAAGTTCCCCTCTGCTACGGAATCAGTTCGCGTACTTCCAAGCTGCATTGCCTTTCATGCTGAAAGGCGGCAAACACTCCAGCTTAATTTCCCCGGCCGGCATGAAAGCCGAAAGCGATCAGTCGTTTATTAAAACGTATGAATAGTGCTTTTATTGGGTATCCCGTGTCAAGAAAAAAACGCGTGCCGAAGCCAGCGTCATGCCGCTCGCGCCCAATCATTTTTCTGCTGCGCCTCAAAGGTATCCCGAATTTCCAGCAAAAATAGCCGCACTCGACCTTACTCCAGGCCGCGGGTGGATTCCCGCACCACCAACTCCGGCGCCACTTTGCGATGGTGAGCAGTCACCTCGCGTTTTTCGAGCACAGATTGAATGCCTTCGAGAACGATGCCGACTGCGTCCGCGCCCATGGCTTCCATGGGCTGGCGCACAGTTGTGAGCGGCGGAGTGTAGAGGGCTGAGGCCGCCACATCATCGAAGCCGATCACCGAACAGTCTTTCGGCACGCGCAGCCCGGCTTGTGCCAGAGCGCGGATGGCGCCGAAGGCGGTCATGTCGTCGAAGGCAAGAATCGCTGTGAAAGAGCGCTTCCTCCGTAGCAGGTCCGCGGTGAGTTCGTGCCCGGCCTCAAAGCTGGAACTCGGGTCGCGCGATTCGGGCAGGTCGACGATCAGGCGCGGATCCAGTTCCAGGCCGCAGGCCTTGGCGCAATTACGCACGCCCCGCCAGCGTGGCGAACTGTCGGATAGAGCCTTGGGGCCGCGAATGAATGCAATCTTACGATGGCCGAGAGAATACAGGTGCTCAAGCGCAAGGTAGCCGCCGACTTCGTTGTCAACGATCACCGAACTCATCGAATCGCCTTTCAGCTCGAACGCGATGAGGGCCGTGGGGATGCCGCTTTTTTCCAGATCGGCGAGCAAGGTGATATCAAGAAAAAGCCAGTTGGCAAGGACGACCAGACCTTCGATGCGGCGGTCGAGCAACATTTCGAGATAGCGCTCGAAGCGGCTGCGTTCGTTATGGACATCGGTGAGGATCGGTAGGTAAGAGGCCTGGTAGAGAGTGTTTTCTATGCCGCGCAGCACCAGCGTGCAGTAGGGATCGGTCATGTCGAAAACCATGACGCCGACGGTGTGGCTGCGCTTGCTGCGCAGAGAGCGCGCGAACTGGTTGGGACGGTAGCCAAGTTTTTCCGCGGCGCGTTCAATGCGCTTTTTTGTGACCGGAGGGATATAGCGTGCCAGCGGGGCGTCGTTGAGTACGATCGACACCGTGGTGGACGAGAAGCCGCTTTCTTTCGCTACATCACGAATGGTAACCATCGAAGCCTTGCTCTGTACCGTTTATCTCGCGCTTGAATTCAACGCAGAGGTTGGCGGACACTACAGCAGAGAGTGAGACGAGTGTCAAGCGCGGGAATCGGATCGAGAGTTGTGAGCTGCCTGCTGCTGGCCGGGGTGGCGGCGGCAATCTCGCCGCAAAGTTCATCGCCGGAAGCGACTGCTAGTCCTCGAAATGGCGCGTCTGTCGCGGCATCCGGCGCGGCTGCGGACCCGACGCAACTTTTCCAGGCAGGACAGGACGCGCTGAATCAAGGGCGCCTCGACGAGGCGGAGCGTGACTTCCGGGAAGTGCTGGCGGCAAACCCACAACTCGGCGGCGCGCACGCCAACCTGGGTGTCGTCTACATGCGGCGCAAGGAATGGACCAAGGCTCTGACGGAGTTGCGCGAAGCGGAGCGCCTGATGCCGCAAGTTGCGGGAATCAGACTGAACATCGGCCTCGCCTATTTCCGTCAAAATGAATTTCTTAAAGCTATTCCGGCGTTTGAATCCGTAGTGCGAGACCAGCCGGACGCGCCGCAACCGCGACACCTGCTAGGGCTATGTTATTTTTTCGCGGAGCGTTGGGTTGACGCGGCTAACACGCTGGAGCCTCTCTGGACGCAGGAATCCGGGCAGTTGAGTTATCTATACGTGCTCTCGATTGCCGCCCACCGGGCGGGACGGAAGGAGCTGGACGAGAAGGCAACGGCGCAGCTGGTGCGGATTGGGGAGGGTTCGCCCGAATTCCATTTGTTCATGGGCAAGGCGCATCTCAATCTGGAACAATATGATCTGGCGCTGGCCGACTTCCGGGCGGCAGCACAGGCAAACCCAAGGCTGACTTTCATTCACTTCAATCTGGGCTTGACTTACCTGAAGAAACAGGATTACGAGCAGGCGCGGGACGAGTTTCTGAAAGACATAGCCGTTGAACCCGACTTGGCCTTCGACTATGACGAGCTCGGCGAGGTCTACACGCTCATGCAAGAGGATGCCGATGCGGAGAAAAGTTACCGTGAGGCGCTGAAGCGCAACCCAGGGCTGGTGAATTCGTGGGCGGGGTTGGCCAAGGTTTACCAGCGCGAGGAAAAATTTCAACAAGCTCTGGGTGCGATTGATTCTGCGGTAAAGCTCAATCCTGACGCCAGTGACCTTCACTACCTGAGAGGTCAGGTGCTGAAGCATCTCGGCCGGAAGGAGGAAGCGCAAAAGGAAGTGGACGCCTCCGTCCGAATCGATAACAAACGGCGAGCCCAGCGCGAGAAACAGGTCGAAAGCGGAACCGTTCCTTCACCGGAACTTCTGCAGGATAACCAGTGAACGCTCCGGCCTTCTCCATCCCACAATGATTACGGCGCTCCGCGGCGGAACTTCAGTAACTTGCGCCGGGCAGTACCTAAGTTGCTATCTTGGACTGCGTTGACAACCCTGGGTTTCCATACCATACTCGCGGATAAGCTGCGAAGAATCGCAACCTGATAAGCTCTTGGTGAGCCACGCGCAAGTTTTCCGGCACAAATGTTTGTCCGCCGCCGAGTGCTTTTTTCCCGACCAGGGTTTCACGTGTCATCACAGGAGGGTCGTCTTGTCGAAACCAGCTGCCTCAAAAGGATGGGTCTGTGTTTTCTGCTTCGTTTCGTTCTTAGCCATCGTTGCTATCGCATTGCTTACCGTATCTCCGGCAAGGCGCCCGGCTAAGGCTTCCGGCGCTTCATTGTCGGCGCGCGCGGCAACCGGTATGCCCGCGGCACGCACTCGAATCCAGGCCAGCTACGCCGCGCTCCCCCTTGCCTTTGAGCCCAATCAGGGGCAAACCGACTCGGAGGTCAAATACCTGGCGCGGGGGAACGGATACACCTTGTTCCTCACGGGAAACGATGCCGTATTTGCGCTCCATTCCTTGCAGGCGGAGCCATCCAAAGTTCGGCGTTCTGCTTTCATGGCAAAGAGCCGTCGGCAGAATCGCGGTGTTCAATATGTTCAAAAAGAATTGTCGGCCGTGGTGCGCATGCAACTTGCGGGCGGGAATTCGTCGGCCAAGGTTCAGGCCAGCGGCCAACTGCCGGGGGCGTCGAATTACTTTATCGGCAATGACCCGGCTAAATGGCGCAGTGATGTGGCGCACTACGCACGAGTCTCGTATCAGGATGTTTATCCCGGCGTGAATCTGGCCTTCCACGGAGCGCAACGCCAAGTGGAGTTCGACTTCGTGGTTGCCCCGGAGGCAGATGCAACACCGGTCGGCTTTCACTTCACCGGCGCGCAGGGCATCAAGACGGATGGCTCTGGCAATCTGGTAATCGCCTCCGCTGCAGGCGACGTTCTGCTGCATAAGCCGCTCGCCTACCAGGAACAAAATGGCATGCGACAGGCGGTCGATGCGCGATTTCTGCTGAAGGCGAAAAATCAAGTCAGCTTTGAGTTGGGCTCGTACGATCACAGCCGCGAGTTGGTGATTGATCCTTCCGTCACGTACTCGGACTATCTTGGTGGTTCGGCGGAAGACGATGGCCGTTCCATCGCCTTCGATAGTAGCGGAAATGCCTATGTCACCGGGGAAACGGAGTCCGCGAATTTTCCGGTCGCTGGCGGCGTACCGCCCAATGCGAGTGCTGGTAGTTCCTTTGACGTCTTTGTCACCAAGATCGCCGCCGATGGATCGACCCTGGGGTACTCGACCTATGTTGGCGGCAGCGGCACTGGCAAGGGCGATGACAGCGGGAACGCAATCGCAGTGAATACTTCTGGTGGCGCTTTTGTCGCTGGAGGCACGGCATCGGCGAACTTTCCGACCACCGCTGGGGCATTTCAGACTGCACTCGGGTCATCGTCAGCCGTCAGTAATGCTTTTGTTTTTGAGCTCAACTCCGCCGGCAATGCGCTAACTTATTCGACCTACCTCGGTGGCACCGATAACGACTTTGCGAATGGGATCGCACTCGACGGTTCCGGGAACTCCTATGTCGCCGGCTTCGCCTCCTCGAATGATTTCCCCACCCTCAATCCAATCCAGACATACCCGGGCGGAGCGAACAACGGATTCGTCACGAAGCTAAACTCCACCGGCAGCGCCTTGTTGTACTCGACCTACCTGGCGCTGGGCGGAGCCGTGGGCGATTCCGTGAATGGGGTCGCCTTGGACTCCTCACACAACGCATATCTAACCGGCGTCGCTTCGAGTTCCGCTTTTCAAACAACCTCGGGTGCATTCCAGACTACTTGCGGCTGCAGCGGCGGCGCTACCGATGCATTTGTCACCGTTATAAATGCGGCAGGGAGCGGATACATTTATTCGACATTTCTTGGCGGAAGCCAAAGCGACACGGGCAACGCAATCGCTGTCGACTCCTCGGGCAGTGCCTACGTTACGGGTGATACAGAGTCGTCGACGGACTTCCCCACGACCACCGGCGTTTTCCAAGCCACCTACGGCGGCGCCACAGATGCGTTTGTCGCAAAGCTTAATCCGGCGGGAAGCGCTCTAGTCTATTCATCATACTTGGGCGGAAGCGCCTTCGATGTAGGGGTGGGCATCGCGGTGGATGCAAGCGACTACGCCTACATTACGGGCCAAACCGTGTCTACTAATTTCCCGACGGCAAGCCCAACCCAGGCTAGCCTGAATGGCGGCAACAACACCGTGAGCACAGACGCATTCGTGACCGAGGTCAACCCGGCGGGCTCGGAGCTCGTTTTTTCCACCTACCTGGGCGGTTCAGCTGATGACGATGGAAGTGTCGGCTCCGCGGTTGGGGCTATTGCGGCAGACGGACCCGGCGCGAACATCTACGTCACGGGAAACACCGCATCTTCGAATTTCCCGACACAATCACCCTTTACCGGTGGCGGGACTTACGGCGGCAACACCGATGCCTTCGTGGTCAAATACGCGCAAGGACCAAGCTTTACCATCACAGCCACAACGCCCGGCGCGGTGTCACCCGGAGGCTCTGGCATGTCGACGGTCACATTGACGTCGTTCCGTGGATACAATTCGACAGTCAGCCTGAGTTGCAGCGTCAGCGGCAGTGGTTCGCCGCTTCCTGGTTGTAGCGCGAGCAGCTTTTCGCCCGACCAGGTAACGCCAACCACATCCGGGGCTGCCAGCACGCTCACGATTACTACAACTGGCAGCAGCAGCGCGTTATTCGCTCCGAGGAAGCTCTTCTATGCGATGTGGCTCCCCATCGCAGGCATGTCGTTGGTAGGGATGAGCTTCGGTTCCGCCCGTTCACGGCGCAAGAAAATCCTGGGCTTCCTGGTGATTGGGATGATCATGGCTACTCTGCTCGTACTACCGGCATGCGGAGGCAGCAGCGGCGGCGGTGGTGGAGGGGGCGGAGGCGGCACGCCCGCCGGCTCTTACACGGTGACCATCACGGGAACTGGCACGGACGCAAACATGACCACGGCATCGACCCAGGTAACCCTCACGGTCAACTAGCTGGACTTAAGCACGTAGATCCGGAAAAGGCCGCCTCTCACCCAGGGGCGGCCTTATTTTGGCAAAGAGCGACCGGGCGGAGTGGCACGATCTGCGACTCTAGTCTAAGATTCCTTGTGGCGCCTTCCAAGAGTTTGCCGCATTTCAGGTTTTAGTCGAACGATTAGCAGGCGGCTCACTTTCGGGCCGCCTCAGGCAGCTTTTGCGCCCTTGGAGGAATCGAAGGTAGTGAGTTGCAATCCATTCATGGTAAAACCCAGGCAGGTCATACGCGGTCTTCTCTTTGGTTTGTTGCTGCCGGTAGCCTTGGCAGCGTCGGTGTCTTTGGCTTACGGGCAGAGCTTTACTCTGACGACGACGGCGCTCTATCCAACCTCAGTCGATCCAAGTGAGTCCGCAACCGCAACCATTAACCTGGGCGCGACTGACGGCTTTGACGATCCCGTTTCGCTCAGCTGTGCGGTTACCTCCGGGCCCGTCACAACCAGCGAGCCCGTGTGCACTCCGAGCCCGACATCCCAGGTTCCACCCGCGAAGCCGGGGCTGACGATTACAACCACGAATGGCACCACGGCCGGGACGTATCAATTTACGGTCACGGGCACAAGCGGCTCAATCACGCAGACAGCTACTCTGTACCTGGGCGTGGCGGACATAGCCGAAAATTACGCGCTTTCAGTGTTGCCGACGACCGCCACGCCCGGCTCCGTTCCGCCGGGACAAACGGCGACGACTACGGTAACCGTGTCGCCTCTCGGCACTTATAGCGGACACATGATCACGCTATCATGCCTCTCGGTTACTCCCATCGTGACCGCGGCGCCGACTTGCTCGTTCGACCCGCCCACAGTAATGGTGGCCTCGAGTGGCGTTGTAACCTCTGTGCTGACCATCACTACTTACGGTGCCGCCGCCACGACCACGACAGTGTCGTGGAACCGGCGAATCTTCTATACTCTGGGCCTGTTGGTTCCAGGGCTGGCACTTGTGGGAATCGGTGCGAGTCGCGGTCGTAAAAGAAATGCGCTGGGCGTGCTCTTGCTCATGACGATTGCCGGCGGCCTCCTCCTGATGCCAGCGTGCAACGGAACCAATCTCACGAGCCAAACCACGACCACGCTGAACGGGAAGGAAACCCCCAAGAACAATTACACCTTCACGCTGACGGGCGCAGACGAAAACGGCGCGGCGCCCAGCACTACTAGCCCGACCACCGTTATGATGGCAGTTAACTGAAGCACGCTCGAACTCATGTGGCGACTCCGGAATAACGCATGGCGTCGTCTCGGACTGCCGTTGGTATTCGTCGGTGCGGTGCTTTGCTCGCCAGTCTCCGCCTCGCCGCGTGGGACATCAGACAAACCCGATAAGAATGCGCCGTTGCCGATCGTGCGCTGGAACGAAGCGCGGCCTGGCTGCACCTTTTCCCGCGGCGACGACGGCAAGTATCGATACGGCGTGTGGTTAGGGAATGTGGGAATTGAACTTGCGGTAGATGCGCGCGAGGTGCAGATCATCCGGCATCGCATCGAGCCCATCTTTGGAGTCTTTCTGAGCATTCGCTACCGGGGAGCTGGCAGCCTGGATGCCAGCGCGGACGAAATCACCCTGCAGTTTACGAAGCACTTCAAAGTAGTACAGACTTCCCTCGATCCGGATGACTATACCGACAAGATTCAGGCTGACGCGGACGCGGTCGACGATGAGACCAGGCGCGAAGTGACGAAGCATCCCGAACAGAAGCAGGTTCGCGAGGCGCGCTTGCAGGACTATCAGAAATCGGTCAGCGAATTAATAGAGTTTCTCGGCACCAGGAGCCTGCGCACGGCACATCTTGACCGCGCGACTCCCGAAGTGAGTGGATGGGTTTTCTTCGACACCAGCAACAAATGGCTGGGCGGGTGGAAAGCTCAGGAGGAATTTATCCTGCGCGTGCCGCTGGACGGCAAGATCTTTGAGTTCCCTTTCAAGTTACCGCCCGAGAAGGGCGAGCTTCTCCTGCAGAAACGACAATGACACAGGCTTCGGATTTCGGCTTTCGGGCTGAAAGCCGAAGCCCGAATTCCTTACTTACGACGCCGCGCGCCGGGCCTGGCGATCGAGTTCTGCAGCCTGGCGCAAGACGATATCCCGCAGCGAAACCAGTCCCTTCAATTCCTTGCCTTCGACAATGGGCAGATGCCGGAAACCGAACTCGTGCATGATGAAAAAACACTCTTCGATGGTCTCGTCCAGGTTAACCGCGCGGGGGTTGGCGGTCATGACTTCAGCCACGGCCGTGTGGCCCGGCTGACGGCCGGCTGCGACCACGCGATTCATAATGTCGCGCTCCGAAAACATACCCGCCAATTCTCCGTTGCGCAGCACCGGCAGGGCGCCGATGTTATGTTCCATCATGAAGCGTGCTGCCTCAAGCACAGTACGCTGCGCGTCAATGGAATAAATTTTGCGGTCTTTCACGAGGTCGCGGAGGGTAACCATGGCAAGCTCCTTCAGAAGATTTCGACGTGGCGAGTGAGTTGACGGGGTCTGTGGCCCGACCAATTCGTGGGCATTACTTTATCACAGGGGCTCAAGCTATTGGCCGGCGACAGCGGCTTACATTCGGTTATTCCCTCTTGAGGAGCGCGCGGAGAAACCCAATAAAATTGGCGGCCCTGAGGAGGGCCGCCAGCTTGTGGTTGTGGAGCACGATCTAGAAGCGGAACTGCGGTCCGAGGCTTATCCTCAAGTTATTGTGGGCGCCGTCGAAAAAGAAGATGTCGTCGCCGACTTCCGCTCGAACGCCGATGGGCCCGGCAAAGGCCTCAAAACCGCCGCCAGGATAAACCGCAAAGCGCGTCGTACCGTTGGTCAAGCCCACGCTGCTGGTGAAACCGGCGTTGCACCATCATTGGTGACGGTGAAGTTGTCGAAGCCGACCTTGCCCGTAACAAAGAGGCGGAACGGCCCCGACCCCGTCTGAAATTTCGGACCAAAGAAACCATGCAGGGTGCGGAAGTGCGTATCCACGGACTCGGTTGAAATGCCGTTGCTCCAGGTTTGGGTATAGCTTCGCTGAAAATCATAGGCCATTTCCGCTTCGACTTGAATGCTGGGATGAAGGTTGAAGGCGGCCCGTGCTCCAACGCCCAGGAAATTCTGGTCCGGCGTCGCGTCACTGAAACGGAAGTAGTCGGCGAATACTCCGACCTCGGCGTGATCGGCGTCCTGCGCCAGCAACGCGGGCGCAGTGAACAACATTAGAATGATTCCTAATCCAAGATAATGCTTCATCGGTTTGTTGCCTCCGTGGTTTAAAGTCTGTCCGCGCACACTTCCCCCACGGGTTGGCAGAAGTCAGGGGGAACTGCGGAGCGGAACGTCGCCAATCAGATGACACCGAATGTAAGGGGGTTGTAGAAAGAGAAAGCAGTAGTGCAGCGGCCACGACGAGAGATGGCGCCAGCGCCTCTCCGCGTTGTCAACCCTTACTGCAGGTGGTTCAGCCGGGCCGGGCTGGCGGCGGCGGTACTGTCGCCACGGGGTGTCATCGACACCACGATGTACTCGCGCTCTTTGTTATCGAGGGTCTGCATTACCAGCAACATCTTGTCCTTTTCGAGACGGAATTGTGCTTGCTCGCCTACGGGCAGAAGGACGGGGTGCTTCGTGTCCTTGGGACGGATTCGATAAATCGTCCTATCGGTTTGAAGCACATATTGATGGCAGAGCAGTTCCTGGGTTTGCTTATGGCCGGAGTCGGTTCCAATGACTTCACCGGCGAAGCTTTTCGCATCCTTGTCATCCACACCGCAGTTCACCGAATCCATCTGCAGCAACTTGCCGCTCTGATAAGCCCTCAGTTCTTTGGCGTAGGCGGTTGCGGCCAACAACACGGATACTAAAACAATAGTGTGAAATCGCATGGGATTGCTCCTCGGTGAGTTCGCACAGAGCCGGACGTCGCCGATCGGCAATCCAGCAGCGGAATCGCCGTCTCGAGATGAATTATTTCTAATACCGAAGGACTGGGTTAGATCACCTCGGTCATCGCACCGAAGTAACTGTTGAAGCTAGCTGCATGAAGTCAAACGGCTAGCGTTCGACCAACTGTTCCAGTGTGGCAAAGAATGCGGGATAAGAGATGGCGGCACACTCGCTGCCACGGATCAGGGTTTCGCTCTGCGCTCGCAGCGCGGCGATACTGAAGGCCATGGCGATACGGTGGTCGCCGAGGGATTCGAGTTCGGCGCCGTGAAGCGACTGTCCGCCGGGTATTTTTAGCCCGTCTTCACGTTCCTGAAGCTGCGCGCCCATGGCGCGGAGATTGCGGGCGATGGATGCGATGCGGTCGGACTCCTTGACGCGCAACTCTTTCGCGTCGCGCACCTCGATCCCCTGTTCGGTATAGGCAGCAATTGCGGCGAGCACGGGAATCTCGTCAATCAGGGCAGCCGTATCGGCCCCGGCGATGGTTGCGCCTCGCAGTCGTCCGCCCTCGACTCGCAGGGTGCCGACCAGCTCGCCGTGAACTTCCTCCAACTGCGTTACAGAAATACGCAGCCCCATTTGCACGAGAATGTCGAGCAGGCGCGCGCGCGTAGGGTTCATCAGCAAATTCGTAACGGTCAATTGCGAACCGGGAAAAAGAGCGGCGGCACAGAGAAAAAACGCCGCGCTCGAGAGATCGCCCGGAACTCGTGCTTCGATGCCGCGCAAACGCTGGCCACCCCGAATCCGTATTTCGTTCCCTGCACGATCGAGATGAGCGCCGAAGGCTTGGAGCGCAACTTCCCCGTGATCGCGCGTGCGCAGCGGCTCTTCAATGCGGGTTTCGCCGTCGGCGAACAGCCCGGCAAACAAAAGGCAAGTTTTCACCTGCGCGCTCGCCACCGGCATTTTGTAGTCGATGGCTTTCAGTTCGGCTCCAGCAATGATCAGCGGCGGGCGGCCGTTTTGCGACGTGATTCGCGCACCCATGGTCGCCAATGGCGTGATCACGCGCTCCATCGGTCGGCGAGAAAGCGATTCATCGCCCGCCAGCTCGCTCGAGAATTTCTGCCCCGCCACGATTCCGCTGAGCATGCGGATGGTAGAGCCGGAGTTGCCGCAGTCCAACGGCTCGGTGGGGGCGGTCAACGAAATCCCGCTTCCCTGCACTTCGATAACATTGTCCGCGCTGTCCTTGTGCTCCCACTTCACTCCCAGCGAGCGCAGGCAGCCGAGTGTGCTGGCACAATCCGCGCCGGTCGAGAAATTCTCCAGGCGGGATGGTCCTTCGGCGATCCCCGCCAGCATGGCGTAACGGTGGGAAATGGATTTGTCGCCCGGAAGACTTACACTGCCGCGCGCATTGCGCGCTGGCCGCACAATCACCTGGGATTCATTTTTCATTCTGCGATCAATATAGCGGAAGGAGGAGAGAGACGCCGCTCGTCGACAATGTCAGCGCTTAACTATTTATTCCTACTTCCTGGTGAGTTGCACGCGCGCAAAAGGCGACAGTTTGCCGCCTCCTTCGTCATCCATAAGCCACTGCCAAGTGTCGCTGCTTTTGCTGTACGCGAAGGTGGTGTGGAAGTTTCCGGCTTTGCTCTTGAACAAGAACGCGATTTCATCGCCGCTGCGTTTGCCATGGCCGATGACCTGGGACGAGAGCCCACCACCTTCGGTCGAGTCTAGCCACAGGCACGCGTATTCGCTCGACGGTTCGTCCCATTCAATAAAGACGATTGCTTCATATGCGGCTTGGCCTTGGGGATTCTTCTCACGCGACGTTTCGTGGATCCGCACATACTCATGGCCCAGAACCCAGTCGGACTCGATATCGTGCGTCGTCTCGCGTCCGGCAATCGTACCCTTAAGAACCCAACTACCGGTCATGCGACCAAGGAGGGGATCTTGATGTGCTGCTTGTTGCGCTGCAGCCGAAAACGAAACCATCACAATCAAAGCGAGGAGTGTAGGAGTTGTCTTCATTAAGGGTGGGCCTCCAAATGCGGAATGTCGCGCGCCGAGCTGGTGGTTGGCAGCTCGTCGACCGTCATAATCTAACAATCAGCAATTGCCTAGGCCATAACTTTGGCCTCAGCGGTCGCTTCGCGCAGGATCTCCGGAGGAATTTCTTTCAGGTTGACACCAAATTCGAACATCGGGGTTTCGACGCCGCGGCCCCAGCGTGCGACCTCCCAGTGCGCGCGCACGAACTTCACATCCGGATGCGCCGTTAGGTCAAGCAAGAGCGGAGACTCTCCGCGATAAAACTTCTGCGGAAACGCGACTATCGACTTTGCGTCCCACGCTGCGCCGTCCGATGAGCCGTGGATGCTGACATCGAGCGACTCCTGCTCGATGATGTTCGTAATCTCAAGGGTGAGCAAAAACACGCGGCCGGACGCGTTGCTCACTTCGACAACCGGGCCGTCGCCTTTGGCGCTAACCACCGTCTTCTCGACAACCAAAGCCGTATCAAGCATAGCGGGAAGATTGTAGCAAATCGCGGGATCGGCGCACATTCATGGGTGACAGCCGTTCAGCGCCCGTTTATATTTGTCCCGGATTATGTCAACCGCGCAAGCGCTTGCCGCCAAGGGACAGCCAGTACTTGAATCGGCGAAACTACCCTCAGAACGGCTGCTTTGCCTTGATGTTTTTCGCGGACTTGCCGTCGCCGCAATGATCCTGGTTGACAACCCCGGCAGCGACGACCTGGTTTACGGGCCGATCAAGCACGCCGATTGGAATGGCTGGACTTTCGCCGACTTCATCTTCCCGTCTTTTCTATTCCTGGTGGGCGTCTCGATGGTTTTCTCCTTCGCAGCCCGCTTCCAGCGCGGAGAGTCTCGAAGGAAGATCCTGTTTCACGCTCTCAAGCGAAGCCTGCTCCTGATCGGCATCGGCCTTTTTGTGAATGCCTCTCCGATTGTCGGTTTGGATGTACACAGCTGGCGATTCGAAGGCGTGACCCAGCGCATCGCTCTCTGCTATTTCGCGGCTGCGATTCTTGTTCTTTGGTCAAACCGCCGCGGAACGGTCATTGCAATGTTCGCCTGTCTGCTCGGCTACTGGGCCCTTTTACGTTTTGTCCCCATTCCGGGTGTTGGAACGCCGGGTCACAATATCCCATTCATGGACCCGGATCGCAATCTCGTAGCATGGCTCGACCGCAAACTATTCATGGGCCATCTTTTCGATAAAACCCGCGATCCAGAAGGGCTCCTCAGCACCATCCCGGCTATCGCGACCACGTTGATCGGAGTAATGACGGGCAACTGGCTGCGCTCGGAGAGAGAGCCCGGGACCAAAGCAATCCGCATGCTCTGCGCAGGATTGCTCGGCCTGGCGGCGGGTGAGGTTTGGAATCTGTGGTTCCCCTTCAATAAGAATCTCTGGACGAGTTCATTCGCGCTCTTCAGTGCTGGCTTCGCGCTGGTCTTTCTCGCTGTTCTCTACTGGATGTTGGAAATCAAAAGGTGGCGCGGCGCCTGGACCATTCCGATCCTCGTGTTTGGAATGAACGCGATTGCCGGATTCGTCGCCGACTCCTTCGTGTACGGTCCCGGGTACTCTTTTACGGTGAAGAGCCCAAATGGGCCGATAATGTGGCATGACGCGGCTCAGGCTAAGCTCGTGTCTCTCGGGTTGAGCGCGCCTAATGCTTCGCTCACCTATTCCCTGGCAGCCGTGTTGTCCTGTTGGATTCTGTTGTGGTTCTTCTGGCGGAAACGCATCTTTATCAAGGTCTGACGGCCTATCACTCCGAAGGATGCGGGCCGGTGAACTCCGAGCAGCACGGTTTCTCGACTGGCTTGAATTCCATGAGTTCGATGCGTGTCTGATCAGGATCGAACAGGTTAAGCTGCCACTTTCCATCCCTGCCCAGCTGGGCTTTTTCGTCGCCGTGCGGCGTCCAGCCGTGAGCTTCGAGAATGGCCTGCGCCTTCTTCATGTCGGCGACACCGAGCGAAATGTGGTTCATCACACCGGTGAGCCGCAAGTCAGGATGCGCGGGCTGGTTCAGCATGTATTCCAGCCAGTCGGTGCCGTCCGGAACCTGCAGTGAGACCCAGTCAGTCTCGCCGGGATGCATTCCCCCATACCAGTAGGGGCGAAAGCCGAGCAGGTCGCGATAGAAATGGTCTTCGGCGTCGCGGTTGTAAACCAAGAATCCGGTATGAATCATGTGGTGCGAAACTGCGGAGTCAGGGACCAGCGGCCCCGCTTCGGCTTTGTCGCGCTCGACAAACTCAACGCGATGCCCATCCGGATCGGCGACCGTGAAGCTTAAGCTGTGATCGGAGTGCCCCTCGATTGCGGGCACGGCCACACCTTTCGCGATCAGATACTTGCGCAGCGCCGTAATGTTGTCAGTGGCGAAGGCAACGTGATCCATACGGTCGGTCGCATTGGGGTCGGGCGCGGCGCTGTAACCGACCCACTGCTTGCCCACCAAATAGCGCATCAAGCCGCCAGTTTCCGCCGGCGCGGCGGAAGTAAGGCCGAGCGTGCCGCTGTAAAGAGCTTTAACGCCATCGGGTTGCGTCGTATAGAACGAGACGTGATCGATACCCGTGATGCGCGGACGTTCGACGGTGTGAGTTTGCGAGTGGGCGAAAGCGGTAAAGATGGCGAATGCAAGGACAGCGACAGGTTTTTTCATACGGCCCCGATTCTAGCGCAGGTCGGGCACTAAAGTTCGAGCACCGTTCTTAGATTCGCTCCAGAAATTGCTGCAGCAAGTGGACGGCTTCCTCCGGCTGTTCCCATGCCGAATAATGCCCGGCCTTCGGAATCACGCGCAACTGGCTGCCGGAAATATGTCGATGCATGAGTTCGGCTTCGTTGAGGCCAGTCAGGATGTCTTCTTCCCCGGTAACGAGCAGTGCTGGCACATTGATCGTCTTCAATGTATCCACCGAGTCAGGACGCTCCGCCATGCCGCGCTGCACTTGCGCCACATCTTCGGGTGACATCTTCCGCATCATGCGAAGTACGCCGTTGACCAGGTCAGGCCGGCTCTCGCACGTGGTCCGGCCCAAAAGACGTGGAATCATACTCTCGAAAAATGGTTCGGTGCCGCGATCGAGAACGTCGGTCGCCGTTTTCAGCCGTCCAGAACGGGCTTCGGCCGAATCGGCCGGCGCTTTTGTGTTGAACAGACCGAGTGCAGAAACGCGGCCGCGATATTTTCGCCAGAATTCGAACAGGGCGTAGCCGCCGATGGAGACGCCAACCAGGGGAGCACGTCCGATCCCGGCATGGTCCAGCACGCGGGCAATATCGTTAGCGTGCTTGTCCATGGTGGCTGGTCCATCGCCCACGCCGGAATCTCCGTGGCCGCGCAGGTCAGGAAGAATGACGCGGTAGCGCGTGGCCAAGGCCTCGGCCACGGGCAGCCAGAATTCGTGATTCGCAGGAAAGGGATGTAGAAGAACGACGGGAGGGCCTTCGCCCAGCGAGTAATAGACGATCTCCGCGTCGTCGCTTTTTACCGGTCGAGGGACGCCCTGCATGCCGAAGATTTAATCACAAACTGCAACCTCAAGGTCGGTTCTACTTCGACCGAGTGGAGAAAATCACGGATTCATCGCGCGTTGCGCGCCTGCGGGCGCCGTCACCAACAGTGGCTCTTCCGGCATCACGATCCACGCGATAGGATAGGCGAGCAGGCCAATGCCCGTCATGAACGCTCCTATCAGCCATACCAACCGGACGACGGTCACGTCGATGTCAAAATATTCGGAGAAACCGAGGCAAACCCCAGCGATCTTGCGTCCCTGGCGCGGCCGCACCAGGCGCTTGCGCGCCACCGACGCGCCAACTCGAATACCGCAATAAGCACACACCGCCGCATCATCCTGAATCACTTTGCCGCAATAGTTGCAGTACATGGCTCCGACCCCTTCCCAGACGTCTCTACAAGACAGTACGCAATTGTAGAAGAAAAGTTCCGTTAGCTGGGGATTCTGTCGAACAAGAGAATTCCCAGACGACAATCTTCTGCCGGCTCACTCCCTGTATGCTTCCTTGATGTACTCGCGGGCCTTCTCTGCGGGAGGCGTGCTGGCATTTTCTGCCAGTACAGTCTGATATTTCTTCATTGCCAGATCGCGCTTCTGCAGCAGGTCGTACATTTCCCCCGCGGCCAGGTTGGCTTTTTGCAGGGTTTCAGGGTCTGGGTCGTGGGCTTGGCTCACCAGTTCGTACGCGCCTGCGGCTCCCGAGTAATCCTTCTGGCTGCGTAGTAGCTCGCCCAACCCCCACGCTGCGATTTCATAATGCAAGTCTCCGTACTTCCCTTCCCGGCCGTTTTGCCAAACCTTGCGATAGGCGGCCGCTGCTTCGGATGGGTGGCCGCTGGCGCGCAGCAGATTGGCCTCCTCCAGCGGAAAAAGATAATTTCTCGGATAACGCGCCACCAAGTCGTGCATCAGGGCGCCGGCTTCGTCGTAACGATGTTCGCGGCGCAGGAACAGGGCCAGCACAACTTTGGCATCAACGCTGTTTTCACCGTTGCTGGCGGCCACTTCGCGCAGGTATTCGAATCCTTTTTCTTTGGTCCCACTCAGCCCCAGCAGCGCGCTGGCAGCTTTCACACTCCAGGGCAGACTGCCGATCACGTAATTGTGCACGCCCACCACCAACTTCGCATCCACGTAATTAGGGTCCAATTGCAGTACGCGCTCGTGATCGCGGCGCGCACCAACGGCGTTGCGCAGGGCGGAAAACCAGGCGCGCTCGATCAGCGCGGTATATAGAGCAAACTGGGCGCGGGTGACGCCGCGGGCATAGAGCACGCCTACGTTGTTAGGATTTGCTTTGAGTTGCCGCTCTTCCAGCCCTTCGGCGCGGTCGACTAATTGTTGTATCCGCTCCTTCACTTTAGGATCGGCGGTTCGATGCGCCTGGCCAATGAAGCTGTCGTTCGCGTATTCGCCACTGTTCATCGCTCCCATTCGGTAAAGCTCGCGCATCAAGACCGTGCTCAGGAGATGATTGACCGCTGATGGATCGTCAGGATGGCGATCCAGGATTCTTCCGTAATCCTGGATCGCAACGTCATAGTCCATGTTGTAGAAGTGATCTGAGGCGACCGCGATCAGCGGATCATGCGCGGTATCGGAAAAAGAGACGCCAGAAGAAACCGGAGGAGTGGCTTTACCTTGAGCGTTCGCCTGAGAAAGCGACAAGCAAAACAGAACGAGGGCGGAAAGCAGATTTCTTGGCAGCAACTGTTTCACCAATATCACACTCGGCTGCATCCCGACCGTTAGCCCTTACTGTTTAGTGTAGCCGAAAATTGCACCAGCACGCGACGAACCAAAAAAGCC
>Ga0209380_10001023_pt1 | contig 19457 bp, 11 predicted proteins | sample HubBroMetageWFT6_FD_188347 | JGI IMG/M metagenome (GOLD analysis project Ga0209380, IMG submission 188347) | Warmed and freeze-thawed soil microbial communities from the Hubbard Brook experimental Forest, New Hampshire - Hubbard Brook CCASE Soil... | ecosystem: Environmental > Terrestrial >...
CGCCCGCTGCCGCGACGCCTTCAGCGGATGCGACGCCTGCGTCGGTCGTGTCTAGAACGCCGGCTGTCCCCGCAGCAGACTCAGCTCCCGGCAAACCGGCGATTGATGCGAGCGCGAAACGGCGCTCGCCTCCGCCACCGGTCGCGAAGAATCCTTCGCCGCCGCAACAGGGCATGCCGCAGCAGGCTGTGACGCAGCCAGTCGCGCTGCAACCGAGCACGCCACAGCCCAGCGTGGCTCAGCAGCCAGTTCCCGCGGCGCAACCTGCGACTCCCGCGCAACCGGACCGTCACGCAGCGGAGCAGTCCACGCGGAAGACCGTGGCTTCCCTCGCGCAGCTCGCGGCATTGGAGCACGAGGAGTTCGACGAGCTTGAGGCGCGCGACAACAAGGCGAACGCACGCATCGCGGCATTGCCGCAGCAGCCCGGCGCGGACGTCGCTGCATCGCAGCAGAACGCAAGCAACGAGCTGGGGCTAGCGCAACGCGCGCTGCAACATGGCGATGTGCAGAATGCACAGAAATACATGGAGCAAGCGGACGCGGAGTTAAACAAGCTGGAAAAGTTTCTCGGACACTGATTTTGGTTTCCTCGCACGCGCGACGGCGATGGTAACGACGAAGGATTCGCGCAGAGGCGCGCGGAGAACGCAGCGAAACCAAAGCCAACGGCTGCCCGGTTCGATGAAACCGAACCGGCCGCTACAAAGTCAAAGGTGACTGCAACGGCGCCCAGCTAAAGCTGGCCCCTGCCTAAACCAATTCAAACGCTCGGCCGGCGCGCGTTTCTGCCCAAGCAACCGAAGCTATTCTTTCGAGACGTTGACGAAATATAGATCGGTGGCCACGTCGAATTCGTTTTTCTTCAGCGGGGTCTTCAGCGTCTGCCAGTAAGTTGTGGGCTGAATAATTTGCCAGTCGGTTTTCTTTCCCACGCGAATGGGCATGGCGAAATCGGGTTCGTCCGCTTGCCAGCGATAGTCCACCGTGCCGTCCGCTTCGTTGAATTTCAGCTCGAGCGTGGGAATTGCGGTGTGGCGCAGATACTGATCGAACAGTGGCGTTAGATCCATTCCGGTCTGCTGGTTGAAATATGCCACCACATCTTCGGTCATGATGTTCTGATATTTAAAATGTTGGTAAAAATCGTGGATCAGCGCGAACCAGCGCGCATCATCGTTCACCACGCTGCGCAGGGTATTCAAGAAAAGCGCACCCTTGAAATACATGTCCTGCGGCGGCGTGGCGGCGATGCCGCGCTCGGCAATGATCGGCTCCCGGTTCTGCACCTTTGACCTGTAACCGTTGACGTACTTGATCGCGTCTTCGTGCCCGAAAGTGTATTCGACGTAGAGAACTTCCAGATACGTGGTCCAGCCTTCGTGGATCCACATGTCCGAGCGGTCCGCGGCCGAGACACTGTTGCCAAACCACTCGTGCCCGCTTTCGTGGATGATGATGAAATCGAATTTCGGGCTGACACCCACGCCGGTCCAGTCGCGGCCCAGGTATCCGTTGCTGAAGTGATTGCCGTAGGTGACCGCGCTCTGATGCTCCATGCCGGAGTAGGGCACTTCGATGAGCTTGTAGCCGTCCTTCTGGAAGGGATACTCGCCAAAATAATGTTGGTAGGCCTCGATCATGCCTTTGGCCTGCACGAATTGTTTTTTCGCTTTGTCCAGATCTTCGGGCAGCACGTAGAAATCCAGCGGCAGGTCGCCCAGATGATCGGAAAAGTGCACGTAGTTGCCGATGTTCAGCGATACGTCGTAATTGTTGATGGGATATTGCACCAGCCAGTCCCAGCGCGTGTAGCCGTCGCCCAGATCGGTCTTGCCCATGAATTTTCCATTCGAGACATCCACGAGGCCGTTGGGAATCGCGACGCTGATCTGCATGTTCTCGACTTCATCGCGCCACTGATCTTTGTTCGGCCACCAGACGCTCGCGCCAATGTCCTCGCATGCGGTGTAAATCCACGGACGGCCGGCAGGATCTTTGCCGAACGTGAAACCGCCGAAGCGGGCCGTCTGCAGCGGATGTCCGGAGTAATAAAAATCAATCGTGTATTCCTGCCCGGCGTGCAACGTGTCCGGGAAGTCCACAAACACTGCGCCGGAATCGCGGACGTATCGGAGCGGAGCCGCGCCGAGAAGAATTTTGTCTATGTCGAGAGCGGGATGCAGGTCGAGCTGGATGCGCGTGCCGTCCTGCAGCATTTTGAAACGAATGGAGTTCTTGCCGCTGATGGTTTGCTTCTCCGGATCGACGCGCACATCCAGGTGGTAGGAGAGCAGATCGTTGTTTACACGGTATGGACCGTAGGCGCCGCGCAAAACGTTCGCGCGCGTCGGAGCGGCTGGCGCCGGCGGCGTTGCGGTTGCCGCCGCGGGTTGCGAAGTTGACGGAGCGGTGGCCTGGGGACTCGCTTGAGCCGAGGCGCCGGCGGCTACAAACATCAGAAATACATTGAGTTGTGCCAACCGTTTGCAGAAACTCGAGCCGGTCATACCTTGAACTCTCCCGTGGGCGTAAGCGCCAGGTGCCATTGAAAAAGTAACACGGGGAGAATGGCAACGCTAGCGCGCGGGGATTTCGGGACTTGTGGTTGGTAACATGCGAATCGTAACCGGCAAATCGGCGGCAGGAGGTGTCGCGGAGTAGCCAAAAGGCGACAAAAACTGGCGATTGATTTGGTTCGCTGGTGATTGTTTTCAATGACTTGCGATGGCTTTCGATTTTGTTTCGCTAGCGATTGATTTGAGCTTGAACGGAGGCGCGCGGGGAGGGTGGAACCCTGAACCCGGGCCAGCTGAAACAAGCGGCGTCCTTTGGAGGCGTCAGTCGTGTCCCGACTGACGTACACATCCGGGTTCGGAGCGATATTCATAGAAATACGGAGATGGAAAAGGACAACAGAGGCTCTCGGCCACTGTGCGATCGATGACCATGGTATAGCGACCGTAGTTGTTTCAGCAGTGCGACATGAAGACCATGGCGGCAGGTCCCTTCAAGACCAAATGTCTGGCGGTAATAGACGAGGTGCAGGCGAAGCAGGAAACGGCGGTGATTACCAAGCGTGGTAAGCCGGTCGCGAAGCTGGTGCCGGCGAGCGCCGGGACGGATGAAATCTATAATTTCATGAAGGGCAAGGGCAGCGTCACAGCAGATGTGGTTTCGCCGGTGATTTCCGCGGAAGAATGGGGCGAGCTCAAGTGATTCTGCTGGACACGCACGTAGTGGTCTGGCCGGCTTTCGGCCAAAAGCAGATCTCCACGCGGGCCAGGGCCGCCATTGCCGAGGCGCGCACGAATGCGGACGGCCTGTCGATCTGCGATATCAGCTTGCTGGAGTTCGCGACACTCGCGAGCAAGGGGCGCATTCGACTCGACGTCACCTTGGAATCTTTCCTCGACGAAGTCGAGTCAGGTCTTGTCGTTCTACCCATCCATGGGAGGGCCTGCGCGCCATGGGATTTCCCGCAAGCTATGCCAAAGATCCAGCCGATCGCAGGATCGGAGCGACGGCGTTGGCCGGGGGTCTATCGTTGCTTACGGCTGACCGTGCGATTCGGCGCGCAAGAACGGTGCAGGCGATCTGGTGAGCGTGATGCTGCCGAGTGAATTGGGGAAACCAAATAATTACGCGGGAAAAGGGCGGGGGGGGGCCCGCCCTTCTTTGTGGCTTCGAGTTCCAGCTAAAACAGCAGCTTCAAGGCAAATTGAATCTGCCGTGCGGAGCCGAAGTCGCCCACGGGGAACCGCGTGCTGAGAATTTTGCCGAACGCGGAGCTGGTTACGGTGTTGACGGGGTCGCCGAAGTTGGGATGGTTGAAAACGTCGAACATCTCGGTGCGGAATTGCAGGTTGAACCGCTCCGTGATTTTCGTGTTCTTTACGATGGAGAAGTCGGTGTTGACGAAGGCCGGGCCAGGCAGAGAATCGCGTCCGGCGCTTCCGGGATGGCAACTTCCGGGGACGATCGGATAGACGTTGTTGCCCGGGGCTCCCGGAGTCGGGTTCTCGGGGGTCGCGCTGAACGTGCAGGGAACCGCATAGGTGGGATTCGTTACATCGGCACAGTCAGGAATTGCTGGCGCTTCACCGGTGAACGGTGCAGCGAACGGCTGGCAGAGCAGTGTGTTGCTATAGAACTGGGCGGGCCGGCCGGTCGCGGAAACGGCCCGCAGTTGATCCGGCCGCACGGTGAGTGACGAGCCGGGCGCCGGACCAATGATCAGGAGCGGCGTAATTGGATTGCCGTTCTGGGCCATGGTCACCACGCCGAATTGCCATCCGGCGACGAGGCGATTGCCTTGGAACGGCAACTGATAGAAGCCGCTGACGACGATCCGGTTGCGCGTGTCGAATTCGGAGGAAGCGTAATCGCCGCGTGGATTGTAAACGTTCTGAACGGGAACGGCATCGCCGGAACTGACCGAGCTGTAATCGAGGGAATGCGAGTAGGTGTAGGCGGCCAGAAACTGGAAGCCGTGGGAAAGATGTTTATTGAGCGTGACCCACAGGGCGTTGTAATTGGAATTTCCCGGACTGAAAATTCGAGTGATATTGCCGACGGCGCACGGTGGATTGGGAGCCGCGCACTGGGCGGGGAGAACCGCACTGGTGAGCGGCAGAGTGGTATAGGGGCGCGTGTCGATGTAGAAACCGTCCCTCACGAACGGTTGATTGAAGTTGCCGGTCATTTGCAGGTGCGTGGCCTTCAGACCTACATAGGCGACCTCCAGCCCCAGGGAAGGGGTGAGTTCGCGTTCGACGGTGAGATTCCAATCCTGCGCGTACATATTGTCGAAATTCGGATCGATCGCGCTGGGACCGAGGCTGAGGCCGACGATGGAGGCGGAAGGATTCTCCAGGGTGATGGCGTTCGTCGCGGAGTTGACGCTGACGGGCACAGCGAAGGGCGGATTGCCGCTGAGAGGGCTGACGATGTTGGTGGTAGGGTCCTGGCTCAGGATGGCGTAGGCGGCGCGGATGGAAGTCTTGCCATTCTTGAAGGGATCCCAGGCGAAGCCGACGCGGGGTTCGAAGTTTTTGTTGTTGGTGTGAAACGGATGGGACGCGGGGATGAGCGTGCCGGTAGGGAGATCGAAATTGGTGAAGCGGGCCAGGGCTTCGGATGGAGTGGAATCCCATTCGTAGCGCAGGCCGAAATTGATGGTGAAGTTGGGCCGCCATTTGAAGCTATCTTGCGCGAACACACCGTAGGACGGCTGCAGGATGCGGTCATTTCCAGCGCCGAGCAAGACCGTGAAAGCGGACGCCTCATCGGCGAGGAAATCCGTCATGGTGGGATAGGTGAAGCTGCCGACGTTTTCGGCGATGTTGTTGTTGTAGGCGCGACGGATTTCGCCGCCGAAGGCCATGGAGTGACGATCCTTCAGCCAGCTAAGCGTGTCGTTGACGACGACGGTGGTGTCGCCGCGGCCTTGTGGTTCGGCCGTGGGACCGCCGAAATCCATGTCGCCGGAGACGTTGATGTTCGGTATGCCGACGCCCACGGGCGCGCCGGGGGGCAACCCGATATCGAAATCCGCTGGATTCAACGCAGTGGGCGTAAAGATGAGATGAATGCGGTTGTAGCCCAGCCGGATGGTGTTCGCTAGCGACGGACTGAAAACGTGGTCTTCGCCAATGGTCATGAGCTGACGGAAGCCGTTGCGGGTATCGCCGAAGCCCGGGATATTGGCCGCAGCGGCGCCACCCTGGGTCGGTTCCTCGCGGAGATCCTTCTGCATGACGTAATAGAAATGCAGCTGGTCACTTTGGCGCAGCTGCACGTCGATATCTCCGGAGCCCTGGTTCAGACTGACGTTGGCAAGAGCCGCACCGCTAAAGCCGTTAAAGTTCGCGGGAATCCCGGTCTTGTCCGATCCCTGGTTGTTCGCCGCGGGGATGAGTTTTAAGAGGCTCAAAACCGCCGGCGAGGTAACCGTGGCGATCTGGTTCTGGCTGGGCACGATGGCGCCGAGGGTGAGACCTTGATGCTGACGGATGCCCTCGTAGGCCAGGAAGAAGAAGACTTTATTTTTCTTGATGGGGCCTCCGACGTCGCCGCCGAACTCATTGTGTTTGAAGGGAGCCTGCGGCGTACCTACCGCATTGAAATAGTTGCGGGCATCGAGCGCGTTGTTGCGGAAAAACTCGAAAGCTTCCCCGTGGTACTCGTTGGTACCGGAACGCGTGGCGATATTGACGATGGCGCCGGCGTTGCGGCCATACTGCGCGGGGAACGTGGAGTTATCCACTTTGAATTCTTCCAGCGTGTCGAGAGGTGGCTGGAAGGTGACCTGGTTCTGCACCGGATCATTCAAGTTGATACCGTTAACTAGCCAATTGGTGGTGTCTTCCCGCTGGCCGGCGGTATTGATGGCGAACGAGCCTTGGCCGCGCAGCGGGGCGGTGAGGAAACCATTGGCTGGGGGCGTGACAGTGCCAGGAGTGAGCAGGTTCAGATCCACGAAGTGGCGTCCATTCAACGGGATTTCCTGCACGGTTTTGGAATTGATGACTTGCCCGACGCCGGTCGTGGAAGTTTCAATCAAGGGAGCTTCGGTGGTCACTTGGACCTGTTGGGAGACCGAGCCTACGGTTAATTGAAGGTCTTTGGTCACGGACGTAGCGACATCCAGCCTGAGATCGGTGACGATCAGCGTCTGAAAACCGGCCTGCGTAACCGTGATTTGATAATTGCCCGGCGGCAGCGAGGGGAAGACATACAGCCCCGCGCCATTGGTTTGCGTGTTCCATTCCTCGGAGGTTGCGGTGTTCCTTAGGATGACTTTTGCCGACGGGACGGCAGCGCCCGAGGCGTCCGAGACCGTACCATTGAGCAGCGCGGTGGACTGCGCGTCGATGACCGGGCAGAGAGACACTGACAAGATAAATAGCAGGATAATCAAAGCGATTAAGGTACTGGGAAAGATACTGCGCACTTTCTGAACGTTCATTGCTCCTCCTGGTCCGCGAGACGAGGCAGGATCGAGCTGGCGTTTGCAAATCAACGACACCTGTGACACCGATGCCGATGAGCCCCGCCGCAGCTGATTACACAGGGAAACCCGCCCAACATCGTCTTCAAGACAACTAGACGTACACACCCATCCGAGCGCATTTGGGATGCGCCTAACTCTCTGGAATTTCGCAGGCAATTTCCTCGCCATCGATGCAGGGACATAGCTCTGCGGGTAAGTGACTGTCCTGATACCATCTACGGAGACCCGATCGGAGGTGGGAATATCCGCGAGCGGAAGCGCATACAAATATTTGTACGCGCATTCCAATTTTTGGAGCCGGCGAAGATTTCCACAGGCCCATAGGGCTGCGCAAGACGAGCCGTGACTCAGAAACCAGCGGTTCGCGTGGCGCTGGACAGTGAATAACGCTACGGCAATGCTTGCAGCTGCATACCGTGTTCCCCTGATGGCCGCCTCATTTGGAATCGGCAATACTGCGCCCGGTTAAGAAGCTCGCGACGAGAAGATTGGCGTTTTGCCAGAGCGAGAATCGTTGTCGCGCGGGCGATGCGCCGAACAGAGGAACACGATGCGAACGATCCTGTTGATAGTTCTGGTCCTGCTGATTCTGGGGGCGCTGCCCACGTGGCCTTATAGCGCGGGTTGGGGTTACTACCCGAGCGGAGGTCTGGGGCTGGTGTTGGTGGTTTTGTTGATTTTGGCGGTGCTGGGCAAATTGTGAGGTGGGAGCGTGGAGCGTCGATCGGGTGAGAGAGTCGCGGCGGTGCTGACGTTTTCCGGAGCTATGATTCTGGCGCTGGGATCGTTCGGGTTTTTTGTAGTTAGCGTGATGATGGCGACCGGGGACGAGCGCGGAGAGCCGGTGTCCGTAGCGATCGCCGGGATGGCAATCGGCGGTGGTTTCCTGTTGCTGATTCTCGCGGGAGTGGCGGGGTGGGTGGCGATCAACATCGGCGAATTGCGCGAATGGGCGCGGACCGTGTCGCTGGCGGCGATCGTCGCGAGCGTCGTGGGTAAATTGCACGGCGCGTTGATTGCGGCGCGCCACGCTGAAGATTTTCTGCGACGGCGAGCGCAAGCATCGACATGGGCGTTGCGCCGGTGAGCGGAATAACAAGCCGCGTTCGTGCGAAAGAATTATTCCCAAGCTGTGATACCGCCAACTAATCTGCTTCGCTCGGCGTTGGGCTGATTCCATGCCCAACCGTGTCGCGCTGCTTTCCTTGCAAGCGTAGGCGCAGGCGGTCGAACTCCAGATACACAACCGGAGTGGTGTAGAGCGTGAGCATCTGGCTGAGGATGAGTCCCCCGACAATGGTGATGCCGAGCGGCCGGCGCAGTTCGTAGCCGGTGCCGGTTCCCAGCGCGAGCGGCAGAGCGCCCAACAACGCAGCCATCGTGGTCATCAGAATCGGGCGGAAGCGCAACATGCAGGCTTCGAAAATCGCATCGCGCGTGCTCTTTCCTTCCTCGCGCTCCGCTTGCAGAGCAAAATCGATCATCATGATGGCGTTCTTCTTCACGATTCCGATCAGCAGCACAATGCCGATGATGGAAATGATGTTCAGGTCCTGTTTGAAGAGCATCAGTGCGAGCATCGCGCCTACGCTGGCGGACGGCAGAGTGGAGATGATCGTTAACGGATGGACGAGGCTTTCATACAGGATGCCGAGAACGATGTAGACGGCAAACAGCGCCGTCACGATCAGCCAAGGCTCGGTGCCGAGCGATTGCTGATAGGCCTCCAGCGTGCCGGCATAAAAACCTTGCAGCGTGGAAGGCGCGCCGAGGCGCTTTTGCATCTGGCTGATAGCCTGCGTGGCGTCGCTCATGGACACGTTGGGCGCGAGGTTAAAGGATACGGTGACGGAAGGAAACAGGCCGGTGTGATTGATGGAAAGCGGTGTGGTGTTCGCTCGGCCTTTCGCGACGGCGAGCAATGGAATATTGCCGCCTCTGGCGCTGTGAAGGTAGATGTCTTTCAGGTTTTCGGGGCTTTGCCAATACTGCGGGGCGACTTCCAGCACGACGTAGTACTGGTTCAGCTGTGTGTAGATGATGGAGACTTCCGATTGGCCGAACGCGCCGTACAGCGTTGCATCGAGCGATTGCACCGTGAGGCCGAGCTTGGCGGCGGTGATGCGATCGTAGTTCAGCAGTTCGTCGAGGCCGCCATTTTGCTGGTCGGAGCTGACGTCTTGAAGGCCGGGGAGTTTCTGCATCGCGGCCAAAAGAATCGGCGCCCACTTGGAAAGCTCCTGCACGTTGTCCGATTGAATCGTGTATTGATAGAGCGCATTGCTGGAGCGGCCGCCGATGCGCAGGTCCTGCACCGCCTGCAGGAACGCGGAAGCGACGGGCAAGGCGTTTAACTTGGGGCGCAGGCGGTTAATGATGTCGGCGGCACTGACTTTGCGCTCCGCCAGCGGCTTCAGCGCGATGAAGGCGGAGCCAGTATTGGTCGCGCCACCACCGCCCGTGAACGCGATTACGTTCGCCACGGCGGGATCATTTTTGATCACGGCGCCGATTTTCTGAATGGAAGTGTTCATCGCTGCGAAGGACGCATCTTGCGGCCCTCGCACCGATCCGGAGAGCGCGCCGGTATCCTGCTGCGGGAAAAAGCCCTTGGGAATTTTGATGATCAGGACCACGTTGAGCGCGATGGTGATGAACAGCACGACGAGAGTCAGCGCCGGATTGTCCAGGACCCAAGTCAGGGTCCGGCGATACAAGGAAAGCATCCCGTCGAAGAACTTCTCGCTGGCATTGTAGATGCGGCCGTGTTTTGCATGGCGTTCGTCTCGCAGCAGGTAGGCGCACATCATCGGCGTGGTAGTGAGCGAGATGAGCATGGATACGACGATCGCCGTGGAAAGCGTGATCGCGAACTCCCGGAAAAGGCGGCCAACGATTCCGCCCATCATCAGCAGCGGAATAAAAACGGCGATGAGCGAAATGCTGATGGAGAGGACCGTAAAGCCGATTTCTTCCGCGCCTTTGAGCGCCGCGGCAAAGGGCTGCAGGCCGTTTTCCAGATGACGCGCGACGTTTTCCATCACCACGATGGCGTCATCCACGACGAATCCGGTGGAAATGGTCAGAGCCATGAGCGAAAGATTGTCAATGCTGAAGCCGAACAGATACATCACCGCGCAGGTGCCGATGAGCGAGACCGGGACAGCCACGGCGGGAATCAATATGGCGCGGACGTTGCGCAGAAAGACGAAGACAACGAGAATCACGAGGACGATGGAAATCAGCAGGGTTCTTTCGACGTCGCCGACCGAGGCGCGAATCGTGGTGGTGCGGTCGAGAACCATGGTGATATCAATGCCCAGCGGAATGGATGCCTTGATAAAGGGAAGTTGCGTGACCACGCGGTCCACGGTAGAGATGATATTGGCGCCGGGCTGGCGAAAGATGATCACCGTGATCGCGCGCTTGCCGTTCAAATAGCCGGCCGCGCGGACGTTTTGCACCGAGTCAAGCACCTCCGCAACATCGGAAAGGCGCACAGCCGCGCCATTCTTATAACCGACGATGATCGGCTTGTAGTCCGCGGCCTTGGAGATCTGGTCGTTGGCGAGAATGTCGGCCGTCACAACGCCGTCGGAAATTTGACCTTTGGCCAGGTCGGAATTTTGCAGACTCAGCACGGATTGCAAATTCGCGAGCGTCAGCCCGTAGCCGGCCAATTGCGTGGGATTTGCCTCGACGCGCACCGAGGGCAGCGCGCCGCCTCCCACGCTGACCTGGCCCACGCCCTGTATCTGCGAGAGCTTCTGCTCGATGACGGTCGAGGCGGTGTCGTACACTCTCTCGGGACCGTACTTATCCGAGGTCAGGCCGAGGATCATGATGGGCGCGTCGGCCGGATTGACTTTGCGGTAGGTAGGATTCGACGGCAGGTTGGCGGGCAAATAAGTGCGCGCTGCATTGATGGCGGCTTCGACGTCACGCGCCGCGCCATCGATATCGCGACTGAGATCAAATTGAATGGTGATGGAGGTGCTGCCGAGCGTGCTGGTGGAGGTCATCTCCGTCACGCCGGCGATGTGGCCGAACTGGCGCTCGAGCGGGGTGGCGACCGAGGACGCCATGATCTCGGCGCTGCCTCCGGGCAATCCTCCACTGACTGAAATAGTTGGAAAATCAACTTCGGGCAGCGGCGAAACCGGGAGCACCTCGAATGCAACCGCCCCGGCAAGAGCGATCGCGAGGGTGAGTAGTGTTGTGGCGACCGGCCGGTGAATGAACGGCGCGGAGATGTTCATGCGGGGCCTGGGGCTTCTGCGTCTGGCGCGCCGGCGGCTTCCTGCTTTTGCGATTTGCTGGAGAAACGCTGCGCCAGATTGTCAAAGAAGATGTAGATGACGGGCGTGGTGTACAGCGTGAGCGCCTGGCTCAGCAACAGCCCGCCGACCATTGCGATGCCGAGCGGTCTGCGCAACTCGGAGCCGAAACCCGTTCCGAGCGCCAGGGGCAGGCCAGCGAGCAGCGCGGCCATGGTGGTCATCATAATGGGACGGAAACGCAGCAGGCAGGCTTCGTAGATCGCGTCCGTGGAGCTTTTTCCGCCCTTGCGCTCTGCTTCCAGCGCGAAATCCACCATCATGATGCCGTTTTTTTTCACGATGCCGATCAGCAGGACGATGCCGATGATCGCGACCACGCTTAAATCCTGGTGAAAGAGAATCAAGGCGAGGAAAGCGCCGACACCGGCAGAAGGCAGCGTGGACAAAATCGTGATGGGATGCACGAAACTTTCGTACAGAACGCCGAGCACGATGTACACCGTAACGAGCGCGGCGAGAATCAGCAGCGGTTCATTGGCCAGCGAATTCGTGAAGGACGCCGCAGTGCCTTGAAAGCCCGCTTGCAGGCTGGGGGGCATGTGCATGTCTTTTTGTGCTTTGTTGATTGCGGTGATGGCGTTGCCCAGCGCGGCATTCGGCGCGAGATTGAAAGACGCGGTGATGGCCGGGAACTGGCCCTGATGCGTAATCACCAGCGGCTCCATGGTGTTCTCAAAATGGGAGAAGGCGCTGAGCGGTACTGCGTTGCTCATGGCCGAACTGGTGCCGCCTGCGGAGTTTGCCCCGCCGCTCGACGAAGAAGAGGAAGTGGGAGAGAGCGCGTTTGCAGGAGGAGTGAGCGTATTCGCCGCGGGAGTGTAAAGCGCAGAGCCGGTTAGCGCGTTGGAACCTGCGGAGGACGAACCCGATGACGCAAACGAAGTAGAAGCTCCGGCGCCGCTGGCGCCATTCGACGCGCTGGACTGGATGTAAATATGGTTCAGCTTGTTGGGATCCGTCTGAAATTGCGGCTGGCTTTCCAGAACCACGTGGTATTGATTCACTTGCGTGTACATCGTGCTGATCTGCCGCTGGCCGAACGCGTCGTACAAAGTGTTGTCAATGGTTGCAGGCGCGATGCCCAATCGCCCGGCGGTGATGCGGTCAATGACCAGGGTCACGGCTAGACCTCCCGGTTGCTGATCGGTCGCGAGGTCCTCTAGTTCAGGCAGCTGTTTCAGCTGGTCCATGAAGCGGTTGGTCCAGAGGTTCAGTTCGTTCGCGTCGGAATCTTCCAGCGTGTACTGGTATTGCGTGCGGCTCACGCGGTCATCAACGGTAATGTTCTGCACCGGCTCCATGAACAGCTCGATTCCCTGCACTTTGTCCAGGCGCGTCTTCAGCCTGCGGATCAGGTTCGACGCGCTGATCTTGCGCTGCTCCAGCGGTTTCAGATTGATGGACATACGGCCGCTGTTGGTGGTGACGTTCGTGCCGTCCGCGCCGATGAATGAAGAAATGCTTTCCACTGCCGGGTCTTCCATCACGACCTTGGCGAGTTCCTGCTGCTTTTCGGCCATGGCTTGCGAGCTGATGGAGGCGGGCGCCTGCGAGATGCCCTGGATTACGCCGGTGTCCTGCACCGGGAAAAATCCTTTCGGGATGATGATGTAAAGAAAGATCGTGAGCAGGAGCGTACCGACCGCGACGAGCAGCGTAATCGTCTGATAGCGCAGAACAAATTTCAGAGTGCGCCCGTAAAACGCGATCATGTTCTCGAAAACACGTTCCGAAGCTTTGTAGAAGCGCCCTTGCTGGTCTTCTGGCGTGTGCCGCAGGATTCGCGCGCTCATCATCGGTGTGAGCGTGAGGGAAACCACGGCCGAAAGCACGATGGTGACAGCCAGCGTCACCGCAAATTCGCGGAACAGGCGGCCAACGACGTCGCCCATGAATAACAGCGGAATCAGCACGGCGATCAGAGAGACGGTGAGCGAGAGAATGGTGAATCCAATTTGCTCGGCGCCTTTGAGCGCCGCTTCCATCGGCGCATCGCCCGCTTCGATGTAGCGCGAGATGTTTTCGATCATCACGATCGCGTCGTCCACGACGAAACCGGTAGAAATCGTAAGCGCCATCAGCGACAAGTTATCCAGGCTGTAACCCAGCAGGTACATCACCGCCAAGGTACCGACAAGTGAGAGCGGCACGGCCACCGCGGGAATAATGGTGGCGTAGAGACTGCGCAAGAAAAGGAAGATGACCAGCACCACCAGGCCGATGGTCAAAAGCAATTCGAACTCTACGTCGGAGACAGACGCTTCGATCGCGGTTGTAAGGTCGGTGAGCGTCGTCACCTGAATGCCCGTGGGCAGATTGGCTTCGAGCTGCGGAATCAGTGCCTTGATGCTTTTCACGACGCTGATCGTGTTCGCGCCGGGTTGGCGTTGCACATTCAGAATCACCGCGGGCGTCTGATTCATCCACGCGGCTTGAGAATTGTTCTCGACGCCATTCACGATGCCGGCAACGTCGGTGAGCATCACCGGGGCGCCGTTGCGGTAAGCAACGACGACATTTTTGTAATCGGTGTTGGTGACCAACTGATCGTTGGCGTCAATCTGGTAGTCCTGCCTGGGACCGTCGAAGTTTCCTTTCGCGGCATTTACGCTGGCGGACGTCAGCGCGGTACGCAGGTCTTCCAGGTTGATGCCGTAGGACGAAAGCGCCGTGGGGTTCGCTTGAATGCGCACTGCGGGCTTTTGTCCGCCGCTGATGGTTACCAGGCCGACGCCATTGAGCTGCGAAATTTTGGGCGCCAGGCGCGTGTCCACCAGGTCTTCCACTTGCGGCAACGGCATCGAGCTCGAGGTGATCGCGAGCGTCAGCACCGGAGCGTCGGCTGGATTCGTCTTACTGTAGGTCGGTGGCGCGGGCAGGATGGACGGCAGCAGGCTTTGCGCCGCGTTGATCGCCGATTGCACTTCCTCTTCGGCGATATCAATGCTCAACGTGAGATTGAATTGCAGGACGATGACTGAAGTGCCGCCGGAGCTGGAGGAAGTCATCTGGCTCAAGCCTTGCAGCTCGCCGAATTGACGCTCGAGCGGCGCGGTTACTGTGGTTGCGACCACCGTCGGGCTTGCTCCGGGATAAAACGTGAGGATCTGAATGGTGGGATAGTCCACTTGCGGTAACGCGGAGATGGGGAGTTGCGTATAGCCGACGATGCCGACCAGCAGGATTGCGGCCATCAACAAAGAAGTAGCCACCGGCCGCAAAATAAACGGACGAGAGGGATTCACGGAGCGCTGCTCCCGCTGGCGCCGTTCGTGCTGGCGGGGGGCGGCGGATTCGAAACCACCACCGCAATTTTGTCCTGCAACTTATCGAAGCTGCTGTTCGCTAACACATCTCCGGGGCTGATGCCGTCAACTTGCGTTTGGCCGCCGTTCGTCACTCCCACCTTCACGCTGCGCATCTGCGCGACATTGTTTTGAATCAGGTACACGAACGATGCCTGGCCGTTCTGTTGAATCGCGGACGACGGAACCAGCGTGACGCCCTGCAACGTATTCACGAGCAGGCGCGTGTTCACAAACTGGTTGGGGAAGAGCGCATCGTTCGTGTTGGCGAACACGGCGCGCCCTTTCACCGTGCCGGTGGTGGTGTCAATCTGGTTGTCGAGCGTCAGCAGTTGGCCGCTCGCAATTTTCGTTTGGGCTGTGCGATCGAAGGCGTCCACGCTGAGTTTGGCCTTCGCGCGCAGGCGATCTTGCACGGGGCCCAGACTGTCTTCCGGTATCGTGAAAATTACGGTGATGGGCTCGAGCTGCGTGATGACCGCGAGCGTGGTCGTGCCGGCGGTTTGCACCACGTTGCCGGGATCCACCAGCCGCAGACCTACGCGGCCGGCGATGGGCGCGGTGATGTGGCAGTAATCCACCTGCACCTGATCGAAATCAACTGTTCCTTGGTCGTTCTTTACCGTGCCTTCGTTCTGGCGCACCAGTTTTTCCTGGTCGTCGAGAATTTGTTTGGCGATGGCGTTGCGCGCCCATGCTTGCTGGTAGCGCTGCAGATCCATCTGGGCTTGGGCGAGAAGATTTTCGTCCCGCTCGAGCGCGCCTTGCGCTTGCATGAGCATGGCGCGGTAGGTGCGCGAGTCTATGTCAATCAACGGGTCGCCCGTCGCGACGCGTTGGCCTTCGGTAAAGTGCACGCCGAGGATTATTCCCGTGACCTGCGCGGTGATCGAAGCCGTGTACACCGGAGTGACTGTGCCGATCGCGTCCAGATAAACGCCGATATCGCCTTTTTGCGCCGTGGTGGTGGTGATGGAGATGCCGGCGGGGCGAACCTTCGCGGCCGCGGCTTTTTTGGCGTCTTCGTGGTGGCGATAGATCAGGAAGAGCGCAATCCCTAGTACCAGCAGTGCCAGGATCCACCAAACGAACCGCGGGCCTTTGTGCCGGGAAGCTGGCGGAGCGGATGCAGGAGCGGCCGGAACGGGAGGAGTTTGATATTCAGGGATGGATGAGGGGGTGTTTTTTATCTCGGCAATAAAGAGCTCCTGTCTGCTGTTGGGACGGCCTCCATGGTACTGCCGCGGGGCGCGTCTCCAAATACAATAAATCTTGTAGCGGTGAGGCTAAGTAGATTTACCGCCGTGGATCACTAGAGCATTTTCACGGCCACACGGTGAGATTTTGGCGCGCGATAGGCGAGGTCGAAATCAGACGCGTTGGCGGCTCTAATCTACTCTGTTGCTTGCCTGCCGACCGGGACGCGCAACTTGTCGCTCGCGAAGGCTACCGGCCCTGCATAGGACGCGCGAATCGATTTACGCACGGCATCGTCCCGGCTTAACACGTCGGGCGCGAGATGGCTGAGCAGCAAACTCTTTACTCCGCTATCGCGCGCGGCTTCGCCGATTTTTTTTGGCGGTGTATGCAGATCATAGAGCTGCGAAGGAGACGCCGGTGGGTCCAGCACGGCGCAATTGAAAATCAGCAGGTCCGCGGACTTCGCTAATTGCGCCAGATTCGGCAGGGCGGACGCATCCATATCTCCGGAGAAAACCACGACGGCGTTTTTGTACGAAATACGGTAGGCCACAGACGGGCAATCGCCGTGATGCGTCGCAATTTCTTCCACCACTAAGCCCTTTTCATCCACAATTTTGCTGCGCGGGGAATCGAGCGCGATTGGCAGGTCGCGCACCGTGAACGATTCGTCCGCGCCGAACGTCTTCTGATACTCAAAGGCGCCGCCTTGACCCACCAGCAAATCCACAAAACGCGAAGTCTTGGGAAATTGTCCGGCCCCGTCCGGGCCAAAGATGCGATAGACGATTGGTCCGTCGGCGCTGAGTGCGCGCGCGTTGAAGAAAGCGGCCAGATCCCCGCTGTGATCAATGTGCAGATGCGTCAGCAAGACCGTATCGACGTTGTCCAGGTCCAGGCCCAATTCTCCAATCCGCAGAAAAGCTCCCGGCCCTGCATCCACCAGGATCCGCGGCGTGCCATCGAGCAACACGATAAAGCTGGACCCTCCCCTGCCGAACGGCCGTGGGCCGCCCGAGCCGAGCACCACGACTTCCAATGCAGGATTTGCCGCAGCGCACCGCGCGCAAGTGGGGAATAAAGCTGAAACGAACAGAGTGATTCCCAGCAGCAGCGTCTTCATCGCTTTTTATTTTCTCCTAGTGAGCCGTCCGCGCCGCGTCTCGCTGGCGTCAGAGTAACAGCCGCTGAAGCTTGATACCTCAACGATTTTGTGCACTGCTCCGGGCGATGTCTGACTCGCTGCGTCCGTGCTAATTTGGATCGCGAGTAAAAAGCTTCGCGCCCTGCGGCGCGTCGCTAATGAAATCGAAGATGCCACGTCACGGGCACGTCCAGAAGGCAGCATCCTTTTGTGGACTTGACTGACTAAATTCCGCAGTGTGTAATGTGCCTCCGGGCTCCCAAGACCACGAAGGGTCACAATGCCATCGAAGGGGAGCGCACAATGACAGCCTATAACCGAGTGGTTTCCTTTTGTGCAGCACTCCTGCTTCTCATTGAGTGTGGCGCCACAACATCCGCCGCTCCAAAGGCGAGCGCAGCTCCCGGCAAAGCGCAGCTCACCGTTCTCTATGATGCATTCGGTAAAACATCCACGATGGCGAAAGACTGGGGCTACGCTGCGTTTGTCGAATACGACGGGAAACGGATTCTGTTCGACACCGGCAACAACCCTGAGATTCTTGCGCAGAATGCGAAAGCGAAGGGCGTCGACTTCGCGAAGCTCGACTTCGTTGTGATGTCGCACCGACACGGCGATCACATGGGAGGACTGACCTATCTATTGAAGGTGAACCCCACCGTGAAGATCTACGCACCTAAGGAGGGATTCGGGGTTTACGGTTCCGACCTACCGAGCAGTTTTTATCGCAAGGACGAATCGCTCCCTCCGGAACAGCGCTACTACGACGGCGCGCCGCCAGAAGTCATGCGATTTGGATCGGCGTGGCCCGGAGCCAACCTTCAACTTGTCGACAAGAACACCGAGATTACACCCGATATCCATCTGATCGCGCTGGTGTCCGATAAGCCGGGAACGCTGGAATTGCGCGAGCTGTCGCTCGCCATCAATACGCCCGACGGCATGGTTATCGTGGTTGGCTGCTCGCATCCCGGCATTGACAAGATTGTCGAAGCGGCCGGCACAATCAACCCACGAATCCACTTGATCGTCGGCGGCTTTCACTTGGTGGTGTCGAGCGACGCGGACATCCAGAAGATTGTTACGGCCCTGCACGACAGATTCAAAGTAGAGTACGTCGCGCCCGGCCATTGCACCGGCGAGCCTGCCTTTACGGCGCTGAAGAAGACGTTCGGTGATCAGTATCTTTATGCTGGACTCGGTACAACATTGGCGCTGACTGCTTCTCAGAAGTAGAGGTTGATTCCCGTCATGCCGGCATAGTTCGCAAGTGTTCGGCAAACCGGAACGAATCGCCTAAGTCTTGATAAACGCTTGCCGGACATGTGGAGTAACACCATTTCTCCTGTTATTCGTTCGAAACGAGCTAAGCGTATCGGTGGAAGTGATTGCAGGCAAACGAGCGAGGAAATGGGGCGCCCGGAGACCCGCCGCGGCGGGGAACTCCCGACCCTCTGGTTCGAAGCATCGCCGCAGCGTCCTCTATCCGGCTGAGCTACGGCAATCGGTTCTCAGCAAGAATTCGCCTAAGTTCCTCGCGGCCCTTGCCGGTCTCTTGATAACGTTCGCGCCGCATCGCCCGGGCAGGGCTCGCGAAAGCCTCTTATGTGCCAATTCCCACGGACCACGGGGTTTCGTCGAGATGCTCACATCCGCGTTGTGTTGTTCGAGCCGGCAGAGGAGATCCGAAGTGAATCCCGTGTAGAAGCGGCCCGTCGCTCTGCTTCGCAAGACGTAAGTTGTGAACATGAATGTGAATGGCGCGCCCAAGGGGACGATTTTAAAACTTTTCTCGACGGTTTTGCCGCTGCCTTTCCGCATAACGATTTCCCCTGATTGAACCTCCCAGCCACTTCGAAGTTGTCCGGAAGCCAAGGGGCTTGGGCAAGGAAGTCCAGTCAGCTAACATAGGTTAGCTAAGGCGCTGCGATGAGTGTCGTCACCATTCACCAAGCCAAGACAAACCTTTCTCGCTTAATTCAGAAAGCTTCCGAGGGCGAGGAAGTGATCATTGCGCGCGGGTCAAAACCTGTAGCGCGACTCGTTCCGGTCGGAGAGGTAAAGGGCAAACGCCAGCCAGGGTCGTGCAAAGGCAAATTGCAAGTTGGACCAGAGTTTTTTGAGCCTCTCCCGTCGAACGAACTGTCAGGCTGGGAGTAGTCGAGTTGCAAGCGCTCCTCGATACGTATGCTTTGCTCTGGTGGCTCTCCGATGACCCAGCACTAACGCGGGCCGCTCGAGAGCTGATCGCAGAAACCAAGAACACGCTGATCGTAAGTGCTGTCTCGGCTTGGGAAATTGCGATCAAGGTCAGGCTGGGAAAACTCCCGACTGCGAGTGACCTGGCGGCGGATTTCTCTGGAGCAATGGAACGCGAAGGTTTTCAACTACTAGCCATATCCGCAGACCATGGTATTCGCGCCGGACTCCTGCCTGGACCTCACAAGGATCCA
>Ga0209380_10001025_pt1 | contig 19456 bp, 14 predicted proteins | sample HubBroMetageWFT6_FD_188347 | JGI IMG/M metagenome (GOLD analysis project Ga0209380, IMG submission 188347) | Warmed and freeze-thawed soil microbial communities from the Hubbard Brook experimental Forest, New Hampshire - Hubbard Brook CCASE Soil... | ecosystem: Environmental > Terrestrial >...
GTACCGTAGCGGGATTGCTGGGCCAACGGATCCAGATAAGGCCCTTGCCATTCGAGCGGATCCAAAGGATCGGAAGTGTGGGACCATTTCTGATAGAAGTCCATGCTTTCCCAGCCATAGCTGATCTGGGCCCAAACCTTCCAACCGGTGTGGGGCCGGAGTACGAGGATAGTCACGCGCCGACAGTCGCAGCCCGGTTCATTGCAATACAACTCGATAAAACCATATTCGCCGTGGGGCAGCGGATTTCCGACGGGAACCTTCACCGACCGGGTCTCGCGGGCTCCCAGTTCCGGGAATTTCTCCATAAATGGTGCCATGGGCATGGCGGGATTGTAGCGCGGAAGCCGAGGTGCGGATCAGGAGAGAAGGAAAAAGGATGTGGAAAAAAGTGTGGAAAAAGTTTGGCGAAAAGGCTTGACAATCCGATATCACTGCGACGATATCGGCCATGACCGTAGCACAAATCGAACACCGGATCGAGCAGGTGAAACCGCAACTGACTCTAAGACGACACGAAGCCGTATCCCGGAAAGGCGCCCGTTTCTACATATGGGCCGCAGCTCCGTCCGGGAGCGGACGGCACAGTGACCTTGGGACGCTCGGATAAAGAGCCGCATCCCTTTTATATGGAAGCTGAGTTAAATTCTCCGATGGTCCAGCTTGGTCCAGCTATATCAGGAGAATCTCATGGTTTTGATACGGAATGGTTTCCGACGCGCGGCGATAACGGTATTCAGGCGGTAAAGGATTCCGGAGTGTTGGTGCACATTGTGAGCAATAGCAGGCTTGAGTCTGCTCAACTGGATAATTTCAACTCGCGAATCGCTGCCCCTGCCCCGCTGAGGTTGGCGAGCCGCATTTCGGAATACTTGCGAGATAGAAGCACGCCTGGTGCCCCAGCGCGGAATGCCGCTTGAACTGCCTCCTTAACGCTCTGCGGCGTGCACTTGCTGTTGTTGGCCTCGGTGGGGATATCGATATCAATGCCGGGCCAGATCAGAGTGGGCGTGCTGGCGACGCCATCCAGTGCGCGTTTTGTCTCGCGGTAAACGTAGTCGGCTGAAAGGCCGGTGTGTGGAATCTGATCGTAGCTACGCTCCTTGAATCCCATCACCGCATAGTTAAAATCGATCAGGCTCTGTTTCGAGAGGTCCCCGTAAAGTGTCGACCCAATATTGTCTGCGTACAGTGCCATCCGCTCACCGCCGCAGTTGTTGTACATGACGACCTTTATAAAGTCCGAATACTTCGAGAGCTCTTGCAAATCCTGTTCCGCGCGGTAAATCGGATTGAAGGAATTGTTGTGCCAGATGTGCCAACCCACCGGCACCGTCGCCTTGGCTGCCTTTGCCGTTTTGTATATTGCGGCGTAGGTCTCGCGCAGGCCATCGGTGAAGAGCATTTCCCAGGCGGCCAGCTCGGGATAGCGCAACAGGAGCCGCCAGAATTGAACGTAGTAGCCGTCCACCGGGCGTTTGCCGCTTCGCGACATGCGAACGAATTTCTCCAACTCCAGGAATCCCTGCCGGGCACGCTCCACATGAATGCCGCGGTCTTTGGCTTTGCGCTGACAAAACTCGCAGAAGCAAGTTACGTTACCGGGATCGATTGGCGGGGTGTCATGCGTTGCCCCCAGGCTGTCCGAAAGCGCACCTTGCCGCTCGCATCCCCACATGATTCCGTCGACATCGTAGGAACTCGCGAAGTCTTCCACCAAGCCGGTAAAGAAATTAAGGTAGTTAGGATTATTGACGCACAGCGTCTCCATATTCCGTCCGTACAAATCTCGCTCTTGGACTTTTTCAATGTTCGGTAGGTCGTGGCGGAACACATCCTCCATCCAGCAGATGACCTTCATGCCACGTTCTTTAGCGGCCGGGAGCACTTCCGCAAGGATGTCCAGATCGCCGTGATCGGGCGCATGAGCAGCCTGGATGACCGTGTTCTTGTAATACTGCGGATGAGGCGTGGCGAAGTTCCCGCCGTGATAATTGAGGTCGTACTCTTGCTTGCCATGATCGGGCAGCGGCTGGCCCGGAATCTGTCTTCCGGCGATGCCCCGGCCGTACGTGAAGACCGCAAGGAACAGGGTGTTTACCCCGGCGCGTTCCTGAAGCACGTCAAGGACTTTTTCAGTGCCTTCATCTACAAACGAAATTGCTCCGACCTGGATGCCGATCATTTTGGAGGAAGAGGCGACCGCGGTTTGTCCCAGAGTCGGCATGGTCAAGGCGGCACCAGCTCCAGCGGTGATCTTCAAGAATTCACGGCGGTTCACATCCAATCCCGACATAGATTCCTCCTACGGTCTTTGATAGCAGCCAATGTCTATTTTTCCGGATTTCACTCGCGGCGAGCCGTCAAGATCCAGTTCTCCCACCGGCGCTCCCTCAGTTGTGCCAGCGGCGATCGCAGGAGAATCCGATCGCAGATGAAAATCGTTCTTGGCAGGATCGACGAAACGCGGGTCCAAGAAGCGGGAATGCCGGTCATTTCCAGTGGCGTCAACATATTTGTCGAATCCGGTTATGGTGGCGGAATCTCCTGCCCAGGTGCTCGCCTGCGGCCCGGAGGCACAGTAATAAAGATTGTGATCGATAGTTGCGGGCGGGTGTTTTTTTTCGAGCTGAGACTTGTTCAGCGCAATAAGGCAGCGTGAACCTGCGTAGAAAATGTTGTTCTCGAAAATATTGTCCGCCATGTTCCACTGCATCTGGAACTCACCGGAGCCGGTTGCCGACGTATCATTTTCGTAGAAAGTGTTGTTGGCCACGGTGCAGTGATCGGTGTGCCCGCGCTCAGGCGCATAGCCTCCGATGGAAACACCCGCGGTGTGGCAGTGAAAGATAAGGTTGTTACGCGCAGTGATGTAACTGGTAGCGCGGTCCTTGTGCTCACTGGCCAGTTCGATTCCGAAGTCCACATCATGAATGACGTTCTGTTCAATCAGAATCCTGGTGCCGCCGTCCACGTAGATACCGTCGGAAGATTCATCGTTGCGGTATGCGGGGTTACCGCGTGAGGTAATGCTGTAGACCAAGTTGCCGCTGACGACTCCGTCGCGGGCCTGGTCAACGGCCGGGTCGGGCGCCGTGTGTTCAAAACCGATGACGTCGATTCCGATATTGTTGTTGTCGTGCACGACATTGTGTGTGATACGGAAATTCGTGACGTTTCCGTTCACCACCAGCGACTCGCTCGAACCGGTCTTGAGGTGATGCACCTCGTTGCCGTCAATGATCAGATCAGTGATCGGAGTCTTGGCATCGGTACCGTATACGGCAATGCCAAAGCCGTTGCCGCCTCGTCCCGGAGCATCACGGCCTTGAAAATTGTTCTCAATGTGATGGACGTTGTTCTTCAGCAGTTCTATATGGGAGCCGGATCCCGTAACGCTTATGCCCAATGGGGTAAGCCGATGTTCGGCGGTGCGGTAATTCCGAATTTCAAAGCCCTCAATTCTCACGTAGCTTTGGTTGTGAATAGTGAGGACGCCGCTTCTGCCCTCAGGCGTTAAATGCTCTGCGTCCAGAATCGCCGTCTCGCGCGGATAACTCCTGAATGTAATGTATCCTTCTCTCGCATTACCGGACGCGTGGATGCTCACCAGCTCTTCATAGACTCCTCCTCGCACGTTCACGGTACTGCCCGCACGCGCGCTGTCTGCGGCGTGTTGGACCGTGCGCCAGGGTGCGGTTTGCGTGCCCGAATTCGAGTCACTCCCAGTCGTCGACACGTAGCAGGCGAAGTCAGCCTGGCCAAAAACGCGGCAAACGCATACCAGCAACATAAACGAGATTGAAAATTTCACGCTCATCCTCCCTGTTGAAAACTATTTCGCACTGCCTGTGCTGGCAACGCACCTGTTCTAACTCGCTGCTCAGCCGCCGATAAACTCGCAGCCGCTGGTTTTGAAGATCCCCGGGACGTGTTTCGACCACCCTGCTATAGGCAGACAAGAAAGCATCGGCACTGGCTTGGCGAGAAGGCCTCCGCCTCCGAAGTCACAGCTGGGTCAGTGCTTTCGACCTGCTTCTCTGTATATCGTTTGATTTCATTTGTCCAGCACAAAGAGCGATTTCGACGCAGGTGTAAACAAAAATCTGCGGTGTCGCAGGCCGCTGCATGCGAAAATTTAGAAGCGATTGGGGAGAAGTTCGAAACCCGAATGCCAGCCGTCGATACAAGCCGTTGCTGCGCTCCTTCGATCAGCTGCAGCAGGGCGAACCTCTCCGGAAGGTAAAGAGTACGACTTCTCGTGGGTTGCCACTCCACCTGTGTCCGGTTAGGTGGCGGACCCTGGCTGCGATACAGATTGTTCGAAACTGCTTCCCAACTCAAGGAGAAGCGCTTTCTAAGGCAGAGAATGGTATGCCATCGCGCCGTACCACGTTTTCCTCGCCCAATCGACACGAGCGGCCAGCGCAAAACCAGAGTTCCAAATCCAACCATCTTCGTGGTGGGGGTTTGCCAAGTCGATGTCGGGATCGACCCAGTCTCCCTGCGGAGAGATTTCGAATTCCTTGTATCCCCGGATGTTTTGGAAATCAGCGCCGATAAACACTTCGGCAACATCCCAGTCCCAGAGCCGAAATGTTTCTGTTGAAATACTGGGTGATGGTTTGAGATTTAGTTTGTCATTAAGGACAGATGACAAGAAATACAGGTTCTTTTTTGTCCACCGAGATCGGACCCTCGGTGCGGTGGCTGACTAGGTTTCGCCTTGCGGCCCTTTTTCAGCCTAGACAGGTCGGGCTGCCCGCCAAAATGCGATGCCTGGATCCGTGGACGGTGCGATGTCCTCCCGAGCTTCTGTGCTTTCGATCAAACCATCTTCGGCGGCCCTGGCCAACTGGACGCCGATGACAACCAGCACACAAAACACGATGGAGTGACGCAGACCGTCTCCGCTTGAGCAATCAACCGAGCGCTCTTGCCAAACACCATCCGACCCTCAGGTATGAACCCGATGGCGGGGTTGATCACGCCGCCGGCGTATGTAACCTGCCCAGAACAGAAATTTATTGACAGATCGTAGAGATCGAAAGTAAAAGTAACATAACGTAATAATACGTGCCAATCCCTGGAGGTTGGCAGCACTGAATTGCCCGGCCATAACTTGCCGACCGTGAAATTAGTTGTAAGGAGAGTGGACATGAAGAGTTCGCCTACGTCTTGCCTTTTCGTTGCTCTGATTATTTTATTGTCGTGTTTCATACTGGTCGTGCCCGTGTGGGCGCAGAAGGACACGGGCAGCATAGTAGGTACGGTAAAAGAGGGGACCGGCGCGGTTGTGCCGAATGCGGACGTCGAAGTGACCGACGTCGAGCGCGGGCAAACCTTTAAGACAACGACCAGCGACTCGGGCGAGTTCGTGGCCAGCCCGTTGCACGTTGGCCGATACAAAGTCGCGGTGGCGAAGGCTGGTTTCAAAAAAGCCGTGTCAGAGACGGTCGAACTGAATGTGCAAGGGCGCATAGCGATTAACATCGCACTGCAAGTGGGGCAAATCACCGAGGAGGTGGTAGTTACCGGTGCCGCCCCCCTGCTGGAAACCGAGACCTCAGAACTGGGCCAGGTGGTGGACCAGAAGCGGGTCAGCAATCTGCCGCTCAACGGCCGCAACTTTGCCCAACTGGCTCTCCTCAGCACGGGAACGGCGCCGAGCGAGCCTGGCGCCCGCGATGAAGGGGGATACGGCTTCAGCGCAAACGGAGCGCGGTCGCTACAGAACAACTTCCTGCTCGACGGCGTGGACAACAATTCGAATCTTCCAGATCTCCTGAACGAAACCAATTTTGTGATTCAACCCCCGGTCGAGGCTTTGCAGGAATTCAAAGTCCAGACGAATGCGTATAGCGCGGAATTCGGCCGCGGGAACGGGGCGATTGTCAACGCAGTCATCAAATCGGGGACCAACCAAATACACGGATCAGCATGGGATTTTTTGCGCAACAACAAGCTCGATGGCCGCAACTACTTTGATGATCCTGCGAAGCCAACTCCGCAATATCAACAAAACCAATTTGGGGCAACCCTCGGTGGTCCGATCGTTATTCCGCATCTGTACAACGGGCGGAATCGCACCTTTTTTTTTGTTGATTACGAGGGTTTCCGCGTGCGCCAGGCGCAGACGCAAACCGCATTTGTTCCGCCGCCGGCGTGGCGTCAAGGAGATTTTTCAAGCCTGATCGACTACACGAATGTAACCGGCAGCGATTGCAACGGCAGGCCTACCTACGCGGGAGAAATCTTTGATGCCCGCCTGGCGCAGGCGAACTGTGGTGTTCCCTTTCAGTATGACGCTACGGGAAAGGCGCTCAACCTGATTCCCGCGACCCCGGTCGTGGCGGGAGGGGGATCTCTGGATCCATTAGCCCTGCGGCTGGCCGCACTCTATCCGGCTGCGGGTACTCTCGAACCGAGCGGCAATAACTTTCTGGCGAATCCGGTGCGCCGAGAAACACGGAACAACTTCGATGTCCGTGTAGACCAAAAATTTTCTGATAAGGATAACGTGTTTGTCCGCTTCAGCTTTGAACACCAACCTAGTTTCATCCCGGGTACCTTTGGAGGTCTGGCCGACGGAGGTGGATTTTTCAGCGGCGACGAGGACTTTTCCTATCGCAGCCTGGCCGCCAGTTGGACGCATGTTTTCAGACCCGAATTGATCAATGAAATCCGCTTGGGCTACAACCGGGCTAATGCCCAGCGCCTGCAACTCAATGCCGACACCAACGTGTCGGGGAGTCCCGACATCAATTTTCCGGGTGTTCCGTTCTCTCCCGGAATCGGGGGTCTGCCACAGCTGACTTTCAGCGATGTGGCGACTTTGGGTAGTCCAACATTTCTTCCTTCAAGGGAACTGCAGAATTCATACACCGTTTCCGAAAATCTAACCTGGGTGCGGGGACGGCATACGTGGAAGTATGGGACGGAGATTCGCCGCGAGGAGTTCACCATCTTCCAGCCGGCAGCGGCGCGTGGCACTCTCGGTTTCGACAGTACCCTTACTGACAATCCGGCGGACATCGGATCGGGAGGTACCGGATTCGCCTCGTTCATGGCGGGACTCACGCACGGCGGAAGCATCAACAATCTGCACAACGTCGACTATTTCCGCAACACCTACGCGTTCTACGGACAAGATGACTGGAAGATCACGACCAACCTGGTTTTGAACCTCGGGCTGCGCTACGAATTGTTTGGAACCGTTTCGGAACGATTCGACGATACGGGGAACTTTGATTTGAGTAATCCGACCGACCCCACCATCATCGTGCCAAAGGGAAAGAACGCGCAGTTAACTCCTTTTATTGCGCAGTTTGTCAAGATAAGCCCTACCGGCAGCCGCGGCCTCATCAACTCGGACTTAAATAATTTCGCCCCGCGCGTCGGCTTAGCCTGGGAATTTGTGCCGAAGACGGTGTTGCGAGTGGGTTACGGCATCTTTTATGGCGGACAGGAGAACGGACCGTATTCGAACCCGAGCCCGGGGTTCAACCCGCCGTTTTTTGTAAATCAGTCGCTGGTGGCGCCCTGCGCCGCGCCCTCGGCTAACCCGGTTGGGCTGGACTGCAGAGTTACGGGCATACCGACATTGGCATCTGGCTTTCCGGCCAACGCATTGGTTGACCCGAATACGCCCATCTTCTTCTCTGTTGATAAGAACTTGCGGACGCCCTACATGCAGCAGTGGCACTTCGGCATCGAAAAAGAGTTGCCAGGCTCGAGCGTGCTCGCTTTGACCTATGGCGGGTCGAAGGGCACGAAGCTTTATACGTTTTTCAACGGAAATCAAGCGGAGCCGACGGCGGATCCGAGTATACCGACAGCACCCAGGCGGCCCGTGAAGAGTGCGGGATGCACGATCGCAACCCCTGACAATTGCAGCCCGGTTTTTGACACCGGCATTGATTGGTTCCGTTCCACTGGATTGTCCAACTACAACTCTCTGCAGGCCCGGTTTGAAAAGCGGTTTTCGAAGGGATTGCAATTCGAAGCGTCATACACGTGGGCCCACTCCATCGATATCGCCTCCAACGCGAACTTGGGACCGACCCAGAACAATAGTGACTTTCGCAATTTCCGGGATCCGGGAGCGGAGCGTGGGAATTCAGACTTCGATGTGCGACATCGTCTCGTAGTGAATTCGATCTATGAACTGCCGTTTGGCCACGGCAAGAAGTTCTTCGGCCAAGCCGGCGGATTTGCCAATCAGGTGGTCGGAGGCTGGCAGGTCGCTAACATCGTGTCGGTATCTTCCGGCAATTGGTACACAGTACTCGATTCGAACGGCAACTTTGCCAACGCCGATGGCGGAGCAGGGGGAGTTTCTCAACGACCCGACCAGGTCGGAGACCCCACCAAGGCGGGGCCAGTGGCGGGCAACCCGGGTTGCGTCGCGCCCAGCAGAATTCGTACCCCTGCAGCGTGGTTCAACACATGTGCCTTCGGCGACCCAGCCTTGGGCTCGTTTGGCGATGTTGGCCGAAACACGATCGAATCACCCGGCTACACGACCTGGGACTTGTCTGGCTTCAAGAATTTTCGAACGACGGAACGAACCAATCTTGAATTCCGGGCAGAATTTTTCAATGTCCTGAACCACACGAATTTTCTGTTCGCGAACAGCGGGCCGCAGAACGGCAACAACGCAACCATCCTAGGTACGTCGCAGTTCGGGAGCCTCACGGCGGCGCGGACGCCGCGGCAGATTCAGTTTGCTCTGAAGTTTAGTTTTTAGGCTGCGGTTGGGCAGAAGACAGCTCGCACAAAACGTAAGACCCGTAGTAATTTGCAGGCTTTACACCAGCACTAAGGGATGGGTTGTATCAAAGCCGCGCAGCGGAGAGAATATGCCGGTTGGCGGAATCGATTTGGACCTGATCCTTTATGGTCTGCCAACGAGAGGGCGCACGCATGCTCAGTTTGCGCTTTCTATTTGCCCAGTAAAGCTTGTTCGTCACAGGAATGCGAATCGCTTTGGGAAGGACTGTGGAAAAGGTAAGAAAGCCGCTCGATAAGCTAGGCGAAGCACGCTTTGTATTGGGAATCGGTGAAATCGTCCGCGAGCTAACAACACATGGCACACTCGATCAAGGGCCAATGAGTCTTATACGGCGATATTACAACCATCAAAGATATTTCGAGAATGACAGCAGGTGATTCTGCAGGTATCTAGTGCGCCTTTTCTGCCAGAACTTATAGCAAAACAGTCCGACCGTACTTCCATCTCGCCATCCATCCCCTTCTCGATACTGAATCGTCCAGCGATGATCCACATTTCCGCAACTGGCAACCTTCAGCCGGTAACCTTCACTGAGACCGCCGAGAAAAGTTCCGATTGCGGAGTTTTCATCCGTGAACTCCATGTGCCAAGTCGCGAGGTAAACTGTGTAGTAGCCCTGAGCAAGCATCAAGAGGGCGACTTCGTAGCCGTTGGAGTCAGGTGCCAGAGCGCGAATCGCATCCGTTCTGAATTCGTATCGAACCTGTTTGTTTTGCTTCAGAATCTCGATGATTTTCTCGATTACATTCATGGGGCTGGCCGATTTGCTTTCAGGTCCAGAAGAACATAACTCCTTCTGGCAGCACGATTGAAGGCGACACTCGGGTCGTCGCTGCTCCAGCTGTCAACGGTAGCTGATTAAACCTGGCGTTATCACAACTAAGTACAAGAAAACCTGTTTTGACTCGCGGTTGCTGAGGGATGTGGCGATTTTTCAGTTACTCCCCTGTCAACGTGATATGTAGAGCATTTTCGCCAACGAGCGGGAAGCGCTCTGCCGAGAATCTTACGTCGCCCGTCCCAGCAGGTGGGCAAGGAGAGGGCAGAATGCCAATCCTGTTTGAGGGACTCTTCGTCCCAGATCCAGATCAAAATGTCAGCCGCAACCGCGCCGAAACGCTCCGCGGCGGTGCAACTGCCGTCCCGGAAAACAGACTTGCAAAATTAATTACGTTCACACGGTTGTTCAGATTCGCCGCCTGGATTTGAAAGGAGCCGCTGCGCTGCTCCTTGCGATAAAACTCCACCCCCGACGCAGCATCCAAAGAACAATTTGGGCGGACGCGACTGCGGCCCAGGTTCACGCGCTCCAGAATAGCCTCGCCATACTGGGTGAGCAGGAAAGTTGGGTCCGCATCGCCAGTATCTGCCGGCAACCCGCTCCCGTACTGCGCTCCAAAAGCTAACCACATGCGGTGGGGCGCTTGAAAACGAATTCGCACACGCGCTGTGTTGTGCTGGTCCTGCGAAACTGCAAACTTGCTGGTGTCGGTTAAGCCGCTCTCTGCTGCGCTCCCGAGCAACAGCCCTCCGGTAATCGGCCCCTGACCGAGGCCTGACTGATTCGCGTAGCTGAAGGAACCGGAGAAGCGGCCCCACCTCGGGACCTCCAGCCGCACTTCTTCACCAATGATCCGGGCCTTCGCAAACGCGATCGGGAAACTCACGCCCGTGTCCAACAGCACATCGTCATCGGAGTAGTTATGAAAGTCACGGCGGAACACATTAGCATCGAGCCGCAGCCTCCCCGAAAATGCCTTCGTGACGCCGAGTTCGTAGTAGTTGCCGCGCGCAGGCTGCACCGGTAACCGCACCACAACGGGATCCAGCGAATCGACCTGAGGCGAGCTGGCGAGCAGCAGATTCTCAATGGCTGGGGTCTGAAACACGCGGTCATACGACGCGTGTATCAGGAGTTTCAACGAAGAGACATTTCGAGAAACGCCAATTCTCGGACTCCACGCGGACTGGTGCACGACAAACCCATAATGGTCAAAGCGCAGTCCCGCACTCACGTTCCAATTGCCTAGATGAACCTGGTCCTGGACATACGCTGATGGCTCGACATCCCACAAGTGGTCCGCAAACTGAAATGTCGACTGCGTACCGGGATCGAATTGCGAAGGATCAGAGATGGTGTACTCGAGTCTTTCGTGGACTGGATTAAAGATGCTGTCCACGCCCACCTTCCAGTCATGGTGTCCGCGGTGTCCGGCGAGGTCGCCCCGGACATAGGCCTCACGGTAACCTCGGTCCTGCGAAACACTCACCGGTGTCGCTGACTGATTGGAAGTTAGCGTCGCGGCGGTATCTCGAACACTTCCGGCAAGACTCAAAAGCAAGTCAGGTGAAACGGTGTGCTGGAAGTAGATTTGGCCGCTGGTCTCGGTATTTGCGATGTCCTGTCGCTGCCCTGCTTGTTGCTGAATCAATTCGTTCGGAACCTGAAAGTGAACAGCATTATTGGCGATGGCTACGCGCAAGCGGTCCCGATCGGAGAAATCACGTTCGTATGAGGTAGAGAACCCGCCAGCCGTTGCGCGATTGGTGTAGTTCTCCAACACCGGCGGGTCCAGATAACGCTCGGTGTGGAACGCGTCGCCACTGATGGAAAGGCGGTTTCGGCCACGGGAATAGGAAACTCTAGAAAAGCCTCCCACCATCCCAAAGGCCCCGCCGTCAATATCGAACTGTCCATGGAGTCCGGAGGGGATATTTTTTTCCGTTACCACTTCAACAATGCCGCCGAGCTTCCTTCCATACTCGGCAGGATAGTCCGCGGTCAGCACCCGCATCGACCCCACATCATCCGCATTCAGTGACGGTGCGAATGCGGGCGAGCGGTTCTCCGTGATGGGTAGTCCGTCGATGACGTATTGAACGTCGTACTCCGAGCCACGCGGGTGGAGCACGCCGTTTGCCTCATACAGCCATCCCGGCAGGTCATCAACTAGGTCGGAAAGCTCTCTTCCTGGCTGAGTGGCAATGTTCTCGCTAATTGCCTGGCGTCCTATCAAATATTCAGTTCCCGTGCGGTAGGGATCGAGAAGAGTTGAATCGCTGACCTCAACCTGCGTCGTCACCGATGGCAAGCCCAGGGTCACGGACAGGCGCACAGGCACCTCCGAGCGGATTTCAACTATGCTCGTCCACGCAGCAAATCCCGCTGCGTTCAGACTCAGTCGGTAGACACCGAAGGGAAGGTCCCGCACGACATATCGGCCATCGGTTCCGAGGACAAAGGTTAGTCGGAGTTGATTGCCGTTGCTGACTAGTTCGGTGTTAGGAGCCAAAGCTGCACCTTGTGCGTCGCGCACCTCAATGCGCAGCTCACCCCGCACGCGCTGCGAGTGTGCGCTCATGGCAGTGGACAGCACCGTTAGAATAATCAAATAATGCCGAGTTTTGTTCGGAATGGTCATTCCGCCTGACCGGCGAATCTCCCGTTTCTTTGGCAAGACATGCGAACTGTGACTTCGAGCGCTCTGGCGAATGGGGGCTCAGTGAATGGTCTTGGTTTTGCGCGACATGTAGTCCATCAGCAGATATTGGCCCAGCGTATAAGGAGTCGTGAAGTAGGCTTTGCCGCGGCACATCTCAGTGACTTTCTGGACGAACTGCACCAGGCCGTAGTCGGAGGCGAGCATGAATGTGTTGATCAACACGCCTGCGCGCTTGCATTTCGAAACTTCTTCGAGCGTTTGGCTGACGACTAACGGGTCGAGGCCGAAAGCGTTTTTGTAGATGCGTCCGTCTTCGAGCGTGAGCGCCGAGGGCTTGCCGTCGGTGATCATGACGATCTGCTTCATGTCTTTCCGCTGGCGCTGCAGGATCCTCTGGGCCAGTCGAAGACCCTCGCGCGTGTTGGTGTAATAGGGGCCGACCTTCACCCGTGCGAGCTGCGACAAGGGGACCTCTTCCGCGGAATCGTGAAAGAGCACCAGCGAGAGGGAGTCGCCCGGATATTGCGTGCGGATCAGGTGCGAGAGCGCCATCGCGACTTTCTTTGCGGGAGTGAATCGGTCTTCGCCGTAGAGAATCATCGAGTGCGAACAGTCGAGCATCAGGACGGTGGCGCAGGACGACTGGTATTCACACTGATGGACCTGCAAGTCGGAGTATTCGATGTTGAGCGGGAGCGTGAGGCCTTCGCGCTGGATCGCGCTCGACAGCGTGGCGGTGATGTCGAGATTCAGAGTGTCGCCGAACTCGTAGGTCTTAGCCGATCCGCTGGTCTCGATGCCCGTGGCGAGATCGCGCGTGTCATGCCGTCCGAAACTTGATTTGCCGAGCGATCCGAGCAGGTTGCGCAGCGACTTGAAGCCGAGGAAATCGAGGCTCTTGTCGGTGATTTCGAACTTTGCCTGTTGTGCTTCACCGGTCTTTCCGCCAATGCTGGACAGGCGCGCGGGATCATGCGGTTCGTCGACTGAGATGTAATCTTCCTGCTGCATGCGCTCTATGAGTTTCTCGATCAGTTCGTCGAGTTGGCCGTCCATCTGCATCTGCTCGATTTGCTGGCGCAGGTTCTCGTCGAACATTTCCCCATTCATCAGGGCCTGCTCGATGGCACGCTTAAGCTCGTCGAGCGTCTGCTCGCCCTCGGGCAGTTCGTACCACATCGACTCCTGAAACCCGCTTTGCAGCAGATAGTCCGACAGGGCGCCGAGCAGGTCCTCCATGCTCATTTCGCTGGCGGGGTCGGGAACGTATTTTGAGTAACGGATGCGTTTCATAAAACAGCTTTTAGCTTCTAGCTCATAGCTTCCAGCGAGGCGCCAGGAGCTAGAGCCTGTCTAGTTAAACTGCCTTCTCTGTCGGTACGGCTTTTCATCGGGCTCGAACGATTTCTCTCGCACGGCCTCGGGCTTTTTCTCTCCGGCCTTGAACACGCGTTCCTCGCTGCGGCCAATGCGCTTGTGGGCGTGCAGGCCTTCGAGGATGAACTCGGCTGCCGATACTTGTTGCTCGGGGCTATCTTTCTGCGAAATACCCAGCGGGCCTAGTTTGTCGACCAAGCCCTGAATCTTCTTCAGATTCTCCAAAGCTTCGGTCGCTGGTACCGAGTCCGACAACTGAATCTCGCCGCCCAAGTCGAACCATTGGACGATCTGCTGGACGTTGGCTCCGGTGTAATACTCGTCGTAGGTCCTGGCGATCGCCGCGCGGATCAATTCGCGCCCCACGTAGTCGGCACCCTTCATCTCGCCTTCGTATTCCAGTTCAAGCTTGCCGGTGATTGCCGGCAGTGCGGCGTAGACGTCGCTGATGCGCGGCACGACGACCTTTTCGTCGTTGCGAATGGCCCGGCGTTCGGCGTTTGAAACAACATTTTCCATCGCCGAGATGGGAAGGCGCTGGCTCACGCCCGAACGCTTGTCGATTTTCTTGTCTTCGCGGGCAGCGAAGGCGACGCGTTCGATCACCTCCTGAACATAATTCGGCAGGTGCAGAGGATGTCCGTTGCGGCGGGTCCACGCCTCCTGCGCGGTGATGGCGATCCCTTCTTCCACGGTAGCCGGATAGTGCGTGCGAATCTCCGAGCCTATGCGGTCTTTGAGCGGCGTGATGATCTTGCCGCGCGCGGTGTAGTCTTCCGGATTCGCGCTGAACACGAGGGCGACATCGAGGGGCAGGCGGATGGGATATCCCTTAATCTGCACGTCGCCTTCCTGCATGATGTTGAACAGGCCGACCTGAATTTTTCCCGCCAGGTCCGGCAGTTCGTTGATGGCGAAGATCCCGCGATTGGCACGGGGCAGCAAGCCGTAGTGAACGGTCAGTTCGCTCGAGAGCTCGTGTCCGCCGCGGGCCGCTTTGATGGGATCGATGTCGCCAATCAGGTCGGCGATGGTCACGTCGGGGGTAGCCAGTTTTTCCACGTAGCGCTCATCGGCCGAGAGATACGCAATAGGGGAATCCTCACCGAGCCGCGCCATGTCTTCGCGGCAGCGACGGCAGATCGGAGCGTAGGGATTATCGTGAACTTCGCAGCCCGCGAGGTACGGCATGTGGGAATCGAGCAACGTCGTCAATGCGCGCAGGATGCGGCTCTTGGCTTGCCCGCGCAACCCCAGCAGAATGAAATTGTGGCGCGAAAGAATGGCATTGATGATCTGCGGCACAACCGTGTCGTCATAGCCGACGATGCCGGGAAACACGGAAGCGTCGCCGTTTGCGCGCAGCCGAGCGGTCAGGTTGTCGCGCAGTTCATCCTTCACCCGGCGCGTTCGTAGACGCTCTTCGGAAAAGGTGCTGCGGCGCAGTTCACCCAGTGTGCGCGGAAGACTACTCATGAACAGAACCCCCACAAACTTTTCTGATTATACGCGCCGTGGCGATGGAGCGTTTCAAACGCTGATCGCTTGCCGAGGAACGGAATGCCAAGACCTAAGCTTCCTATGATCCTATGCTCAGCGCGCATGCCCGTTGCCGCCGGCCTTCTCGCGCGCTCGCGCTGACCGCCGCAGATTCGGAAGGATGCTTTCCAGATACGCTGCGACCGCCTGGATGCGCTCGCCTTCCGACCTCATCCCCAGGAGCTTTTGTTTGAAATCGAGATCGAGAGGCAGCGAGCCCGCGAGACAAAAGGAAAGCACGCTCTGATCGGCTGCGGAAAGATCCTGCAAAGCCCCAGCCAAGGAGAGAATCTCCAAATGAAACCGGATGGCCCGAGCCGTATCTTCTGGTGAGGGAGTGCCCGGTTCATCCCGTACCAGCAACACTTCCGCCTGAAGAAACGAACGTTGCCGGTTCAGTTCGAGTACCTCAAAACGGTTTCGGCCTTCCGCGACCAGATCCAGGCGACCGTCGGGATACTCTTTGGTGACACTGACAATTTCCGCGGTGCATCCGACTTCCGCGACACCATCTTCCAGAGCGCGCACCACGCCGAACGGCGCGTTGTTGGCGCGACACTCGCCGATCATCTCTTTGTAGCGCGGCTCGAAAATGTGCAGAGGCAGAGGAATGCCGGGAAGCAGTACCACGTCGAGCGGGAACAAGGGAAGAAGTGCCACGAAGCCTCCGTTAACGGGGCGCGCAGAAGCTGTTCGATTGTACGACACGGGGTTTACAACATCCGTCCGGTACCGACTGGGTTACCGTCGGGAGATCCGTTACCTTGACTTGCCTTGCCGCGGAGGTTACAACCCGAGCATGGAACTTGCCGGAAAAGTGGTGGTGGTCACGGGCGCCTCGATGGGAATCGGTGAAGCAGTCGCCAAAGTGTTTGCCGAGAAGGGAGCCAACCTGGTTCTGCTTTCACGCGATGCCGCACGAGCCGAGGCGGCCCGCGTGCGCATCGGTCAAGATCGCGCGATCGCGCTTTCCTGCGATGTCCGGCACTCTGAGGAGATCGATCGTGTTCTCGGCCTGACGCTGCATCATTTCAAGCGCATTGATGTCTGGATCAACAACGCCGGGCACGGCCTGCTCGATTCCGTCGCGGAGACTGACATGCCGGCCTGCCACGAGATGTTCGAGACCAATTTTTTCGGCGCGATGTATGCGATGCAGGCAGTCACTCCCCTCATGCGGCAGCAAGGCGGCGGGACGATCATCAACATCTCCAGCGTCGCCGGCCATATTCCTATGCCGTTCCACGCCTCCTATAGCGCCACCAAGTTCGCTTTAAACGCTATCGGCAAGGCCGCGGGAGTCGAGCTCAAGAAGGGCGGCATTCACGTCCTAACGGTTTGTCCCGGCTATGTGCGTACTGGTTTCAGCGAAAATGCCGTGCGAGGAAACGAATTGAAGAAAGTGCGCCCGGCCGCGGTTCGCGGAATCAGCGCCGAACGCGTGGCCCGCGCCACCCTCAACGGATACTTGAAGCAGAAGCGGGAAGTTATTGTGCCGTGGACGATGCACGTGCCGGTAAAGCTGTATCAGTTTTTCCCGGGTCTGGTGGAACGTGCCATGGGAAGGATGGCGAAATAGCTTCGCCTCAAAGCTGGGCTAACCCAGCTCCGCCTGCATGGCTTCCATTTCCGATTGCGCATGCAGATTGCCGGTGCGCCGCGCCGACGCGACGCCATCCTGCAGCATCTTCTTGGCGTCTTCGACTCTCTCGGCCCGGACCAGAGTTTGCGCTGCCATGAAATATCCCGCGGTGTAGTCGGGATGGCCTTCGAGCAGGATCGCAAACTCTGCCAGTGCTCGATCAAAGTCGCCCTGCTTGGAGTACTCCATGGCGAGCCCGTAGCGGGCGAACGCGTCCTTCGGATTTTCGGTGAGAACTTCGTTGAGCGCGGCGATGCGATCCATAGTTGGGATACTCGATCGGCCTCTGCTGTGAGACTACTACAACCTGCCATCGTGCAGTGAGCCCCGGTTATGTGAGGACCCCCTGTCGGCTGTCCCCCCATTCGCAGGAGTGAAGACCATCGCAGGAGTGAATACTAGCCTCGCCACCCTGAACTCGTTACAATGGCCAGTTCCCAACAGATCTACTTCCGAGAATAGCGAATGGCCTGTCCCTATTTCATGCCGGTCGGGAAACTCGAAAATGGCAGTTGGCCGCATCCCGGAAGGCTTCCGCTGGGAGCGGGATGGAGCGGTTACTGCACGGCTCCTCGCCACGAAGGCGAAACTCCGAGTCAAGATGTTCTGGAGGCATTCTGCAATCTGGGATATGCCAGTGGTTGCAGTTGGAGGCCACCCGGGCAGGTTTGGGACGCCGTGCGTTTTGCCGTCTCTGCGCCGCCCGATTCTGCTTGGCGGAACAAAGCCCGGGATGCCGCCGCGCCTCCCCGAACCCTTCTTCTGCACTACGTTTGCGAACGAAATCACCGCCCCGTCGAACATGGCGATCTTGAATTTGAATTGTCGCGAGCGGCCTGGTTGCGGCAGCACGCAGACCCACGTATCCAGAAAATGGCGGAATGCTTTCTGGAGGCTTACCTGAAAAAGAAATCTGAGATTCATCCATAGAAGAGCCGATGAAACGGCGGCCTGCCCAAGGAAAGACAGCCATGACCGACAACACGCCGGCGCCCCGGCCAGTCCGGGATTCGCAATCAGAAATGGCGGAAATCGTTCTGCCAAATGACGCCAATCCGCTCGCGGCCCTGTTGGGCGGACGCCTGATGCACTGGATCGATCTGGCTGGCGCCATGGCCGCGCACCGCCACTCGCGCAACTACGTTGTGACCGCATCCGTCGATCACATTGACTTCCTGGTTCCGGTGCGCGTAGGCGATCTTGCGATCTTGCGCTCATCGGTCAACCGCGTCTTCCGCAGTTCGATGGAAGTAGGAGTTAAAGTCTTCGTTGAAAACTATATTGCCGATACGGCGGAGCATGTTGCCTCCGCATATCTCACCTTCGTGGCAATCGATGGCTCTGGAAAGCACCTGAAAGTCGCACCGGTAATTCCTGAGACGCCCGAGCAGCAGCGCCGCTACGATGACGCCGGAAGGCGCCGCGAGATCCGTAGGTCCGAATTGGAACGGCGACGCAAAACGCGCTGATTTTGATTGAGGAGTGCGATTTTAATCACATCTGGACTTTGGACGAAACATTTAGCCTAAGGGCGAGCCGAGGTTCTTCATGGATAGAGCGCTCCTGGTTCATCGCCTTCATTTCGCATTTACCATTACATTCCACTATCTCTTCCCGCAACGCACGATGGGTCTGGCGCCGCTGATCGTCGGGCTCGAGTCGCCGGGGCTGCGCCGAAACGATGAGACCTTACATCAGTTCGGCACGTTTCTGGGCGAGAGTCTTCAGCATTAACTTCATCATGGGCGTATTGACCGGGATCCCGGTGAATGCGGCCCGGTTCGATGGTGGCGACATTCCATTCCATCGCTGGGGTTGAACGCCGGTCTCAGCTCTTCCTGATAAAGGGGTGCGGGCCAGTATCGGGACAATCGTCACTGAAGCACAACCCGTACAGGTTCAGCTGCTGTAGAGGCGCACAGCGCCGGAACATCCCCTGAAATGCTCACACTCGCAGCATAGTTGACGTAACCAGGCCATAGCGCTCAAATTTCGACGGCCTGGATCAGTCATGCGGGGTTTCGGACAATTACCGGAGAAATGGAAATCTAAATCTACCCGAAGTCGCACAGACTGAAGCTCGATGTGCCGTCAGGAGAACTGAGAATATGGCGATTCGTAGAAGGGAATTCTGTAAACGACGGAGTCGTATTTTGGATTCGTGCGGTTGCCTATGATCTCGCCGTGAAGATTCTCAGCGATACGCCTGCTGGCGGTGTTTTGTATGGCCACGGGATAGATGAAACTTCCCTTGCCGAGAGTTGCGTGTCCCCACTCGACAAGTGCGGCCACGACTTCCCGGCCAAAACCCTGTCCGTGCGCGCTTTCCTTGAGCCAAAGGCCGAGTTCGGGCGAAACAGAATCCGCATCTTCCAACGAGGCCATGCCAAGGCATGCCCTGGTGTCGAGCCGCCGGATGACGAAAGAAAAGTTGTTCGGTTCCGGAGCCTGCACTCTCTTCTCGCATCGCGTCACGTACTCGCTCCACGATGGCGGCTCCCATGGCATGAATCTGGCGATGGCGGGCGTGATGCATCCAAAAACCTCCTGTGCATCCATCATCTGGAACTGGCTGAGCTGCAATCTTGGGGACTGGATGACAATCATTGTGTCAGCCTATCAACGACGGATAATACGTCAATTGATAGCTGGCGAAAACAG
>Ga0209380_10001026_pt1 | contig 19445 bp, 10 predicted proteins | sample HubBroMetageWFT6_FD_188347 | JGI IMG/M metagenome (GOLD analysis project Ga0209380, IMG submission 188347) | Warmed and freeze-thawed soil microbial communities from the Hubbard Brook experimental Forest, New Hampshire - Hubbard Brook CCASE Soil... | ecosystem: Environmental > Terrestrial >...
GATGAAATCCACGTTTTGCTCGGCAACACTGTTCCTATCGGAGTCGTTCCCCAGGCTGCTTTGCCGATTGGCAAGTAGCAGAACAGTGGCTCCGATACTCCTGTTTTCGGCCTTTCTGTTTTTACCATTAACGGCGAATGCTGGTTTGCCACGGATTGCGATCTCGATTCCGACAGACCAGAGCTTTGCCGTGGGATTGAAAGCCGGCGAGCAGTGTGACGTCCCGGGCAAATTGATCGTGCTGCCACCGCTGTTTTTCGATTTCTCGGGTGGCGAAGGCCCCGCCAGCTTTTTCGAAGAGCAAGCCGTCCAGAGCGTGCCCGAAAGATTCGAGGTCTGGCTGCGTGTGGTGGTGAAAGGCGGCTCACTTGCTGGTAATGAATCCGAGCAGGAAATTATCAAGCGGGTTGAAGCGTTTGTGAAATCGATGCCTCTTTCGGCAGCCGCGGTGCGCGGGCTTCTGGTAGAGATCAATGAGCCGCTGAAGGCTCCCGACCTGTTGGCGTTCGGGTTGGTGCGTCTGGCGTTAGCCGCAAAGGGCAATAACGCCAGCTTGCGGCTGGCATTTGTTTTTCCGCCGGGCTTCATCGGCCGGCAGGGCGATATCGTAAAAAGGCTTGCCACTTATTCCGATCTGCTGGGAACTACCTATGCTGAAGGCTGGCGCCAAGATGTCGCGTGGATCGCCGAACAAGCGCTGAATAAACCGGTGATTCTTAAATTAGATGCCGGAACGTCCGGTGCACCTTCGCCGTTCTTGACGGCAATGCTCGCGACCGGCGGGACAGCGGTGCAAATTGTCTGGGCAGAGCCACCGGACGCCGAGGCTGGATCGGCCTTGTGCACGGCGAGCAGCTTTCTGAGCCGTTCCATCACCGGCAACATGTTCGCGGCAGATTCCGCAGCCTCTCGGTTCAGCGTCACAGTGGATGGCGTGGCGAACAATGAGTTCCGTTGGTTCAGCGGGGGAGCCTCGGATGGTGTAATTGTGGCGCGCGTAAATGCGAGCCCCGACTCACCGAAGACGGTCAGCCTACAGAGCGCTAAGCCAGGACCGTTCGAGATCAGGTGGTACGACGCTGCGACCGGCGCCGAACTTCCGGCGGGCGAGGTGACAAAGACTGACAAGGGTTTCGTGCAAACCTGCGCCTGCACCAGCGAGTACGCGCTGATCTCCATCCATAAACAGAGTGAGGCCGATCAGACGCTGTATAACACGGTGGAGGTTAAAAGCGGAGTCGACCTCAGGGTTGAGGAAATCATAGCTCGCTGGCAACAAAATCGCGAAGCGCAGAAGCAGATGCTGGAGAATTATCTGGCCTCCAGTTTCATGAGTCTGCACTTTGAATCTACCAACCTGGGGCCGGGGTTCGACGTCTCCATGCAGCTCGAGCAATTCTTTAGCCGAGACAGCCAGATGGAACTGGCGCAAAAACAGTTCTACATCAACGGAGTGAAATTCGGAAATAATCATGAGTTTCCGCTGCCGCAAATCGAGCCGGAAAAAGTGCTGACCCAGCCTCTTGAATTGAAGCTTAACGAGCGCTATGACTACAAATTGCTTGGGATCGAGCAAGTGGACCGGGCCACATGTTATGTAGTAGGAGTCGAGCCCAAGGTGCGGGACGAGGCGCTTTACAGCGGTAAGATCTGGATCGACGGCACCACTTTTCGCGAAGTGAAACAGTATCTGAGCCAGCGCGGCGTCAAAAGCAATGTGCTGGTAAACGTGGAGACGCAGAATTTCGAGTTAGTTCGCGACGACAAAGGCAATCAATTCAACTTGCTGCGATCGATTTCCGCCCAGCAGTTGCTGAACGCCGCCGGACGTGATTTTGTATTGCAGAGGACAGTGCAGTTTTCGGACTACGTCATCAACAGCCCCAACTTCAGTGGCACGCTAGCTGCTGAGCACGGTTCTGATGACCCGATGTACCGCGACACCGACCGAGGACTGCGCTCGCTGCAGAAGAAGAGCGGCGAGCGGGTTTTAGTGGACCAGAGTGTGAAGCGTATCAATGCTCTGGTTGCCGGCGTGATGTACGGAGGCACGTTCAACTTTCCTATCCCGTTTCTCGGCATCAGCAAAGTAGATTTTGATTTTCACCACACCGGCGCGCAGCTTTCGACCTTCTTCGCCGGACCCATCCTGATTTCTGACCTCTCGAAGCAGTTCCGGCCCAAGTTCCGACTGGCGCTGGATTTGTCGCTGAACGGCCTGCCGGGCCAGAACCGCATCTATGGCAATAACACGGAATTGGTGCAGGGAGAGGTATGGACATGGGAGCAAACCGCCGGCGTACGCGCCTCGTGGCAAGCCACCACTCATCTCAGCGTAACGGCCTCCAACTACTTCGCGTACGACAACTTCCTCCGGACCAGCCAGGCGGATGAAGTATACGAACTGCCGCGCAACGGATTGAATGTGCTTCCAGGTCTCGAAATAAAATACAACCTCAATGGTTACGTATTCGACGCGCAAGGGACACGGGGCGAGCGCATTGACTGGAGGCCGTTCGGATGCATTTCGCTGGCCCAACCTCCGGCTGGGTGCGGTTTTTCATCGGCGAATCCGCCGCCGCAAAACGCTCTGCTAGTCGAGCGCCCACAAAATTCGTTTACGCTCTACAGCGCCGATTTGAACAAGGATTACTACCTCGGCAAGTTCACCAAGGGAGGATGGGATCTTTCCTACTGGGGTGGAGATCAACTGGATCGCTTCTCGCGTTACTTTCCCTCATTTCTTGCGTCGCCGCGTCTCCACGGCATTCCCCCCGGCACGGATTCTTTTGACGCCATCGCCATGGCGAACGTGCACTACGGCTTCAACGTGATGGACCTCATGAAGGTTGATGGGATGTACGCGTATGCACGAGCGCGGAATCTGGATGAGTCGCTGCAATTCCGAAAGTTCGACGGCCTGGAGGTTAACTTCAACACCCCTGGTCCCATGAATACACTAGTGCAAGGCACCGTTTCGTACGCGCTGGATGGGAATATCGCGCGTTACAACTCCCGTTGGGCCGTGTATATTTTGATCTTCAAGCCGTTGCACTAAATTCGAGGATATGGCTGAAATAAGGCTGCGCGAGCGCACGACTGACCGGAGAGTCGCATTAGTCACAGGCGCCTCGGGGATTATCGGCGCGGCCATCGCTCAAGCTCTGGGAAGCGCGGGCTTCATGGTAGGCGTGCACTATCGTCACGGAAAAAAGTCGGCGGATGAGGTGGTCAAGCGCATCCTCGACGCGGGCGGAGAGGCGTCGGCAGTGGAAGCCGATCTCTCCCGCCAGGAGAGTGTTGCGCCCATGTTCGATCGCATCGAACAGCAATTTGGTCCCGTCGATTACCTGGTAAACAACGCGGGCATCAACCGCGATGTGTTGTTGGCTTTTATGTCGGAGGAGCAATGGGATGAAGTGATCGACACCAATCTCCGCGGAACGTATTTGTGCTCTCGGTTGGCCCTGCCCGGCATGATGCGCCGGGGAAGCGGAGCTATTTGCAATGTCGTGTCGCCCGCCGGAGTTCGCGGCCAGGCTGGCCAGTGCAATTACTCGGCATCCAAAGGCGGCGTTATCGCTTTCACCAAGGCGCTCTCTCGAGAGGTGGGGCCACTCCACATTCGGGTGAATGCGATTTGCCCAGGCGTGATTCCGAGCCCCATGTCCGCCAAATACATTGAGAAAGAGGAGAAGCAACTGCTTTCCGAAATCCCTCTGAGGCGCTTCGGCAAGCCCGAAGAAATGGCTCCGCTGGTTGCGTTTCTGGGCTCCGAGCAGGCAAGTTACATCACCGGACAGGTGATCGCTGTGGATGGAGGACTGCTGTAGTTTGGGGGGGTGACGGAAGGAAAAATCACAATCCCAAAGGACGCGAAGTCACACGAAGGGCAGCTTCCGGAAGGCCTTTCGGGACACTGGTTGTGTCGATTTCTATGGGTGAGCTTTGTGGTATCCTCTGGTGTTGTAAATGACCGATATGGCGAGCGTTAAGGAGCAACTCAAGCCCATTATATTGAAGAGCTTGCGGATCACCGACTTGACCCCCGAGGATTTGCGGGACGATCAGCCGCTGCTCGGCGGAGAACTGGAAATCGATTCCATCGACGTACTCCAACTCGTTCTGGAAATTGAGAGGCATTTCGGCATCAAGCTGGTGCAGGCCAACTTCAACCAGAAGCACCTAGAAAGTGTTAACGCTTTGGCGGCGATCATCGAATCCAAAGTGGCGGAAGCAAGGACCTGACATCCTTAATTCTTCGGTATGCAATTCCTCCTTATCCAAACAAAAGTTGCCCAAATACAGTAGTAGCTCACCCGGTTCAAGTACCAGCGCGGCTTTGGGCGGAGCAATGTCGCCCTGGTTGACCTGGTGGTTGTCGCCCTCTGCGCGATGGCATAGCGATGCGGAGATTGTTTATGTATGTCCGGTGTTGAAGAAGGAAGTGAATCACAACGTGGCGAGCGCATGATGGCAGGCAGACAGTGACGCGCTGGTACGAGCACCGTTTTCATAACACAACCGCGCTGCGGATGATATTTATCATCATGCCGAGGCTGCCGCGCTTTCTCCATCCTCCGGTTGCGGCAGTGACGGCGCTGGTGTTCTTCCTGATATTGAAGCGTGAACGCCGAGCGGTAACCGGAAATCTGCACCGGGTCTCGGGCAAAAGCGGGCTCGCACTGCAATGGAAAGTTTACTGGGTCTTCTATTCTTTCTGCGACCTCATGGTTTCGTATTGTTTTGTCCCACAGGCCACACATTCGCAACTGCTCGGCATGCTGGTGGACTCGGAGGGCGGCGACGCCAAGATCGACGAATGCCTGGCTGCGGGCAATGGGCTCATTGTGTGGACAGCGCATGTGGGCAATTGGGAATTCGCATCGCGGCTGTTGGCAATGCACGGCCGGGTTAACGTGGCGCGCGTGGTCGAGGACAAGCCGGCGGAGATCATGCTGCGGAATTTGATGGCCAGCGAACAGCTCAAAATTGTGGATCTCAAAGGGGGCGTGCCGGCTACGATAGAACTTTTACAGGCCTTGCGTCGAAACGAGATCGTGGCGATCCAGGGAGACCGCGTCTATCAGCGGCACACTTTCGAGGTGCCTTTTTTTTCCCAACCCACAAACTTTCCGCTCGGCCCTTTTCTGCTTTCGCAGGTCTCGGGCGCGCCGGTGTTGCCCGTTTTCATGATTCGCCAAGGTTGGCTGCGCTACCGCGTTTTGATGGGAGATCCGATCCCGGCAGCTGCGTCACGGGCTAGACGCGGCAAAGACGATGCCGGCTTGTACGACGCCGGCCTGTACGACGCCATGTGCCAGGCTGTCAGGTTTCTGGAAACAACGTTGACGACTCATTACGATCAGTGGATGAATTTTTTTGATTTCTGGCCGGTTGCCTCTCGAGACTGATCGCCGGAAAATCCCGCATCCAGTCTCCAGTACCATGAGGCGAAGAACAGGGAGAAGACTTGAGTCGTTATGATTTCTCCGCCGTGGCCGTGACTAGCCCTATTTCGCGCATCCGGACAAGAATTTCCTCGACCGCCTCGTCTGGAGTTCCAGCAACACTGACGGACCATGCGTTGCGCGGCACTTCGAGCTCCGCGAGTTGGCTATCGAGGAGCTCGGGATTCATGAATGGATGATGCCGCGACTTCATGCGCTCTCTGATCACAGTAGCGGGCGCGTGCAGATAAACAAAGCAAATCTCACCAGGGACGATCCCGCGTTCGAGCAACGCACGATACTGCTCCTTGAGCGCCGAGCAGGCAAAAACAGCATTCTCGCCCTTTTGCCTGTATTGGAGCATGCGTTCATGCAAAGCGTTGAGCCACGGTGTCCGGTCGGCGTCGGTTAACGGGATCCCGGCGGCCATTTTCCTGCGGTTTTCCTCCGAGTGATAGTCGTCGGCGTCTTCGAACTTCCATCGCGTGCGCGCGGCGAGCAAGCTGCCTATGGTCGTTTTGCCGATGCCGCTCACACCCATCAAGACCACGATCATGCATCCCGCCCCAGCAATTTACCGCGGTATGCCCACAATCCCAACCCAGGATTTGGAATGAAAAAGATTTCTTCGCCGGCAACTTGGTTGTAGCCGTAGCGAAGCGTTTGAGGGTTGTAGCGTGTGAGCATCGTTTTCAAATCTCCAAATTCAAAACCCACGCCTTCAATCTCTTCTCTGCTGAGTTGACCGGGGCACCATCTGATTGTGAAGCGTCCCTCGGAAGAGCCGTGAATGAGATGAGCAGCCGCGCCGAGGTCGTTGGCCAGATCCGCGTTGGCGTCCACGGCTTTGAGCGTGGCCGGGGTTCCGCGATAGCCGTATTTGCGGATCAAGGCGTCGATGGCAGGGTCTTCACCGAATTTGCTCACGCCCGGCGCGAGAACGATCAGCTCTGCATTGTCGGCCAAGGCCATGCGCGTACGATAGACGGCCTTATTGCCCAGCCATGTGCTGTGAAATTCATTCGGATCAAGATAAACGACGGCCTTGCGGATGGGTGCCTCCAGCGTTTCAAAGTTCACTTTCAGGCTGAGTTCGGCGGCGCGGTAAAAGCACTCGGCATCGTCGCCGATGAAAAGTCCGCGCACTGCAAGCCCACCGTCGCCAGTGCGTCCGACAACGGTAAGCACGTAGACGATAGGCAGGTGCCGCAGGAAACGATCCGCCGCACAATTGAGAACGTTGCGCACGGGATTCTCAGCGCGGCCCATGATGCGCTCCATCCCATAAACCGCGCCCAGGTAATGGCTGCGGTTGATCGACTCGCGGCCTCCGGTACCGACGAGAATGTTCTTATTGTAATTCGCCATGCCGGCAACTTCGTGCGGGACGACCTGGCCGATCGAGAGAACAAGATCGAAACCGCCATGCACAACGAGGCGATTTACCTGCGCCGGCCACGAATAGTTCAGCTTGCCTTCCGACTGCTCATAGACGAACTCAGCGGGGACCTCGCCCAGAGTCTCGACGTCGGTACGCCAGTTGTGGACGCGGAAGAGCGCCGGCGGCATGGCGCCAAACATTCGCGCGATCTGATCGGGCTGCATGGCGGCATGGGTGCCAAGAGCAGGCAGAACCGCTTGCAACCGGTCGCCGAAATATTCCCATGCGTAGCGCGTCAGGTCGCCCGAGCGGGAATGAATGCGGCTCTGATCGGGAGGCACTACGAGCACACGATTTCGTTGCCCCAGCTTGGCAAGACTCTCTGCAAGCAGATCTCGCAATTGTGGAAGCAGATCGCTTTCGACGCCGCCTGTGGCGCAGTAGAGGCTCATGCGGGCTTCCGCTTCCTAATGGCTCCCGACCTGGGGCTTGATTAACTCGTCGAGATAATCCGGTCGATCACCGTCACGCACCAGATGCGGATAACGCGGGCCGCCATGGTAGGTGACGGTGCAGGTTCGAAAATAATCGTCCACCACGACGAGGATCGTAATCGGTTGCGAAGTGTCCTTTGCGGACTTGACCGCGTCCGAGAGCAATTCCGGGGTGTAGACGCGGCCATTGACGCCAATTATTTTCATCTGCGAAGAGACGCCTGCCTCAAACGCTGGACTCCCGACGATTGAATCGGTGACAACTCCATCGCTTCCCACCTGGAGGCCGATCGAATAGACCTCGCCGATATTGCCGCGGCGGCCCTCCAGCTTTGAAGGCTTATCGTCAAAAGTGACTTTCCAGCCGCCGTTTTCGATTCCTCCCACGGGAGCTTCCGCCGAGGTGGAATTCAACCTGGTGTGGAAGAATGTGGCCCAATCAAACGGGGCCAATGCATTGAGCGTCTTCACCAGATCATCGAAGCTATAGGTCTTCACCTCTGGGCCGTGGTTAGGGCCGCCGTGGAACTCCTGACAGAAATCATCAATCGATTTCTTGCCGCCAGACTCGCGCTGAATGATCGTCGCTACTTCGAGCCAGAGCAGATCGCCCTCGTCGTAGTAATCGGTGCCACGGCGCCAGTTCATCCAGCCGCCTCTTCCGAAGCCCAGGCCGGGTTCGCCAACGGCGGTGTCAAGCAATGGGCGCCATGTACGTCCGGGGCGTCCGGGACCGAGCATGGCTGCGATGCTGGCCAGGTACTCGTGGTATTGCTCCTGAGTCCATAGGCCGCTGCGCGCCGCCAACATCGGCCCGAGGTAATCGGTCAGGCCCTCATAGCCCCACAGCAGATCAGTTTTCATGGGCTGTTCGTAGTAAGGGACGGTTAGATCAGCGGGGCGGCGAAACTTTCCGTTCCAGGAGTGAACAAATTCGTGCGACAGCAGGCCGCCAAGCGACATGCCGGAACTGGGCAAAAGCAGAGTTCGCTCGGGCAAGCGGCTATTGTTCGACTCGTGGTGTTCGAGGCCGAAGTGGGCCACATGATCGCTTAGCGCGAGCAGAAAATGATAGTCGCGATAGTGGCGAGCACCAAAAAGTTTGCCCGACTCGGCAACCAGGTTGATCATTTCCTTCTGGTTTTCGGGGCTCATGTTCAGCGCATCCGCGCTGTCGGCGGCGATGTCGATTTCATGATGGATGGGTTCGCCTGGCGGCGTGAGGTCGATGCTCCGGTAAAACTCTCCGGTAATTACGGGCGAGTCTACGAGCAGGTCCAGTGAAATCGGTTTGAATGAAACCTGGTTCCCGGCTGCATTTTCGACGGGAAGTGCTGTGCCGAATTTCCATCCATCCGGCATCACAAGTTTGGCATCATACGTAAGTTTCTCGGCAGGCGCGTCCGCCGGATAAAGTACGACTTCATTCCATTCGAGGACCATCAATTTGTCAGTGGCTGAGGCGCCATCTGGCTCAATGACGTCAAAATTGGCATTAAGGTGGGAGATGCCGCGGGGGATTTCCAGATGGAAGGTGAAAACATCCAGCAAATCACGCTCCCACGGAATGATCTTGCCGTCCGCCTCGAATTTCAGGCCGGTGACATTTGCGATAGGTCCATCGGGCCCGTGCTCGCCGGGAATCCATTTCGGGTAGTAGAGAGTGAGAGGCCCCGGCTTGACGGGCATGACCAAATGAGCGTGCAGCAGCTTCTGCTGAGTTTTCGTCGCGTCCACAGTCACCGAGATTGCTTCTTCGGCGAGTGCGGTGGACGCGGCCAGCGCCAGGATTGAGGCGACCATTACTAGTACGAAGGAACGAATGCGGCACGATTGCATGCAAAAAGCTCCTAAAAAATGAATAAACCCACCGCAGCATCATATCGTTTTTTGCCCGTTTCGTATTGTTTCCTGACGCCTTGCTCGCGAATGAGCCAAGGACGGCGATTGCGGTACACTCCAAACCAGGCTGCGAACAAGCTAAGAGGAGAGGGTCAGGGCATTCTGGCTCTCCTGCTGGTGTACGATGCTGAAAATTCAGAAGATTCTTCTGCCGGTTGATTTTCCGAACACCTCGCTTCCTGTGATTGATCAGGCTGCGATCCTGGCCCACCGTTTTCGTTCCGCGGTCGTAATGCTGCACGTCGTAACCGCGTTAAGCCATGCTGCTGGTGTGCCCGAGGACGGGCCCCAATTGACTGGCTGGGATTTGCTCGCTGAGATCATTAAAAGAGCCGGGCAAGACCGGGGTCAATCTCTTGCATCGGAGCTAAAGGGCCTTACCATCCGATGCGTATTGGCCGAAGGCACTCCGGCTGAGGCGATCCTGCGGACGGCTCAGGCGGAAGAAGCCGACCTGATCATGATGCCGTCCCACGGGTTCGCATTCAACCGGTTTCTGCTGGGCTCAGAAAACGCGGAATTTCTGTACGGGATTAATTGTCCGGTTTGGACCGGTGCCCACGCGGAGGTGTCGCTCCCGAAGGAATTTACGATCCAAAGCGTTCTGTGCGCAGTTGAACTCGGTGAGCGCAGCCCGCAAGTTGTGTCATGGGCCGCGCAAATCGCCGGCGAATTCGGCGCCCATCTGACGCTTGCTCATGTTACTCACTCGGTGGAGCTCTGGGGGCCAGGCGGCACCTACATCAGTCCAAAGTGGAGAAAGGAGCTTGTCAGCGACGCCTCGCAGCATCTCATTGAGCTGCGCGAAGACCTGGGGATAAAGGCGGACCTATTCGTGGGCAGCGGTGACGTGCCCAAGATACTGAGCCAGGCTGCGAAGCAGACAAAGGCGGATTTGCTGGTTTCCGAGTGCTACCCTTATGGCGGGAACCTGCGGATCCACGGCTATGCAATTATTTGCGCGGTGCCGATTCCAGTTCTGAGCGTGTGACGGGACACTTCGCCGAACGAGGGCGAATGGCGCCACGACTGGAAGTCGGACTCCTTATTTACTGGGCTATAATTTTGAGCAATTCGGAGCCGCCAAAGGAGACTTCTTTGACCGTTGACACGAATGAGCATCCCTCCATCGACCGTAGCCATGAACTCCCGGCTCACGATTCTCACCGACATAAAGGCGCGCACGTTGTCGTATGGATTCTGGTGTTGCTAGTCTTTGCGCTTGTAGTCGCACTGCTATGGCGTCATTTCGATACCGCGAAGAAAGTCACACCGGCGGCGCCGAAGATCAACATTACAACGGCCACGGCTACGAAAGGGAACATCGGCGTCTACCTTGATGCAATCGGTACCGTCACTCCGGTCTATACCGATTCGATTACCAGCGAGGTGACCGGCCTGATCGTAGCCGTGCACTATGGCGAGGGGCAGCTGGTGAGTAAGGGCGATCCACTGGTTGATATCGATTCACGTCCGTACCGCGCAAGTCTTCTGCAGGCGCAAGGTGCGTTGGAGCGGGACGAGAATATGCTGGCGCAAGCGCAGATGGACCTCGAACGCTATCGTGCGGCATGGGCGCGCAACGCGATTGCAAAGCAAATCCTGGAAGACCAGGAAAAGCTCGTTCTGCAAGACGAGGGCACCGTCAAAAACGATCAGGGAACGGTGCAATTTGACCAGATCCAGGTCGACTTCTGCCATATCACAGCTCCCATTGCCGGCCGCGTTGGCTTGCGGCTGGTGGACCCGGGTAACGTGGTGCAGTCTGCTGGAACCATCACTCTCGCAGTCATTACGCAGTTGCAGCCCATCACCGTAATTTTCACAATACCGGAAGACAGTCTGGGCCCGGTTCAGGTTCGACTGCAAAAGAAGGCCATCCTTCCGGTAGATGTTTTTGACCGCACTGCGCAGACGAAGATTGCAAGCGGCAAGCTGTTGACGCTCGACAACCAGATTGATACTACGACCGGAACGGTAAAAGGCCGCGCCCAGTTCGATAACAAGAATGATGCACTCTTTCCGAACCAGTTTGTGAATACTCGGCTCCTGGTGAATACGTTGCAAGGGGTGACGCTGGTTCCGGCCTCCGCCATTCAACAAAATGGTCAGGCATCGTTCGTCTATGTGATTCAGAACAATGTTGCTCACATGCGCAGCATTAAGCCCGGGGTTACGGACGGCGGTCTAACGCAGGTTGATGGCATCGATGCTGGAGACGTTGTCGCGAACAGCAGTTTCGATAAGCTGCAGGACAATACTGCGGTTACCGTTTCGAACAAGGCTCCGACCAAGCCAGGTCCGGCGAGCACCAACGGGAGCAGCGCCCCGTGAGTCCATCTCGCCCGTTCATTTTGCGGCCCGTTGCCACCGCTTTGCTCATGGCCGCAATCCTGCTGGTCGGCATTGTTGGCTATACCCAACTGCCCGTCTCCGCCTTGCCTGAAGTCGATTATCCAACCATTCAGGTACTCACGTTTTATCCGGGAGCAAGCCCGACTGTAATGGCGACGACAGTGACCGCGCCCCTGGAGCGCCAATTCGGCGAACTGCAGGGCTTGAGCCAGATGACATCGACCAGCTCGGGCGGCACTTCCGTTATTGTGCTGCAGTTCAACCTGACTCTGAATATTGATGTAGCCGAGGAAGAGGTGCAGTCTGCCATCAACGCGGCGCAGAGTCTTTTGCCATCCATTCTGCCCGCGCCGCCGATTTACAGTAAAACGAATCCCGCCGATGCTCCCGTGCTTACTCTGGCCATCACTTCAGGGGCCATGCCGCTGTCTCAGGTCGAAGACCTTGTGGACACGCGCCTGGCGCCTAAGATTTCGCAGCTCAATGGTGTCGGCCTTGTAACCATCAGCGGAGGCCAAAAGCCGGCAGTCCGCATTCAAGCCGATCCCGCGCAGATGTCATCCTATGGCATCAACATGGAAGACCTGCGCACGGCGCTGACCCAGGCCAGTGTGAATGCCGCCAAGGGAAACTTCGACGGGCCACGCCAGGATTACCAGATCGACGCCAACGATCAGCTAGTCACCAGCGACGACTACCGCAAAATTATTGTTGCGTACCGTAACGGTGCGCCGGTGATGCTGACCGACGTGGCGCAGATCGTGAATGGAGTGGAGAACAATAATCAGGCCGCGTGGATGAATCAGACCCCGGCCGTCATCCTGAATGTGCAACGCCAGCCCGGAGCCAACACCATCAGCGTGGTCAAAAGCATCAAGCAGCTCTTGCCACAGCTTGAGGCCAACTTGCCTGCGGGCATTCAGGTGACTATTCTTACCGATCTCACGACGGCAATCGAAGCGTCGGTTTCTGATGTCGAATTTGAGTTGCTGCTGACGGTCGGACTCGTCGTGCTGGTCATCTTCCTTTTCTTGCGCAGCCTCTATGCCACCATTATTCCCAGCGTGGCTGTGCCGCTGTCTCTGATCGGCACTTTTGCGGCGATGTACATCCTCGGCTACAGCCTCGATAACTTATCGCTGATGGCGCTGACCATCTCCACCGGCTTTGTGGTGGATGATGCCATCGTGATGATCGAAAACATCGCACGCTACATCGAAGAGGGCGATCCTCCGATGGAAGCGGCACTCAAGGGCGCGGAGCAGATTGGATTCACCATTCTCTCGCTGACCGTGTCGCTCATCGCCGTGCTGATTCCGCTGTTATTCATGGGCGATGTGGTGGGGCGCCTCTTCCGCGAGTTCGCGGTGACCCTGGCCGTCACTATCGTCGTTTCGGCCGTTGTCTCTCTTACGCTCACCCCGATGATGAGTGCGCGAATTCTGCGGCGCGAGCCGAAAGAGCAGCAGGGGCGCATCTATCGAGCCACGGAGCGCGCTTTCGAGGCGATGATCAATTTCTATGGCCGCACGCTAAAGTTTGTACTTCGCTTCCAGACGATTACGCTATTCGTCGCGCTGGCCACGCTGATGCTTACAGTTTTCCTTTACATCATCATCCCTAAAGGCTTTTTCCCGGTGCAGGACACGGGAGTGATCCAGGGTATATCGCAGGCGCCGCAGACAATTGGGTCAAGGGCGATGGCAGAGAAGCAAAAAGAACTCGCAAAGGTAATTCTGGATGACCCCGCGGTTGAGAGCCTTTCGTCGTTTATCGGCGCGGACGGAACCAATACAACGACGAACAGCGGCAGAATATCGATCAATCTAAAACCTCTCGACCAGCGCAAGTTGAACGCTTCCGACGTAATCCGCCGGCTCAAGTCAAAGCTCGACCAGGTGCAGGGGATAGAGCTGTTTATGCAGCCGGTGCAGAACATTACTGTGGACGATCGCGTGAGCCGCACGCAATACCAATACACGCTTGAAGACCCCGATGCGAATGAGCTGAACAACTGGACGAATCGCTTCGTCGACCGCCTGAAGCAGTTGCCGGAATTGGAAGATGTGGCCACCGATCAGCAAACGGGAGGGCTGGCTGTATCTCTCGTGATCGATCGGGTCACCGCCTCACGATTCGGCATCGCGCCGACAACCATCGATAACACGCTGTATGACGCCTTCGGGCAGCGGCAAATTAACACGATGTATACCCAGGTGAATCAATACCACGTTGTGCTCGAGAGCGAACCGCAGTTTCAACTGGATCCGAATAAGCTGAACCGTCTCTACATCCAATCGAATGCATCTGCGGGAGCGACGGGTTCCGGAGCGTCAACATCATTTGCGGCTTCCGGATCATCCTCTGCAGGGTCGAATGCACTCACGTCTTCCGCGCTGTTCACTCCATCGGCGAACACTCTTACTCCTCCCACGAACGCGCTCTCAGCGAACGCATCCTCGACTCCGAGCAATGGCGCGAATTCTGCAGTCACGAGCATTTCGGCTTACAGCAGTGCTGTGCCGCTGGGTGCTTTCTCGCACTTTGAGAAGACGACGGAAGCGCTCGCCATTACGCACCAGGGTCAGTTTCCCGCGATCACGGTGTCGTTCAATCTCGCGCCCAACGCCGCGCTGGGCGAGGCCATTACGGCGGTCGACAAGGTGGAAAAAGACATGCACATGCCTCCCAGCCTGCAGGCAGGCTTTCAAGGCACCGCGGCATCCTTTACGAATTCGCTGTCCAACGAGCCTTTACTAATTCTGGCGGCGCTGGTCACGGTGTATATCGTACTGGGGGTTCTGTATGAAAGCTTTGTCCACCCGATTACGATTCTCTCTACGCTGCCGTCGGCGGGTGTGGGGGCTTTTCTCGCGCTGATTCTCTTTCACCAGGACTTGAGCGTGGTAGCGATCATCGGCATCGTCCTGCTGATCGGTATCGTGAAGAAGAATGGCATCATGATGGTTGATTTTGCGCTCGAAGGCGAGCGCAAGCACGGCAAGAGCGCGACGGACGCAATTTACGAAGCCTGTCTGCTCCGCTTCCGCCCCATTATGATGACCACAATGGCCGCACTGCTCGGCGGGCTGCCGCTGGCCCTCGGCTCTGGCTTCGGTTCTGAATTGCGCCGGCCGCTGGGCATCGCCATGGTCGGCGGACTCCTGTTAAGTCAGGCGCTCACGCTGTACACCACGCCAGTCATCTACATCTTCTTCGACAACCTCGGGCACCGCTTTGGGCACAAAGCAAATCAGCCGGAAGCCGGAAATGGGGAACAGGCAGGGCCGGCATGAACATCTCCGCACCTTTCATTCAACGGCCGGTAGCTACCACGTTACTCACGGTGGCGGTTGCACTCGCCGGTGCGATTGCGTTCGAGGTGCTTCCGGTTGCGCCTCTGCCGGAAGTCGACTTTCCTACAATTTCGGTCAGCGCCAGTTTGCCGGGGGGCAGCGCCGAAATTATGGCGTCGTCCGTCGCCACTCCACTGGAGCGGCAGTTCGGCCATATTGCTGGCGTAACGGAAATGACCTCCGCCAGCACGTTGGGCAGTACGTCGATCACGATTCAGTTCGACCTCAGCCGCGACATTGATGGTGCGGCGCGTGATGTGGAAGCCGCAATTAACGCGGCGCGAACCTATTTGCCTGCCAACCTGCCGGGCAATCCGACTTATCGCAAGGTCAATCCCGCAGATTCACCCATCATGATTCTCGGTTTGACTTCGGACAAGTTCGGTCCGGATAAACTTTATGACGAAGCCTCCACGGTCCTGGAACAAAAGCTGTCGCAGATCCAGGGCGTGGGACAGGTCACGGTCGGAGGCGGTGCGTTGCCGTCGGTGCGCGTGGACGCGAACCCGACACAGTTAGCCAGCTATGGACTTACGCTTGCGAATTTGCAGTCCGTCCTGAGCCTGCAGAATGCCGATTTGGCCAAAGGCCAGATCACTGATGGAGTGCAGACCGCGGACATCCTGGCTAACGACCAGATCTCGCACGCCGAGGACTATAAGCCCCTCGTGGTTGGTTTTAAGAACGGCGCGGCCATTCATCTATCCGATGTCGCTCAGGTGACGGACTCCGTGCAGAATGTGCGTGCTGCCGGCTATTTGAACGGCAAGCGCTCAGTAACTGTCATCATTTTCCGCCAGCCCGGCGCTAATATCATTAACACGGTCGATCGCATCCGCACGCAACTTCCGTTTATCAAGGCGTCGATTCCGCTCGGCATCGATATCACTATTGTTCTCGATCGCACCACGACCATCCGTGCCTCGGTCAGCGATGTGGAGAGGACGCTGCTCATTTCCATTGGCCTGGTCATTGTTGTGGTCTTTGTTTTTTTGCGCAACGGTCGTGCCACACTCATTCCCGCCGTTGCGGTACCGGTCTCGCTGGTCGGTACGTTCGCCGTAATGTACCTGTTCGGATATACCCTTGATAACCTCTCGCTGATGGCGATGACCATTGCAACCGGATTTGTGGTCGACGATGCCATCGTGGTGATGGAGAATATCTCGCGTCATCTGGAAGACGGCATGAAACCTTTTGCCGCCGCCCTGAAGGGCGCCGAAGAAATCGGATTCACAGTCTTCACTATCAGCATTTCGCTGATCGCGGTGTTTATTCCCCTTCTGATGATGGGCGGAATCGTGGGCCGCCTCTTCCGCGAATTTGCCGTAACTCTCTCGACCGCCGTTTTCGTATCGATGATCATCTCGGTGACCACCACGCCGATGATGTGCGCCTACCTGTTGAAGAGCGAGCGCGACGAAAAACACGGCCGCATCTACATGGCCAGCGAAAAGTTCTTCGACTGGGTCCTATCGTTGTATCGCAGCAGCCTGCACTGGGTGCTCGACCATCCCATCCCTACCCTCGTCGTACTATTCGTCACCATCGCGCTCAACGTAGTGCTGATCATCAAGATACCCAAAGGCTTTTTCCCCGTAGAGGATACGGGAGCAATCTCCGGCTCGGTGCGGGGGCCGCAGGATTCATCGTTTCCGGCGATGGACAACTCCATTCGGCAGATCGGTGCGGTGATCAAGAATGATCCTGCTGTGGCCAATGTGATTGCGTTTACCGGCGGCAACGGGGCCACCAATACCGGCTCCCTCTATGTTGCCCTCAAGCCGCTGGCGGAGCGCAAGGTCAGTGCCTCGCAAATCATCAACCGCCTGCGGCCGCAAATGAATCGTCTGCCCGTGGCTTCCGCGTTTCTCCAATCTGTGCAGGATCTGCGCATCGGCGGCCGCTCCAGCAATGCGATGTACCAGTACACGCTGCAATCCGACAATGTGCAGGATCTTTCCAAGTGGGCGCCCATCATCCTGAGCCAGATGACGCAATTACATGGCCTGCAGGACGTAAGCTCAGACCAGCAGAATGGCGGCCTGGATGAGCTGATGAACTATGATCGCGTTACCGCGGCCAAGCTCGGCCTTACCGCGCAATCGCTGGACTCGACGTTATATGGCGCATTCGGCCAGTCGGAAGTGTCCATCATCTACACTCAGTTGAATCAGTACTACGTGGTGCTGGAAGTGGCTCCTCAATATTGGCAAAGTCCGGAAGGATTGAAAGATATCTACCTGCAAAGCTCCAAGGGCAACATTCCGCTGCTCGCAATGGCCAAGGGCCAAGCCAACACCACACCTCTGGCCATTAACCATACGGGATTATTTCCCTCGGTTACGATCTCATTTAACCTCGCGTCGGACATGTCTTTGAGCGATGCCACGTTGAGCATCAGCGAGATGCAGAAGCGGCTGGGCGCGCCATCCACCCTGCAAGGTTTTTATGCGGGCACGCTGCAGGCCTACCAGCAATCTCTCGGCACCGAGCCTGTGCTGATTGTGACGGCGCTCTTCGCGGTCTACATTGTTCTCGGAATTTTGTATGAGAGCCTCATCCACCCCGTGACCATCATCTCTACGCTGTTTTCGGCGAGCGCAGGCGCGATGCTCGCGTTGATGCTCTTCAAGCAGGATCTGAACATCATCTCCATCATTGGCATTGTGCTGCTGATTGGAATCGTCAAAAAGAATGCCATCATGATGATCGATTTTGCTCTTCAGGTAGAACGCCAGGAGGGGAAAAAGCCAATCGACTCGATTTTTGAAGCCTGTATGTTGCGCTTCCGGCCAATTCTGATGACAACCATGGCTGCGCTGCTGGGAGCGTTGCCGCTGGCGCTCGGAACCGGCACTGGATTCGAGCTGCGCCGGCCTCTAGGCATTACGATTGTGGGAGGACTGATCTTGAGCCAGTTGCTCACACTCTATACGACTCCGGTCGTTTATTTGGAGTTCGACCGGCTGCGGTTGCGCATGGAGGGAAAGCGAAAGACGGCGCGAAATCAACTCCCGGCTCCGCAGGCCGGCTAGAACGATGGGCTGGGATGAACGGTGCCTAAAGTAGGGACGCTATGAAGATCCTTGAACGAAAATCCGCGAACGAGATGATTCGGCTGTGTGCGGCTGCGCTCTTGTTATCTTTGTCGGGCTGCGTGGTAGGGCCGAAATACCATCCACCCGCGCCGCAAGCTCCTGCGGCCGTCTACAAGGAATCGCCTACTCAGTCCCAGGAAGCGGGACTCTGGACGCCGGCGCAGCCCGCGGACGCGAAGCTGCGCGGCAAGTGGTGGGAGATTTTCAATGATCCCGAACTGAACGCTCTTGAGGAACAACTGGATATAAATAACCAGAACATCAAGCAATATTTCGAGAACTTCATGGAAGCCCGCGCAATCGTCCGCGAGGCGCGCTCGCAATACTTTCCCACTCTTTCTGTCGCGCCCTCGTTCACGCGCTCGCGAACCTCGCAGAACCTCAACACGGTTCCCGTCAACACCTCCGGCACGGGCACCGCTGCCAAACAACTCCAAAGCACCGTTTACTCTCTGCCGCTCGAAGCCTCCTGGGAGCCTGACCTCTGGGGCAAGGTCCGCAATACGGTGCGCCAGGCCCAGTATGCTGCCCAGGTCAGCGCAGCCGATCTCGAGAACGAACGCCTGACGGAGCAGGCCAGTCTGGCGCAATATTTTTTCGAGATTCGCGGCCAGGACATGTTGCAAAAAATCTTTGACGATACCGTGGCAGCGGACCAGAAGTCGTACGACCTGACCCGCGCGCTCTACGAAGCCGGCATCGACGATCAAATCTCCGTGGTCGAAGCCGAAACCACCCTGCAAAGCGCGCAAGCAGGAGCGACCAATGTCGGAATCGCGCGAGCGCAATTTGAGCACGCGATTGCCGTACTCATCGGCAAGGCAGCCACAAGTTTCTCCATCCCAGTGAAGCCGATGACTGTCGCTCCGCCGCCGATTCCGGTCGGCGTGCCCTCGGAACTGCTCGAGCGCAGGCCTGACGTCGCTGCGGCTGAACGCACTATGGCCGAAGCCAACGCCGCAATCGGCATAGCCTATGCCGCCTATTATCCGAACCTGACCTTGAGCGCGGAAGGCGGGTTCGAGAGTTCCGCCTTCCATAACTGGCTCGCCTGGCCGAGCCGGTTCTGGTCTGTCGGTGCGTCGATCCCAGAAACCATTTTCGATGCCGGCCTGCGCCGCGCCACCGTCCAACAATACGTCGCGACCTACAATGCGGATCTCGCCAGTTACCGGCAGACGGTGCTCACTGCTTTTCAGCAGGTGGAGGATGGTCTTGCAGAAGTTCGTATCCTCTCCAAAGAAATCGAGCAAGAGCAGCAGGCCGTGGATTCAGCCCGAACCTTCCTCAAGCTCGAACAGGCGAGGTACGACACGGGCGTCGATCCCTACCTCGACGTGCTGATTGCCCAGACCACCGTATTGGCCGACCAGCAGACCCTGAATGGTCTTCAGGTGCAGCAGATG
>Ga0209380_10001028_pt1 | contig 19439 bp, 16 predicted proteins | sample HubBroMetageWFT6_FD_188347 | JGI IMG/M metagenome (GOLD analysis project Ga0209380, IMG submission 188347) | Warmed and freeze-thawed soil microbial communities from the Hubbard Brook experimental Forest, New Hampshire - Hubbard Brook CCASE Soil... | ecosystem: Environmental > Terrestrial >...
GCCAACCCCATCACTTCCATTGACTTGCCTGTTTCACAGACGTAGGATTCCCCTCCAGTGATTGGCCAAACCATCTCGCACTATCGCATCGTCGAGAAGCTCGGCGGTGGTGGAATGGGTGTGGTGTATAAGGCGGAGGATACTGAACTTGGACGCTTCGTCGCCCTGAAGTTCTTGCCCGAAGACCTGGCGAAAGACCTACAAGCTCTTGAACGTTTCCGCCGCGAAGCTCGCGCCGCCTCTGCACTGAATCATCCGAACATCTGCACCATTTACGAAATCGGTGAGCACGACGGCAGGCGCTTCATCGCGATGGAATGCTTGGAGGGCAAAACACTGAAACACGCCATCATGGGTCGGCCTATGGAGTTGGAACATTTGCTCGGTGCGGCTACCGAAGTTGCCGATGCTTTGGACACTGCCCATTCCAAAGGCATCATCCACAGAGACATCAAGCCTGCAAATATCTTCATCACCGAACGAGGCCAGGCCAAGATTCTGGACTTTGGTCTTGCCAAGGTCAGTTCATCGAAGGGCACTACAGGCAATGAGACAACACTCGCCACTCAGGAAGTAGACTCAGACCATCTGACAAGCCCCGGAAGCACCTTAGGAACCGTAGCCTATATGTCCCCCGAACAGGTTCGCGCTAAAGAAGTGGATCCGCGAACGGACCTGTTTTCCTTCGGTGTGGTTCTTTATGAAATGGCAACCGGCGCTTTGCCATTCCGTGGAGAGAGCACCGGGGTAATCTTCGAAGCAATCTTGAACCGGGCACCCGTCCCATCGGTTCGGCTGAACGCCGAAGTGCCCGCCGAACTGGAGCGGATCATCACGAAATGTTTGGAGAAGGATCGGAACCTCCGGTACCAGCACGCGTCTGATGTTCGCACCGACCTCCAACGGTTGAAGCGAGACACCGAGCCGGCACGGGTCGCCGCAACTGCCCCTACGTCGCCGGCACGGCAAAAGATCCAATTTTGCGTCACCACAGACGGTGTTCGGCTGGCCTATGCAAGCACCGGCTCCGGATATCCGCTGGTAAAGTCCGCCAATTGGCTCAATCATTTGGACTATGAATGGGACAGTCCGATCTGGAAGCACTGGCTCGCAGAATTGCCAAAACATAATCGCTTGATCCGCTACGACGAACGTGGCAATGGCCTCTCGCAATGGGACGTGAAGGAGATGTCATTAGAGCTTTGGGTTAAGGACCTGGAGACGGTAGTAGAGGCGGCAGGCGTTGAGAAATTCGCACTTTTGGGGATCTCCCAAGGCGGGGCGGTAGCCATTACCTATGCCGTACGGCATCCCGAGCGTGTGAGCCACCTGGTCTTGCTAGGTGCGTTTTCACGCGGCTTGACTGTGCGCGGCACAGAAGAACAAATGGCCGAGCGGCGAGCTCTGCAGACCCTGCTGCGGCTGGATTGGGGCAAGAACAATCCGGATTTCAAGTCGATGTTCACGAAGTTTTTTATTCCTGGCAACTCAACTCCCGAGCAGCACCAATGGCTCGATGATCTCCAGCGGATATCAGCTAGTCCGAAGAATGCCGCCCGCATCTTGATGCTGGTCGATGAGATCAGCATCCGGCCTCTCCTGCCATTGGTCTCCGTGCCCACCCTCGTCTTCCATGCCGATCGCGATCGAGTTATACCGGCAGAAGAAGGGCGAATTCTGGCCGCCGAAATCCCAGGCGCACGATTTGTCCCGCTCAGCACTAAAAACCATATTCTTCTTGCGCAGGAACCAGCGTGGCGCGTATTTCTGGAGGAGCTCGGAGCGTTCTTAGGGTGGAATGACACCCCGACATCTCAGTCCTGAAGGAAGCCAAAGCGGACTACGCGAAGGCGCAATAGGCCGACACAGCACTGCTTCGTCGCTTGCTGTTTGGCGATGGTTTACGTAACCACGCGATTGCGCTCATTCACGCTGGAGTAATTCAAGTAGGAGGTCAGGATATGCGGACCGCGAATCTTCTCGAAAATTTTCTCAGGGACGCGCGTGTGGGGTTGCGCAGCCTTAGCCGCAGTCCAGGTTTTTCCATCCTGGCCATCCTCTGCCTCACACTGGGAATCGGTGCGACTGCAGCAGTTTTCAGTTGGATCGAAGGCCTGCTCTTTCGCCCCTACCCGATGGTGGCCCATCAGGAAAGACTGCTGGCGCTAAGCGGCACTGCCCGCGGCGAGCCTGGCGCGACTGCATTGTCGTGGCCTGATTACTTGGATCTTCAGAAAAGCTCTACGCTTTTCGACACAATGTTCGTGAGCAAAATCACAAGCGCGACCCTCAACCTCGGGCAGCAGGCCGAGACGACAGTGGGGAGCATCGTATCCGCCAATTATTTTGACGCCATTGAAGTTCATCCGATTTTAGGACGCGGATTTGAACCCAACGAAGACGTGGGAAGCAACGCTCATCCCGTCGTCATCATCAGCTACACGCTCTGGAAGAACCGTTTCAAGGGCGATCCGCAAATCGTCGGCAAGACGCAGCGTCTCAACGGCATCGTGCACACGATTGTAGGAGTCGCGCCGCAGGGATTCTTCGGGACATTTGTGGGCTGGGCGATAAATTTCTGGGTTCCAGTTTCAATGGAGGAGACTTTCGAAGGAGGCGGCTACAAGCTGCAGGATCGGAGCGCTCGTTGGATCGAGGCCTACGTGCGGCTCAAGCCCGGAGTCAATCGTCAGCAAGCGCAGGAAGAAGTCTCCGCCATCTCCGCCCGGCTCGATAACGATTATCCCGCTGCCAATCGCGGCCGCGGCATGCGCCTGTGGCCTTTGTGGCAAACTCCATTCAATAATGCCGGCACGCTCCTTCCTACGTTGGAAACTATGGTCGCCGTGGTGCTGTTTGTCATGCTGATTGCCTGCGCGAATGTCGGCAATCTGCTGCTTGTCCGCTCGTTCTCACGGCGCCGTGAAATGTCGATTCGTACCGCCGTGGGGGCCGGAAGTGGCCGCTTGTTCACCCAGGTTCTCACCGAAAGCCTTATCCTCTGCGCGTTGGGGGCAATTGGCGGACTCCTGGTGGCGCATTGGTGCCGGCACGCGCTGATATTGCTATTTCCTTCGCGGGGCGGTGCGACCATGTACCTGCCGGCAAGAATGGATTGGGGCGTGCTCGCGGTAATTGCCGGGATTTGCCTTCTCGCGACCGTCCTGGTCGGGCTCGTGCCTGCGTTTCAGTCCGGCAAAGTCGATCTCGTCAGCACCTTGCGAGCGGAATCGACGAGTGTCGTGGGCGGCGGCTCCAAAGGCTGGGTGCGATCGAGCCTGGTGACGGTACAGGTCTGTCTGAGCTTTATCCTTTTGGTAACTGGCGGCTTGCTGGTCGAGAGTCTGGAAAAAATCCGCAGCGCTGACCCCGGATTTTTAACGCACACAGTCCTAAACACCGCCGTGCCGCTGGCGGCGGGCGGTTACGACGTAGAACACGCCAGAGTATTTCAAGACGAGCTGATCGATCGCGTCCAGGCGTTGCCAGGAGTCGAATCTGCCGCGTTCGCACGCTCGACCCCTCTGGGGTACCGCGCGTACTCCTCGGCGCCGATCGCCATTGACGGATATCAACCTGCCCCGGACGAGCAGCCCGCTATCGAATATAACGAGGTTGGCCCCGGCTACCTGGCAACCATGGGCGTCCCGCTCCTTTCGGGCCGGGAATTTAGCCGCGCCGACAACGAGAACGCCACTCCGGTGGCGGTGGTAAACAAAACCATGGCCCTGCGATATTGGCCCGGACAAGATCCCATTGGCCGGCGCCTTCAGATGCGAGTTCAAAATAAGGAGCAATCGCTGCAAGTCGTGGGCGTAGCCGCCGATTCCAAATATGAAAGCATGCGGGAGACTCCGAGGCCGTTCTTTTACGTCCCCATCCGGCAAACTCCCGTGATCGCTGCCGCTCTGAATATTCGCACCACTCTGCCTCGGCAAGCCATGGCTACAGTCCTGGCCCCCGAGGTGCGCGCCTTGGATGCGAACCTCGCACCCTATGAAGTCATCTCGCTCCAGCAACAAGTCGACCGCTCGACATCGCCTCAGCTCGTGGCCGTAACCTTGGTTGCGATTTTAGGCGGGCTCGCGTTGCTTCTCGCCACCATCGGACTCTACGGAGTTATGTCTTATTCCGTGTCGCAGAGCACCCGCGAACTTGGCATTCGTATGGCGCTTGGCGCCAATACCTCGGGCTTGTTGCGCCTCGTACTCTTGCGTGGCCTTGCTTTGACCGGAGGCGGCGTCTTTTTTGGCGCCGCTGCGGCATTCGGGTTTAATCGCCTGCTTGGGAATCTTCTCTACAATGTGAGTCCGTACGACCCGACAGCATTCGGTCTAGCGCTAGCGGTCATGATGAGCGCGTCCTTGGCTGCCTGCCTTTTGCCCTCATGGCGCGCAGCGCGGACGAATCCCGCCAGCGTGCTCCGGGATTGACAGCGCCAGCATGCGTCAATGCCGCCTGCGAAAGGCCAACAGGGCATATCCCAACGTAGCCCCGAGTGCGCCGTACGCCCCCGCGTTCATCGGAGCAAGCAGAAAAAAGACGGCCACGGGCGAGGGATCGATTGTCATCTTCACGAAATACATCGGACACAGCAAAAGCACGAGTTGGAAATTGAGATTCCAGCTGTGCGGAGCCAGATAGGCGACGACCGCCAGGACATAGAAAATTGCCGCGAAGCCGCCGAGCACTCTGAAGGGCGCTGAAAACAACTCCTCGTCGTCCCGATCCTTTTTGCACGCCTTCGCGATCCATCCGCGGGGCAGCACCGCAACCGTCAAGTTGAAAACTCCCACCAGCGCGAGGGCAACCACAAATATGATCCATTCGCTCTGAACCGGCAGGCTTTCACCCCGCAGCATCACATAAGGAACGCCTGTGAAAAGCGCAGTCAGTCCGCAAAGAAAATATGCGATGCGACCTGTAATCCTGATAGCGCGTCCGGGCATGAGACGGATTCTATCAACGGTCTGAGTTCGAGCACACCTTAGTCCTCCATGCGGTAGTGGTGTAGTTTGAAAAATCCGGCAGCTACATCTTTTCCGGCGTCATCCCGAAGGCCCGCGTTTTCACCAGCGGGCCGAGGGATCTCCCGTTAGCACACCTCGTTCGGGTCAAACAGCACCACCACCCGCTGCCCGGACCAGTTCAAAAGCAGCTGCTCAAATCTTCCAGCATGGCTCACGCCGGCTCGCTCTGGTGATAAGATTAGCCTCGCGCGAAGGGCGCATCCGGTCCGCGGAAAGGACAGAAGTCCACCTGTTCGTAACAATCCAGTTTCACGAACTTACTTTCTGCCCGTAAATGCGGACCTCGGGCCTATGAAAGGAAGTTCGCCATGCCCGTAAGACGCCTCCCATCGGATCCCAACCTCGATCATCTCAAGTATCAAGCCAAAGACCTGTTGCAGGAACATGCCGCTGGCGACCCCGCTGCGGCCCAGCGCATCAGGGAATTTCATCCGCGCTTCCATCGCGCCCCGGACGCCGAAATTTTCGCGGCTCACCTAAAGCTCAGTGACGCGCAGCTCACTATCGCGCGCGAAGCCGGCTTCCAAAGCTGGCCCAGACTGAAAAGGCACATCCAAAGACCAACCCTTACCGATCAACTGAATCTGCCTCACCATGAACGAATTGAAGACCCTGTTTTTCGCCGCGCCGTCGATCTGATTGATGCCGGCGACGCAGCCAGTCTGCGCGCGTACTTGAAACAGCATCCGAAACTGGTGAATCAGCACGTCGCATTCGAAGGTTGGAACTACTTTCATAACCCCACGCTGCTGGAGTTCGTCGCCGAAAATCCGGTTCGCCACGGCAAGCTACCCTCGAACATTGTCGAGATAGCCAAAGTTATTATCGATGCCGGCGCCGAGCCTCCCGCACTCAACGAGACGCTCGGGCTTGTGGCTACAGGCAGAGTCCCGCGTGAATGTGGTGCGCAGCTTCCACTCATCGATCTGCTCTGCGACCATGGAGCGGACCCCAACAGCGCTCTCGAACCAGCAGTGTTGCACGGCGAGTTGGAAGCGGCTCACGCTCTGATCAGGCACGGCGCTAGCGTCAATCTGCCGGTCGCGGCCGCACTGGGCCGCATCGAGGATTTCCGCAACATGCTTTCCATCGCCGGCGCGCGCGACCGCCACTTGGCGCTTGCCCTGGCGGCGCAGTTCAATCGCGTCGAGATCGTCCGCATGCTGCTCGACGCGGGCGAAGACCCCAACCGTTACAACCCCATAGGCGGCCATTCCCATTCGACGCCCCTGCACCAGGCTGCCGCCAGCGGCAACGAGGAGGTGGTCAGACTATTGGTCGAGCGCGGTGCAAGACTCGATATCAAGGACGTTCTCTGGCACGGTACGCCCGCGGGCTGGGCAAGACACGAGGGCAGAACCGAAATCGAGGCGTACCTTCGGGAGCAGGAAGCGAAACGGCAGAAGCGAGAGTGAGCCGTTTATCCCCCGGATTTATCTCGCCTGTTGGCTGCTAGAATTCGCATAGCATGGCGGCGCCGCACATTCCCGCTCTCGCCCGCACTATCTTCCATGTCGACATGGACGCCTTCTTTGTGTCGGTGGAGGAGCTGTACGATCCCGCGCTGAAAGGCAAAGCTGTTGTCGTCGGAGGCCAGCGCCACGAGCGCGGCGTGGTTTCGGCGGCCTCCTATGAAGCCCGCAAGTTCGGAGTGCATTCCGCTATGCCCCTGCGAACCGCAGCCAAGCTTTGCCCGCACGCCGTCTTCGTCAACGGCCATCCTGAGCGCTACCGCGAGTGCTCGGAGAAAGTCTACAAAGTTCTGACGGCATTTTCCCCGCAAGTGGAAATGGCCTCGATTGACGAAGCTTACCTCGACATGACCGGCACCGCCCGCCTGCACGGCCCGCCGCTGAAAGCCGCCCACAAATTGCACCAGCGGATGAAGGAAGATACGCGCTTGAATTGCTCGATCGGCATCGGTTCGTCGCGCCTGATTGCGAAAGTCTCCTCCGCACAGGCGAAGCCGAACGGCGTGTTGTGGATTGTCCAAGGAGAAGAAGCGAAATTTCTTGCCCCGCTCGATGTGCGCGAGATTCCCGGCGTCGGCAAAGTCATGGAGAGCCATCTGCACGCGCTCGGCATCAGGAAAGTGGGAGACCTGGCGCAGCTCGAAGAATCCGAACTCGAAGAACGTTTCGGCAAATGGGGACTCGCGCTGGCTGGCAAGGCCCGCGGAGAAGATGCCGGCGGATGGTTCGACACCGAAGTCGGCGCCGACATGGGAGCCAAATCGATCAGCCACGAGCACACTTACAACGAAGATACGGCGGATACGAACCAACTGGAAGCCACGCTGATGCGTCTTTCTGAAATGGTCGCGCGCCGCCTGCGCGAAGCCAACTTACACGCCCGCACCATTCAACTCAAGCTGCGCTACAAGGACTTCACCACCATTACGCGCGCTCGCACCTTGCCGTCACCTACGCAACTCGACGGTGAAATCTTCGAGCAGATTCGAATGCTGTTTCGCAAGAACTGGAAGCAAGGACAGCAAGTCCGGCTGCTGGGAGTACAAGCGTCTTCCTTCGAGACACAGGCGGAGCAGATCAATCTGCTCGAAGGCGGCCGCCGGCAGCGCTGGAAAGACGCGCTGGCCGCGGCCGACCGCCTGCGCGACAAGTTTGGCGAGTCCAGCGTAAAGCTGGCTGCCGGCATGCGTGGAACCTTCCGCGAGCGCACCCACGAGAACCCAGCCGGGCTGCCGGGAAAAGGCAAGAATAAATAGACGAAATCGCACAGTCACCCATAATGGGGTGTTTCTCATAAAGTCACCCAAATATGGGTGACCACTTGAAAATCACCCAAATATGGGTGACAATGATTGCGAACGCAACACGGCCAAGGCCCGGAGGAGGCAGACTGGTTCGGCAGTCACAACGCTACATCGCAGTTATTGCGGACATGGTGGGATCGCGTAGTGTCGCGCGTCCCCAACGGCGCGCCCTACAGCAAAGATTCGCTCGCGTGATCGCCAGCCTGAACCGGGATTACCGGAAGGCAATCGCCTCGAAGTTTGTGATTACTCTGGGCGACGAGTTTCAAGGCCTTTTAAACTCTGCAGTCGCGGTTCCTGATTTGATCTGGCGGCTGGAGCAGGACTTGCCACAGCGAGAATTTCGTGTGGGCATCGGTCTTGGTGCGCTGGACACCCCAATTCAAAAAGTCGCCATCAATGTTGATGGGCCGGCGCTGCACACAGCCCGTGACGCAATCGAGCATGCTAAGAAGGCTAAAGCTCTGGGGGGCGTGTTCCGCGGCTTCGGCGAACTAGATGACATTTTGAATGGAGTAGCTGGCCTACTATGGTTTCAGCGCTCTCGCTGGACACAGCCGCAGCGAAATATAGCAAATCTCCTCCGAAAAGGTATGTCGCAAACGGAGGTTGCCGAGGAGTTAGGAATCAAGAAACAAGTTGTTTCCAGGCAGGTTTTCGCTGCTGGTTGCTATCAATACATCGCTGGGGACAATGCTTGGCGTATGATTCTTCAGAAACAAGCCGATCCCTTGCTCGGCTCTAAACATGGCCTCTCCCAGAGTCATTAGCCCCGAATTATTGCTTTGGTCTCAGTCGCTGCTGCTGTGGAGCTTTGCCGCGTACGGAGTGATGGCTGACCCGTTAAGGGAAGAAACGGCATACATCCGACGGGCGCGCTGGGTGCTACTGCTCTCGTCCCGCGCGATTGCAGCCGCCGTGCTCTCTTACGCCATATCGCGCTCAATGGCCTTGTCCGGTTTTCTACTGTTCACTATTTTCCTTCAGTCATTCCTTCGTTATCGGTTGCCCATGCGGGTGCTTGCGGAGTTTGAAAGCTTTTGGATCGCAGCATTTCTGGTGTCGGGTCTGGCCGTGATCCGTCAGTTCCACTTGGCTCCGCGATGGGTCCCGGGTTCCATCTCTCCGGCTCAATTGGCCGCGCTTTGCATTTTGGTGAGCACCCTGATCGTAGTTGTTCGCGGGGGCACATATATTGTTCGCGGAATCCTCAGAAAGTCCGGTACCTTGCCTTCCGAGAATCGGCACAGCGTCTCTCCGGAACCGTCGACGGCCTCCTCACACCTTCCTGAATCACCCCACGCCGTAGGTTCCCCTACAACCATGGCTGCCTCGGCCGACGGACCGGATGGGACCACTGTCGATGTCGAAGAATACAATCGTGGCCGACTGATCGGGAATCTGGAACGCATCCTTCTCACGATTGTGGTCGCTGCAGGAAGTTACGCCGCTCTTGCCTTTCTCGTTGCCGCAAAGGGGGTCGTGCGGTCCGACGAGTTCGACAAGAACCGACACTTCGCTGAGTACTTTCTGGTTGGATCGCTCTCCAGTGTCCTCGTCGCACTCTGCGCCGGGATCGCTCTCCGGTTCGCGCTAATTCGCCTTTGGCCTGACCTCCTAAGTCTGCAAATTCAGTGATCGGTCATTCATCACTGCCCGCGACTGGGTAGCGGGAACCAGGCTGTCGCAAATACCGTACAACAAAACGAAGGCCGGGTATCCCGGAAGATGATTCCGGATCCCGGCCCACGTCTTATTGCAACTTGGTGGAGCTTCGCTTAGTTTCCCGGGTTCGAGTTGGCAGCGGTGGCCGGCGTGGTGCTTGGCGTCGCTGCCCCGTAGCGTCCCAGTCGCGGATAGAACGGCGTGACTTCGAACGGCATCTTGTCGCGCGCTGAAGTGATCGCGACCGGAGCCGTCTTCACCATCTCCGCCTTATCGTCCCAGGGATTGACCTTGATTCGTCCGCCCAACGGCAGGGCTGCAACCTGATCCAGCTTGTTGTTGTCCAGCGCTGGCCCCTTGGTCGAAAGAGCGCTCAGGCGGCTGAGAGTACCATTCTCCGCCAGCGGATTGCCCAGGTGCGTGGTTAACAATGCATTGAGCTGAGTCGTATGCGCTTGCAGCGATTTCAGGAACAGACCTACGTTGTCGAGTTTCTGCGCGTAAGGCGAGTTGTTCAGCAACTCGATTGCTTTCTTGTCCGCCGCGGCTTCTTCTTCCGGAATATGTTTGAAGCCGAGGTTGCTGTAGGTGGAATCGTCGGAGAACAGCATGCGGTCGTTGAACGCATACTTGCTGCCCAGGTTGTGACCAAGCACGATGTGCGCCAGTTCATGCGAGAGCACGGCTGCCAGACTGGCCTCGTCGGGAAGAACGTCGATTAATCCCCGGCTGATCACGATCGTGTTGCCCACGCTGAAGGTTTCGAGCGGCGCCGTGAGCAGCACGCGAGTGCGTACCGGACGCGGCAGGTCGATATTGTTCGTGACCTCCAGATTGTTAACCACAGTCTGGAGAATGTGATCCACATCGCCCTCAGGCGCCAGCAATCCAGCGCGCGTCAGGCGCTCGATCACGTTATCTTCCGCCTGCTGCTGCCATTCCCGCTCGGCTTGCAGCGGAGAAGCATCCTGCGCGGTTGGGCTTTCATCCTTCACGCTGTCGACTCGAATCTGCGTGAGCTCGTCGTCCTTGTCGCCTTTCTTCAGGTCGTAGCCCCAGATGCGGGTTTGCGCCTTGAAGGCCAGCTTGTTCTTCACGCCGGCGCTGAAGTCGCCTTCTTCGCTGTAAATGTAGGAAGGAACCCAGTAGCCGGGAATGAGGTTCAGGCGCCAGCTATCCATGTGGAAGAAATAAGAGTTTCTCGGTGCCGGAGCGTAAGTGCCGTTCAGTCGCACAATGTTGTATTCCTGGTCTTCGACCCAGATGCGGCCCAGGAACCGTCCCCGGCCGGAGTTTTTCTTGGGCGTGACGTCGAATACCAGGCAGCGCACGTCGCCCAGAAATTCGCGCCGGATGTAATGGAATTCATAGTGCGCGCGGTCAAATTCCGTGCGGTCGGCATAGACCATCCAGGAGAAGCCCGTGGGCTCGTACTGCACCTTGTAGAGCTTGTGGAAACCGCCCAGCAGGCGCGTTTCCATGCCCGTGTTCTGCTCCTTCAGATAGTCCTTGCGATCGACTGACACACCCATATCGATGCGGCCAAGGAAGTAGTGGTCCCCACTCGGCACGGGCCCGAGCTGCGGGTCGGCGGTCAGGTCCTGCAGGTAAGTCTCTACCACTGGAGTCCGGGTGCCGAGCGCTTTCATCAGCGCGTGCTCACGCTCGATGAAGCGATCCACCACCTGATCCATGGTAGTGGGTTGCGGCAAAGTTGAAACCGTCGGCGCGGGAGCGGTAGACGCCGGAGCCTGCGCCTGAGCAGCCTGAGGCTCGGCCGCGCTTGCCGAAGTCGACGCAACCGGATTCGATGCCGCAGGTGTCGACGCAACGGGCGTCGATGCTGCCGGAGACGATGGAGCTGCCACCGCGTCCGTAGTCTGAGCCGTCGCCGGAGCCGTCGTATCGGCAGTCGCCGGCGATGAAGCCGCTGGAGTTGCTGCGGCCGCGTCAGGCTGCGCCGAAGGTTGTGACTCCGCCACTTGCTGTGCGGCAGCGCTCACCGAGACCAGCAATGCGGCTGTGAACATCCATTTCCAAGTACGCATGACTCTCTTCTCCATAAAGCGGTTATCGGTTGTTTCCAAACTGTCGGCATTTGGCCGATTTAACTGGCCACCGGCCACGGGCCACTGGCGACTGTTTTCTTAGTACGCCATTTGAAACGTCACATGCACGATCGCCGTTGAATCCACCGGCTGGCCCATACGCTGCGCCGGTTTGAAGCGCATCTTGTTGGCGGCCGCCATCGCGGCCTCATCCAGTCCATGACCCAGGCCGCGCACAACGCGATTCACATGCAAAGTCCCGTTGGCGCCGAACATCACTTCCAGCAGAACTTCGCCTTCCAGCTTCAGACCGCGAGCTTCGTCGGTGTAAACCGGCTGCGGTTTGAAAGTGATCTCCACCGGTGTAGTCGCGGGACCCGCATTGTTTTGCGCGATCTTCGGTCCGCCGTGAACCACCTGCTCCGCTCCGAATCCGCCGGTCGAGACTCCTGCTCCACCGCTGCGGCCGTCGCCTTTGCCTCCGGTCGCAATACCGTTCCCGAAGTCGGCGCTAGCCACCGTTCCCTTGATGCCCTTCGCTCCGCCCGATCCGTTTCCTTGTCCTGGACCGGCTGGCATGTCAAATCCACCGGCCTGCGCCGCGTAGAGCTTCGCACCTTCCTTGCCCGTGCCCTTTAAACCGTTGGGGTCGCCAAAACCTCCGGTCTGCACCTTCTGCACCGCTGCATTCACCGTCGGAGCCACGGAACTGCCGGCGAAGTCTCCCGTATGCAGGAGCTGTGGCCGCGCTCCACCTGCCGTCATCTTCAACTGCGGCGCGGCAAAGGTGTTCACCACAACCTTGGGCGCTTCCGTAGGCTGGGGCGCTTGAATATGCCGCACTTCACGCGGCACGATCAGCTTCGGTTGCTCGAAAATCGGCGCGGGCGGAAGCAGCTTCGCCTTCACCACTGGCTTCACCTTGATGGGCGCAGGTTCCGGCTTCAGCGCAGGCAGCGGAATCAATTCCGTAACGCGGTACTGCTTGTATTCGATCCGCTCCGGAAATAAAAGGCCGATATTAATCAGGAACAGCGCGGCCAGCACCATCATCGTGTAGCCGGTAACCACCGCGCGCCGGTCGATCTTGCGCTCGGGAAGAATGCCGAGTTGAAAACCGCTTTGATACGTAGCCATGTATTAACTCCGAGGGGATCCTGGCCGAGGGAGCGGACCGGGACTGGAGTTTTCAACATACGAGAGAAAGGACAGGGGGTAAACGTGTCCACGGCTCTTGACCGAAAGTAACCGCTAAAGCGCGGTTACGGGACCGGGTTCAGAATAGGCACGGGATGTCGTTGAAGTTGCCTTTGACCCTGATTGTGTGGGACGGACACTCCTGTCCGTCGCCCTTGACTTTGATTTTGATTCTGACGTTGATTTTGACTTTGACCGGGAAGGGCACGAGTTCCACCCGTGCCGCATCGGCCCTGCACGTGTGGAGCGGACACTCTTGTCCGCTGCCTTTGATCTTGATTTCGCAGGGTGCACGCACGGACCCTTGCAAGGCCGTGGAAGAGGGCGCTTCAGCGCCGCGTAAAGCGCCCCCATAAGAACAGGCGGCTTCAGCCGCTGAGGCTTCGCTGCCGCCGAGGAACTCATGGATGACGCGACGTACCCTTCCACGAGGCTCACCTCACGGCGCAAGTGCCTCCCCCACCTTTTTTCCTCAGCCCCCACAGTTCATTCGTCACAGCAACCGAAGCTGGACAGGGCTAAACTATGAAAGCTCCCCCGTGCCCAGGCCCGAGGTTCGCTCCTTGATAATCTGCCTAGCAGGCGAAAATCCCCAAGCTAAACCCTTGAGAGGCAATATTTTACGACTAACTCCTTTAGATATAATATTTTAGTCAGATTCGGTCTCAGATGTGAAACCGCAAGTCCTTACTCTTCAGGGATTTGGAGCATGAGATCTGGAATTATTTTTCATCCAGATCGATCAGGCCTGCTCCCGCCGCCGGCGAAACCAGGCAAACACCGGTACCCCGGCCAGAATCACCAGAAGCCCGTAGAAAGAGTTCGGCCAGTTCTCCCGGAAGGTGTAGTAGAGAAGAACGGCGGCAGCGCACATGAAAAGCGTCGGAACCAACGGATAGCCGAACATGCGGTAAGGCCGTACCGCATTCGGTTCGCGCCAACGAAAGACAAACACAGTACTGCCGGCGATCATATAGAAGAGCCATTCCGCGAAGATGGCCAGCGAAAACAGCTGCCGGAAATTTCCTCCCAGCAGCAGCAGCGCGATCGACAACACCGCCTGCATCACAATCGCAACCGACGGCGTATGAAAGCGTGGATGCACCTCGGCCAGCGCCGAGAAAAAATATCCGTCGCGCGCCACTGCATAAGGCACGCGCGCTCCGCTCATGATCGTGCCGTTCAGCGTGACCAGCATCGAGATCGCCATGCCCGCCGAAACGATGCTCGCGCCCATGCGTCCCATGACCAATGCGACTGCATCTGACGCAGGCCGCGGCGATGCCGCAATCGCGTTCGCCGGAAGCACATACTGCACCCCGGCATTCACCAGCACATAAAGGATGCCGACCGTAGCCACGCCCGCAATCAGCGCAATCGGAATGTTTCGCTCCGGCTTCTTCACTTCACCGGCCACCATGTTCAGGTCGTTCCAGCCGTCATAGGCCCACAAAGCCGCCACCAGCGCCGCCATGAACCCCGCGATTCCGCCCTTCGCTCCGGTAAAGGTGCTGGCAAAGTTGCTCCAGCCGCGGCCAGGCGCGCTGCCAATTCCGCTAAAGCAGACGACGACGATGCCAAGAATAATCGCGACCTTCAGGATCGTAAACACAAGCTGGAATTCACCGGCCTTCTTGACTCCAAGATAGTTCAGAACAGAAATCAGAATGGCTGCGGCAATGGCCACAACCTGGCCCCAGCTGACAGCGAAAGGAGTGGAAATAACATTGGTTGGAAAAAACGAGAAGATCGAAAACGTTCCCAGAATTCTTACCAGCCCGGTCGCAATAGTCGCTACCGACGCCGGCTTCGCGATGACGAACCACGTCCAGGCATAAAGAAATCCGCCCAGCGGACCATACGCGTCGCGGACGTAAACATATTCGCCGCCCGCTTGCGGTTTCATCGCGCCGAGTTCGGCGTAAGTGAGCGCACCAAAAAAAGACAGGAGCCCACCCACGAGCCACGCCAGATACACCAGCTTAGCCGAGCCCACGGCCTGCATCATCTCGGCGGGAACCAGAAAGATGCCGCTGCCAATGATCGTTCCCACCACCACTGCCGATGCATGGCTGACGCCAAGATCGCGGGAGAGTTCGGGACGAGTCGTGGTTCGCTGGACTATAGTTCGCTGGATTAGCTCGGCCATCGTTGGAGTGTGTCAGTATATGTCAGCCGCTCGAACTCTTTCGGGGATTGCGCTGCTGACCGCGTATCCCACCGCAAACGTGACCATCGTCCCAATCAGCACCCACCAGGTCCATGGCACATGCGTCCACTGCCACAAATACACTCCCGTGCAGAATCCAAACAGCATGCCGACCATCGCGCCGCGCTGGTTCGCTCTGCGTGTGAGCACCCCCAGCAGAAACACTCCCAGGAGTGCTCCGTAAGCTACGGATGCAATCTGCAAACCCACTTCCACCACGCGCCCAACCTTCTGCAACGCCAGCACCGCCAGGGCAAACAGCACCATCGCCCAACAAAAGGTCGCCAGCCGGGAGAGCTTCATTCGCGCGCGCTCATCGGTCTGCGGCCGCAGGCGCAAAACAAAATCCATAATTGTGCTCGACGAAAGCGAATTCAGCGCGGCGCTAAGATTCGACATGGCCGCCGCCAGAATCGCAGCAATCAGCAGCCCCGAAATTCCGTGCGGCATCCGGCTCACAATGAACGTGGGGTAAATTCGATCAGGCTTTCCGAAAGCTGCCGAGGGCACGCGATAGTAGGCCCACAGCATCACCCCCACGGTCAGGAACAATCCGAACTGGAGGAAAATCACTACGCCACTCGAAATGAGCGCCGTCGCAGACTGCCTTTGTCCGCGCGCCGCCAGCAAGCGTTGAACAATAAGTTGGTCCGTACCATGGCTCGCGGTGAGGAACACAGTACCACCGATTACTCCAGCCCAGAACGTGTAAGGCAGCCAGAAGTCCGGCCGGAAGTCGAACACTTGCAGTTTGCCCGCGCTTGCCGCCGCGGCATGAATCGCCGTCCATCCCCCCGGCACCAGATGCAGAATCGTCACCAATCCCACCAGCGTGCCACCAACGTAAATTGCAGTCTGCACCACGTCGGTCCAGATCACGGCCGCCAGTCCACCTTCAAACGTATAGATGAGCGTCAATACGGTGATAATGGCGATGGAGGCGATCTCGCCCGTTCCCAGCGCGATCGATACCACAATCGACACGGCATACACCCGAACGCCCTCGGCTGCCGCGCGCGTCAGCAGGAACAATCCGGCCGTGAGCGAGCGCAACCCGCGCCCAAAGCGCCGTTCGATCAGTTCATAGGCAGTGTAAAGATCGCCGCGAAAATAATGCGGCAGCAGGAGAACGCTGATCACGATGCGCCCCACCACGTATCCCATCACCACTTGCAGAAAAGTGAAGTTGGTGTCATAGGCCAGCCCAGGAATGCTGATGATGGTAAGCGTGCTGGTCTCGGCGGCGACGATAGAAAGCGCGATCGCCCACCATGGGATATCGCGTCCGGCAAGAAAGTAGTCGCGCAGCGAGCGTTGCCGCTTGCGGAAGCGCAGCCCGAACAAAGTGATGCCCACCAGATACAGCGCGATAATCGCGAGATCGAGTTTGTCCAGCCCCATGCGTTTCGCCGGATGCGCTTGCGCTACGCCACACTCGCACCGGATGAGCCATTATGGCTGCAGATCACCTTCCTCGCGAGTGAGACTCTAGGGACCTGCACAGCACCAAGAACCTGGAACTCCTGTGATAGAAATAACCCGTGGCCTACTATCTGGGCATCGACGGCGGTGGGAGTAAGACGACGTGTGTCGTGGGCGACGAGGTATCGCAGTTGGCAACCACTACCGCCGGGCCCAGCAATATCACGCGCGTCGGGGAAGCGCGCGCCCGCGAATCGCTGCAGGAAGCGATTCGTCAGGCGTGCACGGCTGCAGGAATCGATCCGCACCAAGTGCAACGTGCCAGCGTCGGAATCGCGGGAGCTGGACGGGCGAAAATTGCAGACGCTGTCCGCAAAATTGTTGCGGACATAATTCCCGGCGAAATCGAAATCGTGGGCGACATGGAGATTGCCCTGGCAGCAGCCTTTGGCGAGGAGCCCGGCGTAATGGTCATCGCCGGCACAGGCTCGATTGCCTACGGACGCGATGTGCAGGGACGAACGGCGCGCGCTGGCGGATGGGGCTTTGCCATTTCCGATGAAGGCTCGGCGCACTGGATCGGCCGCACTGCAGTCAGCACTCTGTTGCGCGCGATCGACCAGGAGGATACTGGTGCCGAAGCGTCGTCACTTTGTCGCGAAATGAAGGCCGCCTGGAATTCGCATTCTTTCGATGAGTTCCTACGCGTCGCCAATGTTGACGCTGACTTTCCACTGCTTTTTCCGGGAATCCTGGCCGCTGCCGATGCCGGGGACGCCCTGGCGCAGCGCGTGCTCGGGCAGGCAGGTCGCGAACTCGCCCAACTCGCCGCAATCGTCTCTCGGCGGCTTTTTGCCGAAGGCGGCGCGAACGGCGCTATACCGCTCGCCATAGCCGGCGGAGTATTTCTTCATTCGCCGGCAGTGCGCGAAGTCTTCCGTGACGAAGTTCACAATCTCGATTCGCGCCATGAAGTGAATCCGCGGGTTGTCGAGCCGGTCGTGGGCGCGTTGCAAATGGCACGCCGAAACCAGCAACGAGGCTGAAGACGAATTGGCCGCTAGTTCTGCGGTCCGTGCGATTCCGGTATCAGCGCCCTCCGCCGACCTCCAAAATCGCGCCGGTGGTGTAAGAAGCGGCAGGAGAAAGGAGCCAAAGCACGGCTTCCGCCACTTCGACTGCGGAGCCGGGTCTTTGCATCGGAATGGTTGGCGTAAGCCGGCTCAACCTGTCAGGCGCGCCGTTGGCTGCATGCAGTCCGGTGTCGATCAGCCCCGGAGCAACCGCGTTTACTCGGATTCCTTCGGTCGCAACCTCACGCGCCAGTCCAATGGTGAAGCTGTCAATCGCACCCTTCGTTGCGGCGTAATGCACCCACTCTCCAGCGGAACCTGTCTGCGCCGCACGCGAGGAAATATTCACGATCGCGCCACCGGTTCCGCCGCGGAGGGTCGACATGCGACGCACAGCTTCACGCGCGCACAGAATCGCCCCTGTAATGTTCACCGCCATGACCTGCGCGAGGGTTTTCGCGGTCACTGAGTCGACTCGGGAAAATCCGCCGGTAATGGCGGCATTATTGACCAGGGCCTTAATCGGTCCCAATTCGCGTTCAGCGGTTTCGAAGAGCCGCACGATATCTTCTTCGCGGGCAACATCTGCTTGCATCGCGCAAGCGCGTCCGCCGCCGGATACGATTTGTTGCACGATCGCGCGCGCTTCACCCTTGCCAGTCGCAAAGTTAACCGCCACGGAAAATCCGCGCTCGCTCGCGAGTCCGGCGATGGCCGCGCCGATCCCTCGACTCGCGCCGGTAACGATCAGCGTGCCGCACTCGTGTCGGTTTGACATAGATGTAGAATATCGCTGCCCCGGCACGGGAGGTTACATGAAATCGTTTCCGGCTGTTTTTGTCGTCGTTGTATTGATTGGAATTGTCGTAGCGCCAAACACTCGTCCACTCGCCTCGGCATCCACGAAGGCCACTCCCGGCACGCTGCGGCAGCTTGAAGCCGAGTTCATGAAAGCTGCGGCTGAGCGCGGCTCGCAGGGATACCTCTCCTACTACGCCGACGATGCCGTCGAACTGCCCAACCGCGGGCCGATCGTTCAGGGAAAAGTAAACATCGCGAAGGGCATGGGTTTTCTGGATCAGAAAGACAATCATCTGACATGGACGCCGGTGGGCGCCGACATCTCCGCCTCTGGAGACCTGGGCTATACCTACGGCACTTTTGAATACCGCTCGAAGGACAAAGAGGGCAAGCCGACCATCGACCACGGCAAGTACACCAGCATCTGGAAGAAGCAGAATGATGGAAGCTGGAAGGTTGTGCTCGATATGGGGAATGCGAGCACGGCAGAGTAGCAGGTTAGTCGAGAAAAGCGCTTGCATTCGTTGCCTGCAATGCCTACAATCAATGCATGCAATACACCATCCGCAAGGTGCCCGAAACTTTGGACGAAGCCCTTCGCAGGACCGCCCGTGAGCGGGGCAAGAGCCTGAATGAGGTAGCGATTGAAGCCCTCGCCCGGGGCGCTGGCGTCGCGGGTCATCCCGGACGGCAGCGCGATCTTGGCGACATCGCAGGGACCTGGCGCAAAGATCCCGCCTTCGATCGCGCTTTGGCCGCGCAGGACACCATTGATGAAGAGATGTGGCGGTGAGGCTGGCGCTCGACACGAACCGATATACCGACCTTTGCCGGGGCAATGCGTCCGTTGTCGAAATGATCGAACTTGCCGATGAAGTCTGGCTGCCCTTCATCGTGCTGGGAGAATTGCGCGCTGGATTCGCTGTAGGCAGCCAAGGACCGCGCAACGAGGCCGTCCTGCGCCGTTTTCTACTGAAGTCCGGCGTCGGTGTGCTCTATCCCGATGAACAGACGACGCATCATTACGGCAATGTTTACCGGCAACTGCGGAAGCAAGGCACTCCCATCCCGACCAACGATATGTGGATCGCGGCCCTCGTCCTACAACATTCGCTTGTTCTGTGCGCCCGCGACACGCATTTCGACGCGCTGCCCCAGTTGCCGCGGGCGTAGGACACGGATAATGTCCCGTCTGTCCCGCTTTCTAGTAATATGCCG
>Ga0209380_10001030_pt1 | contig 19416 bp, 14 predicted proteins | sample HubBroMetageWFT6_FD_188347 | JGI IMG/M metagenome (GOLD analysis project Ga0209380, IMG submission 188347) | Warmed and freeze-thawed soil microbial communities from the Hubbard Brook experimental Forest, New Hampshire - Hubbard Brook CCASE Soil... | ecosystem: Environmental > Terrestrial >...
GCCTGCTTTTCCTTTTTTCTGGTGGACTCGCAAGAATCCAGATGAGGAGCGAATTAAATGCAGCCACGATAAAGGACACGCCGTAAATTCCGGTGACCGTGGTGAGCTGGACGAGCGCAGGATTTCCGGCGGCGGGGTATCCGAGCAATCCCCAGGGAAAACTGATCTCCGGAAGATACGCTCGAAGTACCTCGGTCGAAATCCATAGGAACGGAGCGCCGAAGAGAGCAAGGCCGATTCCATGTTGCGACAGCCGCTGGACCATCCAGGTGAAAAGGCCGATTGAGCATCCCCAGACGGTGGCGATGAGCAGCAATACGGCCCAGCCAGCTGCGACGGACATCCCGCCGTGAACGGAAAGCACCTCGGCGACCCAAGGCACACAGGTAACGACAAAAATCAGGCCGTGCAAGAAGCCGCAAAAAAAGGCAACGCGCGCCCGCGCGCCGAGCAGGCTGAACAACAAGATCGCCAAACAGAACCAGGAGTAAAAACTGGGCTGCGCGCCGTAAAAAGACAGCGAAAGTATCGCGCCGCTGAGCGCGGAGAGGACGAGTCGGGCGATTGCGGGAAAGTTCGGGGGCAGCAACGACCCCAGATGAGAAAACCAGGGACGCGACGCCATCAGTGTTTTACGGAGAATGCCTTGAAGCCGGCGCTTTCCAAGCCTTTCTTCGCGGCGTCGGCACTTTTCTGATCTTTGAACGGCCCAACCTGCACGCGGTAATACTTATCTTTCCGTGGCGGCTGGACATACGCGGAGAAATGTTTTTTCTGGAGGCTGCCGGCCAGGGCCAGCGCGTCATCCTGTTTCGCAAGAGCCGCCACCTGCAGAATGATCGCGCCGCTTGGAATGAGGGGCGCACTTGCAACGCTTTTCTCAACCGGCGCGCGCGGTGCGATCGCGGGCGGGGGGGCGGCAGCTTTGGCGTTTACCTGCTTGGACGGCGGAGGAGTTGGGGATGTCTTCGGAACCGGCTCTAAATGTGGGGCGACCTTTGAGGACTTGTCTTTGTCGTAAAAATTCCAGGTGGAATCGGATGTAGTGGAAGTCGCCGGGTCGGAGTCGGCAGAATCGTTTCGCGGCGTGCTGGTTCTCTTTGGAGCAACATCCGGTTTGGCGCTCAGCACGGGCTCGGCGCTTCCCATGCCATTATTCGCGGCGCGCACCTGACCGTCATACTGATTGCGGCCCATCACGTAACCCAGGGCGAAAAACACGCCGGAAAAAACCAGCATGAGCAAAAACAGGCCAATGACGTGCCTGCTTTCCAGCACGCGCTCGCCAGCCCCGCGTCTTCCCCCAGATGCCATTTACTTAGATGTGCCCCCCGCCGACTTCATCCATGTATTAATAATATCTATAGGAAGGGGAAACACAATCGTTGTGTTCTTCTCGACACCTATCTCGGTCAGGGTCTGCAGGTAGCGCAACTGGATGGCCGAGGGCTGCGTCTCCAGCACCTTGGCGGCATCGGCAAGTTTTTGGGAAGCTTCGAACTCGCCTGCCGCGTGAATGATCTTCGCGCGGCGCTCGCGTTCGGCTTCCGCCTGCTTGGCAATCGCTCGCTGCATTTGTTCGGGGATGTCGACCTGCTTCACTTCGACCTTGCTGACCTTGATGCCCCAGGGCTCGGTATCCTGATCGAGAATGGTCTGCAACTTGGCGTTCACTCTGTCGCGTTGCGAAAGAATTTCGTCGAGTTCGAACTGGCCGACCACGCTGCGCAGCGTGGTCTGCGCCAGCTGCGAGGTCGCATACTGATAGTTCTGCACCTGCGAGAGCGCGAGGTTGGCGTCCACGACGCGGAAATAGCAGACGGCGTTCACTTTCACGCTGACGTTGTCGCGGGTGATGATGTCCTGCGGCGGAACGTCGAGCGTTTCGAGCCGAAGGCTGATGCGGTAGAGCGTTTCAATCGGCCAGAAGACAAGGCGAACACCCGCGCCTTTCGCCTCGGGAAGCAGGCGACCGAGGCGAAGAACGACCCCGCGCTCCCACTCCTTGATGATGTAAATCGAATTCCAGATCCACAACAAAAATAGAGCAATGACGATCAGCGTGCCCAATCCAAAGAACTCGAACATGATGTGCCTCCGGACCTACGCCAACTCTGACTGTTTGCGGTGACCTATGCTTGCTTCGGCTCCACAAACAGCTTCAAACCATCCACACGCGTTACGCGAACGAGTGCTCCCTCTGGCACGGGCGAAGAGGCCGCCGCGCGCCACAGTTCGCCGTGCACGCGGATCATTCCCTCTCCCTGAGCGGGGAGTGGGGTGGTGACGATGCCCTCGGCGCCAAGCATCTCCTCCTTGCCGGTGGTCGTTTTCCATCCGCGGGACTTCAACACCAGCCTCATCAAAAACACGGTGAGCAGAGCGACGGGGACGGTCACTCCCAGTGCGACGCCCGTGCTGACGCCGCCGGGCGTCAGCGGCGAGCGGATCAGAAAGATTGCGCCCAAAAACATGGAGACGACTCCGCCGAGCAGGAGAACGCCGTGGCTCGCGAATTTTGCCTCCAGAATGAAAAGCGCGAACGCGAGCAAAATTAACACTACTCCGGCAAAGTTCACGGGCAGCAGATGCATCGCGTAAAGCGCGAGCACCGCGCAGATTCCGCCGATCACGCCCGGGGCGATCACGCCGGGGTGAGTGAATTCCGTATACAGGCCCAGCACAGCGACGAGCATCAGGAGAAAGAAAACGTCCGGGTCCACGATGTGAGCGAGGAATCGCTGGCGCGCGGAAAGATGAAACTCATCGAGCCGATAATTTTCCAGGGAAAGTTTTGCGGTCTTGCCATCGAAGCGCTTGATCTCGCGGCCATTCAGTTGTTTCAAGAGATCCCCGTTGTCCCGGGCGATCAGATCGATGAGATGGCCTGCCAGGGCTTCGCTTTCGGTGAACGCCTGCGCGTCGGTGACAGCGGTCTCCGCTAGTTTCGGATTGCGATTGCGTTTTTCCGTGAAACTGCGGAGGAATGCGGTCGCGTCATTGTTCAGTTTCTTGCGCAGAACCTCGTCCACAGGAACGGAAAACCCGCCCGGGAGAAGGATTGGCGTGGAGGCGCCGGTGCGCGTTCCGGGCGCCATGGCCGCGACGTCGGCGGATAAAAGGATGAAGAAACCAGCGGAAGCGCCGCGCGCGCCTGTGGGAGAAACAAACACCGCCACCGGAACGGGAGAGTCCAAGATGTGGTGGATCATATCGGTCATTGAATCGCTGAGGCCGCCCGGCGTATCCATGGTGATCAGCACGAGAGCGGCCTGGCGGCGCGCCGCTTCCGCAAGGCCTTCATCAATATAGGTGGCGAGAACAGGTTCGACTTCGCGGTCGAGGTTCAGTTCGAAGACGAGCGGCTCATTCTGCGCGTCGGGAGTTGCGGCGTGCAAAAAACCAAGGCCTGCGACAAACAACGCCAGGCAAGCACTGATAGTGCAGAATTTTGCAGGATCGCGATACCACCGGCCACGAGCGTTCATCGGGCACCTCCCGTGGGCTTGCTCTTTTCCAGATGTTCCAGCAACTGCCGCGCTTCCGCGTAGTTCGGCGCGAGCTTCACGGCCTTTTCCACTTCGGCGCGCGCCAGCTCCGGCCTTTTCTGTTCAAGATAAATGCGCGCCAGCATCACGCGCCCCATAGCCGAATCGCGCAGCGCCAAAGACGTTTGCAGCTCCTGGACCGCTTCGTCGAGTTTACCTCTTCGGCGGGAAATATCGGCAAGTTCGCGGTGCGCGAGGGCGTTCTTGGGATCGGCAGCGAGCGCGGCGCGAAATTCCTTTTCCGCGGTGTCCAGCCGCCCGGCGCCAAGTTCCTGTCGGCCGCGACGGATGTGCGCGACAGCCGGGTCGATGGGCGTAGCCGATTCGGCGGTCGCAGTGCTCGGCGCCACAGGTGTGGCAAGCTGCATGCGCAGTGCCGTGGTATCGAGTTCCCTGCTTACGCGCTGGTATTTTGCGAGAGATTCCGGTTTGCCATCCAATTTCAACGCGGGCAGGCCGTTGGGACCAAAGGCCTCGAGCGCCGAATCGCGCGCTTCGGCGGCTTCGTCCTTCTTCCCCGCCTTTTCCATGCTGTAGATCAGGAACGCACGATCCTCCGGATTGTCGGGTTCGCGTTCTATGGCGTCGCGGAATTGCGCTGTGGCGGCGGTGAGATCGCTATTCTGCAATGAGAGCAGTCCGAGATTAAATGGGTAATCGTCCTCGTCGGGATCGAGGTCGCGGGCGCGAGAGAGCGAAGGAATCGCGGGGCCGAGCTTGCCTTGGCGCGCAAGCGCAAGCGCCAGGTTGTTCAAAATTTCCGGCAGATCCGCGCCGCTTACCATGTTCAGCTTCAGGTCTTCGTGCAGCCTGCTGAAAACTTTTTCGGCTTTGTCTGGTTGGTTGAGGCGCAAGTCACAAACTCCGGTGGCAAAAATCGCTTCGACGCTGCGTTCATTGGTGGGAGGGACGCGGGCAAACCAGGGCAAGGCGGAAGCGCAATCGTTGCGCGTGAAGTAGACTTGGCCGAGAGAAAACGCCGGGTCCGGCCAGTTTGGTTCCAGCCGCACTGCCTCTTTCAGGTCGCGAATACGCGTTTCGTCATCATTCGCGAGCAGGCCGCGGATGTAGTGCTCGAAGGCGCCCAGGTAGAGTACGCGCTGGAGTTTCGAGAATTCCGCCAGGTTCAGCGGGAAGTTATGGTCGACCGACGTCAGCAAGCGCCAGGTGACCCGCGTGTACAGATTCATCATGGAATCGAGCGGGCCGGTTTCGCGCACGGCCGGGAGCAGCGCGACCGGATTGACGCGCAACACGCGGGCAGAAACGGTCAGCGAGGTGCTGTTGGACGTGAAATTCCCGAAGACAACGTAGTCGGCATCGAGATCCTGCGCGATGTGCAGCATGGTGGCGCGGCTCAACTTCGCGTTGGGCGGCAAGCCGGCGCGATCCATTTCGTCCAGGCGTCCCTCGTGGGAATAGACCTGTTGGCCGGCGGCGGAAAGCTCCTGGATGGTTAATTCTTCCAGGCCCTCGCCAATCCAGTCCAGCCGCGACGATGTCCCGGCATTTTCAAACGGAAAGACGAGGAACACGCCGTTCTGCGGGAGGGAGAGAGAGCGACCGGATGCGGGGGCAGCGCTTTGCTGGCCAAGCGTCGTGCCGGGGGACAGAAATAGAAGACCGCCGAACAAAATCAGACCCAGATTACGGTGCCATTGCCGCCGTTTTTCCATTAAGACAACATTCTAGCAGAGGCTATGGGTGTGAGGCGGCGAGTTCGTACACCGGCGGCCTTACTTCAACAAATACACAACGCGGCGATTCGCATCGAGCGAGAGCACGCGAATGCCCAGCGAATGGACGCTGAGCAATCCGTCAAAGAGAGGCTCTTCGCTGTCGGGAACGAAGTAAGCGTTCTGGTGGAAGCGCTCGCCACTCAACTCAAACTCCAGCGGGGAAACGGCACGGACCGGAACGGAGCTTGCGACGCTGTTGCCCTGAAGCAGGCTGTTGGCCGTGTTCGGCGAAAATTCGGCTGCCGACTTGGCGCCAAAAAACACCAGGCGGTCGGACCCCGTGTCCACCAGAAGATGCAGAAGCTTCCCGCCGACTTTGATTTCGGCAATGGGAAGATCAGCGCGAGTGGACAAATTGACGGGGATTCCCTCCGGCACGAACTCGCCAAATTCAATCAACTTGTTTTCGTAGTCCAGACGGAAGCTGATCTTGCCAAGGACATCCATTCCCAGAATTCCTGCGATCGGAAGATGCAAATCACGCTCGACGGGACTGAGATCCGTAACAAGAACGGCCACGGAAAGTGCCTGAAGCGGACCGAGGCGAATTTCCGGCACGGTGGCGGCAAATGTTCCCGACTGGCGGCCGATGGCGGACAATTTGGCCTGCGAGAGGGATAGATTGAGATGCCTTGCGGTGGTAATACTGAGGATGCTTGGTGAAGTTCCGGTGTCGATAATGAAATTTTGACGCCTGATTTCCCCGCCAAATTGGCCTTCAGCGACCACCAAAAATCCACCGTAAACGTTTACCGGAATACTCCCGCGCAGAATCGAATGACTAGAGTGATCTGACGGATTTTTGCGGGGCGACGCCGCAAGCGAAGTCCCCCAAAGCCAAGAGCCAACCAGAAACAGGGTACCCAAGCGAATGAAAAGGCGATGCAAAGTTGCCGCACGCTCCTCCGACGGTATTGGTCACGGTAGGGGCCCGGCGGGGTATCACAATGGTTTGCCCGTGGATTCCGGATAGATTGTGGGTGGCCGGATAACTACTGTTTGGGACAGGACTTATTCAAAGAAAAGCGAGGCGGGTGGGCGAAGGGACTGACACAACTTCAAAGCATTTTCGTCCAATACACCGAGGTCACTATGGGTACATCGAATCCCCTCCGAGCCATTTTTCGATTTGGCGCATTTGAGATCGACTCCCGTACCGGAGAGGTCCGGAAGAACGGAATGCGCATTCGGTGTCAGGAGCAGCCCATCCAGGTCCTGGTGGCGTTGCTCGAACGCCCGGGAGAGCTGCTGACGAGGGAAGAATTGCGGCAGCGCGTATGGCCCGAGGATACGTTCGTAGACTTCGACCACGCATTGAACACGGCCGTGAAGAAAATCCGGGCGGCCTTGAATGATGAGGCGGATTCTCCCCGGTATCTGGAAACAGTTCCGCGGCGAGGATACCGGTTCATCGCGCCGGTGCAGACCGAGATGACCCCCGCGCGGATCCCCGAAGAGCTTCCAGCAGGAAACCTGGACGTGCTATGCACCGCCGGCGAGAATCCCTTCTACTATCGGCCCGAAACTCACCGGCCGCTGTTTAATCGCCGGGTGGTGTTGCTGGCAGCCGCGCTGATCGGCGTGGTTGGCGGGGGCTATTACTGGAGCAATCATCGCGCACGGGCCAGCGACAACAACACGCCCAGTCGAACCATGGTGGCCGTGCTTCCCTTCGAAAATTTGACCAACGATCCCGCGCAGGAATATTTCAGCGACGGGATGACGGAAGAGACCATTTCTCAGTTGGGCCGGCTGAATTCGCAGAACATGGGCGTTATCGCGCGGACTTCAGCGATGAAATACAAACACTCCGGAAAAGGCGCGCGGGAAATCGGCCGCGAGCTGAACTCCGACTACCTGCTGGAGGGCAGCATCCGGCGCGAAGGGTCGCGTGTGCGCGTGGTGGCGCAACTGATTCGCGTGGCGGACCAGTCGCCGCGCTGGAGCCACCAGTTCGATTATGAGTTCGGCGAGCCGCTCTACATCGAGACCGACGCCGCAACCGAAATCGCCAACATGGTCCACACGGCGCTGGAGCCGACAACGCGCAAGCGCGTGCAAAAAGCAGACTCCATGGACTTCTATTTGCGCGGACTGGCGGAGTCCAACGTTCACACGGCGGAAGGCCTGGATCGCATTTTCCAGGCGTTTGACGAAGGCATGAAAAAGGATCCCAATTGCGCGCCGCCGTATGCCGCGCTGGCGCGCTTGTATGAACGCGGCGCCAATCTCGGATTACTGAAGCCGACGGATGCTTATGCCAAGGCGCGCGTGGCGGCGGAAAAAGCGATTGAGATCGATCCTGCAAATCCCGAGGCTCACATCTATCTCGCTGATGCGCTGCTCACCGTAGATTTTGACTGGGCGAGGGCCCAGGCAGAGATTCAGAAAGCGCTGACGCTGAATGTGAATGATCCGAGCGCGCACGAATGGAACGGGATCTTCCTTTCGTTGCAGGGCAGGTTTGATCAATCTGTCCCGGAATTGCGCACCGCCGTGGAATTGGATCCACTCAACGCGGATTACCTGGTGACTCTTGGGAATATCTTAATGGCGGCGGGACGCCCGGTTGAGGCGGAAGCTCCGTTAAAGGCCGCGATTGGACTGGATCCGGCTTCCGACAGCGCCCACTGCTGGCTCGCCGAGCTTTACGCGCGCGACAAGCGCTATGCCGAGTCGATCAACGAAACCACCACCGCATTCTTCCTCCACGGACAACGCGATCAGGCCTTGAAGATCAAGACCACCTACGAAAAGTCGGGCTACGAGGCGGCCCGGCAGATGGCGCTGCGGGAACGGTTAAATTACCTTCTGAACCAGCGGGAAAAGCATTTTGTTTCGGCGTTCGATATCGCCGAATTGTACGCGAAGCTGGGCGACAGGCAGCACAGCCTCGCGTGGCTCCAAACAGCTTACCAGCAGCGCGATGTTGCTCTGCTGTGTCTGAGGCACGCGCAGAATGACCTGTTTGCTTTCGAGAAAGATGCGCCGGAGTTCCAGGCGATCCTGCGAGATCTTCACTACCCGCAATAAAGAATCCTTCGCGCAACGATCGAATTGCGCGATATTGGATGAGTCGAGGGGAAAAAACAGGTTCGACGATCAGGGTTGAGCGGATTCCACGGGTCTCGGCGCAAACAACTCCTCTGCCGCGGGACTTTTCAGGACCGCCGAAAATATCGGGTCCTTCTGGACGGAATTGAAGTCGTTATAGCCTTCGTCGCGCGCCTTCCTCAAATACAGGATCGCGCGGTCCACGTCACCTTGCTGGGCGAAGGATTTCGCCAGGAGATAGTAAAAGCGCCCGCGGTCCACGCTGATGGAACGATCCTGAATCACGGTTCCGCCGCGCGACCGGCTTGGGTCCAGCGAGGTCGGATCAAGCTGCAGAGCCTTGCGGAACGACGCAATCGAATTCTCAAAATCCTTCTGGCTGAAGTAGGCGTAACCCAGGTTCAGGTAAAACGGGGCGAAATTATCACGCATGGAAATGGCCCGCTTGTAGGCGCGGATGGCCTTTGGAAACTTCTTGCGTTCGTAGAGCACCGTGCCGATATTGTTGTGAGCGTCGGCGTAGTGCGGATCCACCTTGGCGGCTTTCTGATAGCACTTGATAGCTTGATCCAGCTGGGCCTGATTGTGGTATGCAATCCCCAGCTCATTCCAGTACAGCGGATTCTTGGGGTTGCTTACGGCAAGGCGGTGGAAAATATCCTCTGCCTCTTTATATTCCTTGCGCGCCAAGTGCAAGCGCGCCATGTCCTCGTCGGCCAGGCCTGACGAAGCGGGCGTTTGCGCGGCGGTGGAGACGGATGAATTCGCGACCTGAACGAGTTTTTCCTGGGAAGACAACGAAGGGGAGAGAGCAACTGCGAGGAAGGACACTACCGGAATCGCCAAGGAATTCCTGGTCATGGCGAATCTCCTTTGTCCGGGTCGGGCTTCACCGGATCTTTCTTCTTCTTGTCCCCAAAGATACCAAAAAACTTCTGTAAAGGCCCTTTTTTCTTTTCCTGTGCCTTGGAGGGATCAACAGTCTGACCGCCGGGCTGTCCCGCCACTGGCGCACCGTTTTTGTCCAATTGTCCGTTGGGGGAAGCGTTGGTGTTTGGGGGCGGAGGATTTGAGGAACCGCCACCAAAGATGTGCGAAAGGAAGGAACCTGTAGCGTTGATGGGCCCGTGGCCACCGTGGAGTTCGCAAAACTGCGTCGGGGCGGAGCCCGAAACGTAGACTTCTTCGCGCGTTACCGGGCAATTCGGGGTGGCAACTTCGAGGGTGTCCGAGTCAATGATGATGGAATCCACGCCTTCCGGCTTGTCAAAATCGCGGACGTCGCGGTAGCCCGGCAAAGCGGTCGCGCGAATCATGAAGTCAGCCCAGATGGGAGCCGCGGTGGCTCCGCCGGCAAGACCGAGATCGTGGTTGTCGTCGAAGCCGATCCAGATTACGCAAACGAGGTTGCTGGTGAATCCTGCAAACCAACCGTCGCGCGAAGTGCCGGTCTTTCCGGCCGCCGGCAAGGTGAATCCTTTGGCGCGAACCTGCGCGCCAGTGCCTTTGTTGAGAACGTCCTTCAGGATGCTGTCTACAAGATAGGTGACGCGGGGATCGAGAGCGAGCTTCGTCGTCGGGCCGTATTTTTCAAGCGAGTTGCCGCCCGCGCTGACGACCGACTTAATGTAGAAAGGTTCCGCGCGCGTGCCCATTGTCGCGAACGCCGTGTATGCACCGGCGACTTCGAGTGGCGTCAATTCATAGGCGCCCAGTGCGACGGCCGGCGTCGGGCGGATATTCGCGCTCAAGCCCATCTGGCGGGCAATCTGCACTACCCGGCCATAGCCAACCATCTCGGCAACTTTTACCGTGGCCACGTTCAGCGAATTGGTCAGCGCCTGGCGCACGGTGACTTTGCCCATGAAGCGTTCACCATAGTTGTTCGGCGTATATTCCTGGCCGTCAAATTCAAAGACGGTCGGCTCATCGTCAATCGTCGTGGCTGGAGTAACAATCGGCTGGGCTCCGTCCACGGCGTTATTGAACGCGGCGGCGTAGACAAACGGCTTGAAGACCGAGCCCGGCTGGCGATGCGCTAGCGCGTGATTCAACTGGCTCTGGCCGTAATCTCTTCCGCCGATGAGCGCCTTGATTTCGCCGGTGCGCGGATCAAGGGCGATCAGCGCGGCCTGCACCTGGGGAATCTGCTCCGGCTCGGCTTTCTTTCCTTTCAGCTTGCGCTTCTTTGCATATTTCGCCGCCAGCATTGCGTCCACGTTCTTCATGCCAGCGTCGAGGGCGGCTGCAGCGACGCGCTGCAATTGCGGATCGAGCGTCGTGAAGACGCGGTAGTTGGAGCTGAGCAAATCCTGCTCGGAATATTTTTCAAGCAGGTGATCCTTGACCATGTCCACGAAGTAGGGCGCTTCGTTGCCGGAGATGGCAGAGCGCACCAGCTTCAGAGGCAGGTTCTTAGCATCCTGCACATCGGCTTCGGTGATGTACTTGTTTTCGAACATTTGCGTGAGGACGCGGTCACGCGCCTGGGCGGCCCGCTCGGGATGCCGGTCGGCGACGGAGTAATAGTTTGGCGCGCGGATCAGCCCGGCGAGGAACGCGCACTCGGGCAGCGTCAACTGGCGCAAATCCTTGCCGAAGTAAGCTTCGCTGGCTTCCGCGAAGCCGCGAATCCCGAAGCTGCCACGATTGCCGAGGTAGACTTCGTTCGCGTACATCTCGAAAATGCGCTGCTTGCTGAAACGCTGCTCCAGCTCGAAGGAGAGCATCGCTTCCGCGAGTTTTCGCCGCCAGGTACGGTCGAGGGAGAGAAAGTAGGTACGCGCAACCTGCATGGTGATGGTGCTGGCACCCTGGAAGTGCTGCGCGTGGCGAAGATCGGCCCACGCGGCGCCGACGATGCGGATGAAGTCGAAGCCCGGGTGCTCAAAGAAGCGCTTGTCTTCGGCGGAGAGGATCGCCTGCACCAACTGGGGTGGCAGATCGTCGTAACGAACCGGGCGGCGCTTTTCACGGAGGCTGTCGAACAGGTTAGTGATCAGCTCCGGCTCGATCTCGGCCGTGCCCATGTCCGAACCGCCGCCGAGCGGACGGATGCTGCGAATGACCCTGCCGTTGAACTGCACGGCCAGGGCGTTGCCGCCACCGAAGTAGGAGAGTTTCGAAGGCCGAATATCGAGGGTGTTGCCCTGAATCGTGTAGGTGCCCTGGGCGTTTTCGTCCGCATCCGGGCGATAGCCGGTGCGTTGCAGGTAGGCGACCAGATCGTCCGCGCCCCAGGCCTGTCCGTCAGAGATATGCTCGGGAGCCGAAAAAATCTGTGTGGTGTTCTGCAGGACGTGGCCGGAGAGCCGGAGATCAATCATCTTGGAATACTTGACGTAGTAGAAGGTGAAGATACCAGCGGCAAGGATGAAACAAAGCGCTACGACGGCCAGCAGGCCGAGCCCGAACGCAGAAGTCCAGAAACCTTTTTGAATGCGCAATCGCAATGAATGCTCCCTGAGGGTGGGCTAACTTCTATTGTCTCTTATTAGGGAAACGGAGCAAAACCCCAGATTGCTCCAAAGAAGGAGTCAGCCTCCTGGCATGACGGAGTGCCTGTTCGCCGCTTACTTCAACAGGTCTCGCCCTTCGCTGGAAGGCGAGAAGGAAAGCTCGGTCTTGTAGACCTTGAAATCGACCGGCACGCTATAGTTCACGCTGATCATGATCCCGTTATTCGTGCTTAGGACCTTGATGTCCTCGCGAGTGGCGGGGATATCGAGGTCTTGAATGACTTTGTAAATGACGTCGCGCACCTGATCCTCGGAATAGCGGTTCACGATTGCAAAGCGGGCCTGCTCCGCCATCTTGTCCTTGAGCTCGTATTCAGCCACATAGACCGGCACGATCTTTATGGCGGCATAGACGGCGAAGAGCAGAACGACGGTATAAATGACGGCTTTAAGTTTGCCCTCGCCGCGTTGCGAGCGCTTCGAACTTGAAATTAGGCAGCTCACTAAGAAATCTCCCATTGCCGCCCAGGACCGGACGGCCGGATATATGGCTCACTTTTTACGCTAGCACTCGGCTTTCGGGCTGTCGAGACGTAGGGCGGACAGGTGTTCTTCAGGCGCAACGCCGAAGTCGAGCGGCCTTCCGGCCCGGTCGCAGCCAGACTTAATAGGCGCGGCCGAAAATGGCCCGGTCCTTCGCCGGTTTGCCACAATAGACGCAAACGCCGCCGGTGGCGACTTCCCTGCCGAGCACCGCCGTCTGATCTAATGGGATGCAGCGCATGGTGGCGCGGGTTTCCTCTTTGATTTTGTCCTCGCAGTCGCCGCTGCCGCACCAGGGCGCGAAGGCAAAACCGGCTTCCACGGCCTTCTTGAATTCGTCGTAGGTCGCCGTTTCGTGGGTGTTGGCGCGGCGGAAGGCCAGGGCCTTGTCATAGAGAGACTGGTGAATCTCCACGAGTAATTTTTCGATGGTACCGGGGAGGTCAGCCAGCGAGGCGCTGACTTTGCCTTCCCGGCCGGGACGGTCACGCCGCGCCAACATCGCCGCCTGCTTGGCGACGTCTTTGGGGCCGAGTTCCACGCGGACCGGAACGCCGCGCATTTCCCAGTCGTTGAACTTCCAGCCGGGGCTGAAGCCTTCGCGGTCGTCCAGATGGACGCGGAGGTTGGCCTTGATGAGTTGCGCCTTCAACTCCTTCGCCGTTTTCTGAACCGAAGTCTTTTCCTCATCGGTTTTGTAAATCGGGACAATGACCACCTGAATGGGCGCTATCCGTGGCGGCATAATTAATCCCTGATCGTCACCGTGCACCATGATGATCGCGCCGATGACGCGGGTCGAAAGGCCCCAGGAAGTCGTCCAGCAATGCTGAAGCGCGCCGTTTTGATCGAGATATTTTACTTCAAAGGCTTGCGCGAAATTCTGTCCCAGGAAATGGGAGGTGCAGAACTGCAAAGCCTTGAGGTCTCCCATCATGGCTTCGAGTGAATAGGTTGTGTCCGCGCCGGCGAATTTCTCCGCGTCCGATTTGACGCCGGGGATCACCGGGATTGCCGCTTCGTTTACCGCGAAGTCGGTGTAGGTGTCGAGCATCTGAAGGGTTTCGTCCACCGCTTCCTGACGCGTGGCGTGAGCGGTGTGGCCTTCCTGCCAGTAAAATTCGAGCGTGCGCAGGAACAGCTTGGTGCGAAGTTCCCAGCGAATGACGCTGTTCCACTGGTTCATCAGCACCGGCAGGTCGCGGTAGGATTGGATCCACTTCGACCACATGTGGCCGATGATGGTTTCCGAAGTAGGCCGTAGGATCAGAGGCTCAGCCAATTCCTCGCCGCCGCCGATGGTGACGACCGCAAGCTCTGGCGAAAAGCCTTCCACGTGGTGCTTCTCTTTTTCGATGAAGCTCTTGGGGATCAGCAGGGGAAACGCGACGTTCTGGTGGCCGGTGGCTTTGAAACGCTTGTCCAGCGCCACCTGAATGTTCTCCCACAGCGCCCAGCCGTAAGGACGCACGATCATGCAGCCGCGCACCGGCGCATAGTCCGCAAGTTGCGCCTTCAGCACCAGTTGGTTGTACCACTCCGAAAAATCTTCCGCCCTAGTTGGTAGCTTCTCGTCCGCCATGCGTCTCCCTGTCCATCCCGCTCGCGTTCAGTTAAGCATTCGAGCGTAGCGAACACACTCTCTCGCTGTCAACGCGACCCTCTCACGCATCTCTAGCTTCTGACAGGCTTATCCCTTGACGGTCAGAGTACGTCACTTGGATATAAAATTTTTCGGGCCGGAACCCTGGCCTAAAATGAAGGTATCGGTGTCTAACTAAGGGAGGTCTCGCGGCATGCGCACACGGGGCTGGCGCCCGAGTACGGCGCTGAAGAAACGTCGAACAAGATATCTCTCTCTTCTTGATGCTTCGGGTGTCGCCGCAATCTTTGTTTTTTTTGTGGCCATGTATAGTGTGATGTCGGCCCCGGCCCACGATCTGATGCACGACAACGTAGACCTTGCCACGACCGCTCACCCGAAGCCTCTGCCTGCAGCCATGAAAGAGGATGCAATTACTGTGGTTATAACCAGGGACGGGTCGCTTCACTTCGGCCACGACCGCGTGCCGGCCAAGGAACTGCCCAGACTAATTCGCTGTGCTTATGAGCGTGGTTCGGAGCGGAAGGTTTATCTGAAAGCCGACGCCCGCGCCAAGTACGGCGAAGTCAAGGCCATCCTCGACTTGATTCGCGAGGCCGGCATTCAGGATGTTGCGCTCATGGTGGAGCAAGCGCTCCCACCTCTGACGGCCGCCTCGCCCAATCAGTAGTATTGGTCGCCCTTGAAAGTGGTCCCTACAAACTAGCAAACGCATTGGTAGCGCCGGCATCCTGCCGCCCAGAGCGCTTGCCGTCAAGATGGCGGCGCTGCCGCGCGATGCTGCCGAAATGGTGCTCGGACCCTCTGCCGAGGAGGGACATCTTCTACAAACCCTAAATCGCGCTGCCGAGGAACCAGTCTTTGTCGGAGTCCTGGGTTTTGCTGCGAATGAGCAACTCGGGGTCTTTGACGGTTACGCGGCTGTAGGGCGCGACGGAGTGGGTGAGCCAGACATTGCCGCCGATGACGCTGTGGTGGCCTACGCGGGTGTCGCCGCCCAAGATCGTTGCACCCGGGTAGATGGTGACGTGGTCTTCGATGTCCGGGTGGCGCTTGTTTCCCAGGCCACGCACGAGTTCCCCGCCGCCATCGCGGCGGCTGGTCGGATTGAACGCGCCGAGCGTCACGCCGTGATAGAGCGTGACATGGTTGCCGACCGTTGCAGTTTCGCCGATCACCACGCCCGTGCCGTGATCGATAAAGAACGATTCGCCGATCATCGCGCCCGGATGAATGTCGATTCCTGTGTGGCTGTGTCCCACTTCCGTCATCATGCGCGGCAGGTACGGAATCTTCAGCAGGTAAAGTTCATTCGCCAGCCTTTGGATGGTAATGGCCTCGATGCCCGGGTAGCTGAGAAGGATCTCTTCATAGCCCTGCGCCGCAGGGTCGTTTTTCAAAGCGGCTTGGAGGTCGGTTGCCAGCAGGCGAGCCAGATTCGGCAGCTTGGCGCGAAACGAAACCAGCAATTCTTCCGCCGCGCGCGGCAGATTGCCGGGGTTCGCTTTTTCACGGCAGTGGTAGTCGAAGCGAATGGCGCAGATAATCTGCTCCGCCAGCTTCAGCTCAAGATCCTCGAGAAAATGCGAGGCATGGGGACTCCGGTGATGTTCCGGCTCGTAGCAGAGCGGGAACAGCGCATCGAGATAGATCCGGCAAAATTTGTTGACTTCGTCCTTGGAGGGCAGGCGGTATTCGCCGGCGGGATCGCCGGAGAGGCGAGCTTCCAGCGCCGAGCGGAATTCGCTTGCGAGGCGGGCAAGTTGCCCATTGGGGTTGGTCATGGATTCCTCGTTGCGGCTCAATGGCGGCATATAGGCGATTCGGGGACGCGAAATTTTCGAGTCCCCGGAACCGCAATGCTTGCGCGCCGCTGGTCGCTTAGCCAATCCCCTCGAAGAGGATTGTCGAGATATAGCGCTCGCCGGAATCGGGCAGCACGGTAACGATGGTCTTGCCGGCAAATTCCGGCAGCTTGGCCAAACGCACCGCGACCGCCGCTGCAGCGCCGCAGGAAATGCCGGATAGAATGCCCTCTTCGCGGGTGAGCCGCCGTGCCATCTCGACGGACTCTTCGTTGGTCACCTGTTCGACGCGATCGATCAGATCCAGTTCCAGGTTCTTCGGCACGAAGCCCGCGCCGATGCCCTGGATCTTGTGAGGACCGGGCACGGGAGGCTGCCCCGCGCGCGTTTGCGTAATCACCGGACTGGCGACAGGCTCCACGGCGACCGAAAGGATTTTCTTTCCCTTTGTGTTCTTGATGTAGCGGCTGACGCCGGTGATGGTGCCGCCGGTGCCCACGCCGCCGACAAAAACATCCACGGCGCCGTCGGTATCGTTCCAGATTTCCGGGCCGGTGGTGGCTTCGTGAATCGCCGGGTTGGCCGGATTGTCAAACTGCTGCGGCAGGAAATAATGCTGCTTGTCCGATTCGTAAATTTCCGTGGCCTTTTTGATCGCGCCCTTCATGCCTTCCGGTCCGGGCGTGAGCACTAGGTTCGCGCCAAAAGCTGCGAGGACGCGGCGGCGTTCAAGTGACATCGTTTCCGGCATGGTCAGCGTGATTTTGTATCCGCGGGCCGCGGCCACGAAGGCAAGGGCGATGCCGGTGTTGCCGCTGGTCGGCTCAACGATTTCAATCCCCGGCTTCAAAACTCCGCGCTTTTCCGCGTCCCAGATCATTGCCGCCCCGATGCGACACTTCACTGAGTACGCTGGGTTTCTCCCCTCGATCTTCGCGAGCACGGTGGCCTTGGCGCCGTCGGTGACGCGGTTCAGTTTGATCAGGGGAGTTCGTCCAATACTCAGAGAGTTGTCGGCATAGATATTTGCCATGATGTTCCTCAGTAGAGTGAATTTGCTGTATCGGGACAGCAGATTAAGTATAGACCGACGCCGGTGAAACCGAGCCATCGAAACTATCAGAGACGCGTATTCCACGGGTACTTTCCCCTGATAGAAGAGATGCGCTGCGTTGCGGCCAGTTACACTCTCCGTTAGACTCAAGTAGTGGTCGGTCTTTGAGACCGGCTATAAATCCGTCACGTCAGTCCGCGCATTCGGCTCTGGAGAAGCAAATGACCACCGAAGCAAACGCACGCATGCAACGCCCCCTCGACAAGGTTGACCCGCAGATTGCGGACTTGCTTCGTGAGGAAGCCGTGCGCCAGGCGACTGGGCTCGAACTCATCCCCTCGGAAAACCTCGTCTCCGAAGCCGTGCTGGAGGCGATGGGCTCGATCTTTACGAACAAATATGCGGAGGGTTATCCGGGGAAGCGCTACTACGGCGGCTGCGAAGTGGCCGACAAGGTGGAGCAACTGGCGATTGACCGCGCAAAGGAGCTATTCGGCGCGGATCACGCCAACGTGCAGGCGCATTCCGGGACTTCGGCGAACGTGGCCGTGTATATGTCCGCACTGAAGCCGGGCGACACGGTGCTCGGAATGGCGCTGGCGCATGGCGGGCATTTGACGCACGGCCACCCGCTGAATTTTTCCGGCCGGATGTACAAATTCGTGGAATACCACGTGCGGAAGGAAGACGAGCGGATCGACTACGACGAAATCGAAAAGCTGGCGCAGGAGCACAAGCCGAAGATGATCGTCGCGGGCGCCAGCGCGTATTCGCGGATCATCGAATTCGAACGTATCGCAAAAGTGGCCAAGGCCGTTGGGGCGATTTTCTTTGTGGACATGGCGCATGTCGCGGGCCTGGTGGCGGCGGGCGTACACCCCAGCCCCGTGCCGCACGCCGATATCGTCTCCACCACCACTCATAAGACCTTGCGCGGCCCCCGCGGCGGCATGGTGCTTTCGAAGGCGTCGTTTGCGAAAGAGATCGACAAGCTGACGTTCCCCGGCACGCAGGGCGGCCCGCTGGTGCATACCATCGCGGCCAAGGCGGTGTGCTTCAAGGAAGCGATGGAGCCGTCGTTCATCGAGTATCAGAAGCAGGTGGCGGCGAATGCCAAGGCCCTGGCGAATGCCATCTCGCGCCACGGCTTCCGCGTGGTTTCGGGCGGCACGGATAATCACGTTTTCCTGATCGAAGTGCATCCGCGCGGCATCACCGGCAGCGATGCAGAAAAGGCGCTCGACCGAGCTGGCATCACCGTGAACAAGAATGCCATCCCGTTCGATCCGCTGCCGCCGATGAAAGCGGGCGGCATCCGGCTCGGGAGTCCCTCGGTAACGACGCGCGGCATGAAGGAACCAGAGATGGAGCTGATCGCCAACGGCGTCGCAGAGGTTCTCACCCACATGGGAGACGCGGCGGTGGAGCAGAAAGTCCGCAAGCAGGTTGCCGAGCTAGCGGCGCGCTTCCCCATTTATGAGTCGCGCACCCGGGCCGCAGCCACGCACGCCCGGGTCTAATTTCCGGGCTCGCCAAATAGTATGGATATTCCAGTAGCTCACCTTCAGGCCTGAGCTACAGACGGATGAGCATGAGCAAAGCAAGACCCAAACTGCCCAACATCGTCCACGCCACCGCTGATTTCGAAAAATGGGCTTCGCGCCACGTCCACATGATCCCATCCGACGTGAAGCTGAAGCATCAGAACATGGCTAGGGCGGCGTTCCCGTTTTTTCGCGCCACGTTTTACCGCTGGGCGCAGTGGTGGCCGCTCATCTGCCCGCAACTGGCCCGGGCGCCGCAGGTGCTTGCCGTGGGCGATTTGCACGTGGAGAATTTCGGCACCTGGCGCGACCTGGAAGGCCGCCTCATCTGGGGCGTCAACGATTTTGACGAGGCCTGGCCCGCCTCTTACGCGGCAGATCTGGTCCGACTGCTTGCCAGTTGCTATCTGGCCATCGAAGAAGAACACCTTTCCATCACCCGAAAGAAGGCCTGCCGCGCCATCGAGCAGGGTTACCGCGACTCTCTCGCAAAGGGCGGCGGCCCTTTTGTGCTCGCGGAACATCACCGATGGTTGCGATTGGTGGCCCTTAACAAGCTCCGCGATCCGGTGGTTTTTTGGAAAAGAATTCTGGCCTGCCCCAGGTACAAGGGAAAGCTTCCCAAGGATGTGTGGAAACTGGTCCACGCCCTGATGCCACTGCGCACTTTGAACTACGAACTTAAATCGCGCATTGCCGGGCTCGGCAGCCTGGGTCATCCGCGGGTCCTTGCGCTCGCCACTTGGGATGGCGCGCACATTGTGCGCGAGGCCAAGCAACTCACTCCCTCGGCGTGGATCTGGGCCCGGAAACTGCACACCACGCAAATTCTGAGCCGGAAGCTGGTCGCAACCGCCATGCGCATCCGCGATCCGCACGTTCATTTTGCCGACCACTGGATCGTCCGCCGCCTGGCCCCGGATTGCTGTCACATCGAAATCAGTTCTCTTCCCGAGGAGCGCGACGAAGAGAAGCTTGCGTACTACATGGGCTGGGAGACCGCCAACATCCATCTGGGCAGCCGCAAAGCCATCCCCGCGGTGCGGCGCGACCTGGCCGCGCGGAAAG
>Ga0209380_10001031_pt1 | contig 19401 bp, 12 predicted proteins | sample HubBroMetageWFT6_FD_188347 | JGI IMG/M metagenome (GOLD analysis project Ga0209380, IMG submission 188347) | Warmed and freeze-thawed soil microbial communities from the Hubbard Brook experimental Forest, New Hampshire - Hubbard Brook CCASE Soil... | ecosystem: Environmental > Terrestrial >...
CGGCGCAGGTATGTCAATCTATTCACACTTTATAGCGCGCGGTCACGATCTCGTGTTCCCCAAAAATACGGCTATGGAGATCGGCATCGGGATGCGCGCGTCCCGTACTTCTCCAAGTTCCTCGGAGGCTAAGCATGTCAACGTCGAAAATTAAGGCGTATGAATCGGTCGACGTTTGGGTGACACGAATTATGGAATTCGCGGTCGAGAAACCATCAATCCAAACCAAGATTTGCGGAAAATCACGCCAATCACGCCGCGATGTGCAGTGATGATCAAAATCTCGAAAGTGAGGTCACTTCGCCGGGAGAATTCGGATGGTCGAGTGGATATTGCTAGGACTCTTTGCGCTCCTGGCTTTTCTTTGTGTTTCTGCGTTCTGGAATAGCGATTTTTGCAAGCGCGGGCGCTGACCTGTCACAGATCTCACATGTTTAAAGGAAAAATATTGTAACGTGATCTTCTGAGAAGCTATTATCGAGCGTCCATCATCTAACAACGGGAGCATTAACTGATGGCACAGTGCGGAGGGCGCTGTTCAAGAGTCCTAAGTGAAATAAAGATCGCGGAGGCGACATGAGAATCGCGGTACTTGGTGGAGACGGTTATTGCGGTTGGGCTACGGCGTTGCATTTATCGGCGACTGGGCACTCTGTTGCCATAGTCGATAATTTTGCGCGTCGACAGTGGGATCACGAGCTTGGAGCGGAAACGCTAACTCCCATCCGTCCGCTCGCGGAAAGACTGAGGGTTTGGCGGGCCGTCACGGGCAATACCATAGAGCTTTTTGTCGGCGATGTGACGGACTTCGATTTTCTGGCTTCAGCGATCAGAGAATTAGAGCCCGAGGCGGTTGTCCATTTTGCTGAGCAACGGTCCGCGCCGTACTCGATGATCGACCGCAACCACGCCGTTTTCACGCAGGTGAACAATGTTGTCGGAACATTGAATCTACTTTTTGCCATTCGCGAATTTGCTCCCGATTGCCATCTGGTGAAGCTTGGAACGATGGGTGAATACGGCACCCCCAATATCGATATCGAAGAGGGCTACATCAAGATTCAACACAACGGTCGTTCAGACGTGGTCCCCTATCCGAAACAACCGGGCTCTTTTTATCACCTATCCAAGGTACATGACAGCCACAACATCATGTTTACCTGCAAAGTCTGGGGATTGCGGGCCACCGATTTGAATCAGGGAATTGTCTATGGAACGGTTACCGACGAAGCGACCTTGGATGACACGTTCGTCAACCGTTTTGATTACGATGAAATATTTGGAACGGTGCTGAACCGCTTCTGCGTGCAAGCCGCCGTAGGACACCCGCTCACCGTCTACGGTAAGGGCGGCCAAACCCGCGGTTTCCTGGACATTCGAGATACGGTGCGTTGCATTGAGATTGCATGCCTGAACCCGGCCGACCGTGGTGAATGCCGTGTATTCAATCAGTTTACCGAGCAATTTTCAATATTGGAAATTGCTCAAATGGTGAAAAAGGCCGGAAAAGAGCTGGGCCTGTCGGTCGAGATCAATCATTTGGCGGATCCGCGGGTTGAGGCGGAGGAACATTACTACAACGCTAAACATTCAAAGCTTCTCGATCTTGGTTTGGAGCCCCATTTTCTTTCGCATTCGCTGCTTGACTCGCTCTTGAATATTGCTCTGAAATATAGGGATCGGATTGATACATCCTTGATTCAGCCGCGGGTGAACTGGCGGCGTACCCGCAATAAACTTCGCAGCCAAGAGCGCGCCACGCAGTACTCTGACATTCTTCGGTGAGGGGTGTGAACATTTGTGTGGAATCGCCGGATTTACTAGCAAAACTTGGGATCCCGATCCCGATCGCATTCGAAAGGCCACTGCGACCCTGATTCATCGCGGGCCGGACGAACAGGAGGTCTTCCGATCAAAATTCTGCTCCATGGGCGCAACTCGCCTGAAAATCATCGACCTCGATTCAGGTGACCAACCCCTTGTCGCTGAAGACACCACGATCGTATTCAACGGCGAAATATACAATCATCAAGAACTGCGCACGGAACTGAAAAACTTAGGTCACCGATTTCGCTCCAACTGCGATACCGAAACCGTGCTGCATGCGTTCCTCGAATGGGATACGGGTTGTTTTTCTCGGCTGCGGGGAATGTTCGCGGTTGCATTATGGACCGAGTCGACGAGACGAATGGTTTTGGCGCGTGATCGCATGGGCATCAAGCCGCTTTACATCAGCCGCCTTGGCGAAGATCTTCTCTTTGGCTCCGAGCTCAAGGCTATTTTCGTGCACCCAGAGGTTGAACGAAGGCTCAGTTTGGCTGGTCTTGACTGTTATCTGTCTCTGAACTACGTGCCTTGCCCGTGGACGCTTGTGGATGGAATCGAGAAGCTCCCGCCTGGCCGCTGGCTCGAATGGCGGGATGGCAAAATTTGCTCCCAATCGTATTGGCGTTTGCCCGTCGGCGGGTCCCGGCAGTGGACTCTAGATTCATCTCAACAGGAACTCGATTTTCTTCTGCAGCAATCGACGCGCGAACATCTTATTTCGGACGTCCCGTTGGGCATTTGGCTCAGCGGGGGTATCGATTCATCGACAATTCTGCATTACGCGAGCAAATCCAGTTCGCGAATTAAGACCTTCTCGATTTCCTTTCAAGGCCGTACGTTCGACGAATCTTCATACATCCGGCAGGTGGTGAACAAGTACGGAACCGAGCACGAGGAACTAGATCTCAATCCGAATGCGGATCTGCAGGGCGCCATTGAGGAATTTGCCTATTACTCGGACGAGCCCAATGCGGACGCGGGAGCCCTGCCTGTCTGGTTTCTCTCGAAAATGTGCAAGAGAACAATTACAGTCGCTCTCAGTGGAGAAGGCGCCGACGAGTTGTTCGGAGGCTATTTGACCTACCGGGCAAACCAACTCGCTTCTCACATGCGACGATTGCCGTCGTCGGCTGTGCGGTTCGCTCTGGATGTAGTTCATCGGTGGCCCGTGTCGGACGATAAAATTAGCTTCGAATACAAGCTAAAACGTTTCCTGCAGGGTAGTCTGTTGGCACCTTGGCGGGCTCACGTCTATTGGAACGGCACCTTTTCCGACGAAGAGAAACAAGCGCTGTGTCAGAATTCCCTGGGGGGTTCACTCAATGAAATTCTTGGAGACCTTAGCGAGAAATTCCCGTCTGAAGATAAACTAAAACCCTATCTCTGGTTCGATCAGAAATATTATCTTCCAGACGATATTTTGGCAAAGGTGGATCGCATGAGCATGGCTCATTCGGTCGAAGTGCGGCCGCCATTTCTTGACCACCGGATTGTGGAATTCGCCGCCTCTCTTCCGGAGGCGTTCAAGATTCGTGGGTCGTGTCAGAAGTTGATTCTTAGGGAACTCATGAGAGGCAAGTTGCCCCCGGCAATCCTCCGCCGAAAGAAGATCGGATTCGATATCCCAGTTCATGATTGGCTTCGAGGACCGCTTCGTTCAATGCTGGTTGATACGCTACTCGCAGGCGTCTCTGCGTATCCCGATCTTTTCCGCCGTCGGGTCATTGATCTCTATCTGAGCTCTCATCTCAAAAGACGTGCGAATTTCGGATATCACCTGTGGGGCTTGTTGGTTCTGTTTCTGTGGATGAAAAAGTGGAGAGTTCAATTAACATCTTGCCCATCAAACAATTATCCCATCCCGGAAAGAACAGTTACATTTATTTAGCTGTTCTCCTTTTTGCAGGAGCAATCTACCTGGGCTGCATTATTTCTCCCCCGTCCTTGATGGACGATGTGGATGCGGTACAGGCTCAGATCAGCCGGAATATGCTCACTTCCGGCGATTGGGTGACCGCACGTCTCGATGGTGTTGTTTACCTCGAGAAAGCGCCTCTCGTTTATTGGCTTATTGCCGGATCTTACAAGATCTTCGGTGTGCGCGACTGGGCAGCGCGAATTCCTATTGCACTCTCCGCCGTAGGCTTGGCCTGGCTGACTGCGGCGTTCGGCACGTGGGCTTTTGGGAAGCGGGACGGATTCTACGCGGGTTTATGCATGGCGACATGTATCGGACTTTTCCTCTTCACACGAATTCTGATCCCAGACGTCCTGTTGACTTTAACCACAGCATTGGCGATGTGGGCTTTTTTGCGCGCTCTTGACGAGGACGAGCCTCATCCGCGAATGTGGGCGCTGGTCCTAGCTGCTTGTCTCGGAACAGGGCTCCTATTAAAGAGTCTGATCGCCGTTGTTTTCCCGGCTGCCGCGGCGATTCTCTATCTTTTCTTCACCCATCAACTGTTTTACGTTAAAGCCTGGAAACGCCTCCACGTTTTTAGCGGAATATTGGTTGTGCTTTTGATCGCTGTTCCATGGCACGTTCTGGCCACCTTGCGAAACCCTCCCTATTTCGCGTTTACGTTACATAGCGGCCCCGCCCAGTACCACGGATTCCTCTGGTTTTTCTTCATCAACGAACAACTTCTTCGGTTCCTGAATTTGCGATATCCGCGAGATTACAATACCGTTCCCCGCCTATATTTTTGGTTACTGCACTTTGTTTGGTTGTTTCCTTGGAGCGTTTACTTCCCGGCCGTCGCCAAGCTCTCATTCAAGCCAGTCGATCGCGCGGGGCGAACTCGATTGCTCGCATTGTGCTGGGCTGGGTTCGTCCTCGTCTTCTTCACGTTTTCCACGACGCAAGAATATTATTCCATGCCCTGCTACCCCGCGCTCGCTCTGCTATTAGGCTCCGCGATGGCAATGGAGGGGCCTTGGGTGCGGCGCGGTACGCGCGTCGTTTGCACCATTAGTGGACTGGCGACACTGGTAATAATCGGTATTCTTTTTTACGTGCGCAACATTTCTGTGTCCGGAGATATCTCAAAGGCGCTTACCTCCCATCCGGCTGTCTATTCACTCGCTCTTGGGCATATCGAGGATCTCACGCTCTATTCCTTTGCGTATCTTCGCTTTCCGCTGCTTGTCGCGGGAATAGCTTTCTTTGTTGGGACGATGGGGACGCTTCGATCCATTGGGGACCGCGCCTTCCTGGCTTCCGCTTTGATGATGGTGCTTTTCTTTCACGCGGCTCGCTTAGCGCTGGTGGTTTTTGATCCTTACTTTTCCTCCCGGCCGTTGGCGGAGGTGATCCTGAAGTCCCCTGATGGGACGCTCATCGTAAACCATCACTATTACACTTTTTCTTCCGTGTTTTTCTATACGAACAGAAGCGCCTTGCTCTTAAACGGTCGCTTCCAAAATCTCGAATACGGGGCATACGCTCCCGGGGCACCGGAAGTGTTTATTCAGGATTCAGATTTCAAGAATTTGTGGATGGAGCCACGACGCTACTATCTTTTGGCAACAGACTCAGCTGTGGCGCGACTGGAGAATTTGGTCGGGTCTTCACAACTTGCGTTAGTCGCCGAAAGCGGCGGCAAATTTCTTTTTACAAATCACCCATTGGTGAGCACCGGGCGACCGTAGCGCACCGTGGTTAGGCGAAGCGGCTCGGCGTTCGTATCTCTCAGTACCCTAGCTGAATTCCTATGAACGAATTACGAACTATGCGGGCAACTAGTACATCCATTCTGCAGGGAGAACCTGTGCCTGTTAGAAACCCCGGGTTCAAGCTTCTTTTTACTCTTGTTCGCCTCGGTATTGGCATTGGGCTCCTTGTTTACCTCGCGAAATCCGGGATTATCGACCTCTATACCTTGCCAAAACTCGCCACAGCGTGGCCCGTTACTGTCGCCGCTATCGCACTCTTAATATTTGACGTTTTCCTAATGTCGCTGCGTCTTTCCTGGCTTTTTCGGCCGCAGGGCTTGCATCTGTCGTTACCAATGTCTTTGCAATTGACGTTTGTTGGTTTTTTCTTTGCCACTTTTGTTCCGGGTTCAGCAGGAGGGGATATCGCAAAGCTTTTCTATGCGACAAAGGAAAATAGTGGACGAAAAACTGAAATTATGACCGTTGTGATTTTCGACCGTCTGATCGGGCTTTTCTCAATGCTGCTATTGCCTCTGCTATTCGCTCCTATGTTTCCCAAATTAATTCAACGTGTGTTCGTCTTGCGCTTCCTGCTTTTTACTACGGCGCTCCTTGCTGCAGGCATGCTAGCGGGCTTTCTCGTGTGCTTGTGGAATCAGTCGATCCTCGACCGGCTTGAGGGAAAGTCATTTGGATACCGAAAGTGGAGAAGTCTCGCAATTCGGGGGCTCAGAACGATTCGGGTTTATCGCCATAGTCCGCAAATATTGGTGTCTGCGTTTGTTGCTTCGGTGCTAGCCAATCTATCCCTGATGGGAGTCACGGCGCTTGGGGTACTGATAATGAACCCTTCAGCTCTAGAGATGAAAATGTGCCTGGTGATCCCGATGGGTTATATCGCGAACAGTTTACCTTTGACTCCAGGAGGGTTGGGGGTAGGCGAGACAGCTTTCAATGCTCTGTTCGATATTACTGGTTTGCATGGCGGAGCTGAAGCGTTGCTCTGCTGGCGAATCTGGTCCGCTCTTGTAGGTATCCTGGGTCTGATTTTCTATTTGCGCGGCCTCAGGCGTTCCATCATTAAGACGACAGGGGAGCGATGATTTCAAATCTATCGATCTATGTTTTCCTAGTAGTAGCGGCAATTCCGTTCATCTACTACTTGCTGGTTCTGTACAGTTCCTGGCGATTCTTTCAAGGAACATTAACCCCTAAGGGGTTTTCACCACCGGTGAGCATTCTGAAACCGATCCGGGGGCTTGATCCCGAGGCTTACGAGAACTTCGCTAGCTTTTGCTGTCAAGATTATCCGGACTACGAAATTCTCTTCTGCGTCGGACACGCCGATGATCCTGTGATTCCGACTCTGGAAAAACTCATTCGTGAATTCCCGAAGTGCCAGATACGAATTCTGTTTGGTTCTGGAAGCCGCGCCCTGAACGACAAAGTCGCAAAATTGGGACGCCTGGTCCGAGAAGCCCAACACGAAATAGTCGTCATGGGTGACAGTGATGTACGAGTTCGCCCTGATTACTTGCGAACGGTAGTTGCTCCTCTCGCCGATCCTGGAGTCGGAGCGGTAACCTGCTTCTACATGCCCGCCCGCGTACAGGCATTTGCTGGAAGTCTTCAAGCCATTGGAATGGTTTCAGATTTTTATGCCGGTCTACTGGTCGGTTGGCAATTGGAAGGAATTAAATTCGCTCTCGGTCCAACGATCGTAACCTCGCGTTCACGTCTGGCTGAATTCGGCGGTCTTCAGGCGATCGAAAATCGACCAGGAGATGACCTGTTGGTGGGTCGCCTGATCGCCGATCAGGGGCACGAAGTGAAACTTGTTCCTTATACGGTTATGAAACTTGCCGGATATCGTTCGCTCGGAGAACTCTTATCCAAACGTATGCGCTGGATAGTGGTCATGCGGCACATGCGTCGTTGGGGACATCTAGGATTGCTTTTCACGCAAGGGCTGCCCTGGTCGCTTGCGGCGGTTGTGGTTAGTCCTTCGGCAGGAATCGCCGTAGCCTTTGTCAGTGCCTATCTTGCACTTCGGTTAGCTATGACTTGGATTATCGGCGTCCGGGGCCTGAAGCAGCCCGGCTTGTGGAAAGTCATCCCCCTGATCCCGGTATGGGATGCATTCGCATTCTTTATTTGGATGGCCAGTTTTCTTCGTAAGAGCGTTCGTTGGCGGGACGGTGAATATTATATTCGCGACGGTATGCTCCTCCCAGTGGCTTCTAGTCTTACGGAAAAGTGAGCGGTGGAACTGATTTGACCAGATGTCCGTCCTCGGAGATTGGGTGGTAATGGGCTGTCCCATGACCCGGTGCGCAGATGAGCGAATGCCTCCTATTTTGGAGGAGACCGTGGCGCTAACCGGACAACAGACGGTTGCTCGGCAGCAGAGTTTCGGCCCAGACTGTGCACGAATCCAACGTTTCATTTAGTTCGAGTTATCTTTGAGGACCAAGGTGCGAAGTTCTACGAGGCCCAACATCGCGAACTACAGATCAGACAGCTCGAGTGGAAAGCTGCCAAGCTAGGATTCCAAGTCGTCCAACCTCCTGCAGCTTGAAACGGCAGAGTTTCTGGGGAGCGAAAAGCAGATTCCCCGATTTGTTGGAAACGTTCGTAGTTAGAAGCGATGGATGGAGTTGTTGGAGTCGAGTTTCGTGCGTCCAAGGCAGGCGCGCTACGAGGCAGAGGTCACCGCGCATACACCTGTATTAGGCGTATTGCGCCGAGGTCTAAACTATTTATCTTTTTGTTCCTTGGCTGCGGGAAGTTCGCTAGGTCCGAGTAGCGCTTCGATAATTCCCACCATCGGGAACGTATCCGTTTTGGATACAACCGATCGGATGCCGACGCTCAACGCATGTTTCTCCAACTCAAGGCTGGCGTGCTGCGTAAACAATACGATCGGCATCGCCGGCGCAATTTCCAAGATTCGGCGCGCCGTTTCTATGCCATTCATTCCCGGCATTTGAAAATCGAGGATCACTAGGTTGGGACGTGATGTTTGGAAAACTTCCACAGCTTCTTGCCCGTTGGAGGCCTCGCCGGCTATCTCCCACTCCGGATTGGCCTGTAGGACGGTGCGAAGGCTCTGGCGGACAAGTTCGTTATCGTCAACGATTAGAAATCGAGTGCGCATCTAGACAATCCTTCTTGGTTTTCCGCTAACAATACCACCGGCAGCGATTCAGATGCGCAGGAGGAAAATGCAAATCGATAATCCACTAGGATACGCCAACAGTCGCAGCAGTAGTCTCCGGGATCACCGCAGTAACAGTTGTGCCATTTCCATTCGACTGAATCTCCAGCGTGCCCCCGAGCTCTCTCAGGCGCTCGCGCATACCGCTGAGTCCTACTCCGTTATTTGTTCCCGAAGACATGGACGCACGTCGCTCTACGCCAATACCCTTCCCTTGATCGCAAACTTGCAAAGTCAGCATTTTTTCATCGGACGGCCATATCTTTATAGCTGCCGTCTTGCTGCCCGAATGACGATAAACGTTGGTCAAACATTCCTGCACGATTCGAAAAATCGAAATCTCCACCTTGGGTGCAAGCCGGCCGAGTTCAGGCGAGAGTTCAACAGCCACTTGTATGCCGCTACGCTCTGCAAAACCATCGGCAAACAGCTTGATCGCGGGCAAGAGCCCGATTTCGTCAAGAAGAGGCGGATGAAGCAAATGCGAAATAGTACGTATTTCTTTTGAAAGCTGTTTTACAAGTTCGGTATTCTGACGCAGCGCTTCACCAGCGGGCGGAGTGAGTTTTTCCACTTGCATCAGCGCCAATCCATTATTCATGGACAGCGTAGCTACCAACTGGCCGACGCTATCGTGTAAGTCACGTGCGATGCGCCGGCGTTCCTCGTCCTGCATGGCGATAAGACGAGCGGAGAGGCTGCGCAACTCGCGATTTAAAACCTCCATCTGCCGCGTTTTGCGATGCAGATCCGCGAAGACACTCACCTTTGCGCGTAATAATTCCGGAACAATTGGAACGGAAATGTAATCCACCGCGCCCCGTTGATACGCTTTGAGCTGGTCCACATCGGTGAGATGCACAGCCGAGATAAAGATGATGGCGGTCTTCTGAAATCGAGGATGCTGGCGGATCATCTCCGCAAGTTCGAAACCGTCGAGCTCCGGCATACTGACGTCCATAAGAACTACGGCAATTTCGTTTTTAAGTAGCAGGTCTAAGGCTTCGCGGCCGGAATGAGCTTTGATCAAATTCTCGTTCAGCTCTTTCAGTATTACTTCATAGCTGAGGAGCTTGGCAGGCTGATCGTCCACCATCAGAATGTTTACTTTCTGTTGCTCGTTCATCTTTCTTTGGTCACCCCGGTAAATTTCTACCGTGCGCAGACGATGGAGTTATTCGACTGCATCACTGTTTTAACGATGAAACCACATACGAAGCGCGGAAAGTAGCTGCTCGGTATTCACAGGTTTTGCCAAATATTCCGATGCGCCGGCTTCCATACACTTCTCGCGATCTCCCTTCATGGCTTTCGCCGTCAGAGCCACAATGGGCAGCCGACGGAAAGACGGATTCTGCCGAATTACCTGCATCGTTTCGTATCCATCCATCTCCGGCATCATGATATCCATCAACACAATCGCTACGTCTGGAGTCGACTCCAGCGTTGCGATCGCTTCGCGGCCGGTCCCGGCGGTCAGCACGAACATTCCGCGGCGTTCCAGCACGCTGCTGAGCGCAAAGATATTGCGCACATCGTCGTCCACTACCAGCACCTTCTTGCCGACTAGCGCTTCATCCGAATGATGCAAGCGTTCAAGCATTTTCTGCTTCTCTGGCGGAAGATCGGTGACCACGCGATGCAGGAACAGAGCCGTTTCGTCAAGCAGCCGCTCTGGCGATTCGACTCCTTTCACAACCACGCTGCGGGCGAGCATGTGCAAGCGAGCGTCTTCTTCCGGTGACAAATCTTTACCGGTAAAGACCACGACCGGCAAATTGTTTAGTGACGGGATTTCGCGGAAACGCTCCAGAATATCGAATCCCGACATATCGGGCAGGCGCAGATCGAGCACCACGCAGTCAAAAGATTCGTTGGTAACGGCTTCCAACGCCTCCTCTCCGGTCGAGGCGATTTGGACATCAATGTCGTCATAGCCCAACAACTCCTGGATGCTGAGCTGCTCGCGGGGATCGTCTTCCACTACCAGGAGCCGCTTACGACGCGGCGCCGTATATTCTTTGATACGCGCGAAAGCGGTTTCCAACTCGTCGGGCGTCGTCGGTTTGTTCACGTAGGCGAATGCACCGCTAGCCAAGCCATGCTGCCGGTCTTCGTCCATTGTCAACATCTGCACCGGAATATGTCGCATCGTGGGGTCTTGCTTGAAATGGTTCAGGACCGTCCATCCCAGCATGTCAGGCAAGAAGACGTCGAGCGATACCGCGGTTGGATGGAACTCGCGAGCAAGTTCCAAGGCTTCTGTGCCGCGCGAGGCCACCAAAACTTTGAAGCCTTTATCGCGGGATAAATCGCGCAACAGCCTGGCGTAGTGCGGGTCGTCCTCCACGATCAAAAGAATTGCATCGTCTTCCTTCAGATTTTCGCGATCGTCGGGAATCTGCTCATTGGAACGCTCGGACGACACCGCCACAGAGGGACGTCGATGGGTTGTAACAGCAGACGTCTTCGTGTCGGCGGTAGCAATACCCGTGGATGGTCCAACGTACGTTTGAGGCAAATAAAGTGTGAACGTGCTTCCCTTTTCCGGCATGCTGCGTAGCTGAATTTCACCGCCGAGCAAGCCAGCCAGCTCACGGCTAATTGCCAAGCCTAACCCGGTGCCGCCGTATTTCCGGCTGGTGCCCGCGTCAGCCTGCTGGAACGCCTCAAAAATAAGCCGCTGCTTTTCAGGGGGAATACCGATACCGGTGTCGGTGACTTCAAAAGCAACCACCGAAGCTAACTTGCCGAGCACCGGATGATCTTCACTCCAACCGGTCTCTGCTGCAAACACGCTCAGGCGCACGCTGCCGTGCTCGGTAAATTTAAATGCGTTCGAGAGAAGATTCTTGAGCACTTGTTGCAACCGCTTTGAGTCGGTAACCATGCTGCGTGTGAGATTGGGATCGGTCCTTACTTCGAAATTCAGATGGCGACTTTCCGCTTCGTGGCGGAACGGCCGCGCGATCATATCGAGCAAACTGTTGAAGAAGACTTCTTCTGCCTGCACCGAAACCGTTCCAGATTCGATTTTTGAGAGGTCCAGAATGTCGGTAATCAAGTTTAACAAGTCCGTGCCCGCTCCGTGAATGGTGCGGGCGAACTCAACTTGTTTGGAGGTCAAATTACCGTCGGGGTTGTCGGTAAGTTGTTGGCCAAGGACGAGAATGCTATTGAGAGGTGTACGCAACTCATGCGACATGTTGGCCAAAAATTCGGACTTATACTTGGACGTGAGAGCCAACTCTTTGGCTTTTTCTTCCACCGCTCTGCGTGCCTGTTCAATTTCCTGATTTTTACGTTCCACTTCGACGTTCTGCTCGGCCAGTTGCTGAGCTTTTTGCGCCAGCTGTTCGTTGGTTTGCTGCAATTCGGTTTGCTGCGTCTGAAGTTCGGCAGCCAATTGCTGTGATTGTTTCAACAAGCCTTCCGTTTGCATGGTGGCTTCAATGCTATTCAACACGATGCCGATGCTCGAGGTCAGTTGTTCCAGGAACGCAAGATGCGAAGCGGTAAAAGCGCTCAGCGAGGCTAGTTCGATAACCGCCTTAACTCGATCTTCGAAGAGAACCGGCAGAACAATGATGTTTCGTGGAACAGCCTTGAACAGGCCTGATCGAATCGGAATAGCATGAGACGGAACATCAGTAATAAGCATGCGTCGCTTTTCGCCCGCACACTGTCCGACGAGTCCATGACCCACATGCAGGTGATCGGGATGTCCTTCGTCCGCGCCATCCGCGAACGCCGAGAGCAGTGCCATGTTCCCAGTCTCTTCTCCCTCCATTTGGTAGATCACGCCTTGCTGGGCGTTCACTAGGGGAGCCAATTCGGACAACAACATTCGACCGACCGTGGCGAGATCGCGCTGCCCTTGTAACATGCCAGTGAAGCGTGCCAGGTTTGTCTTCAGCCAGTCCTGCTCGTTGTTGCGATCGGTCGTTAGACGGAGGTTGTCGATCATCGTGTTGATATAGTCTTTTAGCTCAGCTACTTCGCCGCTGGCTTCCACTTGAACCGAACGAGTCAAGTCGCCCTTCGTAACCGCCGTGGCCACCTCAGCGATCGCGCGAACCTGGTTGGTGAGGTTGTCTGCGAGGAGGTTCACGTTTCCGGTAAGGTCTTTCCACGTTCCGGCGGCGCCAGGCACGTTAGCTTGTCCACCGAGGCGGCCTTCCACGCCAACTTCTCGGGCGACGGTGGTTACCTGGTCGGCGAAAGTTGCCAGAGTGTCCGTCATGTTGTTGATGGTGTCGGCCAGCGCAGCAACTTCACCTTTTGCTTGCACCGTAAGCTTCTTGGTTAGCTCACCATTGGCGACCGCAGTCACAACTTTCACAATTCCGCGGACCTGCTCGGTAAGGTTTGCAGCCATCACGTTTACGTTGTCCGTAAGGTCTTTCCACGTGCCGGCGACGCCAGGCACCTGCGCTTGACCTCCGAGTTTGCCGTCGGTGCCGACTTCGCGCGCCACGCGGGTGACTTCTGCGGCGAAGGCATTTAGTTGGTCCACCATCGTGTTGATGGTGTTCTTCAATTCCAAGATTTCGCCCTTCACGTCCACCGTGATCTTGCGCGACAAGTCCCCACGCGCCACCGCCGTGGTTACTTCCGCGATGTTGCGGACTTGCGCCGTCAGGTTGCCGGCCATCGCGTTCACGGAATCGGTAAGGTCTTTCCAGGTTCCGGCGACGCCGGTTACGTTAGCTTGGCCGCCGAGACGTCCTTCGCTACCGACTTCGCGCGCCACGCGGGTGACCTCGGCAGCGAACGAACGCAACTGCTCCACCATGGTGTTTAGCGTTTCTTTCAGCTGAAGAATCTCACCGCGCACGTCCACCGTGATTTTGCGTGAGAGGTCGCCGCTAGCAATGGCGGTGGCGACTTCCGAAATGTTGCGCACCTGGCCAGTCAAGTTGCTGGCCATGAAATTCACGTTGTCCGTAAGGTCTTTCCAAGTGCCGCCGACGCCGGGCACTTGCGCCTGGCCACCCAACTTTCCTTCCGTACCCACTTCGCGCGCTACGCGCGTCACTTCGCCCGCGAACGCGTTCAGCTGGTCCACCATCGTGTTGATGGTGTTCTTCAATTCCAGAATTTCGCCCTTCACGTCCACCGTGATTTTGCGCGACAAGTCGCCCCGCGCCACCGCAGTAGTCACCTCCGCGATGTTGCGGACCTGGTCGGTAAGGTTGCCGGCCATGGAGTTGACCGAGTCCGTCAAATCCTTCCAGGTTCCCGCGACGCCTGGCACTTTAGCTTGGCCGCCTAGACGTCCCTCGCTACCCACTTCACGTGCCACGCGCGTCACTTCACCGGCGAACGCGTTGAGCTGGTCCACCATCGTATTGATGGTGTCTTTGAGAAGCAAAATTTCGCCGCTCACGTTCACCGTGATTTTCTTTGAAAGGTCGCCACTCGCAATGGCCGTGGCCACTTCCGCGATGTTTCGGACCTGGCCGGTCAAGTTGCTGGCCATCGAGTTCACCGAGTCAGTAAGGTCTTTCCAGGTACCCGCAACTCCGGGCACCTGCGCTTGGCCGCCCAACTTTCCATCAGTTCCCACTTCGCGCGCCACGCGGGTGACTTCCGATGCGAACGCGCGCAGTTGGTCCACCATGGTGTTCAACGTGTCTTTGAGTTCGAGAATTTCGCCCTTCACGTCCACCGTGATCTTGCGCGACAAGTCCCCGCGCGCCACGGCCGTGGCCACTTCAGCGATGTTGCGCACCTGACCAGTCAAGTTGCTGGCCATGAAATTCACGTTGTCTGTAAGGTCTTTCCAAGTGCCCGCGCCCGGGACCTGTGCCTGGCCGCCCAGCTTTCCTTCCGTTCCTACTTCGCGCGCCACGCGCGTCACTTCGCCCGCGAACGCGTTCAGTTGGTCCACCATCGTGTTGATGGTGTTCTTCAATTCCAGAATTTCGCCCTTCACGTCCACCGTGATTTTGCGCGACAAGTCGCCTAGCGCCACGGCCGTGGTCACTTCCGCAATATTGCGAACCTGCGCTGTAAGGTTGCCGGCCATGGAGTTGACCGAGTCCGTCAAGTCCTTCCAGGTTCCCGCGACGCCCGGCACGTTCGCTTGACCGCCCAGACGTCCTTCGCTACCCACCTCGCGCGCCACGCGCGTTACTTCACCAGCGAACCGGTTAAGCTGATCCACCATCGTGTTAAGTGTTTCTTTGAGCTGCAGGATTTCACCGCGCACGTCCACTGTAATTTTGCGCGAGAGGTCGCCTTTAGCGATGGCCGTCGCCACTTCGGCGATGTTACGGACCTGACCAGTCAAGTTGCTGGCCATGAAATTCACGTTATCCGTCAAGTCCTTCCACGTGCCACCCACACCGGGCACCTGCGCCTGGCCGCCCAACTTTCCTTCCGTACCCACTTCGCGCGCCACGCGCGTCACTTCGCCCGCGAACGCGTTCAGCTGGTCCACCATCGTATTGATAGTGTCTTTCAATTCCAAAATTTCGCCTTTCACGTCTACCGTGATTTTGCGCGACAAGTCGCCGCGCGCCACGGCCGTGGTTACTTCCGCGATGTTGCGAACTTGAGCGGTCAAGTTGCCGGCCATAGCGTTCACAGAGTCCGTCAAGTCCTTCCAGGTTCCCGCGACGCCCGGCACCACAGCTTGTCCGCCAAGTTTGCCGTCGGTACCCACTTCGCGGGCCACGCGCGTCACTTCAGAAGCGAAAGAACGCAACTGGTCCACCATCGTGTTAATCGCTTCTTTGAGCTGCAGAATTTCGCCGCGCACGTCCACTGTAATTTTGCGCGAGAGGTCGCCGCTCGCTACGGCGGTGGCTACTTCGGCGATATTACGGACTTGGCCAGTCAGGTTGCTGGCCATCGAGTTCACCGAGTCAGTAAGGTCTTTCCAGGTACCCGCAACTCCGGGCACCTGTGCCTGGCCGCCCAACTTTCCGTCAGTTCCCACTTCGCGCGCCACACGCGTGACTTCTGAGGTGAACACACCAAGCTGCTGAATCATGGTGTTAACGATAGTTGCGGACCGCAGGAACTCGCCTTCCAGAGGACGTCCATCTACGTCGAGTTGAACGGTTTGCGTCAGATTGCCTTTCGCCACCGCGGCAATCGCCCGAGTGACTTCCGTTGTAGGCCGCAGAAGATCGTCCACTAGTGTGTTGACCGATACTTCCACTTCTCCCCAGGCAGCTTTCGGCAAATCAAAACGCATGCGCTCGCGAGTTCTTCCCTCTTTGCCGACCACTTGCCCGACACGCTTCAGCTCTTTGGCCATTTGCTGGTTGGCGGTGACAATTTCATTAAAAGTGTCCGCAATTTTTCCAGCCAGTCCGGTCCAGTTGCCGGGGAGGCGCACCGAGAAGTCGCCGTCGCGCATTGTCTGCAAGCTTGAAAGAATCACGCTCAGATCGGCATAGGAAACGTCCACGTGGACATTGTTTTGACCGTTACTCTTCGCGTTTGACTTGCTGTCGGTTTCCGTATTCGCAGTCGGTATGGCTTGCTCGGATCGCTTCATACTTCCTCTCCCAACTTCAGTTTCACGCAACTTGCAACATTTTGCCTACAGCAAACACACCGCTGCCACTAAAGTTAAAATAAGGGCTCAAGTGAGGTATACGGGCCGCAAATTCTAATTTCATCTATTCGATCGCGACTTATGTGAAACAAATCTAATACCACAAACACGTTGCCAGCCCCCTACAGGGATTACTGTATATATGTACGGCTGTTAGTATTTCAGCACTGGGCAGGGTGGCAAGGCTGGAAACAAAGACTGTTAGACGGCCAACCCCCTAGCACGGCTCGCCTGAGGACTGGCATACCAAGCTCATGATACTAAGTGTTTTATGGACTTGCATCGCTCAAGCGTATACTCCAGGTCACCTTTCTGCCGCTTTTCGAAATTTTTTCTTATGGCCGGACCTGTTCTTGATTCCAGATTCGACGGAGGCGCGGGCGCCATTTATAAATTTGTCAAATGCGTCAAAAATCTTCTGACCGTACATTTCGGACTTTCGCTCACCAAATCCGGGCACCGCTAGAAGCTGGCTCATGGAACGAGGACGTTTTCGGCACAACTCGTCGAGTGACGTGTCATGCATCACTACAAATGCCGGAACGCCCTGCTCCTTCGCAGTAGCGCGGCGCCATTCACGAAGATATTCGCGAAGTTCGGGATCTACAGCAGAACCGGTGGCCTTGGCATATGATCCGGAATGCGCAGACCGCGGCGTAATCGTCGCCGACAGGGCGCGAATCCTTGATGCTGGCTGTTTTGCAACAACCGTTTCGGCCAACCAATCGAGCCCTGAACCACACGCGTCGCAAGCATCGCATTTTTCAAATTTTGAATTTTCCCCGAAATGCGAACAAATTTGCCGGTGACGGCACAGCCTCGATTCCACAAAATTTCGAATGATGTGGTAGCGCTTCCAGGCGCGCGCTTTCTCTTCCGGGTCGGTGAGCTGCTCAACGAAATAAGTTAGCAGCCCCACATCGCGTTTTTGCCACAGCACTACACAGTCGGCCGGCAGCCCGTCGCGGCCTGCGCGACCTGCTTCCTGATAGAACTGCTCGATTGATTTTGGAAGAGAAAGATGGATAACCGCGCGAACCGCAGCTTTGTTGATGCCGAGCCCGAATGCCACCGTACCGACCAGAACGCGCACTTCATCGGACATCCATCGTTCCTGATTTTCTCTGCGCGTGTCGTTATCCATTTTTCCATGGTAGGCAATGGCGGGAATTTCATGTTCCTCGAGAAGATCCACCGTTTCTTCCACCTTGTTGATCGTCGGAGCATAGACAATTACATTTTGCTCCGCGTATGCACGGAGGGCCTTTAGCAGAAGATTCGGTTGTTCGCCTCCGGTGCATTCTTTAATTATGTAACGCAGGTTCGGCCGATGAAAACTCGCGATGTATTTGTGAGGATCGCGCAGTTGAAGCTGGTCGATAATATCGTGGCGCACTCGCTGAGTGGCGCTGGCGGTGAAAGCTGCGATGGTCCGCTCCGGAAAATTGGCGCGCAAAGAGTTCATCTGCCGGTATTCCGGGCGGAATTCGTGGCCCCATTCAGAGATGCAGTGCGCCTCATCAATCACAAAAAAAGAAACAGGCACGTTGCGAAGCCACTCAACAGTGTCTGCGCGCGCTAGCCGCTCCGGCGAAAGATACAGAAGCCGGTATCGCCCTTTGCTCGCTTCGCGCATGATCTCGGTCTGCTGCGCTGCGGGCACCGAACTGTTCAACAATGCCGCTAGGATCCCCATCTGCGTGAGTTGCTCCACTTGGTCTTGCATCAACGCGATCAAAGGCGAAACCACGATCACCGTTTGCTCGGAAAGAAGCGCAGCCGGAAGTTGGTAGCAAAGAGATTTGCCGCCGCCCGTCGGCATCACCACGCAGGTATCGTGCTTTTGCAACAAGCTTCGAACAATTCTCTCTTGCAGCGGGCGAAACGACTCGTAACCCCAGTAGCGGCGCAGCGCAGGCAGGAGATCCATTTCCGCATTCACGCAAGCAGTATAGTCCATTCGCTGTCGTGCCGAACGTGCCCGATAGGTTTACAATATAGCGCTACACCTAATCGATACCATTTGACGCTTGCAAGGAGTTCTTCTGATGGATGCAAAGAGTTCGAAAACTCCCCTCCACACCAGCCGCCAGTTTCTGCGCCACATTCTCGCGACCGTTGCTTACCGCGGTGGCAAAGCGTTGCGGGGAGCTCCCCCAACCTTCGCGGAATTTCGGGCGAACGAATCCTGCCGGACGCCGGGCCAAATATTGGCACACATCGGCGATGAATATGATTGGGCCCTCTCGCAAGCGAAGGGCCAGGAGAAATGGAACGTTTCCAAACCGCTAGCTTGGGATGATGAAGTGAAACGTTTCTTTACTACCCTCCGGGCCCTCGATGATTACCTTGCTTCAGATTCGGCTCTCGGTGTTGCGCCAGAAATGCTTTTTCAGGGCGCGCTCGCGGACTCGCTAACCCACATCGGCCAAATCTCCATCCTTCGACGGCTTGCCGGCTCTCCTGTACGCGCTGAGAATTATTCCATCGCAGAAATCGTGGCCGGGCGGGTGGGCTCCGAACAGGCTCCGCCGTCCCGAGAGTTCGATTGATCGCAACTTCAGCGAGCCAAATTAGGAAATAATCTTTTTGGATTTCCGGTCGGAGCGCGCTTCGCCGTATAGCGTAACTTTGCCATCGCAGACCACCGCCAAGTAGCCTGATTCGCCCAGGAATTGCATCACGAGTTTTCCGGAACGCGCAAGCTGCGCCCAACGGGATTTTGTATCGGGGTTCTGTTCAAGGCCGCGCAGCTCGCGCCCCTGAAATACGAAATCGGCTTGCCGAAGACTTCGTTTTCGCGTCCGGCGCACCGGGTAAGTTTCGTTACCCAGTTTCACCACGGCCGAGTCGTCCACAAGCGCCTGTTGCCACACCGATATAAGCGTTTCTTCAAACGTCACAGTAATTATTTTAAGCCAACGGGAGTTTTACAAGAAGAGACCATAATTTAGAGGGAATTAAACCGAGGAGTCTTGGTACCCTTTTGCTGCAATCGAAATTGCAAGGAATGCGGACGCAGAAAAATAGCCGGGGGCTTAGGCTGAGGGACCCTAGCCACCCGGCTCTTCTCACCCATCTCCGCAGGGTCTGGGTAAGAAACTCGTTAAGCGGCGGATTCGCCGTT
>Ga0209380_10001032_pt1 | contig 19401 bp, 12 predicted proteins | sample HubBroMetageWFT6_FD_188347 | JGI IMG/M metagenome (GOLD analysis project Ga0209380, IMG submission 188347) | Warmed and freeze-thawed soil microbial communities from the Hubbard Brook experimental Forest, New Hampshire - Hubbard Brook CCASE Soil... | ecosystem: Environmental > Terrestrial >...
GCGGCCGTGAGCCGACCGTTACCTCAAGCGGCCCAAGGATCCTGAACTCGGCGAATACCGGCGACATGCAACCAGTCTGACACCGGCTCACGCTCGATAACCGGGCCTGCGAGGGCGATGCTGCGGGCTCGTAGCGAGACGTGGTCAGACGAAGCGCGTTGAGGCTGGCGCCATGATCACGGATAGAAAGTCAGGCCAGGACTGAGTTTCTATCCGTGATCATGAAGCCGTACCCGCGCGCCGAGGCGGGTGTGGCGCCGGGGGCTTGAGTGGTGCCCAGCGCGCGAGCTCGCCGACCGGCCTCGTGATCGCGCGGGTTTTGCGTGGTCCTGACCCCGCAAAACCCGCGTGATCATGGAGCCGGTGTCTGAGGGGGCGGGCGGCGGCGAATGGCGCAGCTCGCGAATCCGGGCAGGTGCCCCTGGCCGGTGTCCCCGCCCGGTCACGCCGTGCCGCCAACGAGAACATCGGCCGACAGCACGCCGGCGTAGGCGAGTGGTTCAACTCGCCCCGGGGTCTTGTTTCTTAGTGGCGCTAATCACTATAGTTCAGCCGTTCTCGATAAATTTTCATCCTGAAAGTAATTCGGGATGAGCCTGACCGCGCTGACATGGAGGCCCACCATGCCTGTCAAGCTTCGGATGGCCGGAATCACCGCTTGCGTCGCAAGTCTTGCCCTGCTCGGCATCCCCGGCGCGGCTGTCGCGGCGTCGGCCGGCCTGGCGTCCTCGGCGCAGGCCGCGAAGACGGCCGGCGCAGTGACCGTGGCGGCTGCCACCGACGGCGCGGGCGGGACCAGGACCCTCGGCCTGTCCGGCTGGCAGGTGCAGAGCAGCGCCGCCACGACCAGCTGGACCACCGATGCCGGGGCCACCCAGGCCGGCGGCCAGATCTCCGAGCCTGGCTTCGACGCCACCGGCTGGCTGCCGGTCACCCCGGACGACGCGGGCGCGGTCGGAACCGAGGTCGAGGCGCTCCTCCAGAACGGCGTCTGCCCCGACGACACTGCGCTGGAGCCGGTCAACCAGAGCGCGGACAGCCCCAGCAGCGTCTTGTACTCCGACAATCTGTCGAACTGCTTCGGCGCGCCGATGACCAACCCGGCCGCGGACACGAACCCGCTGTTCGACGTGCCCTGGTGGTTCCGCACCAGCTTCACGGGCGTGCAGCCGGGGCAGGACGCCAAGCTCGTGATCAACGGCGTCATGGGTCAGGCCGACGTGTGGGTCAACGGGGTCGAAGTCGGCACCGAGGCGACGGTCGAGGGCGACTACACGAGCTACACCTTCGACGTCACGCGGCTGCTGCGGCCGGGCGTCAACACGCTCGCGCTTGAGATGTACCCGAACAACCCGAGCACGATGTTCACCCTGGACGACGTCGACTGGAACCAGATCCCGCCGGACAACAACACCGGCATCCAGTTCCCGGTCCAGCTGCACGTGTCGCAGGCGCTCGGCATCTCCAACACCTACGTGACGCAGGACGACGCGCCCGACATGAGCAGTGCCGCGCTGACCGTGCACGCCGACGTCACGAACAACACCGGCAGCCAGCAGACCGGCACGGTGACCGCGTCGGTCAGCCCGCCGGGCGGCGGCGCGCCGATCCAGGTATCGCAGCCGGTCACGCTCGGGGCCGGGGCCAGCCAGACGGTGACGTTCACGCCCGCGAACTACGGCCAGCTCGTGATCAGCCACCCGCAGCTGTGGTGGCCCTACCAGATGGGCGGCCAGCCGCTGTACGAGCTGCGCGCCTCGGTATCTGCCGACGGCGGCCCGTCCGACTCCGCCGCGCCCGTCGACTTCGGCATCCGCACGGTCTCCACCTACCTGACCAAGCCGTCGGTGCTTACTCCGGAGGGCTCGCGGGTCTTCGAGGTCAACGGGGTGCCGTTCGACTACCGCGCGGGCGGCTGGGCGGAAAACCTCTTCCTGCACTACTCGGCCTCGGACCTGGCGAACCAGATCTCGATCATCAAGAGCATGGGCGTCAACGGCATCCGGACCGAGGGCAAGGAGATGCCGCAGGACTTCTACAACCAGATGGACCGGGCCGGCATCCTCATCGACGCGGGCTTCCAGTGCTGCGACAAGTGGGCCCCGTCCTCCAGCGGCCGCGGCGTGAGCTCGCAGGAATATCACGTCATGTACGAGTCGTCGCTCACGATCGGCGAGCAGCTGCGCGACCACCCGAGCGTGCTGAACTTCAGCTGGAGCGACAACCAGCCGATCAACGAGCAGGAGACCGCATCGCTCGCCGGCTTCAGCCAGTCCGGATTCCAGGACCCGATCGTCTCCTCGGCCGAGTACAACTCAAGCGGGATCCTCGGCCCGTCGGGCGAGAAGGAAGGGCCCTACGACTGGGTGCCGCCGACCTACTGGTACGACACCACGCACTCCAGCAACAACAACAACGACGATGACTCCACGCTGACCAACGTGGGCGGCGCCTGGGGCTTCGACAGCGAAGAGGGCTCGGGCGACACGGTGCCGACCATGGACTCGATCCAGCGGTTCATGTCGCCCGCCGACCAGGCGAGCCTGTGGCAGCAGCCGGACGCGCACCAGTTCCACACGAACTACGAGTCGACCGACGGCTCGCACTCGGGCTACTCGTTCGGCACCCTGGACAACCTCGACACGGCCATGCAGGCCAGGTACGGAAGCTGGGACAGCGAGGCCCAGTACGTGCAGGAGGCCCAGGTCCAGAACTACGAGGACGTCCGCGCTCAGTTCGAGGCCTACATCGACCACTGGACCAGCAGCGGGACGCCGTCCACCGGCACCGACTACTGGCAGATGAACAAGGGCTGGCCGTCGCTGCTCTGGGACCTCTACAACTACGACTACGACGAGGCCGGGTCCTACTTCGGGGCGAAGAAGGCCAACGAGGACCTGCACGTCCTGTACGCCTACGACACGGGCCAGGTCACGATCGACAACCTCACCGGGACCAGCCAGTCGGGCCTGTCGGTCGAGTCGAAGGTCTACGGCATCGACGGCAAGGTGCTCGACGACCAGACCACCTCCCGGCCCCTGAGCCTGGAGTCGCAGCAGGTCAGCAACGGAGTGCTGACGCCCAAGGTCCCCGCGACGACCACGCCGCCGACCCCGGCCCAGACCTACTTCGTCGAGCTGATCCTGCGCCAGCACGGCGCGGTCGTCGACCGCAACGTCTACTGGCTGTCGACCCAGCAGGATGTCATCGACTGGACCACCACCGAGGGCAACCCGCAGGCCGACAACGGCGCGCCGCTGAGCCAGTACGCCGACATGACCGCGCTGCAGAAGCTGCCCTCCGAGCCGGTTCAGGTCACCGCCGACACCGTGCCGCAGTCCGGCCCGGACGGTGCCAACGTCACCACGAACGTGACGATCACCAACCCGTCGTCGAACTCGGCGGTCGCGTTCTTCCTGCGGGCCGACGTCCGGCGCGGCAACGCCGACGGCACCGCGGAGGCCGGCGACAACGAGGTGCTCCCGATCACCTGGAGCGACAACGACATCACCCTGTGGCCGGGCGAGTCCGAGACGCTCACCGCGAGCTACCGCTCGTCGCTGCTGCACGGCGCCGACCCGGTCGTGAGCGTCTACGGCTGGAACGTCCCCAACCAGGTGTTCGCCGCCCCGCAGAGCTCGGCGGCGGCCGCGGCCGTGCACGCCGCCGTGACCACGCAGCGGGTCGAGCACTTCGGGGTTGCCGACGGCACGCCGCTGCGCACCGGTACCGCTACTCCCGGCGTTGGCCAGATGCCGGGAACGGGTGCTTCGCGGGCCGGCGCCGACGCGCCCGCCAGCCACGCTCCGGCCTGGACGATCACCTCGGTGGCGAACTCGCCGGACACCACGCCGTCGACGAGCTTCACCCAGGGCGACGCGGCGGACACCTACACGATCACGGTGAAGAACACCGGCAACGCGCCGACTGACGGCTCGACGCCGGTGACAGTGACCGACATCGTGGACCCGAACATCAGCATGACCTCGATCAGCGGCACGGGATGGAGCTGTGACACCTCCAACGACCCGACCGAGGTCTGTACCGAGAATGGTGGTTCAGGCGGCGGGCCCGCCGTCCTGAAGCCGGGTCAGTCGTACCCGCCGATCACCCTGACGGTGAACGTGCCGCTCGGCACCGGGTTCGGCAACCAGGACTCGACCGACGGGCTGCACGTCACCAACGGCGTCATCGTGACCGGCGGCGCGGCCTCGCAGCCGTCCACGTCGCAGGCCAGCCCGACGCCGATCGTGGGCGTACCCGGGCTGACGGCCGACAACGCCGTCGACGGCGCGTTCCGCCAGGGCGCGACCGGCCGGTATGAGATCACCGTGCTGAACACCGGCGGGGCACCGACCGACGGCAGCAGTACCGACCCGATCACCGCGACGATCACCGGCATGCCGACTGGCGTCTCGATCCAGGCGCTGTACGGCAGCGGCTGGACCTGCAGCCTCGCCGCGATCACCGCGCCGGTGACCGAGCCCGCCGACACCTGCTACCGCAGCGACGTGCTGGCGGGGGAGAACGGCGAGGATCCGCCGATCACCGTCGTGGCGAGCGTCGCTGACAACGCCCCGGCATCGGGAAGCGAGACGGTCCAGGTCGACGGCGGCGGCAACGTCGGCGGCCCGGCATCGGTTGCTGCGGCGACGACGATCCAGCAGGCGGCCGACCTGAACGCGGCGAGCTCGCACACGGGCAGCTTCGTCCAGGGCGACACCGGCGACACCTACGCGCTGACGGTCGCGGACGTCGACGGCCCGAACGCGGCGACGACCGGCGGACCCGCTCTCGGTCTCGTCTCGGTCACCGACAGCCTGCCCTGGGGCCTGACCGCTACGGGCATGTCCGGGCCGGGCTGGACCTGCCGGGTCGACGCGCTCACCTGCTACCGCACCGACACGCTGGCGGCGGGCTCTTCCTACCCGCCCGTCACGCTGACGGTGAATGTCGCCGCCAACGCCCCGGCGTCGGTGACCAACTCGGTGACGGTCTCCGGTGGCGGCATGACGTCCGGCACTGACTCGTCGACGTCGGCTGGCGGGCAGACCGGGACCGATCCGACCACGATCGCGCAGACCGGGCCGGCCGGCACCCCGCCGGCGCCGCCCGCGCCGCCGCAGCTGGCGGTGTCGAGCAGCCACAGCGGCAGCTTCGCCCAGGGCGACGCGTCCGACCTGTACGAGCTGACTGTGTCGAACGGCGCCTCGGCCGGGGCGAGCTCCGGCATGGTCGTCGTCACCGACTCGCTGCCGGCCGGGCTCACGCCGGTCCAGATGCGGGGCAGGGGCTGGTCGTGCTCGCTGGCCGCGCCCACGCTGCCGGTGACATCGACGTCCCGGCGTAACCCGCAGCCGAACGCCTACGAGCCCGAGCCAACCTGCTACCGGTTCGGGTCGCTGGCGCCGGGCGCGTCGTTCCCGCCGGTCTACCTGCGCGTGGCGGTCGCGAACAACGCGGAGGCTTCGGTCACCAACTCGGCGACCGTCTCTGGCGGCGGAAACGCGGCTCCGGCCAGCACCAGTGACGTCACGACGATCGGTCAGCTGCCGGAGCTCGTGGTCAGCAGCTACGACTCCGCTGGCGGCGTGCCGTATGCGCCGTTCTTGCGGGGCGGATCGGGTAAGCAGGACGTCTACTACGTGACCGTGGCCAACGACGGCTACGGGGCCACGACCGGCACGGTGACGTTCACGGCCGACCTGCCGGGCGGCGCGCACGCGGTGTCGCTGTCCGGGCCGGACTGGTCCTGCAGCGCCGCGACGGCGACGTGCACGACCAACTCGCTCGCGGCCGGGCAGCAGGATCTGCTGACGCTCGCGGTGGCGGTCTCGGCGGACGCACCGACCGATCTGCAGACGTTCCTGCAGGCCTCGGGCGGCGGCGAGGTCTCCGCGGCGGGCCTGGATGAGAACAACGACTACAGCACCGTGACCAACGGCGGTGTCGACGTCGACCCGACCTACGTGCGTCCGGGCAGCTAGGTCGTGCGGCGGGACGGGCGGGCCGGACGGGCCGGGCGCAAAGATGCGCCCGGCCCGCCCGCAAGTAAGGCGCTCGGTCTGGTGTGCGCCATACCTTGATATGGTGGTTGTATGGCCACGAGGAAGATAACTATCACGCTCGACGAGCAGCTGGTCGACGCCATGGCAGCGGCGGCTCGCGAGGCCGGTATTCCGCTCTCGCGGATGATCGCCAGCGCTGCTGAACGTGAGATGCGGCGCAGCATCGGTCTCGCGGCCGTCGCCCAGTGGGAGGCCGAGAACGGCGCGTTCACGCCTGAAGAACTCGCTGCTGCCCGGGCCGAGATGGCAGCTGCCGACGACGAGTACTTCCAGCGGGCGGAGGGTGGGGCGGCGTGACTCAGGCCTACGTCTATGACTCCGGGGTCCTGATTGCCGCGGACAACAACGAGCGCCGGGTGTGGGTCCGCCACAAGCTGGCGCTGGCTGAGGGCCGCGATGTGCACGTACCGGCGATCGTTGTCGGGCAGGCTTGGCGTGACGGCCGTCGTCAGGTCCTGCTTGGTCAGTTCCTGGCCGGGAGCAGCGTCGATCCCGTCGGCTTGGAGACCGCCAAGGCCGCCGGCATCCTCTGCGGGCGCGCTGGGACAGCCGATGTCGTGGACGCGACGGTGGCCGTCATGGGCGCTGCCCGCGGCGCGGTCATCTGGACCTCGGACCCGAAGGACATTCAGCGGCTCGTGGATCACACCGGCGCCAGGCCAGGCCCGGTCGTCCGCGCCGTGACTGCTCGCCCGTGAGCCGCCCAGTCAGCCTGGAGCCGCTAGGCCTGGGCGCACGGTCAGGAGTGGGCCGAGTGCAACCTCGCCCGACAGCCGGATGCCCAGGGCCAGGGTCAGCATGTCCAGCAGCGCGATCGCGGGATTGCGCTCCGGTTCGGAGTCGTCATCGTCGGGCGGGGGCTCGACGTTCAGGCCAGCCTGCCGCATCTGCGGCAGGAACCGGTCCGGATCACTGCCTCCCCGCCATGTCGACAGTAGCGGCTCGAAGGATGTCACTTCCGTACCGTCCGCGTAGTACCAGAAGTAGGTAATGTTCGGGTTCGATTCGAACAGCACCAGATCGGTTCCCGCTGAGAGTTCGCGCGCTATGCGTTGCTCGAAATCCTCCAGCCCGATGTGGCTGTCGTCGAAGGCGAAGGTCCACTCGCCAGCCCGGCCGACCCTGACCCATGAAGTCAGCGTCTCCAGCGCGCGCGTCGCCGGCAGCACGCGAGCCTCGGCGGGGTTCGCCCCGTAGGCCTCGATCACGCGCTCCGGCGTGACGCCGCGGACAAGCATCAGGCTGATGCCGATCGGGTATTCGTCCTGATACCAGTCCCATTCTGATCCCTGTGGCGGCCAGCCCGACGGCGATACGCCCGGCTTGTCATCTGGCTTAGCCATCCTTGCTACCTCCGGTACAGTGCGCCGCTAGCGCAAACCGAACTTGGCAGGGCGCCGGGTCTCCGGTGCAGGCACCCGCGGTCATGGAGTGACTGCGGGTGCCTGACGCTCAGGCTTACTCTTACCGGGTGACGGCGACCAGGAACGGGCTTTGTTGAGGAGTCGTTCCGCCTTAATGAACGCTAGATAGCCGTCTCGCCCGACGGCTACGTTCAGCGTAAGCGGGATATGGCCGCGCACGCACTTCGCGTCATGACTGAACTTGCCGATGGCCTTGACGGCATTCCAGATCTCCGCAACGCTGCCCGTGTCCCTGGTCTTTACGGCCTCGACCTGCGCGCACTGCAGGCCGCTCCTGACCCCGTGCCGAGCGCCGCTTTGGCAGGTTGCGGCGAACGGGAACTCGTCGCAGCTGTCCCCGACTCTGACCTTCCCGGAGACCCACGGGCCGAACGGATGCCAGCCGCGTCTGCAGATGACTTTGTTGTTGTTGTTGCTCTGCGCAGAATTGGCCAGGCGAGTCAGATCGTGACCCGGGAGTTCCCCAGTGGCCGTCCAGATTCGCCTGAGCCCACTGGATTATCGCCGCCGCGGCGCCGAATATCCGTCGCGACAAGACGAGCGTAGGAGTTGCCTCGGCAGATCGCTGATCTGCTGAACATCAGCGAGCACACCGTGCATCGCCACGTGACTGCCATGCTGCGCCGGGTCGGCGAGATCAGCCGGACTGGGCTGGTGTCGCGAACCTATAGCGCCGGCATCCTGGTCATGGGAGAGCGCGGTCCCTCATGGAGTGGCCGACGATGTGTGCGATCGCAGCCGGGCGTCAGGCGGCGGTGACCGTTACCTTCACCGAGCCGCCGTCGCCGACCGACTGAGGCTGGGCGTCGACGTCGGCCGCCGGCAGCACGGTCAGCTCGGTCGCCAGGGTCTCGCCGGCGATGAACCCCATGTGCTTGCGGACGGCATCAGCCACGGGCCCGTCCGCGCCGACGGTGAGCCTGATCCGGTCGGTGACGACGAGCTTCGCGTCGCGCCGGGCCTGCTGCACGATGCGGACGACGTCGCGCGCCGTTCCCTCGGCGGCCAGGTCGGGCGTGACCACGGTGTCGAGCGCGACCAGCCCGGTGTTGCCGGGCAGCGCTGCCGTCGATTCCGGGTCGGCGGCGACCAGCCGGACGTCGTACTCACCGGCCTCGAGCTCGACTCCGGCCGCGATGACCGAGTCCCCCGAGCGGGTGACGTTCCCCGCCTTGACGGCCTTGATGACCTCCTGCACCTTGGCGCCGACGCGCGGTCCGAGCACGCGGGGGTTGACCGCCAGCTCGAAAGTGCCGAGCCTGGCGGGGTCGGCGGTGAAGTCGACCTCCTTGACGTTGACCTCGTCGCGGATCAGGTCAGCGTAGGGCGCGAGCGAGATCGCGGCCGGGTGACCGACCGTCAGCCGGGCCAGCGGAAGCCGGACGCGCAGCTGGCGGGCCTTGCGGAGGCTGAGCCCGGTGCTGCAGACGGCGCGGACGAGGTCCATCGCGGTGGCCAGCTCGTCGTCCGCGGGCCAGTCGTGCAGCTCCGGCCAGTCGGTCAGGTGCACGCTCGGCTCGCCGGTCAGTCCGCGCCAGATCGCCTCGGTGGTCAGCGGCAGCAACGGCGCGGCGGCACGGCAGACCGCCTCGAGCACCGTCCACAGCGTGTCGAGCGCCGCCTTGTCGCCGGCCCAGAACCGGTCGCGGGACCGGCGGATGTACCAGTTGGTCAGGCTGTCGAGGTACTCGCGCAGCGCCTGGCAGGCGGCGGGGACGTTGTACTCATCCAGCTGCGCGGACAGTTCGGCCACCGTGGCGCTGGTCTTGGCCATGATGTAGCGGTCGAGCACATGATCGCTCGAGGTCCGCGCCATGGCCTGGTAGTTCTCCGCGTTGGCGTAGAGCGCGAAGAAGTAGTAGCTGTTCCATAGCGGCAGGATCGACTGACGGACGGCATCGCGGATGCTCGGCTCGTTCACGACCAGGTTGCCGCCGCGCAGGATCGGGCTGGACATGAGGAACCAGCGCATCGCGTCGGAGCCGTAGGTGTCGAAGACCTCGTTGACGTCCGGGTAGTTGCGCAGGCTCTTGGACATCTTCTGGCCGTCGCTGCCCAGGATGATCCCGTGGCTTACGCAGCTTCGGAACGCGGGCCGGTCGAACAGAGCGGTCGCGAGCACGTGCAGCGTGTAGAACCAGCCGCGGGTCTGGCCGATGTACTCGACGATGAAGTCGCCGGGGTAGTGGCTGTCGAACCAGTCCGCGTTCTCGAACGGGTAGTGGACCTGGGCGAACGGCATCGAGCCCGACTCGAACCAGCAGTCAAGCACCTCGGGTACCCGGCGCATGGTCGACTTGCCGGTCGGGTCATCCGGGTTCGGCCGCGTCAGGTTGTCGATCCCCGGCCGGTGCAGGTCGTCTGGCCGCACGCCGAAGTCTTGCGCCAGCTCGTCGAGTGAGCCGTACACGTCGGTGCGGGGGTAGTCCGGGTCGTCGCTCTGCCAGACCGGGATGGGGGAGCCCCAGAAGCGGTTCCGGCTGATCGACCAGTCCCGCGCGTTCTCCAGCCACTTGCCGAACTGGCCGTCCTTGGTGTGGCCGGGCACCCAGGTGATCTGCTGGTTCAGCTCGACCATCCGGTCGCGGAACTTGGTGACCTCGACGAACCAGCTCGACACGGCCTTGTAGATCAGCGGGTTCCGGCACCGCCAGCAGTGCGGGTAGGAGTGCGTGTACATCTCCTTGCGCACCAGGCTGCCCTGGTCCGTGAGCTTCTGGGTGATCCCGGCGTTGGCGTCGAACACGTGCTGGCCCTCGAAGTCGGGTACCACGCTGGTGAACTGGCCGTGGTCATCGACGGTCAGCACCGTCGGGATCCCGGCGGCGTTACAGGCCAGGGCGTCAGCCTCGCCGTAGGCCGGTGCCATATGCACCACGCCGGTGCCGTCCTCGGTCGTGACATCCTCGGACTCGATGACCCGGAACGCGTCCTGCGTGCCGAACTTCTCCGCGTCGGTCAGATACGGCAGCAGGGGCTCGTACCTGCGCCCGATGAGGTCGGCGCCGCTGAGCTCGCCGACGATCGCCGCACCCTCAAGCTCGCGCTCGTAGGCGGCCTGCCGGTCGCGGGCGAGGATGTACCGCTCGCCGTCCTTCTCCAGGACTGTGTAGGTGATGTCGGGCCCGACCGCGACGGCCTCGTTGGACGGCAGCGTCCACGGCGTCGTCGTCCAGGCCAGCAGCCACTCTCCGGTCTCCAGCCTGAACCGGACGGTGACCGACGGATCCTGCCGGTCGACGTAGACGTCGTCGTCCATCCGCAGCTCGTGGTTGGACAGCGGGGTCTCGCACCGCCAGCAGTACGGCAGCACCTTGAAGCCCTGGTAGATCAGGCCCTTGTCCCACAGCTGCCGGAAGGCCCACATGACGCTCTCCATGTACGAGAGGTCGAGGGTCTTGTAGTCGTGGTCGAAGTCCACCCAGCGGGCCTGCCGGGTGACGTACTCCCGCCATTCCCTGGTGTAGCGCAGCACGGAGTCCCGGCAGGCCTCATTGAACTTCTCGATGCCCATGGCCACGATCTCGGCCTTGCCCGAGATGCCGAGCAGGCGCTCGGCCTCGACCTCGGCGGGCAGGCCGTGGCAGTCCCAGCCGAACCGGCGGTCCACCCGCTTGCCCTGCATGGTGCGGAAGCGGGGGACGACGTCCTTCACGTAGCCCGTGATCAGGTGCCCGTAGTGGGGCAGGCCGTTGGCGAACGGCGGGCCGTCGTAGAAGACGAAATCCTGGTCGGCGGGGCGGTGCCGGATCGACTCCTGGAAGGTGTCGTTCTCCGCCCAGTAGGCCAGCACGCCTTCTTCGAGCTCGGGAAAGCTCGGCTGGGCGGGCACGCCGGTCTCGGGCTGGCCTGCGGCCTTGGCCGTCTCTGCCCTGGGATAAACGCTCATCTGGTGGTCGGTCCCTCGCGTCGCAATGGCGCGAGGACGATGCGCCCGCTTCTGCGCGGGCGTACCGCGGTACCACCTCGCTTGCCGCGGGTACTGGCTCAGCTCCCGCGACCGCTCGTCTGGCCGGCTGTGACGGGCCGGACCCGCCCGGTTCTAGTCAGGCTCCTCAGTGCCCTGGGGCAACTGAGCAGCCCTTTCTTCCGGAGGCTCCCCGGTGATTGCCGGATCAGCGCCTTGTGAGATCAAGTCTAGCCGGTGCTGTCGACCCGGCTCAGCCGGTTAAACCGCCGCGCCGGCCTGCCGGGAGCCGTCTGGCCGCCAGATCCGGTCCTCAGAAAGCGGATAAAACGGTCGCGACCGCTAGGACTGTGTGAGTTTGGTGTCGCCCCGCCGACACCAAACTCACACAGTTCCAGTTGATCTTCCGCGCGAGCGCGCGAGGTGGTGGCGCTCGTTGCCTGAGGGAACGCTCGAAGGACGCCTAGGGTCGCCTGCGTGTCGGTGCGCGGGCACGGTGCGCCGCTGGGCGCATGACGTAATGTCGCGAGTATGAGCACAACGATGCCGTTGTTCCCGCTAGGGACTGTGCTCTTTCCCGGCTTGGTGCTCCCGCTCAATATCTTTGAGGACCGCTACCGCCAGCTTGTCCGGGACCTGCTTGAGCAGCCGGAACCCCGCGAATTCGGCGTCATTGCCATCCGGCATGGCCGCGAGACCGGCATCGATGGCGTCTCCGATCTGTACGACGTCGGCTGCACCGCGCTCCTCAGCCAGGTCGAGGAATACGAGGACGGACGGTTCGGGCTGGTCACCATCGGCGCGCATCGCTTCCGGCTGCTGGGCCTGACCGGGTCGGCGCCGTACCTGGAGGCTGACATCGACGTCCTGGCCGACGAGACCGGCGATGAGGGCGCAGCCTCGGCCGCGGTCAGGCCCGTCCAGTCGGCATTCCGCAGCTACCTGGAGGCACTCGCGGAGCGGCGCGGGGCCACGTTCGAGATACCCGAGCTGCCCAGCGACCCGATCGTGCTGTCCTACCTGGTGGCCGCGGCGATGGTGGTCGACATCCAGGACAAGCAGCGGCTGCTGGCGGTGCCGGATGCCGCCCGCAGGCTCGCCGCCGACCGGGAGCTGCTGGCGCGGGAGACCCGGATGCTGCGGTCATTCACGGCGGCGCCCGCGCCGGACCTGCGGTACTCGCCCTACAGCCCGAACTAACCCGAGGGCCGGGGTTGCTGCCTGGCGTCTCGGCTCGGCGGCGTCGCTAGGCGGTCAGCGCGACGGCGGCCTCGGTCGTCACGAGCTGGAACGCCAGGCTCTCCTGCAGGTACAGCGTCACCTCGGTGCTCGTGTGCGAGTCATAGCCGATCGACAGATCCTGGCCGAGGTGCAGGCTGAAGTCGCCGCCGCGCAGGCTCAGGACGACCGCGCCGGAGATCGCGGGCGCCCAGATGAGCCCGCCGTCGAGCACCTCCTCGATGTGCCTGCGCACCGGGTAGCCGTGATCGCTGGCCTGCGAGGCCATCGTGTAGGCGTCGGCCGACAGGGCGGCGGCGTACGGGCCGTCGACACCGGCCTCCCGGAGCTGGGTCACCGCGGACGTCAGAACATCCGGGTAGGCAGCGGCGGCGCCAGGCAGCGCCAGCGGCGGATTGCTCGCACCCGGGATGATCCCGGTAATGCCGCCAGCGGCGTAGCCGTCGAAGACCGCGCTGTCCTCGGCCAGCGCGATCAGCCGCGCGGCGCCCTTCGCCGGCTCCCAGTCCGCGTCCTGCGCGCCGCGGCTCACAGCGTCGATCTCCGCCCGGCTCAGCGTGAACGGCACGCGCAGCTGCAGGAGCTGGAGCACCTCGCGCTGCCAGGTCTGAACGCCACCGGCGAGCGACTGCGTGTCGTGCAGCCGGCCGGTGCCGACCGCGGCGAGCGTCTCGCCGCCCGGCCCGTGGACGTCCACGACCCGGCGTCCGGCCAGGTGGCGCTTGAACGTGCGGGCGACTTCCTGCTCAATCTGTGCCCAGGCCTCGTCGGAGACTGGTGCTAGCTCGCGATGCAGGTTGTTCATCACTGGGCCTTTCCTCGCAGGCTGCCGATATTCAGGGATCCATCTGACGCCGCCCCGTCGGTGACTGGCGGACTAATCACACTGGCCGCGGGGATTACCGTTCCCTCCCCGATGCTGTCCAGCAGGGTCTGCGACGGGACGAAGAACAGTGATCCCGTCACGGCCGTGCTGATGTCGAGGAGCCGGTCGTAATTACCCTCGGGCAGCCCGACGAACATGTTGTTGAGCATCTGCTCGGTCGTCGCCGGCGACCGGGCGTAACCGATGAAATACGTGCCGTACTCGCCGCTGCCGGGCGCGCCAAAGGGCATGTTGTCCCGGACGATCTTGATTTCCTCGCCGTCGACGGTGATCGTCGTGAGGGCGTTGTGCGCGTAGGAGGGCTTGACCGCGTCGTCCAGCTCGATGTCGTCGAGCTTGGTCCGCCCGACGATGTTCTGCTGCTGCTCGATCGGGATCGCGTTCCAGGCCGGCAGGTCGTGCAGGTACTTCTGCACGATCACGTAGCTCCCGCCCTCGAAGCCGGGCTCCTCGGCGCCGATCAGCGCCGCCCGCCCGGCCGCGGCCCCGACCGGGTTCTCGGTGCCGTCGACGAAGCCGATCAGGTCCCGGTCGTCGAAGTACCGGAAGCCGTGCACCTCGTCGGCCACGGTGACCGCGCTGCCCAGCCTGGTCATGATGTGCGTGGCCAGCTCGAAGCACAGGTCCATCCGGACCGCCCGGATGTGGAACAGCAGGTCACCGGGCGTGGACACCGCATGCCGCGATCCGGCCTTGATTTCCAGGAACGGGTGGAGTCCAGCGGGCCGGGGTACGCCCGTAAGCCGGTCCCACGCCTCGGGCCCAATGCCCGTCACGCAGCTGAGGTTGCCCTCAAGATCGCGGAAGCCCACGGCGCGGAGCAGGCCGGGCAGGTCGGCGATCAGGTCCCTGACCGAGTCCTCGCCACCGGGCTTGATGAGGACGACCAGGAAGATCGCGGCGCCAGTCAGCGGGTTGATGACCGGCTGGGGCTCGGGAGCTGTGGCGCTGGCTGCGTTCATCGTCACCCGCACATCTTCCCGCACGAGGCGGGGACTACGCGGCCGACCCGGCAGTGAGGGACCTCCCCGGTTTGCCCCGAGAGTGAGCCACTTGGGAGGATCGACGCAATGGACATGATCTCGTTCGGCTCGGTGTTCCTCGAGCTGGTCTTCGGACACGTGCCGGCGTTGCCCCAGCCTGGCCAGGAGATATTCGCCGAGGAGTTCGCCATCTCCTGCGGCGGCGCCGTCACCAGCGCGACGGCTGCGGCACGGGCGGGCGCGCGGGCCGGGGTCTGCACGCTGCTGGGCGACGACCTGGGCGCCAGGGTGGTTGCCGAGCACTGCGAGCGCGAGGGCGTCGACCTGTCGCCGTCGGTCCGCGTCTCCCGGCGGGCCACCGGGATCACGATGGTGCTGAACTACGACGGCGACCGGTCCTTTGTCACTCACGTGCCGCCGACGGAGCCCGGCGAGGCGCCGGAGCTGGCGCGCTGGACCGAGGTCCTCCAGAGCTACAAGCCCGCCTGGTGCTATGTCCACGCCGGCGTCGGGGTTGATCAGTTCCTGCGGGCCGCCCGCGATCAGGGCACCAAGATCTACCTGGACGTGTCGCTGAACGGGATCGGCCGGTCAAGCTCGGCGGTCTATGACTGCATACCGCTGGCCGACGTGTTCGTCCCGAATCAGGCCGAGCTGCTCATGCTGACCGGAGCGCAGGCGCTGCCTGAGGCCCTGGCCGCGGCCGCCACCTGGGGGACGCCCGTCGTCGTGAAGATGGGCGCGGCCGGCGCTGCCCTGGTCGGGCCGGACGGTGCCGTCCAGATCTCCGAGGGCGTGACCACGGTCGAGGTCGCCGACCTGACCGGCGCGGGCGACTCGTTCGCAGGCGCCTTGATCGGCGATCTGCTGACTGGCGCCCCGCTGGCCCACGCGGTCGCGGCCGGCAACCGCGCCGGGGCGCAGGCCGCCGCCCGCCTCGGCGCCGTCGGCCCGGTCGAGGTCGCAGGCTTGTCCGCAGTCATGCCAGGGTCCGGCCAGTTCAGGAGTAACCACATATGAAGCTCACAGTCCTCGGTGGCGGCGGCATGCGAATGCCCGCGTTCGTGCGCGCGGTGCTGACCGGCGGCGCGCACCACTTCGACCAGATCTGCCTGCTGGAGCCCGATGAGTTCCGGCGCGAGACGATCGGGCGGCTGGCCGTCGGGCTCGCCGACGCCCTGGGCAAGTCCGGCACGGTCACCGTTACCCCGGACGCGGCCGAGGCGTTCACGGGCACCGACTTCGTGTTCTCCGCGATCCGCGTGGGAGGTGACCGGGGCCGGGTCGTCGACGAGCAGGTGGCGCTGCGGCGCGGCCTGGTCGGCCAGGAGACCACCGGGCCGGGCGGCTGCATGATGGCGCTGCGCACGATCCCCGTCGTGCTGTCCTACTGCGAGCTGCTGAGCAAGCTGGCCCCGGAGGCCACGCTGATCAACTTCACCAACCCGGCGGGCCTGATCACGCAGGCGATCTCCGCCCAGGGGCTGGTCCGGGCGGTCGGGGTCTGCGATACGCCCGGCGGCACCGCCGAGCACGTCGGCGCGTTCCTCGGGGCTGAGCCGGGCACCGCGTCCTTCGGATACTCCGGGCTGAACCACCTGGGCTGGATCACCTCGGCGCAGGTGGACGGGCAGGAGCGGATGGGCGAGCTCATCAGCCGCTTCGAGGAACTGCAGGAGTTCGACCACCGGTTCTCCGGCTTCGACCCGGCGCTGATCCGGCGCATCGGGGCGCTGCCGACCGAGTACGTCTACTTCTATTACGACCCCGTCCGGTACGTGCGCGGCGTCACGGCGGCGGGCACGAGCCGAGGCGAGGACATCGAGAAGCTCAACGCCGAGTCGCTGACCGCGCTGGCCCGGGCCTTCGATGAGGGCGGCGTGCAGGATGCCTGGCAGGCGTACGCGCGGCTGCTCGGCGTGCGCCGCGACACCTACATGCGGACCGACATGGACGGCGATAGCGGCCAGGCCGCGGCGCGCGAACGGCAGGCGGTTACCGAGCACCCGGTCGGCGGGGCGAAGATCGGCGGCTACGAGGGCCTGGCGCTGCGGGTGATCGACGGGCTCACCGGCACCAGGCCCGGGCGGGTGATCGTGAACATCCGCAACGACGGCACGATCCCGGCGCTGGCCGCCGACGACATCGTCGAGGTACCGGCCGACGTCAGCGAGGCCGGTCTTGCCCCGGTGCCGGTGCCCGATCTGCCGCGGGCCGCGCAGGCACTCGTCGAGCAGGTGAAAGAGTACGAGCGCGCGACCGTCGAGGCCGCGATGACCGGAGACGCCGGGCTGGCCGCCGTTGCGCTGGCCCTGCACCCGCTTGTGCCGGGCAGCACCGTGGCCCGCGAGCTGCTGGCCGACTACCGTGAGGAGCACGGGGACACGCTGGCTTATTTGCACTGACTGTGCTGACCCGGGGGACGACCCCCGGACCCCCGCGGACTAATTCAGGGAGGCCGTCATGACGAGCACGAAGCAGGCAGGCGGCGCGAGCCCGGTTGACTTCGCCGCATTTGGCGACTACGGCGACTTCAAGCCGAAGCGACCGCAGCCGTCGGCCCCCGCCAAGTCGGGAGAGTTCGTCCGGGCGGCCTACCCGTTCCAGGGGCGGATCACCGCGGACGGCTCAAGCGGGTTCAAGGCGGAGCCGGGGCGCTACCACCTCTACATCTCCTGGGCCTGCCCGTGGGCGAACCGCACCGCGATCGTCCGCGAACTGCTCGGCCTGCAGGACGTGATCTCCCTCTCGGCGGTCGACCCGGTCCGCGACGGCCGGGGCTGGGCGTTCCGCGAGGGGGACGGCTACGGTCTCGACCCGGTTAACGGGTTCGCGCTGCTCCGCGAGGCCTACGAGGCAACGGAGCCAGGCTACGACGGGCACATTTCGGTGCCGGTGCTCTGGGACAAGGAGACCGGCAAGATCGTCAGCAACAACTTCCCTGACATCACGATCGATATGGATACTCAGTTCACGCAGTGGGCTGATCCGACGTACGACCTGTACCCAGCGGAGCTGCGTTCCCAGATCGATGAGATCAACGCGCTGGTCTACGCCACCGTGAACAACGGGGTCTACCGCTCGGGCTTCGCGACCACGCAGGCGAGCTATCACGAGGCGGTCACCGCGCTGTTCGGCACGCTGGATCTGCTCGAGGAGCGCCTGGCCGGGCAGCGGTACCTGACCGGCAGCACGCTGACCGAGGCCGATGTCCGGCTCTGGGTGACGCTGGCCCGGTTCGATGCGGTGTACTACTCGCACTTCAAGTGCAACCTCCGGCGGATCGCCGACTACCCGAGTCTCTGGGCCTACTCGCGGGACCTGTACGCGCTGCCGGCATTCGGCGGGACGACGAAGTTTGACCAGATCAAGCGGCACTATTACATGACGCACCCGCAGCTCAACCCGACCCGGATCGTGCCTGACGGCCCGCTGCTCGACTGGACCGCCGCCGCCGGCCGGGAGCAGCTCGGCTGACGCCAGGTACCGTGGCTGGTATGAACCAGTACGCGGACGCGAGTGGCCTGGTCGAGCGGTCCGCGGGGGCGTTTGCCCAGGCGGTGCCGGACACGCCCGGTCGGGGATTCTTCCCGCCGGAGAGCGTCGCCTGGCGGGTCAGCGGGGATCTGTCCTCCCCGGTGGCGGGCCTTCGCTCGCTGCTGATCCAGGCCCTCCACCCGCTGGCGATGGCGGGCGTCGACCAGCACAGCGGCTGGCGTTCCGATCCCGTCGGCCGGCTGGCCGCCACCTCGGCGTACGTGACGACCGTTATTTACGGGGAACGAGGCGTAGCCGAGCGGGCCGCGGCCCGCGTGCGCAAGATTCACGAGCACGTACGCGGGACCGACCCCGAGACCGGGCAGCCGTACGCCGCGAGCGACCCCGCGCTGCTGCTGTGGGTGCACGCGGCGCTCGTCGACTCGGGCATCGAGGGGTGCGCGCTGCTCGGCGACGAGCTGACGGCGGCCGACGCCGACCAGTACGTGGCGGAGATGGCGGTAGCTGCCGAGATCGTCGGCGTGCCGCGGCCGCTGGTGCCGACGACTTCGGAGGAGCTGGCCGCGTACATGGAGTCGGTCCGCCCCCAGCTGCGCTGCAGTGCTGCGGCGAAGGAGTCAATGACTTACCTGCTCGACCCGCCCGGCCTTGATGAGGACGTCGCCGAGATCTGGCAGGACGTCCGGGAGGCCGCGATCGTGTCCCTGCCGGACTGGGCGCGCGAGCTGTACGGGTACAGCGCACCGCCGCTCACCGCGATGCGGCGGACCGAGATCCGCCAGGCACTCGGCGTTCTGGACGCGGTCTACCTGGGCGAGCCGGGCGTGCTCGAGGCCAGACAGCGGATCATCCTGCAGACCCGCGCCATGCTGCAGGCATGAGGCGCTCGCGCCGCGCCCTGGCCGCGGTGGCCGGGCTGGCCGCGGCTGCCGGTGGGGCGGCGCTGACCGTCGGCGTGGTTCGGCGACGCGTTGGACGGCTGCGGTTCGAGCGCGGGCTCGCGACGGCGCAGCTCGCCGTGCGCGGCGGCATGCGCTACGCGGGCAGCGCGCCGCGGCTGTTCGCGGCCGCGGGGGAGCAGCGCCAGCAGCTGCGCAACGATCTGGCCATGCGCACGGCCGACGACGTGCTGGCCACGCTCGGCACCATGAAGGGCGTGATGGTCAAGCTCGGCCAGATGGCCAGCTACGTCGACGACGGGCTCGCGCCCTCCGTCCGCCGGACGCTGAGCCGGCTGCAGGACAGCGTGCCGCCGATGAGCCCCGAGCTGGCGGCCGGGATGATCGCGGAGGAGCTGGGCGCGCCGCCGGACCGGCTGTTCGACCGGTGGGATCCCGAGCCGATCGCGGCGGCCTCCATCGGCCAGGTGCACCGCGCGATCACCAAGGACGGGCAG
>Ga0209380_10001034_pt1 | contig 19393 bp, 17 predicted proteins | sample HubBroMetageWFT6_FD_188347 | JGI IMG/M metagenome (GOLD analysis project Ga0209380, IMG submission 188347) | Warmed and freeze-thawed soil microbial communities from the Hubbard Brook experimental Forest, New Hampshire - Hubbard Brook CCASE Soil... | ecosystem: Environmental > Terrestrial >...
CGGCGCAGCGCATCTGGATACACCTTGACCGATTCGATAGCCGTTAAAATGACGGTCTGATCTGAACGCACACCAGTGCTCCGATCAACGGGATGAGAGTAACGTCTCTCTAGCAAAATGTTCTCTTTGCTGCGGACTACAAAGAATGCGGAACATAAAGTGAAGCGGTAGAGGCGTCAATCAGTGTGCACCGCTTCCTTGTCTCAACTAGGGTCTTTAGTTAGGGAGGCTGCAGTACATGCCACAAAGAGATGGCGACCAAAAACACCGCCTCGGCCGTCGCCATTTGCGATTTACTCTGTCCCGAGAAAGCCGTACCGTTCGCGAGCGGAAGGTGGGCCCAGCAGCAATAGCTTCGTTCATGAGCCATTTTGCCTCCGTTTTACGCCTCTCTTAACAGACGCAAAGCTAACTAGTCGCTTTGCAGTCACCGCCCGGCGCTCGCCAGCGCGGCTCTGTACTGCCGCGGGCTTCAGCTGCCGGACAAGGAGGATGGTATGAAGAAGCAACTATGTCAATCAAGGCAACTTCTGGCAGCAGTTCCGAGCGCATCGGCTTATGCAAAGAAGGCGTGTCAGTCTCTGCATGCAGCGTCCCCCGTTCGCTGGCTATTGTTGTTGCTGTGCTTTGCCAGCGGCGTTCTGGCTCAAGGCCAGGCGAACGCAATCGTTTGTTCCTCCGGAACCGCATGCAGCAGCGGGTCCATCCCCTTGTTCACCAGCAGCGGAGGAAGCGCAAGTGTCAGCAATTCGCTGTTCACGCAAAACGGAAGTACGGTTACTTTGAGCGGAAGCCAAACCCTGAGCGGCAATCTGAACATGGCGAGTTCCGGGACGTCGGCAGGGAACATTGTGAAGGGGTCGACTCTATTCCTTCACAGTTTCGGGTCGAACAACGTCTTTCTGGGTCTTAATGCCGGCAATCTCACTATGGGGTACAGTGCTAACAACAACACTGCCGTTGGGACCAACGCGCTCCCATCCCTCACTACCGGTTGCTGCAATACCGCCGCGGGGAACAACGCGCTTCTGCAGAACAGCAGTGGTGGCGGCAACACCGCGATGGGCGATGGTGCGCTCTATAGCAACAGCACCGGCAGCAACAACACCGGCATCGGCAGATGGGCACTCATCAGCAACACCACTGGCAACGTCAACACCGCCACGGGAGTTCAGGCGCTGCAGAACAACACCACCGGCCTACAAAACACTGCCACGGGAGTTTATGCGCTTCAGCAAAACACGATCGGCTCGCGAAACACCGCCATTGGCAACAGTGTGCTGCAGTCGAACACCAACGGTTCCGACAACACCGGCATCGGACAGGGTGCGCTCGCGAACGACTGTTCGTCTCCGTGCGCACAAGGACATGGCGGCGGCAATGCCGCCACTGGGACCCTTGCGCTCTTCCACAACAGCACTGGCAACGTCAACACCGCCACTGGCTACTATGCGCTCCTCAATAACACCAGCGGCAACGACAACACCGCCGTCGGGCACATTGCCCTTTACTCCAATACTACCGGTATCGACAACACTGCCGTCGGACATTTCGCCGACGTTTCAACGGGGAATTTGACCAACGCCACCGCCATAGGCGCCGAAGCCGTCGTCAACGCCAGTAACAAAATCCGCTTGGGCAATACTTCGGTCACGGTGATCGAGGGTCAGGTGCCGTATACCTACACTTCCGACAGGAACCAGAAAGAAAACTTCCGGCCCGTGGATGGCGAGCAGGTGCTGACCAAGATCCGCGACTTGAGCCTCACGAGCTGGAACTACATTGGCCACGATCCGAAGCAATTCCGTCACTATGGCCCGGTCGCTCAGGAATTCCATGCCGCCTTCGGGCACGACGGCGTGGGGACGGTGGGAAACGACACGACGATCAACTCGGGAGATCTGGACGGCATCCTGATGATCGCCGTACAAACGCTGGAGAAGCACATGGAAGAACTGGAAACGCTGAAAGCGATCAATGGTGATCTGAAAGCCCGACTGGACAAACTCGAGCGAGCGAACGGCAGGTAGTGTGGGAGGCCGCAACGAGAGGAGATCTCCTCATTTTATAGTGATTGGAAATGCTCCTGTTTGCTCATGCGCGGCGACAGTTCGATTCGGAGTCAGTCTGTTGTTATCGCACGATATCTTGGGCGTGGGCCGCGATCCCAGTCAGCAGAACCAGGGTGCAAGAGAGGCAACGTGGATTCAGGGTAGGCATAATCGGCTCCTTCCGGAGTCGCTGGGTGGTTACACTCTGCAGGCGTCACGGCCAGCCGTCAGGTTCGAATGATCTGACGTGTAGTATGACCGTGACGGCCTGCTGAATGCTTTCCCTATCCCTAGAGGCGCAAACCAGAACCCAATTGGCTCATCTGGTTCTGAAGATTTTGTTTTCTTCAGCGGGTGTTGAACCTGCGCAGACATGCTCTAAGACGGCCGTATGGCGGGCACTCCCGCCCGCTTGCTTTTGACCTGGTGTTTGATCCTTCGGGGAGAATCCCTATGTCAAAATCAAAGCGGGCAGGAGTGCCCGCTCCACATTGAGGAGGCGTGCCTCAATTCGGGGCCCTCGCCGCGCGGGCTTTGCCGGCAATCAGCAGGAAGCCCTTTTCGGCTGAGTCTTTCTCCAGTTGAGCGAGGCGAGCCCGGCCGGAAGAGGCGCGGGCCGATCGGATCTCGATTTCGCCGAGTGCCAATCGCGCCTCCAACTCGCTCGCCATGTACCCGTACCGCCTGGCCTGTGCGATCATGGCTGCCAGACGCACGGTTTGATCCGCCCCCGCTTTTATTGCGAAGGAAATGCGTGCCGAAAGGATCCCAATATCGATCTGTTGCAATCGGTCCTCGATCGAATGCGCCAGTCCCTCCGCCCTGCTGATTTCGACTCTAGCGTCCACAGGTCTTCCCAAAGCTAGCAGAGAGCTCGCGAGAACAGTCTCGGCCGTAATCTCCACTTCGGGCTCTTTTCCACTGTGCGCTTGATCGCGAACCTCGCGGGCTGCCTTTTCCGCATCTGCCGGGTGTCCTTCTTCAATCGAGACAAGTCCGAGCGCCAGGCGGCTCTCCTCGGTGGTCGTCTTCTCGCCCATCTTGGTGCGAATGGCCAAGGCCTCTTCCTGAGCCTTGCGAGCTTCTTCGAGCTTTCCCTGCGCGAGAAAGAGCCTGCCCTGAAAGAAGCGGGCGTATGCCAAACCTCGCTGATTTCCCGTTACGTGATCGAGCTCAACTTGCTCCTCTGCACACTTTTGTGCGGCGGCGAGATCTCCCTGGGCAAGAAGGACTTCCGCAAGATTATTGAGCGCGATTGCCGTGCCCACCTTGTCGCCAATTCCGCGCCGCATCGTAAGGGATTCTTCCTGCACCTTGCGTGACTTGGCGAGTTCGCCCTGGTCCTTCAGCACGATTCCCAGATTTGTAAGGGCGCGAACGGTGCCGCGCTTATCTCCGATTTCGCGGCTGATGCCAAGAGCCTGCACATACATTTTGCGCGCCGCCGCCAGTTTTCCATCTTGATAAAAGAGGACTCCAATATTATTCAGACCGACCGCTTCGCCACTGCGGTCACCGACCTCACGGCGCAGGGTAAGGGACTGTTCATAGGCCTGGCGAGCGGCTGCGAAATTCGCTTCGTCCTTGTGGATGACCCCGATGCTGTTCAGAGCATCGCTCATGCAGCGGCGATTCCCAATGGTCCGACAAACCTCGAGCGCCTGCTCGTGCAACTGAAGAGCCCCCGCATTATCGCCCTGTTCGGAAATTGCAGAGGCCTTCTGATGCAGAGCAGTTGCTTCTCCGTTTCGATCGCCCGCTTCGGCAAAGAGACCTTTCGCTGCTTCGGCTGCGACCTGCGATTCCTTCGCATCCCCCAGGCTGAAAAGCGCTCGCCCCTCGGCTAGCTTCGCTCGGGCCAGCAGTAACCTCGCGCCCAGCGCCCCACCTTTCTGTTCCGCCTTCCTGGCCGCTGCTAATTCGCGTTTGAAATCGGAGAGGCCGTGCGCTGCTTGTGACTCGACGAGATCAATCCGTGGGTCCTCCGAACCTGGCGACGACATTTTGCGAAGAGCATCGACGGTGACCAGCGCTTCTTTTGGCTGCGCACCGCTAGTTTGTGCGCTCGCAAGACGAAGGCCGTAGTCGAGATTATCGGGCACAAAGCTCCACAGGGTGTGGTAGACATCCACTGCCTTTGCCCAATTCTTGTTGGCCTCGTAGTAACGTCCTTCGATTACGAGGTGCTGCTCGCGGGGCAGATTGGAAGATAGATCGAAAGCTTGCTTAGCCTCTTCCACAGACTTGACGTCGTAACCCAGCGCTGACCAGGCTTCGGCGAGCCCCGCGTGCTCAAGTGCAAAATTAGGTTCTGCGAGCACTGCTTTTTGCAGAGAATCGCGGGCGCCTAGATTGTCAAACGAGCGTATCTTAGCGAGCCCTTCCGAGTAGTACCGCGCGGCATCCGGATTCGCGGGCAATGAGGCCTTGACCTGAGCTGCCTCATCCGAAGAGACATCTCCTGCGCCCAACTTTGCTCGCAATTCGGCTCCTGCCCGTGCTACCAGGTCCAGCAGGCCCGCTTCGGTTCCGCTCTCCGCAAAAGAGGCCAGGGTGTCTCCGGAAGCAGTGTCTTGAATGCGGAGATCAAGGCGAATTTGCGCACCTGAATCTTTGCCCAGATCGAGATATGAGCCCAATACCACGAAATCGTTTCCCAGGTTCTTGTGAATCCGGAATAGCGTGTCTTGCGCGAGGCTGTCGGTTTCCGTCAAAGCTAAGTCACTCTTGGCGCGGACCACGTTTTCCCCGGAAACCGTGCGTAACTTCTGCCCAGCCGCCAGTTCCGTGGTTAGCATCTCGGCCAGCGCGGGCGACAGCCAGCTCGACTCGGGACGCGCCGAGAGATTCTTGAACCCGAGAACCGCTACGGTCTTGCGTGTCTTGATGGTCGCTGTGCTGGAGGTTGTGGGACTCTTGCGATTCCGAATTTGATAAATAAAAAACAAGGCTGCGAAGCCCGCCAGTAGCACCATCAGTGCTAGGACCGAACGTCGTACCGTCGGCCCAGCCCACATTCCAGCGACGCGGTCCCGCAGAGTCCCGCTCCCGGAGATCGCCTCCAGTTCCGAACAGAATTCCTGTACGGATGGAAAACGATCATCAGGCACCTTTTCAAGGCAGCGTTGAACGACCCGGTCCAGTGCAGGCGGAATGGAACCCTTCAAACTGGAAGGTGGAAGCGGCATATGCGACAGGAGGGCGCTTATGGTATCGGCCGCGGATTCACCACGGAAGGCCCGCTGCCCAGTCAGCATTTCGTAAGCAATCGCTCCCAGAGCAAAGATGTCTGTCCGCTGATCGACGGGCTTTCCGCGTACTTGCTCGGGAGACATGTAACCCGGAGTCCCCATGATCACTCCAGTGGCCGTTCTCTCCACCTTGCCGATGGTTGTTACCTCCGGCTGGTCTGGTAGTTGCTGGAGGACGACGTTGGGACCCACCAATTTGGCCAGACCAAAATCGAGAATCTTAACGTTGCCGTCCGTCGTGAGGAAGATATTCTCGGGTTTCAAATCGCGATGTACGATGCCCTTCGCGTGGGCGGCACCCAAACCCTGAGCGATCTGCAGGAGCATCCGAATCGCCTGGTTGACCGAGAAGGGGCCTTCCTGAAGGCGGGCCCGGAGGGTTTCGCCTTCCAGCAATTCGGAGACTACGTAGTGGATGTCGCCCGTGCTGCCCAAGTCGTGAATCGCAAGAATGTTCGGATGATTAAGAGCCGCAGCAGCCCGGGCTTCTTGCTCGAAGCGGCGCAACCGGTCAGGGTCGTTGGCAAGCAGAAGGGGCAGCACCTTGATGGCAACGTTCCGTCCGAGTCGGGGGTCATGTGCTCGATACACTTCTCCCATGCCGCCGGCACCGATCAGCTCCCGAATTTCGTATGGACCTAGGGCACGGCCAATCATGAAACTGTATGACTTCGAAACCCCTGCTGATAGCGGATGAAGGGCAGGTGTTTCGAGGAAGGCCGGACCGGCCTTCTCATGGGAAGCGAGCAGCGATTCGATCTCCTGCCGCAGTTCCGGGTCCGCCTTTCCGACTTCGCTCAGATAGGCAGCGCGCTTCTCGGGCGGAAGCTCCAAAGCGTTCTGTAACTTATCTTTGACCTGATCCCAGCTTTGCGGCGGCATGGAGGGACTCCGGAACTTCTGCCCGAGTCGCAAGTTACGAATGAGCCGTGCGATCCATTTCGCGGTATAGCCAAACTCGGGCAGTCGCCCAATCTCGCTTGACGGTTGCCGGCGAGATCTCCAGAACGTCCGAGGTCTCCTGGATCGAGAGACCGGCGAAGAACCGCAGTTCGACAATCCGGGCCTGTTGCGAATCCATGCGCGCGAGTTCCCTGAGCGCGTCGTCCAGCGCGAGCACATCGAGATCGCGCTTTTGCGGAAGCTCGATGACGTCGTCAAGCGTAATCTTGCAGTCGTCGCGACGTTTTGCAGCCTTTCGGTTGCGGGCGTAATCCACCAGGATTTGGCGCATCAACTGGGCCGCAACCGCAAAGAAGTGCGCGCGGTTTTGCAGTTGCAGTGGCTGCTGGGCCACCAGCCGCATATAGGCTTCGTTAACTAATGCCGCGCTTTGCAGGGTATGACCCGGACGCTCACCCTGCAAATAGTGGTGGGCCACCCGCCGGAGTTCATTGTAGACAAGTGGCAGGAGAGTCTCGAGAGCAACATTTTGCCCATCTTTCCACCTGACAAGTAGCTCACTGACAGGTCCGGAGACTTCTGGATCCCCCATGTGGAACCGCCCCTTTTCACTTTGGCCGAGAGAATACTTCGGCAAGGAAACAAAGTCAATTGTTATGGTGCACCGCTGTTATGGTGCACCGCGACACCCAGGCGTTTCATCGTGGGGCGCAAGCCGCTATCCGAGGCTCGTGGCCTATGGCTCTGGAGAACAGGGCTTTCCCTCTCGCGGTTTTCTCGGGTGGTGGCACCTCCAGATCTCCGAGGAGGCATAGCGTGTAATATGCGACTCGGTGCCGAAGCACAGGCCAATCTCATTGACTTGATACTCACTCTCGAACCGAGCTCTCCAGAACTTTGCCGATGCAACTGTTGGGGGTCGAAGTTCACGCCTTTCTTCCACATGATTAAAGTGATGGTGACAATCTTTCGTGTGGGGGTGAGACGGGCCATCGTCGGGCCGCATCCCTTCGGCAACCAGAGCAACATAGATGTCATGGATCGGGCCAGGACGGGTGCTGGCAGAGACGACGAAGGCGAATCCGCTGGCTACGCGCAGAGGTGCAGGTCGTGAAGGACTGATGAGAGCGCGGCTAGAGAGTTTCAAAATACTCTAAGTTGAGTGGGCCGAGTCGGAAGGAGCCGCTTTACAGCCCGTTTCGGCTGCTAAATTAGAAGGGCAAGAGCACATGATCAGCCTCCAGATTCAGAAGGTCGCCGGGACGGGAGAGAATCCATCCCTAGCCTCACTCCATCGCAAGGTCGCCGCCGCCTGCAGAAAGCGCCGGCTCCCCATTCCTTCCTACGGGACCGTACTGCGACGGCTGCAAGCCTACGACGCGCGCGCTTTCCGGAAGGAAGCCGGAGCGTCCGGCACGTTCTCAGTCTACTGTTCAACGGAAAAAGCGGTCTACACATTAACGGTAAATGCGGAATGAAAACGCCAAAGTCTACGCATTCAACGGAAGACGACACCGTGGTTGGCGGCACGGTCTTCATGGTGTTCGCCTTGAATTGCGGCCCGTGTTCCTTGTTCCGACCCACCAGCCCCCTGCAACCAGCCATTCCCCAGCGGTTACCGAGGGCAGCGACCCGATGACCGTGGTCTCCTCCAGGTGGACCCTGTGTCTTCAGGCACAGGGCACAGGGCATAGGACACAGACCGCTCTCTTGGTTGTGAAAGGTGACGCGCTCGATCAAACCGGAGATTTCCTCGGTCGCGGGCTTGCGTTCAGAGAGTGCGGCGGTCATCGCTGGGAATTCATTTTGCCACGGGAATCGGCTGGCGGCGGCGTCAGGAAGGCGATTCAAGGACGATTTGGGTGACGGGTAGGGGTCGGGAAAGAACTGGTGGTTCGAAAGCCACGGCAGGCTTTGGGTCAATCCGAAACCCTTACCGTGGAACCGAGCCAGCCTTTACCCAGACCCTCAACAGTACTCAGAGCCTTCGTGACGGGGGTCACTGAACAGCACCTTCGGGCCGTGTTACGGTGAGGAGTCCGTACCTCGCACCCTCTTCCCCCAGAGAAGAGAGCCTGATGTTCCGACACGAACGCCAAGAGAAAGTGCTTGCAAAACTGAGCACCGCACGATGCGAACTCGAAGACGCTCTGAGCATCTCAACCCAAGTCGCACGATACGACGCCGTTGTGCTTCCTGAATCGACACGCATCAAGCTGGCATCCATGATCGACGATCTAAACCGTATGGTGAGGCAGCTTGAGGGGAGTCAGTGAGGCGGGCAAAGAATTTCGTTGAGGTTCTCGCGCACAGCTTGATTCACCATGGCGAATCCATCGAAACTTCATTAGCCGCGCCTTACTCCATTTACCCCACTGTCGCCATACCTCACTCGCCTCCGGGCAGGCAAGCCCGTTTGCCGAGGTCCACTCCAAGCAGAATGGTCTTGGGATAGCGCGAAACCGCACGCCTGGGATCTCTTCGATGTGGTCGATTGTGTTTGTTCTGCCACACGAAAGTAATATACTTCGGACACTTCCCTGACGAACCCGAAACTAATCTAACAGGAGCTTGCTTTGCCGAGCTTTGTCGCGTTCATGCGATATTTCAAAGATGCGTGCGGTGATTTCGGTGAGCGTGTTCGGATTGGTCTCGGATGCCGCTCGCTTCAAAAGCCCTTCGAGTTCCTGAGTGCTTTCCATCTGTTGAATGCTATAAGGCTTGGCACGACAGGGATGTGATTTCAATCACAAACGAGAGAACCACGTAGCGGCACGTTGGCACGCGATTGATGGTTGGCACCACACCACAGGACTCCTCCGATTTCGTTCGAGTCACCGGTCGTTTGTCGATCAGCCCTCTTCCAGGAACTATTCAACGCCCGAACACAACAGCAGCCCGCCACCTAAGCAGCGGGCAGTGTTCCGAAATTTAATTTAACCCGCCTTCTTCGCAGCCTTGACCTTCGCCCACCGCGCCCGCTGCGCCGCAGCGATTTTGCGGCGGGCAGACGCTGACATCGTGCGCTTAATAGGTGACCCACTCTTCGTTTTCCCATCCGCTGGTTTTGATCCCTGCCGAACTTTCGCCCATCTCGCCTTTTGTGCCTGCGCCATACGCTTCCGCGCCGCCGCCGACAAGATGCGCCCCGGTCCACCGCCCTTAGCCGAGGTTCCCGAACCATGGCGTCCCAGCAATCCTTGAATTACGGAAATCGCCGACTGTAGCTTCTCGACTTGTTGTTGTGCTTGCTTCTGCTCTTGCCGAAGCTGCTGAAGTGCACTGCCTAAATTGGACATTGATCCCCCTCATTAGATAACTGCGGCACGATTGTAGATGGGCGGGGGGATGGATGGCTACTTGGACGAGATGGGGGAAGACTCGTTGGGCGCGAGGAAACTTGAAATCCGAGTTGGGTGAGGCGGCGGATTGGAGTTCCGTCGATTGGAGAAGCGTTCTCCTGCCATGGTTCAGAAAAGCAATATCGAGCATGCCCTCTCGACTCTCGCTCGCTTGCCCTAAGCCGAATGAGGGATGCTCAATCCAATCCTGTGATTTCCCGTTTCTCAAGGTTTGTTTTTGGGGCATTGCGTTTGCCGTTTCCATAAAGCGCTCAACCGCGATGCGCCCAACGAAGGGCTGGATACCGGACAACTGAGGCAGGCGTGAGTCCGAACGTCACCCGTGGGGTGAACCCCAGCCCATAACTACACCACCTAGGACTATCCTGCTGGCAGCGGCGCCCTTGAAGGAGAGTGATGCGACAGGCGCAGGTCACTGCCAAAACGAGGGACGGTGAATCCCTATTTCGCAGGTCTCTGTACAACCTCAATGGATGTGACCGGTTGAACCTCCGAAGCGGTCGCTCTCCAGTTCCGCTCACGACCGGGAGCGCTGTTCTCGGATTCATACTGCTGCTCCACGTCGTATAACATCCCACCTTTGACCTTGATCCACCGACCTAGCAGTCTGTCGCGTAGTGCCCGCGTCGACCAGTCCAACCCTTGAGGGCCATCATTGCTCGCCAGCGGGGGGTGACCTCGACGATGACTGCGTAGTGGCACCCGCCCAGCGGGTCGAGCACAAGCTCGATGTGGGAGTCGCGTCGTTCGCCAGCACGGGCGCCGCAATTGGTGGTCTCGATCCCACCGACCTTTACATCCAATACATAGCCCGTGATCTCCGCTCCCTGCTTCACCTTCCAGCGCCCACCGTCACTGCCAGGAGCAAGCATGGCGCGAGGGTCATCGTTGGGTTGATTTCCTGGGAGCGGCGTAGCGATTCTTGAGTCGATTCAGAGCCCGACCGCCGGGGCTCGCGCATCTCCCTCCGTGCCGCAACCGTTGTAGATTTCGAGATCACTCGAATTCGTTCCTTGCGGGTTTGAAGGGAGGGCGACTACGAGGCATAGACAAATGGCCGTGACGCAACGTCCGACAACATTAATTTTCATTCTATGGTCCGCGACGACACTCCCATCGGCCTGTCACCCGGTCGGGCTAGAGATTCACCTTCATCGTTTTGGCTCGTTCTCGTTGCAATGTCAGGCACAGCGACCGTTTCTTTTTATCTCCTGTACTGGAGCAACAACTTCGCAGAATTCAGACCGATCGTTGAGACGCATCCCCGGAGTCAGCCAAGTATCGGTGTCGCGAATGTGAAACCTTTTGGAGTGATCTGCGTTGGGCAGCACGTGAAGGTCGAGGAAGCACGGTTTTCCTTGTCCAGCCGCGCCAGCAGCATTACGTACCCTACGCTCGTGCTGAACCGGGTCAATCCGCCAGTGCACACGGAAGTAAGCAAGCCGCACTGTTCAGCATGTTGGGCTGTTCTGAGTGATCCGAGACCTACGCTAAATCACGCTGCGTGCCCCAGAATCGCCAAAACTTTAGGAACCTTTGACCCGGAACCATTTGGCGATACGCTTTCTGGTGGGATGGAAGTCCAAGCTCGAATTCTGGCCATACCTGGCAATCGCGATCTCGCTAGTCGGGCTGGTGTACCTGATGGTGAGGTCGATTCGCTGACCGTTGAACGATGCGCCTCAACGAGGTACGGCACTAGTCAAGGCATCGTGAAACCTCTACGGTTCGGACGCTGGCAGACATTTCCCGTCGTTCCGGTCGGCTCCATGCTACTTCTGTAATCTTCGCACCCTGACAGTCGGGCGTGTATTCTGTTCCAGTCAGATCCCAAGATGTGATTCCCCCATGACAAATTCTCTCACGGCTGGCTTCTCGTGGATCGCACTCCACTGGTGGGTCATCTTGATCATTTGTGCTCTCGTGATTGCCCCCATATGCATCCGGGGTCTTGAAAGCAACGAGGCCCGACTCGAACGTGCGCGGCGTAAGCAGAAGAGGCAACTCCGAACGCTCGCCAATAAGATTGTGAGCTACGGGCAGAACGTGCATCAACGCTATCCGACCGGCGACGTGGTCGTCAGCGAGGCAGACTTATCTGAACAACTACGTGACCGCTCGGATGCCGTAGTCACGGCCCTCAACCTGCTGCTAAATGAGCAGAAAGTTCAAAAGGCTCCGCTGCGCGGATATTGGAAGCTGAACGTGTGAGCAATGCGCTGAGAACCGGCGTACTACGTCTTCGTGCTCTGTTTCTGATGGCGAACGTAGGTCCTCCCCCAGGTTTTTAATTCGGAGGTCAGGTCTGTCGCGGCATGCACTGGCTTGACGGATTGTTTTCCGAGCCACGCTGAACGCACTGCATAACCTTCGCGCAACTCAGACCAGCAGCCATATCCGTCCACGACGCGGTCAAGCAGAATTGGGTCTTCCGTTACCGTCGAGTGTGCCGGCATACGCCAATTTTCGCCGAATTCCCGATCGGTTGCGAGTCCGATCACCGAGTGTCCAATCGAGGTGCGCAACCATCAGCGGCACTCGGTCAGTTCTTGCCTCGGGCATACAATGACGCCATGAAAGACCTGAACAATCGAATTGCTCTGGTCACTGGCGGCAGTCGCGGAATTGGAGCCGCAGTTGCTATCGCGTTGGCTGGGGCTGGTGCCCATGTCGCCGTGAACTACCGCGAACGAGCCCACGCTGCAAATGGAGTCAGTCGCACAATCAGCGAGATGGGGAGGAAGGCAATCACGATTCAAGCCGATGTGTCGGTCGCCGTAGACGTGAGGCGCATGGTCGCGGACATTGAGGCGCACCTTGGTGGGATCGACATTCTCGTTAACAATGCAGGAATTGCCCATCCGCGCAAATTGGACGAGATCACGGAGGCGGAATGGGACAAAGAACTCACCGTCAATCTAAAGTCGGTGTTCTTGGTGACTCAAGCTGTGGCCGGCGGTATGCGACAAAGGAAATGGGGAAGGATCATCAATATGTCCTCGGTCGCTGCCCAGACGGGCGGGGCCGTGGGGGCGCACTACGCCGCGTCCAAGGCGGGCATCATAGGGCTGACCCATTCTTGCGCCTCGTCGCTCATTCGAGACGGAATCACCGTGAACGCCATTGCTCCCGCGCTGATTGAGACGGACATGGTGACCAGCAATCCAAATGCGAGTCCGAGCCTTATCCCGATGGGGCATTTTGGCTCGGTGGCCGACATCGCATCCGTGGCTGTGATGCTGGCGATGAACGACTACATGACCGGGCAGACGATTTCAGTCAATGGTGGCTGGTATATGAGCTAGTCCGCTTGACCAATTCACGCTTCGTACTGGATGATCGAGACGCGTGGACGCTGAACAGACCATTGCCGAAATCGAGTGGCTAGAGCACACCTTCGCAGTGCCGGACACGAGACCCCTGAGCCCGAGTGACCTCCTGGCTGCGAATCGAAGACACGACGAAATGCTCGCTCACAGCCCGTGGTTTCGACTTTGGCAGCGGTACGGGGCTTGCTCCCGCTCGTGAACGCGTTTTGGCCCGCCCTATGGCTTAAGGTCTACCAAAGACTTTCCCTTGTCGAATTAGTCGGTAACTTCGGAGGGCACCATGTCGCCACGTACACCTTTTCTCAGCAGGCTGATCGGGCTGTACGCCATTCTCGTTGCTCTATCCATGTTCAGCCGAGGACAAGCCAGCGCGGAGACGGTAGCAGCCCTTCTTCAGAACCCGTCAATGGTATTCGTCCTCGGCGTAGTCATGCTGGCCGCTGGGTTGGCAATGGTTCTCGCGCACAACATCTGGTCGGGTGGTGCGCTCGTGGTTGTAGTCACCCTCGTCGGCTGGATGACGCTGATCAAGAGCTTGGTGTTTTTATTCCTGCCTCCCGAGATCGAGGCCAGGCTGTTTCTTGAGCGGCTTCACTACCAGCAGCTTTTCTATTTCTATTGGGCTCTTCCGCTCGTCCTCGGCCTCTACCTGACTTATGGCGGATTCAGGTCACCGCCACAGTAGCCAGTACTCGGCAAGGCTCCCAAGCACGAGGAGTCGACTTTTCCAGTATTTTGTTTGAATCACTTCGCATACCAGTCCGAGTGCGGCGACCAGCCTCTACAGGAGAGACATTGTGTCGAAGTCCATTGGTGGCGGCAAGCCGGGCAGAGCCGCTACTGCGCTCGCTTACGCAGAACGGTTAGGTCGTCATTTCAGCAATATCGTAGAGTGGATATCTTGGCCAGACACTGAGCTTCGTCAAGTACTAAAGGCGCGGAAGAGGATCGCGATCCAGGACTGGCAAACTTCCAGCGACTGGCGGCGGCGGATCCTGATCGCTTGGGTCACTCCGTACATCCGTCGCTGCCAGGCAGCGCACGCTCGCACCTCACCTTCGGCGGGCGGGACGGCGGTCATCGTCCTCCGAATCGCCCTCGGCACCGGCGGGCAGGATCGTGGCCAGACGGCCTACTCGCATGGCCTGAAAGCTGGCAGCAAACTCGGACTTGGTATCCAGCTTGCACAACTCGCTGCTGAGGAAACACGGGCACCATCAATTTTCTCGCTCCAGATTACTGTCCAGTTTTGGACGGCGCCAGCCGGTATCGGACAATGGTGACGTCTAAGCGAGCTTTTAAGTACAACAAAACTCTAAGGATTGTATGCGCAAAAGATTGGAAAGCGAGATGCCGCTGTTACTCGAATCGGGCCAAACGGTTAGCGGCTGAAAGTAGTCTGTTCCCACATCGCCACGGAACGAAAAGCGCCCTCTTGAAGCGAGGGTGAGTGAGGACGAATGATAGCTTCATTGGGTCAAGATCTCCGCTACGCATTCCGGCAACTGCGTAAGAACCCGGGATTCGCAGCCGTCGCGGTGCTCACGCTCGCCCTCGGCATCGGCGGGAATACCGCCATTTTCAGTCTCATCAATGCCGTGATGCTGCGCGCGCTTCCTGTCGAGTCTCCTGGGCGGTTAGTCTTGCTGCAATGGAAGGCCAAGAGCATTCCCAAAACCAAAGCTTCCTCAAGCTATGCCAACTGTCCGCCGGGCAGCGGACCTGCTCTTCAAGGCGGGGATATCATTTCCGATGCCCCCTTGGACGCCGGAGGGTGTTCATTTTCATTGCCGTTTTTCCAGCAACTGGCGAGCGAACGAAACATTTTTTCTAACGTGGCAGCGTTCGTGCCCGCCGAATTGAGCGTGAACTCCGATGGCCGCACCAGCCGACGGCGTGGCCTGTTGGTTTCCGGCGATTTCTTTTCGACCGTTGGTGTGAAACCAGCCCTTGGCCGTCTGCTTGATCTGAGCGACGACTCTGAAGCTGCAGTTCCCAGTATGGTGGTCAGCCATGGTTTTTGGCAGAGCGTGTTAGGTGGCGATCGCTTCGTTGCAGGCAAGCAAATTTTGGTAGGCAAAACCTTGTTCACAGTCGTCGGCGTTACTGCTCCGGAATTCGCACAACTTGATCCCGGCCTGGCGTGCGATGTCTGGATACCGATTGCGTTTCGGAGCAGAGTACCGCCTTACCCACCGAGGCAAACCGCGGCAAATGCCTTGTGGATCGAGTTATTCGGCCGTCTGCAGCCCCGAATAAGCTCTCGTCAAGCGGCTTCGGCCATCAGTGCAACTTTCGCAGCCAGCACGACGAATGGCCCGGAAGCAATCTTTAGGCCCGACGAGGCGCCACAAATCGAACTCTCAAGCGCGGCACGCGGTCTGGCCACGCTGCGCCGGAACTTTTCACAAGCACTGCTTACACTGTTTACGGCAGTCGCCCTGGTGTTATTGATTTCATCCGTTAACATCGCAGGGCTGATGTTGGCGCGCTCTGTTTCGCGAAAAAAAGAATTGGGCATGCGTGTCGCCCTTGGTGCAACGCGAGGCAGAATCATTTCGCAACTGCTTACGGAAAGTCTCCTTCTTTCGCTTGCGGGCGGCGCTATCGGAATGGTGCTTGGAGATTTTGGGGCTCGAATCCTCGTATCGTTCTTCTCGCGAAATTGGTCGATGCCGCTGCAACTCGACGCTCACCCTGACACTCGCGTATTTGCTTTCACTCTACTGATTTCAGTTACTGCTGGAGTTGCTTTTGGCCTAGTCCCGGCATTCTCTCGCGGTCGCCAGGATTTGGTTCACCTCCTGAAAACAGATCCCGGCGTGGCGAACGGAACGCGACATAGGCTCCCTCTCGGCAGTTTGATTGTGCTGATTCAAATCGCTCTTGCCATGCCACTGCTTTCTGGGGCAGCACTTGTTGCTCGTACGTTGAGCAACCTAAGAGCCGAAGACGTTGGGTTCAACCCACAGCGTCTGCTGGTGTTCCGGATCGATTCCACGTACGGTCGAAAGAACCCCCAAACCCGCTACCGAGATCTTCAGGAACGACTTGCACTCCTCCCCGGCGTTGCCTCGGTAAGCCGCTCCGGCGTTGCGCTTTTGAGTAACGAAGGTATAGCGGGCCCGATTTTTTCAAGCGGTGAGCCGACGACACAATCGCAAGCTCATTTCCTGCCCATGTCCAGCAATTTCTTGGCGACAGTGGTCATTCCGCTGCGACAGGGACGAATATTCAGCGACGAGGATTCAGCAGAAAACCGCGGCAAGGACTTTCCAACTCAAGTAGTCGTGAACGAAAATCTGGTGCAGCATCTTTTTGGTGCACAAGATCCTCTCGGAAGGTATTTTCATCTGGGAAACGCTTCCGGACCGGCCTACGAAATCATCGGGGTTGTCGCCGACGCGAAGTACGGCAATGTGCGCGACACCATATGGCCCACTGTTTACGCGCCGATTGGCGATTGGAACGGCGACATGTATTTCGAGGTCCGCACCGCGACAGACCCGAAAGCTCTCATACCTGAGATTCAATCGGCGATCAGCCGCTTTGACAGCCATCTCCTCATCGTAGGTATGAAAACTGAGACGGAACAGATCGATCAGGATCTTTACCAAGAGCGGCTGATATCTGCACTGTCCGGCATATTTGCGGCGCTTGCGCTGATTGTCGCCTGTGTAGGGCTCTATGGCTTGTTGGCATTTCAAGTCGCGAGGCGCACGCAGGAGATTGGAATCCGCTTAGCGTTGGGCGCGGAGCGTGGTGATGTGCTGCAGCTCGTCCTTGCCGAGGGAGCGGCGCTGGCCATTGCGGGCACACTGATTGGGTGCGCAGCAGCGCTCTTTTTGAATCGATACCTGGAAAGCTTTGTATTTGGGATAAAACCTACAGATGCAATGACCGTCATGGCTGTGGCTGTCTTGCTAATCGGTGTTGCCGTGATGGCGAGCTACGTGCCCGCCCGCCGCGCGGCGAAGGTCGATCCCATGGTCGCGCTGCGGTACGAATGAGAAATAACTATGAATGGCTTACTCCAAGACGTTCGTTACGCTCTGCGCCAGATGCGCAAGAGCCCAGGATTCACCGCCAGCGCGGTAGTGGCGCTCGCACTGGGAATTGGCGGGACGACAGTTATCTTTAGTGTCGTTTACGCTGCGCTACTTCAGCCGCTCCCTTACGTCGAAAGCCAGCGTCTGGTTACGATGCACGTTGATGACGCCCGCAAGCGCGGACTAAAGGGAAGAAATGAGTTTCTGACTACAGATTTTCTGGACATTCAGCGCGAGAACCATGTTTTTGACGAGGTCATTGGGGTTCACCCGCGAGATGCAGTGCTGACCGGCACTGCGATCCCGGAACGTTTCGATTGTGATCTTGTTACCGCCAACACTTTTTCAGTGCTTGGCGTGCCCCCGCTATATGGCAGGACACCTACGGTCGAAGATGTGAAGCCCGATTCACCCCGGGTTGTCGTTCTGAGCTATAAAGTCTTTGAGCGCAATTTCGGCAAGGACCCGAGTGTGGTCGGTAGAACCATCTTGCTGGATGAGCAAGCCGCTACGGTGATTGGTATCATGCCACCACGTTTTGCGTGGTGGCATGGAGATATTTGGATACCTGTTGCCCTCGATCGTGTCACCGGAAATATGTATGACCGGACATTCTGGCTCTATGGCCGGCTCAAACCGCACGTTTCCACACGAGAGGCCACCGCCGACCTAGACATCATTCTCAAACGGCTCGCGTCATCATCTCCGCAAGACTATCCGCAACAGCCCTCCGCCGAACTGGAAACCTATGCGGATTCCATTGTGTGGAGCTTTCGTCCAACCTTGTTTCTGTTGTTGGGTGGAGTCGGTGTGCTGCTGCTCATTGCTTGCGGCAATGTCGCAAGCCTGCTTTTGGCAAGAGCAACAGTGCGGGATCGAGAGATCGCGATTCGATCTGTGCTCGGCGCCAGTCACAGTCGGCTGGTCCGACAATTACTGGTGGAAAGCGCCGTCTTATCCGTCGGCGGTGCGCTCGCTGCGCTGGGACTCGCGTTTGTAGGAACGAGCACCGCGGCTTCCGTCATCCCTCCGGGTCAGATTCCGATTGAGGCGGTGATTCGTCTCAATCTCCCTGTATTTTTCTGGACATTGGCAGTATCTGTTGTTTCCTTAGTTCTCTTTGGCCTCCTTCCCGCACTGCACACTGCCAAGTCCGATTTGAATGAACCTCTCAGGGCCGGTGCAAAGACAATCAGTGGCAGTTTGAGGGGACGGAAGCTGCAGCGCCTTTTTGTAATTTCGCAAATCGCAATGTCGGTTGTTCTTGCGCTCGGAGCGGGGCTGGTGGTGCGAAGCTTTGTCGCACTCCGACATGTCAACCTCGGATTCGATCCAGATCATGTGCTCAGTTTTCGTATTGTCTTGCCAGATCAGCACTACGCAACAGCAGAACAGAAGGGACGGTTCTTCCGCAGCCTGCTGCCGGAGCTGCGTGCATTGCCAGGCGTTTCTTCGGTAACTGAGACTAGCACCCTACCTCCTTATGGGGGTATTCCGGCCGGGGTCGAGGTCCGTGGCAACGGGAACGAGAACCATGCGGACGCGCTACTTTTTCTCATCAGCGAACAGTATTTCGATGTACTGAATGTTCCCCTGTTTGAGGGAAGACCGCTTTCCGAGCCAGAAGTCTTTAACGCAAGGAAAGTGGCGATCATAAATCGAACCTTCGCACGTCAATATTTCGGGTCTACTGATCCCTTAGGCAAGATGGTGAAATTTGGATTCCTAGAGAGAGTCCCCGAGAAAATCAGTACCTGGTTTGAGATTGTCGGAGTAGTGGCGGACCAGAAAAACCAAGGTCTGGAGGAGCCTACGAAGCCCGCGGCCTACATTCCGTTCACCATAACCGGATTCGGCAATCGGGGAGTTTTGCTACGAACGCACGGAGATCCCCACACTCTTTCGTTTTCGAGTATTCAAGCGAAACTGCGGGCCATTGATAGCAGCCTTGTCACCGAATCGGGCGGAACCGTGCGCGAGTTTATTTCCGCCACGTCGTTGTCCCAGCCGCGCTTCTTGCTGACGCTACTCATTATCTTTTCGACTGCTGGTCTCACACTCGTGAGTATCGGCGTATATGGCGTGATCTCCTACACTGTCGAGAGACAAACCCAGGAAATCGGAATTCGACTCGCGCTCGGGGCGCAACGTCAAGGCATCTTTCAACGGGTGGTCGGCGAGGCATTGGCGCTTGCGGGTGCGGGTGTGGTCGTTGGCACCGTTGGAGGCTTCGCGATCAGCCGCACAATGTCCAGCGTGTTGTACGGAGTCCCATCGAACGATCCTGTGACGTTTGCGTCTGTTTCTGCCCTTGTCGCCGTTGTGGCGTTGTTGGCTAGCTATATTCCCGCTCGTCGCGCGGCCAAAATCGATCCCATGGTGGCGCTTCGGTACGAGTGAGGAAGGATTATGAGCGGGTTATTACATGACCTGCGCTACGCGCTGCGC
>Ga0209380_10001036_pt1 | contig 19387 bp, 18 predicted proteins | sample HubBroMetageWFT6_FD_188347 | JGI IMG/M metagenome (GOLD analysis project Ga0209380, IMG submission 188347) | Warmed and freeze-thawed soil microbial communities from the Hubbard Brook experimental Forest, New Hampshire - Hubbard Brook CCASE Soil... | ecosystem: Environmental > Terrestrial >...
GACGCGCCGGATCGCCGCCGTGACTTCCTGTGGCGCGAGATGCGCCCGGGCGAGTTCCTGATCCTCGCCGCACGTCCGCCTACCGACGCGCACAACCTATTCGATCTCGAATTTAAGCCGTTCGCCCCGGTGCTGCGTCCGGGCCAATGCCTTGGCTTTGATCTGCGCGCCAACCCGGTTATCAGCGTCCCTGCAAAACCCGGCGAACGTGGCAAGCGCCACGATGTCGTCATGCACCTGCTTTCCAAGGTCGCCCGCGACGAGCGCGCCGCGGCCCGGGAGACTGCGATCCGTGATGCCGGCACGGCTTGGCTCGCGCTCTGGCTGTGGGAACAGAGCCCCTACGGCCGCTATCTCGATCATGGCCGCTGGACCGATATCGGCATCGCCGGTGCGATCTGCCGCGCCGTGCCGGCCGGAAACCTGGCGCTGCCGGCGCTGATCTACGCCGGCGGCTGGATGCTGATGATCGCGGCGATGATGCTGCCGACCTCGCTGCCGTTATTCCGCCGCTTCCATCGCCTCACCCACGCCCGGCCCGATCGCGCCTGGCTTATTGCGCTGCTGACCGCCGGGTATCTGCTCGCTTGGGCTGGGTTCGGCGTCGTCGCGCATCTGCTCGACGCGGCGGTGCACGTCGCAGCGCAGCAATGGAGTTGGCTCCTCGCCAACGGCTGGGTTTTCGGCGCCGCGGTCCTGGCGGTCGCCGGCCTCTTCCAGTTCAGCCGGCTCAAATACCGCTGCCTCGACAAGTGCCGTACCCCGGTGGGCTTTATCGTACGGCATTGGCGCGGCCCGGGGCCTTGGCGCAGCGCCTTTGGGCTTGGGTTCTACCACGGCCTGTTCTGCGTCGGCTGCTGCTGGGCGGTGATGCTGCTGATGTTTGTCGTCGGCACCGCCAACGTTGGCTGGATGCTGGCTCTCGGCGCGGTGATGGCGATCGAGAAGAACGCGCGTTGGGGCAACCGGCTCAGCCGGCCCTTGGGCGGCGCGCTGGTCGCCCTCGCCGGTCTCGTCGCCGGCGCGAACCTGCTGCTCTAGACCTTCGCCAGCACCCGCTCGCGGAAGGCGCCCATCTCGGCGATAACGGCATCGGCCTTTGGCCGCTCGAAATCGAAATCGATCGCGGTGACGCCGAACTCCTCCAATGTCCGGATGTCATCGATAATATCGGCGTCGCTGCTGGAGAACAGTCGGCGGTTGCCGTCCGATCCCTTGGCCGGGACCGCGCCGCCATAACGCTTCACCCGGTAGGTCAGCGCGACGCTGTCCCGTGGTCGGCCGGCCGCCTCGGTCGCCTTACGCAGCCGCTCAATCCCGGCCACATAGCGCGGCAAAGTATCGAGCAGATGCGCGTTGTTGCTGCCGATCGGATACCAGGCGTCGCCAAGGCGGGCGGCGCGGCGCAGCGACGGGCCGCTCTCGCCGCCGACCCAGATCGGCGGGTGCGGTTTCTGCGCCGGCTTTGGCTCCAGCAACAGCCCCTCGTGATGCACGTACTTGCCGTCGATGCGAGGCTTCTTCTCGGTCCACAGTTGCCGGAACGCGGCGACGTATTCGTCGGTGACCGCACCGCGCTCGGCAAAGGGCGTTGTCACCACAGCATCGAACTCGGCCTTGAGCCAGCCAGCGCCGATGCCGACCGTCAGCCGCCCGCCCGACAGCACATCGATCGTCGACAGCATCTTCGCGGCCAGCACCGCCGGCCGGTGCGGCACGACCAGCACCGCGAGAACCAATCGCAGGCGGTTGGTAATCGCCCCGAGGTAGGCGGCGAGGGTCAGCATCTCGTGGCGATGCGCGCTGTCCGTCGAGTAGAAGGCGCCGCTCTCCGAATAGGGATAGCCGGGCTCTGCCATATCGGGCAGCACGACGTGGTCGGTGACGGTAAGGTAGTCGTAACCGAGCGCCTCGCCCTCGCGCGCGATCCGCGACATAATCGCCGGGTCGGCGAGCGCGCCGCTGTTCGGCAGGTTGAACCCGAACTGCATATTCTCCTCCAAATGCACTGCGCGAGCGCAGCCTACAGCACCAGCCGACACGACGGCTCAGACAACTAGAGTTTGCTGCATCGCGGCAAGCGTGCGAGCCGCAAATGCGGCCCGCCGCACACGCAAGTTGCGATGACCCCTGCAATTGCGACTAAGATAGGCTCAAGCCGGCCCCGTAAGCGCGACGATAAGACGAAAGCCGGCATCTAACAGGGAGAGCAATTGCGTCGAGGCCGTTGGCTTGCAGCCGGCGGCGGCAGCCGTTCGGCGCCGCCGCTGGGCTAAGATCATGGGAGGAACCGTCGATGAATCTCACCCGCCGCACCTTACTGTCGCGTGCCTCGATTGCCGCCGCCGGCGCCGTTACCGCGCCGGGCATCTTGCATTGGCCGGCCAACGCCGCCGAGTTCGCCTACAAATACGGAACGGCGCTGCCCGACGGGCATCCGATGGTGATCCGCTCGAAGGAGGCGGCGGCCAAGATCAAGGAAGAGAGCGGTGGCAAGCTCGACATTACGCTCTATCCCAGCAGCGTGCTGGGCCAGGACACCGCGATGATGTCGCAGGCGATCGCCGGCGCGCTCGAAATCTACGGCATGTCGCTCGACATCCTGGCGCAGAAGAACCCGCCGGCGGCGATCTTCGGTGTCGGCTTCGCCTTTCCCAATTACGATACCGCGTGGAAAGCGATGGACGGCGACCTCGGCGGCTATTGCCGCGGCCTGTCGGAAAAGGCCGGGCTCTACTGCCTGGACAAGGCGTTCGACCACGGCTTCCGCCAGATCACGATGAAGTCGAAGCCGATCAACGCGCCCGACGACCTCAAGGGCGTCAAGATCCGTCTGCCGGTCGCCCCGCTATTCATCTCGCTGTTCCAGCATCTCGGCGCGTCGCCGACGCCGATCAATTTCGGCGAAGTGTACAGCGCGTTGCAGACCGGCCTCGTCGACGGCCAGGAGAACCCGCTGATCCTGATCGACACCGCCAAGCTCTACGAGGTGCAGAAATTCTGCAGCATGACCAACCACATCTGGGTCGGCCTGCACGTCTCGTTCAACAACGACGCGTGGAAGCGGCTGCCGCCCGATCTGCAGGCGCTGACATATAAGCATTTCAGCGCCGCCGCGATCGCCGAGCGCGCCGACTGGCAGGTCATGGACAAGACCGAGATCGACAAGATGACCAAGGGCGGGCTGACCTTCAACACGCCCGACACCAAGCCCTTCCAGGAGGCGCTGCGCAAATCCGGGTTCTACCCCGACGTCAAGAAACAGATGGGCGACGAAGCCTGGGGCCTGCTGGAGAAATACACCGGACCGCTCGCGTAAGCCGCCGGAGACGAGAGAAGAAACGGTCAATGAGTCTTACCCGCCGCGCGCTCTTTCGGCGCGCCTCGATCACCGCCGCAGGCGCAATCGCCTCGCCGACGATCCTGCACTGGCCGGCCAACGCCGCCGAATTCGCCTATAAATGCGGAACCGCGCTGCCCGACGGGCACCCGCTCTGCATCCGCGGCCGCGAGGCGGCGGCCAAGATCAAGGAGGAGAGCGGCGGCCGGCTCGACATCACCTTCTACACGAACAGCGTGCTCGGCCAGGACACCGCAATGATCTCGCAGACGATCGCCGGGGCGCTTGAGATGTATTGCCTGCCGATCGACCTGCTGGCGCCAAAGAACGAGGCTTGCGGAATCTTCGGCGTCGGTTTCGCCTTTGCCGGCTACGACCATGTCTGGGAGGCAATGGACGGCGAGCTAGGCAAGCATCTGCGGGGTATCGCCGAGCAGATCGGTTTTCACTGCATCGAGAAATGCCCCGATCACGGCTTCCGTCAGATCACCATGAAGTCGAAGCCGATCAACACGCCGGACGACCTCAAGGGAGTCAAGATCCGCTTGCCGGTGGCGCCGTATCTGATCGCACTGTTCCAGGCACTGGGCGCATCGCCGACGCCGATCAATTTCGGCGAGGTGTACAGCGCGTTGCAGACGGGGCTGGTCGACGGACAGGAAAACCCGCTGATCCTGATCGACACCGCCAAGCTCTATGAAGTGCAGAAATATTGCAGCCTCACCAACCACGTCTGGGCCGGGATCCATTACTCGTTCGGCAACATCTACTGGCAGAAACTGCCGCCCAACCTGCAGCAATTGTCCGAGAAACATTTCAATGCCGCGGCGCTCACCGAGCGCGAGGACTGGCAGAAGATGACCAAGGAAGAGGTCCAGAACCTGACCGGCAGAGGCATGGCGTTCAACACGCCCGACGTGAAGCCGTTTCAGGACATGCTGAAGAAGGGGGGGTTCTTCGGCGAGATGAAGAAGAAGTCGGGCGACCAAGCCTGGGCCTTGCTCGAAAAATACGTCGGGCCGCTGGCCTGATCACCCGGAGGCAAAACGCGTGAGCAATCCAGCAGCGCAAATCGCCGAGATAGGCGTTCCTTGGGGCGGCGTGCGGCGCTCCGCCTTCGCTCTCGACATGCTGATCGGACGGGCGGCCGAATTCGTCGGCGCCGCGCTGGTGCTGGCCGAGACCTGCATCCTGTTTGCCGGCGTCGTTTCGCGCTACGTCTTCAACAGCCCGATCATCTGGACCGACGAGCTCGCTACGTTTCTGTTCCTGTGGCTGGCGATGTTCGGCGCTGTCGTCGCGTTGCGCCGCGACGGCCATATGCGGCTGACTACCTTCACCAACTGGTGCACGCCGCGTTGGGGGAATTGGCTCGGCACGGTCGCCGAACTGGTGGTCATCGTCTTCGTGCTCGAAATCATCGTCCCGATCACCGCCTATCTGAAGGTGCAAGCCTCGACCGAGCTGATCACGCTGCACATCTCGGACTGGTATCGAGTCGTGGCGCTGCTGGTTGGCACCGGGTTGATTTCGGTGGTCGCCTTGCTGCGGCTGCTGGAAACCACCAATTTCCGCGACTTCCTGTCGGCCGTCGCCGTGGTCGGTGCGATCGCCGGCGGGTTATGGCTGGCGCAGCCGGCGCTCGTCGCGATGGGCGTCGGCAGCCTCGTGCTGTTTTTCGTGGTCATTGTCGGGGTGTGCGTCTTTATCGGCGTGCCGATCGCCTTCACCTTCGGCATTGCGACGCTGTCCTATCTGAGCCTTACCACCCACATGCCCGCGACGATCGTCATCAACCGCATGGATGACGGCATCTCCAATCTGCTGCTGTTGGCGGTGCCGATGTTCGTGTTTCTCGGCCTGTTGATGGAGATGACCGGGATCGCGCGGGTGATGGTCAATTTCCTCGCCGCCCTCGTGGGCCATGTGCGCGGTGGTCTCTCCTACGTGCTGCTCGGGGCGATGTACCTGGTGTCCGGGATTTCGGGATCGAAGGCCGCCGACATGGCGGCGGTCGCACCGATCCTCTTCCCAGAAATGCAGCGTCGCGGCATGCATCCCGGCGAGTTGTCGTCGCTGCTCGCGACCTCGAGCGCGATGTCGGAGACGATCCCGCCAAGCCTCGTCCTGATCACGATCGGCTCGGTGGTGCCGGGGCTGTCGATCGCGGCGTTGTTCACCGGCGGGCTCTTGCCGGCCTTTGTCGCCGCCTTGGCGCTGGTCGTGGTCGCCTGGTGGCGATCGCGCAAAGACGACAAAGGCGCCGGCGAACGCGCGCCGTTCTCGACGATGGCTAAGACTTTGCTTATCGCCCTGCCCGGGCTGAGCCTCCCCTTCGTCATCCGCTACACGGTCATCGAGGGCGCCGCAACGGCGACCGAGGTGTCGACCGTCGGCGTCGTCTACACCGCGATCCTGGGTCTCCTCGTCTATCGCCAGTTCGACTGGCGGCGGCTTTATCCGATCCTCGTCGAGACGGTGTCGCTGACCGGCGCCGTGATGATGATCATCGGCACCGCGACCGCGATGGCCTGGGCCTTGACTCAGTCCGGCTTCTCGCTGTGGCTGGTCTCGGTGATGGCGGCGGTGCCGGGCGGCAGCTGGGGGTTCCTCGCGATCACCATTGTCGCCTTCATCGTCCTCGGCAGCGTCCTGGAAGGCCTACCGGCGATCGTGCTGTTCGGGCCGCTCTTGTTCCCGGTCGCCAAGACAATGGGCGTGCATGAGGTGCACTACGCGATGGTGGTAATCCTGGCGATGGGGATCGGCCTGTTCGCGCCGCCCTTCGGGGTCGGGTTTTTCAGCGCCTGCGCGATCGGCCGCACCGACCCCAACGAGTCGCTATGGCGGATCTGGCCCTACATCGGCGCGCTCGTGATTTCGCTGATCATCATCGCGGCGATTCCCTGGCTGTCGATCGGGTTCCTGTAACGGCGGCCGTGGCGACGCAGCCGACCACGCCCAGCTCGGAGGCACCGTCCGCATCCCGCAAGCGCCGGCTGCTGTTGTGGTTCGGCGTCGGCGCGGCGCTTGTCGCGATCGCCCTTCTCTGGTCGCTGTTGCCGGTCGCGACTTGGCTTGAGGCATTGCGGGGCTGGATTGTCGGGCTCGGGTTTCGCGGGATCGCGGTGTTCGCGCTGATCTACATCCTCGGCGCGGTCGTACTCGCACCGGAGGCATTGCTGACGATCCTCGCCGGCTTCGCCTACGGTTTCTGGGGGCTGCCGATCGTTGTTGTCGCCGCGACGATCGGCGCCGCGGCAGCCTTTCTGATCGCCCGCTATCTCGCGCGCGACCGGGTCCGGGCGGCGATCGAGCGGCGGCCCAATTTCGCCGCCATCGACAAGGCGGTCGCCGAGGACGGCTGGAAGATTGTCGGCCTGTTGCGGCTGAGCCCGCTCGTGCCGTTCAACCTGCAAAACTACTTGTTCGGCGCGACCGGCGTCCCATTTCTGCACTTCGTCGCGGCGACGTTTTTCGGGATCATTCCCGGCACCGCCCTCTACATCTATTTCGGCGTGCTCGGCAGCGCGGCCGGCAAAGCCAGTTCCGTCAAATGGATTTTCTTCGCGGCCGGGCTGGTCGCTACGGTTGCCGTCGCCGTGCTGATCGCCCGCAAGGCCCGGCAGAGGCTCAGGGAGACGGGCCTCGGCGAGCAAGCAGGCTAGCCGCTATTCCCGACGATGGATATTCGCGGCGATGAAGTTCAACGGCTCGGCGTCGCGGTTCTCGACCCAATGCGAGCGCGGTCCGAATTCGGCAAACGTTTGGCCGGGACCAAACTGCTCGGTCGTCCCGTCGTCATGGTGATTGGTCAGAACGCCCGAGATCACATAGACGATCGTCGGGTCGCCTTGATGGCTGTGGAGCCCGATATGGCCGCTCGGCGCCAGGCTGGCCCGGGTGAGACGCAGCTCGCGGTTTTGCACTGCGTCGATCTCATCGGCGAGATCGATCGACGCGAGGATTTTTTCGCTGACGAGATTGTAATCGGTCGGCGCCGTCTGTTGTCCGAGCACAAAGCCGGCGGATGACAGCGCGAGCGCGGCTGCGCTCAACGCCGCGATGCGGCGCAATCTGGCCATCTCGAGCCCCTATAGCCGCGCTTCGGCGCCGGGTTCATGTTCCCCGCGCCAGCGACGCGATCATGGGTCTAATCTGCTCGGAGTAGCAAGACGCACTGGGGGCACCCCGCGATGACGGGACAAATGATCGATATAGCGGCCGCCGATGGCGGCCGGTTCGCGGGCTTCCTGAGCGTGCCGAGATCGGGCAGCGGGCCTGGCCTCGTTCTGCTGCACACAGCGTTCGGGCTCGACCGTCACATGCGTGATGTCGCCGATCTCTACGCCGCCGAGGGCTATGTCGTGCTGTGCCCGGATCTCTACTGGCGGCTCGAGCCTGGGCTCGACCTCGCGCAGAACGAGACGGACCGGCGGAAGGCGCTTGCGCTCTACGACGAATTCGACATCGCCGCCGCCATTTCCGACATCACCGCCGCCGTCGCGGCGCTGCGCGTCCGGTCCGAATGCACCGGCAAGGTCGGCGCGCTCGGCTTCTGCATGGGTGGCGGGCTTGCGTTCCGCGCCGCCGCGCTCTGCGGCGTCGATTGTGCCGCCTCCTATTACGGCACGCGGATCGACGATGCGCTCGACCTGGTCCCGCGTATCGCCTGCTCGATGGTCCTGCATTTCGCGCAGAACGACGATTACGTGCCGGCTGCCGAGGTCGCGCGGGTGAAGGCCGCCCTCGCCGGCCGCGACGACATCGAGATTTATGAATATCCGGGCGTCGGCCATGGCTTCAACCGCCCGAACGGCGGCGATTATGACAAACCAGCCGCGAGTATGGCGCAGACGCGCACGATCGCTCTGCTACGCCGGGTCATGGGGCCACATTACGACCTCGCCGCGCTGTGGGAGCAGCACACGCTGTACGAGTTCGGCCAGCGCGATGTGGCGGCAACCATGCGCACGATGGTCGCCGAGCCTTACGTCAACCACATCCCCGTCATGACCGGCGGTGTCGGCGCGCGCGACCTCGCCCGCTTCTACGCCCATCACTTCATCCCGACATGCCCGGCCGACACCCGCCTCGTGCCGATCTCGCGCACGATCGGCGCCGACCGGCTGGTCGACGAGACGCTGTTCTGCTTCACCCACGACCGCGAGATCGACTGGATGCTTCCGGGCGTGCCGCCGACCGGGCGATATGTCGAAATACCGCTGGTCGCGATCGTCGCGTTTCGCGGCGACAAGCTTTACCACGAACACATCTACTGGGATCAGGCGAGCGTTCTGGTTCAGATCGGTCTGTTGAAGCGCGATGGATTGCCGGTCGCCGGCATAGAGACGGCAAAGAAGCTGGTCGACGAGACCCGCCCCTCGAACTCGCTGATGCAGCGCTGGGCGGAGAGCGGGGGCTGATCTGCTTAACGCCGCGCCGCACTATCCGCCGTTGCGCTCTGCCGCATCCCCGTTGCATGCCTTTGGCCCGAAAAAGGCATGGGGAACACCGTTCGCTTTCGACGTTTGTCAGATGGAAGCGGGGTTGCCGAAACCCCGCAGGCTCATGGCTCCCAAGTCGAGATTACGCGATGGGGATCTGCAACCGGTGATGGTGATATGTTGTTGCGGCCGGTCACCGGCCCGACGGCGGAGGAACGCACGCTTTCCTGGTTTTCGTTAGCTGGAGGCTCAGATGCCGTTCGATGGAGTGGATTTTGCGCGGCACGAGAAGGTGCTCGACAAGCTTGACGAAGTGGTCGTTCTGCTTGGTTCGGAGGACCGGTGGTGCCAGAAGGCGCTCAGGACCGATGACGGACGGCGCTGCATCGTCGGCGCGCTGGTTGACGCCAAGGCCAAGAAGCAGCTGTACGGGCTCGTCCTTACCTCGGCGCGCGAGGTGACTGGGATCAGCTATACCAGCGTCGAGCGCTTCAACGACGACAGCGCGACCGACCACCAGCTCGTGCTCGCGGTGCTCGACGGCGTGCGCCATCGGATCATGGTCGGTGATGTTCCCGCCGACGTTACTGCCAAGGCCTCGTTCCTGCAGCGCATCATGCTGGCGCTGAGGCCGGTCGGCGCCTGACTGCCCCGGCAACCGTCGGTCAGGCGCTCGCGTCGGTTTCTCGCCGCAGCCGACTCGGCAGCAGTTCGCCACGGTTCTCCAGCACCGGATAGGCTGCGGCCGCGAGGTGAGCATTGATCCGCTTCAGGTCGCGCAGCACGTCGAGGTGCAGCGTGCTGGTCTCGACGCTCTCGACGCGGCCGGCGCGAACCCGGGCGAAATGGGCATCGGTCGCCCGCGCTTCGAGGTCGCGGAACACCTCCTTCTCGGCGAGTAGACGCCGCGCCGCGCGGGCGTCGTCAGTCAAGAAAACAGCCGCCGCCGATTGCACGTTGCCGGCGAGCCGTTCCAGCATGGCGCGGATCTCCGCCTGACCTTCGGCAGAGAAAGCGACGCCCCGCTTCAGCCGTTTGGTGGCGATCGACATCAGCCCCTTTTCGACGATGTCTCCGGCATGTTCGAGATTGGTGGCGAAAGAGAGAATCTCGGCGAGCCGGCGATTGTCCTCGGCGTCGAGCCCATCCGGGTCGAGCGCGGTCAGATAGGCCTTGATCGCGCCATTCAGCCGGTCGAGTACATTGTCGAGGCGCTTCGTTTCGGCGACGCGCTTCCGGTCGCCGCGATCGAGCGCGTCGAGCGCGCCGCGTAGCATCGCCTCGACAACATCGGCCATGCGCAACGTCTCCCGCGCCGCGCCGGCGAGCGCGAGTGCCGGCGTCTCGCACGCCGATTGGTCAAGATAGATCGGCCGCGACGGGTCCGCCGGCGTCGCGCGCGCCGGCAGCATCCGCACCAAGAGGCGCGCGAACGGGCCGAGCACCGGCAGGAACAGCGCCGCGGTTGCCAGATTGAACAGCGTGTGGAAATCGGCAACGGCGCGGGCCGGATCAGGCTCGAGCGCGACCATCAGAGGCCCCGCCCAATCGAGCAGCGCCAGCCCCAAAGTGCAGCCGATCAGGCGGTTCAGCAAATTGCCGACCGGCAGCCGCTTAGCGACGGGATCGCCACCGGGCGCACCCTCGAGCAACGGATTGAGCGCGGTGCCGAGATTGGCGCCCAGAACCAGGGCGAAGGCGGCATGCGGCGCGATCACCCCTCTGGCCGCAAAGGAAACGACCAGCAGCACGGTGGCGACGCTCGAATGGGCGGCCCAGGTCAGCGCCGCGGCGAGGATCACGTCGATGATCGGCTGGGTCGCGATCATCCCCATCAGCAGCCTAAGGCTCGGCACGTCCTCGTAGGGCGCCATGATCGACAACAGCTGCTGCAACGCGAACAGCATCAACCCCAGCCCGATCGCGACACGCCCGAGATCGTGCGTCCGCGTCTGCCGGCTGTTGCGGAACAGGACGACCCCGACCAGCACGAACACCGGCGCCGCCCGCCCGATGTCGAAAGAGAGCAGCTGAACGATCAGCGTCGTTCCGACATTGGCGCCGAGCATCACCGCGAGCGCCGGCATCAAGTCGACGAGCCCGCCGGCAGCAAAGCTCGCGGCCATCAGCCCGGTTGCCGTGCTGCTCTGCAATACGGCGGTGACGCCAAGCCCGGCGAGAAACGCCCGGAAGCGGTCGCCAAGCGCGCGCGCCAAAAACCGCCGCAGATTGGGGCCGAAGACGCGCTGGATCCCGCTCTGGACCACATGCACGCCCCAGAGCAGGAGCGCGATCGCGCCGGCCAGATCGATCAGTGCCAGGGTGGCGCTCATAGCTGGCCCTCCCGCGTCCGGCCGCGACCCAGCGCCGCGCGGGGCTAATAACGGCCGGAGCGGCCTAGAATTCAACCCCGATCGCGCGAAATATGGCGGCCCGGGTACGGCCGCCACGCTAACCTTGAATCGATGACTGCCACCGAACCGGCCGCGCGCCGCAACCAGATCCCGCTCGGGATTGCCTACATGGTCGCCTCGACCGTGATGTTCGCCGGCGGCAATGCGGTCGTGAAATGGCAGCTTGCCACCTATCCGCTGGGCGAGGTCGCGTTCGGGCGCACCCTGTTCGCGTTCCTGACCGTCGCGGCGATCGTATTGCCACGCGCTGGGTGGGGCGTCTTGCGGACGCGACGCTACCGCGAGCATCTGCAGCGCGGGCTGTCGCAGTTCGGCTCGATGCTGTGCTGGTTCCTCGCGGTCAGCGTGCTGTCGCTCGGCTCGGCGACGGCGATCGGCTTCGCGGCGCCATTGTTCACGACCCTCCTGTCGATCGTAATTCTGAAGGAGAAGGTCGGCATTCACCGCTGGTCGGCGCTGATCGTCGGGTTTGTCGGCGTCCTGATCATCACCCATCCCGGCGCCGGTACGCTGACTTACGGCGCACTGTTCGCGCTCGGCAACGCGGTCCTAATCTCGACCGTAGCGATCGCGATCCGTCGCATGAGCATGACTGAATCGACCGAAACGCTGACGCTGTATCAGATGAGCGTGATGACCTTGTGCACCGCTGGACTGCTGACGCTCGGGTTCCGCGCCCCGAACTGGGGCGACGCGCTTATGGTCGCGCTTGCCGGCATCGGCAACGGCATCGCGCAATACTGGTGGACCCGTTCGCTGTCCTTGGCGCCGCCCTCGGCGGTGGTGCCGTTCAATTACCTGTCGCTGGTCTGGGCGACGATCCTCGGCTTTGCCATATGGGGCGACGTGCCGACCCCTGCCCTATTGCTGGGGTCGGCGATCGTCGTCGCCTCCGGCCTCTACATCCTGTGGCGCGAGACCCTACGGCGCGCCGCCCGCCTACCCAAGCCGGCGGCGCTGCCCTCTACCAGCACCCGCTGATGCTGTCGGATTAGGCCTGCTTGAACAGGCGGCTGGCGTTTCCGGCCATCAGCTTCGCCCGGGTCTCCGGCCTCATCTCCCATTGCAGGAAGTTAGAGACGGTCTCGGGGAACTGACATTCCGAATGCGGGTAGTCGGAGGCGTACATCAGCACGTCATCGCCAAGAAAGCTCCTTACCGCGTCGAACATGTCGGCGCCCTCATGCCGCTCGACACTGCAGAAATAGCGCCCGCTGGTCAGGTATTCGCTCGGCTTCATCTTCAATTCGGCGGTCGAGCCGACATAGGCGTACTGCTCGTCCATGCGCCGGCCCCAGAACGGCAGCCAGCCGAAACCGCATTCCAGCGTGCCGACCCGCAAGGTCGGGTAGCGGTCCATGATGCCGCCGCCGATGACGCCGGCGATGAACCGCATCGCACCCCAGGGATGGGAAGCAAGCCGGCCGAGGAAGATGTTGTCCCACAAATCCGCGTAGCCCGGAAAATAGGGCGGCGTCCAGGTGAAGCTGTGATGCACGATTGGCAGATCGTGCTCCAACGCCGCGCGCCAGATCGGGTCGAGATCGGGATGATCGACCGGGATCTTGTTGGTGACCAGCGGCATCACCGCCACGGCCCAGCGCGATTTGCCCCATTCGCGGATCTCGTGCACCGCCGCGTCGACGTCGCGCGCCGAGGCGACGATCATGCTTTTCAGCCGGTCCGGATATTGGCTCGAAAAATCGCCCAGATGACGGTGATAGGCGCGGATCATCGCGACTTCGATGGTCGGGTCCTCGTGCCCGACAAAGCTGGTCCAGGCGGTCGGGATCAGAAAATGCGTATCGGTCCCCTCGTCGTCCATGTCCTGGACGCGGGCCTCGGCCTGATCGTCCTGCACCCCGGCGCGCGGCATCTTGCTGCCCATCCAGTGGGTGTCGCGTCCGGTATGGGTCTCGCGCGGCGCTGCCTCGCCGAGGATGCGGCGGTAGGAAATCTGGCCGAAGCGGTAGACGTGGCGGCCGGGCGCGCCACCCGGATTGTTCGGCCGGATCGGTACGCGGTATGCGGCCAAATCGGGGAGCCGGCTCCGGAACCCCGGATCGACGTATTTCTCGAGCACCTCGGCCGAGGGCTCGACATGGGTGTCGGCATCGTAGACGCGCAGCCCGTCCTTCATCACCCGCCCTCCCTATGCTCCGTTGTCGCTTTATACACCCGAAGGGGAGGTGCGGGAACCGGGCCGGCGGTCGGCGAAAATGCTCGACCGCGGCCGGCAGATCGCGTAACGCTCGCGGCTCCTGCAATCGCCGACCGAGGACGAGACGCACGATGCCGCGGGTGACCTATATCGACACGGACGGGAAGGAAACGATGCTCGACATCGCCGTCGGCACCAGCGTGATGCAGGCCGCGGTCTATAACGGCGTCGACGGCATCGTCGCCGAATGCGGCGGCTCCTGCATGTGCGCGACCTGCCATGTCTATGTGCAGGAGGACCAGCTGGCGCGAACCCCGCCGATGCAGCCCGACGAGGACGCGATGCTCGAAGGCACCGCGAGCCCTCGCAAGCCGAACAGCCGCCTGAGCTGCCAGCTCGTCGTTTCGCCCGATATGGACGGGCTCGTCGTGCATCTGCCGGAGACCCAAACCTGACGCGGCGTCCCTGAATGCCACAGCAACAGGTCGTCATCATCGGCGCCGGCCATGGCGGGTTTCAGCTCGCCGCCTCGCTGCGCCAGCACGGCTTCGACGGGCGCATCGCGCTGCTGACCGACGAGCCGGTGCTGCCCTATCAGCGCCCACCGCTCTCCAAGGACTACCTCGACGGCAAGATAGGCTTCGACCTTCTGCTGATGCGGCCGGAGGCGTTTTACCGCGACCACGGCATCGACCTCATGCAAGGCGCGCGCGCGGAGGAGATCGACCGCGCCGGCAAGACCGTGCACCTCGCCTCCGGCGTGCGGCTCTCCTACGACCACCTCGTGCTGGCGACCGGCGCGCGCAATCGCGTGCCGCCCTTGCCGGGGATCGAGCTCGACGGCGTCTGTTATCTGCGCACCCTCGGCGAGACACACGAGTTGCGCGACCGGCTCGCCGCGGCCAAGCACTGTGTCGTGATCGGCGCCGGCTTCATCGGCCTCGAATTCGCCGCCGTCGCGCGCACCCACGGCAAGCCGGTGCACATCCTCGAACTGACCGACCGGGTCATGGGTCGCGTCGTTTGCGTCGAGACCTCGCAGTTCTTCGCCGAGGCGCATCGCCGCGCCGGGGTCGAGTTCAGCTTCGGCGCGCAGGCCGTGCGGATCGCCGGACAAAACGGTCGGATTGATCACCTCGAACTGGCCGATGGCCGGAATATCCCAGCAGATCTCGTGCTCGTCAGCATCGGCGTGGTCCCGAACGGCGAACTCGCCGCGGCGGCCGGGCTTGCAGTGCAGAACGGTATCGTCGTCGACGATGAACTCAAGACCGCCGATCCGGCGATCTCGGCGATCGGCGATTGCGCGTCGTTTCCGTCCGTCCATGCGGGCGGGAATATGACCCGCCTGGAAGCGGTGCAGAACGCCGCCGACCACGCCCGCACGGTCGCCGATCGCATCACCGGCAAGCCGCATCCCTATACCGCCCTGCCCTGGTTCTGGAGCGAGCAGGGACCGCTGCGCCTGCAAATCGCCGGGCTGACCACCGGGCACAACCGGACCGTCGTGCGGGGCGATCTCGATGCCGGGGAGTTCTCGGTGTTCTGCTACCGCGGCGAGACGCTGCTCGGCATCGAGTCGGTCAACCGACCGGCCGACCACGCCCATGCTCGCCGCATTCTCGCCGCCGGCCGGCAGGTCACCCCGGCACAGGCCGCCGACGAGAGCTTCGACCTGCGCGCCGCCGCCAGCGCGAGGCCGGCATAACCGATCCCCGGCACAATTAACCAATCCTTTCCTCTGCTCTACCAATCTTCGGGTAAGGAAATTGGGCGGCGGAGAATTGGGGGGACGGGTGACCGGGATTGGTAGCGCGCTCTCCACCTTCCCGAATTTCCTCGCCTATTTCGTGCTCGGCGGCGCTTTGACCGCGATTTTCCTGCTGCTCTATGTCGAGCTGACGCCGCAGCGCGATATCGCGCTGATCCGCGAGGGCAACAGCGCGGCGGCGATTGTGCTGGTCAGCGGACTGTTGGGCTTTGTGATACCGCTTGCCAGCGTCATTGCGCACAGCGCGGCGATCATCGATCTGGTGGCGTGGGGCATTATCGCGTTGGTGATCCAGCTGGGCGGGTTCTTCGCGGCGCGCTTGGTGCTGCCGCATCTGCCACTGGCGATCGAGCGCGGCAATGTCGCCGACGCGATCTTTCTGGCCGGCCTGTCGCTGTCGCTCGGCATTCTCGACGCGGCCTGCATGGCGGGGTGAGCCGAATGGACCCGCGCAAGCGCTCCAATATCGTCCTGCTAACCCTGCTCGGGTTGCCATTCGGCGCCATCGCCGTCGCAAACTCGTTCCCGGGTGAGGAGCTGCGCCGCAACCTCTACCCCGACCGCGCCGCCTGCGAGCGCGACTACAGCGCGCAGCAATGCGAACAAAGAACCGGCACCAATATCACTGGCTGGCATGGTCCCTATTACAGCGCCAATCAGGCAACCCGCGCGGGGGGCGACCCTGGGCCGGGACGGACCGGCGCGCCCGCGGCCATCGAGACCAGCACGCGCGGGGGCTTCGGCAACTTTGGCCGAGCCGGCCACGCCGGAAGCTAGCCGGCGATGCGGCGCGAGATGTTACCGCCGCGTTCGGATTGGCGCCAAAAGGTCGAGGCGTTGGGTCTCGACTTCCATACCCCCGGTGGCGAGCCTTATTGGTGGGAAGCGGCTTGCTATGCCTTTTCGGCCGGCGAGATCGACCTGATCGAGGACGCGACCGACGCGTTGCACCAGCTCTGCCTCGAAGCGGTCGATCGGCTCGTCGCCGCCGGCGATTTCGGCCGTCAGCACATCCCGGAGCCGTTCTGGTCCTGGGTCGCCGCGTCTTGGCGGCGCCGCGATCCCGATCTCTACGGCCGTTTCGACCTGGTCTTCGACGGCAGCTCGCCGCCGAAGATGCTCGAATACAATGCCGACACGCCGACCGCGCTGCTTGAAGCCGCGGTTGTGCAATGGTACTGGCTCGAAGAGGTGAAGCCCGGCTGTGACCAGTTCAATTCGATCCACGAAAAGCTGATCTCGGCCTGGGCCGAGCAGCGGCGCCTCCATCCGCAAACCTCGCGCGTCGACTTCACCGGCGTCTTCGACGAGCCCGAGGATTTGCGCACCCTCGAATACATGCGCGATGTCTGCGGTCAGGGCGGCTGGCCGACCGCGCAGCTCGACATTTCGCAGATCGGCTGGAACGGCCGCTGCTTCACCGATTTGGCCGAGCACACGATCGAGGCATTGTTCAAGCTCTACCCGTGGGAATGGATGCTGCGGGAGAATTTCGGCGAACACCTGCGGGCCGATTGTACGGCCTTCATCGAGCCGCCCTGGAAGATGCTGCTGTCGAACAAGGCGATCCTGCCGATCCTGTGGGAGATGTTCCCTGAGCATCCGAACCTGCTGCCGGCTTCTTTCCAGCGTGATGGCATCCGGGGACCATGCGTCGAAAAACCGGTGCATGGGCGTGAAGGCGCCGAGGTGCGGCTGCTCGGCGCGGGCGAGGCCGGGCTTGGCGGAAATGATCGGATCTACCAGGCGAAATGCCCGCTGCCGGTGTTCGACGGCATGCATGCGCTGATCGGTTCCTGGGTTATCGACGGCAAGGCGGCCGGCATGGGTATGCGCGAGGACCGCGCGCAGGTCACCACCAACACCAGCCGTTTCGTCCCGCATTATTTCCGGTGATGGGTCGCACCCGTTTGGGCGAACGCCAAGTCAGCCGTAGGGCGGAAGAGCGCAGCGTATTCCGCCATTTTGGAGGTGCCGCTAGAAGCGACGCTGCGCCGGAAGGTGCTTTGCTTTTTCGCCTTAACGGGCGTGACGCCTCGAAGGTCAGTCGAATTTTTGCGGGCTCCGCTTAAATGTTCCCGTTTTATTCCAATATGGGCACCATGGCTTTGGGGAGAGCGGGCTTGCAGCCAAGGAGGTCAAAAGCTGGGTGCGCTCGCGGGTGCGCGTTCAAGGGCGCCGTTAATTTGTCTCATGCAGGCGAAAAACAGCGGCAGATTTTGCTGCAAACGGTCAGCGAGGTGAGAGCGGGCCCCGGGCAAAGTCGAGGAAAAGCGCCGATCTGGCGGCCAGAACACAACCATTGCGGGAATTTTCACTGCAGATTTCTTGCAGATGCAGCAAACGGACCCGCGCCGAACAATCTTGGGTTGTGCTTGCCTCGAACTCGCCGGACCGGCCGCCCCTTCCCCGGCGGCGCGCGAAACCGCCTCGCCGGCCCGAATTGACAAGACCGGCGGGCGCCGGGTCAACTGCGATCCGGAACGACATTCAAGAAGGGGCCGCCGCCATGGGCATGCTGGATGGACGTGTCGCGATTTGCACCGGCTCGGGCCGCGGGGTCGGCGGCGAGGTCGCCAAGCTGATGGCGGCGAACGGCGCCAAAATCGTCGTCAACGATCCCGGCACCAGCGGCAGCGGCGAGGGCTCCGATCAGACCCCGGCGCAGCAGATCGTCGATGAGATCAAGGCCAAGGGCGGCGACGCCGTCGCCAATTACGGCTCGGTCGCCAAGTTCGACGATTGCCTCCAGATGGTGAGCCAGGCGCGCGAGAGCTTCGGCGGGCTGCACATCGTGTTCAATGCGGCCGGCATCCTGCGGGACAAGATGTTCCACAACATGTTCCCGGAAGATTGGCAGGCGGTCATCGACGTCCACCTGACCGGCCACTTCAACCTCAACCGGGCGGCGATCACGCTGTTCCGCGAGCAGAATTACGGCCGCATGATCATGGTGTCATCGACCTCCGGGCTCTTAGGCAATATCGGTCAGGCCAATTACGGCTCGGCCAAGCTCGGCATCGTCGCGCTCGCCCGCATCGTCGCGATGGAGAACCAGGCGAAGGGCATCACCGCCAACGTGATCTGCCCCTCGGCCGACACCCGGATGACCCGCGCGGTGCCGACCCCGAAAGACCCGGCCGCCGCCGCCTTGCGCGAGGAGCGGCTGCGGCGCAGCCGGGCCGATGCGATCGCGCCGCTCTGCGTCTATCTCGCTTCCGAGCAGGCCGCACACGTCAGCGGCCAGGTGTTCCATCAGCGCGCCGCCGAACTCTCGATCTATAGCCATATGCGGCCATTGCGGACGGTCCACCGCCAGGGCGGCTGGACCCCGGAGCTGATCGCCGAGGTGGCGATGCCCTCGCTCGCCAACCACTTCACCAGCCTCGACTCGCGCAACACCCACACCGGCCTGCCGATGGATTAGGCGGCGGTCGAGGAAGCGGGATGATCACGCTCTACCAACAGCACGATTCCGGCAATTGCTACAAGGTCCGGCTGGTGCTGAGCCATCTCGGCCGTCCGTTCCGGACGGTCGCCGTCTCCTCGTTCGACGGCTCGACCCGACGCCCGGAATTTCTCGCCAGAAATCCGATCGGCAAGGTGCCGACGGTCGAGCTGGAAGACGGCCGTTTTCTCGCCGAATCCAATGCGATCCTGCTGCATTTCGCCGAGGGTACGCGGCTGCTACCCGCCGACGCCTACGACCGTGCCAAGGCGTATGAGTGGATGTTCTTCGAGCAGTACAGCCACGAGCCAGCAATTGCTGTGCGGCGCGCGCTGAGCGTCTATCCCGAGCGCCGCGCCGAAGCCACGCCGGCACGCATGGCGCAACTGCTCGAAGCCGGCAACCGCGCGCTCGCGGTGCTGGAGCGCCGGTTGGAAAGTGCCGACTGGCTCGCCGGCGGCGCCTTCTCGGTGGCCGACATCTCGCTCTACGCGTATACGCATATGGCCGGCGAAGGCGGCTACGACCTCGGCGGCTTTCCCGCAATCGGCCGATGGCTAGGCCGGGTCGCCGCATTGCCTGCGCACACCCCGATCACTGCGACCTGATCCGATCGCAAGTCGGGGCCGAGCCACCAAACGGTGTTACTGCCGTTCCAACCGTTCCGCGCCCGGCAGATCAAGGTCGCTCGTCCACGGCAGGGCCGAACGGCACCAGATCTGCCGCGCCGGCAAAAGCTCGGCGCGGCGATCGAGGGTTCCGACGCGCAACGAATAGGAGGGCGGGTCACCGGGAACGGCCGAATA
>Ga0209380_10001038_pt1 | contig 19338 bp, 20 predicted proteins | sample HubBroMetageWFT6_FD_188347 | JGI IMG/M metagenome (GOLD analysis project Ga0209380, IMG submission 188347) | Warmed and freeze-thawed soil microbial communities from the Hubbard Brook experimental Forest, New Hampshire - Hubbard Brook CCASE Soil... | ecosystem: Environmental > Terrestrial >...
GCTGCCCGGACTCTGCGAGTGGCCGTTGCCATAGCCCTGACCCGGCTGACCGCCGTGACCGCCGGAGTGCTGCGAGCTCGCGACCCTGTTGTTACTGCTCGGCGAGACGACCTGCGGCACCTCGATCGCCGTGTAGACGACGGCCGCGACGATGAAGACCGCGACGCTCATCGCGGCGACGGGGCGCAGCCAGCCCAGCCTCACCCCGCGCTCGGCCTGCGGGCCGAAGCGGTCCCAGGCCACCCGAAGCTCCTGCCTGACCCGGTCAGCGGCCGGCCGCAGGTGGAATCCTTCGGGCAGCCGCAGCGACAGCCGGGTCCAGGCGACCTCGAGCCAGGCCACCGGCAGCAGCCGCGGCCCGCGCAGGCGGGCCTGAATGCGCTCGAGACCGTCCTCGCGGGGCTGGACCTGGTCAGCCGCGGCGTGCAGCGCGTACCGCAGTGCCGCCTCGTGGTCGAATACCGCGCGGCTCATGCGTCACGCTCCAGCACGGTCCGCAGCGTGGCCATCGCGCGGGCAGTGTGGCTCTTCACCGCGCCCTTGCTGATCTGCATCGCGTCCGCGATCTGCGCTTCCGACATGTCGGCATAAAACCTTAGTACAAGCGCTTCGCGTTGCCTTGCGGGCAATGTCCGCAATGCGGAAATTACAGCGGATCGTTCGAGCGAGGCTATGGCGCCGTGCTCAGCGCTCGGCATATCGGGTGCCGGCTTCGGTGCGTTCCGGTCGACGACGACGCGGTGCCGGAGCACGGAGCGTGATCTATTGACCACGGACTGCCGCAAGTAGGACAGGGCTTTCTCGCTGTCCCGCAGGCGGGCAAAGCCGCCATGCATGGCAACGAACGAGTCCTGCACTACTTCCTCCGCGGTTCCGAGATCGCGTACCAGCAGTGCCGCGAGCCGCACGAGCGACCGGTAATGCGTCGTGTACAGCTCCGTCACCGCCCGGTCGGCGCTCCAGTCGGTCGCAATCGAACCCAGGGCGACACCCGCCACCAGGGTTTCGGTCACATGGATTGGACGCTCAGCCACGTCCGAAGGTTCACTCGCTGTCATCACGAGTCTTCGTGATGTGCCGCGGTTATATCGGCCTGCCTCACCTTTTACACTTCCCCCCACGCCCATTCATAACTGCGCAGCGCACCCGCGCTGCGCCACCCTGGGCGACGGGGAATGCCAAAAGAACTGGCGGGACCGTTGCACCAGAGGGGTGGTGCACCGTGGGTTCGCAGTAGTGCAACCATATATGTCGGCGGCGGCCTGGAGCGGCCACACGTTAAGATCTTCCACGTGCCTGACTGCCTGTTCTGCGGCATCGCCGCCGGGGATATTCCCGCCACGGTTGTGTCCAGTAGCGCGCGAACTGTCGCTTTCCGTGACATCGATCCGCAAGCGCCGGTGCACGTGCTGGTGATCACGCGCGAGCATCACGCCAACCTGGCTGAGCTGGCCGCCGCGGGCGACGGCCTGCTGGCCGAGGTCATCGAGCAGGCTCAGGAGGTAGCGGCGAGGGAAGGCGTCGCCGAGGGGCACCGGGTGGTCTTCAACACCGGCCCGGATGGCGGCCAGACCGTCGGCCACGTCCATGCCCACGTGCTCGGCGGCCGGCCGATGCACTGGCCGCCAGGCTGACCGGCGGGGCCGATATCATGGAATATGCGCTGGCCAGCGCGGGCGGTGTTGGCAGAAACACTGCGGCAGGAAAGAGCCATTGACTGATAATCACAGCGAGCAAAGCAGGCGCGCCAGGCCCGATAACGGCAGCGCTCAGGTGCGGATCACAATTCCGGACGAGCACTCGATGGTCAGCCTGCTCGGATCCGGCGATGAGCTGCTGCGGGTCATAGAGAACGCGGTGAACGCGGACTTCCACGTGCGCGGCAACGAGATCACCGTCAGCGGACCGGCGGCCGAGACGGCGCTGGCGTCGCGGTTGTTCGAGGAGCTGACCCAGCTCGTGGGCAGCGGGGCCGAGCTGACCGCCGACTCGGTCGAGCACAGCATCTCGATGCTGCGGCGTAAGACCGGCGCCCGCCCGGCTGAGGTGCTCAACCTGGACATCCTGTCTGGCCGCGGCCGGACGATCAGGCCGAAGACGCTGAACCAGAAGCGCTACGTCGACGCGATCGACAACCACACGATCGTGTTCGCGATCGGGCCTGCTGGCACCGGCAAGACCTACCTGGCCATGGCCAAGGCGGTCAAGTCGCTGCAGGCCAAGGAGGTCACCCGGATCATCCTCACGCGGCCAGCGGTCGAGGCCGGCGAGCGCCTCGGGTTCCTGCCCGGCACCCTCTACGAGAAGATCGATCCCTACCTGCGGCCGCTGTACGACGCACTGCACGACATGATCGACCCGGACTCGATTCCCCGGCTGACGGCAGCAGGCACGATCGAGATCGCCCCGTTGGCGTATATGCGTGGTAGAACCCTTAATGACTCTTTTATCATCCTGGACGAGGCCCAGAACACCTCGCCGGAGCAGATGAAGATGTTCCTGACCCGGCTCGGCTTCGGCTCCAAGATCGTCGTCACCGGCGATGTCACCCAGGTCGACCTGCCATCGGGCACGGCCAGCGGGCTGCGCCAGGTGCAGGGCATTCTCGAGGGCGTCGATGATGTGTACTTCTCCCGGCTTACCAGCCACGACGTCGTGCGGCACAAGCTCGTGGCTGACATCGTTGATGCCTATGAGCGCTACGACGCCAGGCAGGCCGAGGCCGACCCGGGCAGGCTGCAGGCGGGGCGGCAGCGCCGGGACGGCAACCGGGCCCGCTGACGGCCGCGGGGACAGGACACAGGCGGGGGCCACATGACCATAGAGATCGCCAACGAGTCGGGCGTCGACGTCGACGAGGCGCTGCTGGCTGGCCTCGCCCGGCACGTGCTCGACGGCATGCGCGTGCACCCGCTGGCCGAGCTGTCGGTGCTGCTCGTGGATGAGCCGGCCATGTCCGAACTGCACGTGCGGTGGATGGGCGAGGACGGGCCTACCGACGTGCTCGCGTTCCCGATGGACGAGCTCAGGCTGCCGCAGCCGGGCACCCACAATGACCGCTCCGCCGCCGATCCCGACGCCGGCGAGGCGCTGCTGGGAGACGTGGTCATCTGCCCGCAGGTGGCCGCGGCGCAGGCCGCCGAGGCCCAGCACGACACGCAGGACGAGATCGACCTCCTCTGCACGCACGGCATCCTGCACCTGCTCGGGTACGACCACGCCGAGCCTGAGGAGCACGCCAAGATGTTCGGCCTGCAGGACCGCCTGCTGGCGTCCTGGCGATCCGAGCGCGAGCAGGTCACGGCCAGCAGGCCCGACCCGCCAGAAGAGAGCGGATAACCCCTCATGGGCTGGCTATTCCTGGCCGCGCTGGCGCTGATGCTGGTGGCTGGCTGGTGTACGAGCGCGGAGGTTGCCCTGCTGCGGCTCTCGCGCGCCGGCGCGAAGGAGCTCGGCCGCTCGGCCGGGGAGGCCCTGGAACCGCTGCAGGCGGTGCTCACCGAGGTGCCCCGCTATCTGTCGGTGGTGCTGCTGGCCCGCGTCGCTGCCGAGATCTCCTCGGCCGTGCTGGTCACCGCCGTGCTGGTGCAATGGTGGGGCGTCGGCTGGCGCGCGTTCCTCGTCACCGCGGTCGTCATGACCGTGGCCAGCTATCTGCTGGCGGGCATCGTGCCGCGCAGCATCGGGCGGCAGTATCCCGTCCGCGTAGCCAGCGCCGCCGCCACGATCCTGCGGCCGCTGATCCGGCTGCTCGGACCGCTGCCCCGGCTGCTCGCCGCGGTCGGGACCGCGCTGACGCCGCGCCAGGCGGCGGCGAGGGAGTCGGGAGCGGAAGAGGACTTCCGCGGCCTGGTCGACCTGCTGGAGCAGCGTCAGATCATCGAGCCCGGCGAGCGGGCGATGATCCACTCCGTCTTCGAGCTCGGCGACACGATCGTGCGCGAGGTGATGGTGCCGCGCACCGACATGGTGTTCGTGGAGGGATCCAAGACGCTGCGCCAGACCCTGTCGCTGGCGCTGCGCAGCGGCTTCTCGCGGATCCCGGTGGTGGGGGAGAACCTCGATGACGTCGTGGGGATCGCCTACCTCAAGGACATCATGACCCGCATCCACGAGCACCCGGAGGGCGAGTCGGCCGAGCGGATCGAGTCGATCATGCGGCCGGCCACGTTCGCGCCGGAGAGCAAGCCCGTGGATGACCTGCTCCGCGAGATGCAGGCGCGGCATGTGCACGTAGCGATCGTGATCGACGAGTACGGCGGCACGGCCGGCCTGGTCACCATCGAGGACATCCTCGAGGAGATCGTGGGCGAGATCGCCGACGAGTACGACCGGGAGCAGCCGGCGGTCGAATGGCTTGGCGATGACACGGCCAAGGTCAGCGCCCGGATGTCGGTCGAGGAGTTCGAGGAGCTCTTCGACGTCAAGGTCGACGCCGAGGATGTCGAGACCGTCGGCGGCCTGCTCGCGCACCGGCTCGGCAAGGTGCCCATCGCGGGCTCGGTCGCGACGGTCGCGGGGCTGCGCCTGACGGCGGAGAGCCTGGCCGGGCGCCGCAACCGGATCGGCACGGTTACCGTGCAGCGGACTCAGCCTGACGGCGAGGCCGCGGCGGCCGGACCGGCGCAGGCCACCGCGCGTGCTGAAGGGAACGGGGAGCTGCGCGGGGACACCGCGCGGAATCCCTCGGGCGGCACGCCGCCGGTCTAGGATCAGCGCTGTGAGCGAGGATGGGCTGGCCGAGCCCGGCCCGGAGGACATCAAGATCATCACTCTCGCCCGGTCGGCGCGCGCCCGGGTCGCGGCCGCCGAGGGCGCCGCGGTCAGGGACGAAACCGGGCGCACGTACGCGGCCGCAGCCGTTTCCCTGCCGTCGCTGCAGCTATCGGCTCTGCACCTGGCCGTGGCGATGGCGGCGTCCAGCGGCGCGGCGAGTCTGGAGGCCGCGGCCGTCGTCAGCGACAGCGCCTCGCCGGATCCAGGCGACATTGCCGCGGTCCGCGAGCTGGGTCCGGAGGCCGTCGTGTTCCACGCCGCGCCGGACGGCACCGTGCTCGCGACCCTGCGTCCCTGACCCCGGGTATCCGGCCGCGGCGAGCGCGATCGCTGGCACTGCCCTCCATCCAGAGCGAGCCGGCCGCGCGCCGGTGCCCGCACGTGCCCGGCGTGCGGCCGACTCGTCATAGCGACGAACGGCGTCGGACCGGATGGACATCTCGCGAATGGGAGACTTGCGCGATGCGCGCCGAGTCGGACCAGCCAGCCGCCGGGTCCTCGCCGGCAGCCTCGGCGGGCGGCGCGGTCGCGGTGCTGGCCGCCGCGGCGGCCTTCGGCAGTACCGGGACCGCCGCGCACTTTGCGCCGGCCGGGGCCAGCTCGGCCTCGATCGGCGCGGCGCGGATCGCAGTGGGCGGAGTACTGCTGCTCGCGCTGGCCGTCCGGACCGCCGATGGCCGCCGCGCTGCCCGCGCGCTGCTGACGGCCGGGATCAGGTCGGCTGGCGCGGTCGCACTGGCCGCGGCCGCGGTGGGTGGTTATCAGCTGTGTTTCTTCTCGGCGGTCCGGCTGACGGGGGTGGCGATCGGCACAGTGGTGGCGATCGGCAGCGCGCCCGTGTTCACCGGGGCGCTGAGCCGCCTGACCGGCGGTCCGCGGCCCGACCGGCGCTGGCTGCTCGCCACGGCCGCCGCCGTGGCGGGCTGCGCGGTGCTGGTGACCGGCGGCAAGTCGGCGGGCGTTAACCCCGGCGGCTTGGCCCTGGCGCTGGCCGCGGGCCTGTGCTACGCGATCTACGCGGTAGCGGCCGCGCGGCTCATCACCTCTGGCCGGCCAGACGTAGTCGTCATGGGCCTCCTGTTCGGCGGGGCGGCAGTGCTGCTGGCACCAGTACTCGCGGCGACGTCACCGGGCTGGCTGCTGACCGGGCGCGGGGTGGCGGTCACGGCCTATCTGGGGATCGTCACGACCGTGATGGCCTACCTGCTCTACGGACGCGGACTGCGCACCGTCGCGGTGCCCGTGGCGGTCACTCTCGGGCTCGCCGAGCCGGTCGTCGCTGCGGTGCTCGGGATCGTCGTACTTGGCGAGCGACTCACGGCCACCGCGACGGTCGGCCTGATCCTCGTCGGGCTTGCACTGGCCGCGCTCGCGGTCGGCCGTCGGCCGGTGCCTCCGAGCCCGCCGGGTTAGCCCGGACCGCCCTGGTAGGGGAGAATCGGCCCGTGGGAACCCCGTCGGGCCGGTCAGCGGCCGTGCCGCAGCGTGGCCAGGCAAGGCGGCCTCAGCCTGGAGGGACCACCCCCGGTGACCCGCCGGCGGGGTTCAGGTCCGGTTTCGCCTGCTTTGCCGGGCGGCCCAATGTCGGCAAGTCCACGCTCATGAATGCGCTGGTCGGCGCCAAGGTCGCGATCACCAGCAGTCGGCCGCAGACCACGAGGCGGGCGATCCGCGGCATCGTGCACCGGCCCGATGCGCAGCTGATCATCATCGACACTCCCGGCCTGCACCGGCCGCGCACCCTGCTCGGCGAGCGGCTGGACAGCCTGGCGCGCTCGACCCTCACCGAGGTCGACGTCATCGGCTTCTGCGTGCCCGCGGCCGAGCGGATCGGTCCCGGCGACAAGTACCTGGCCGCCGAGCTCACGAGCCTCGGCAAGACCCCCGTGGTGGCCATCGTCACCAAGACCGACCGGGCCTCTCGCGAGCAGGTGGCCACGCAGCTGGCCGCCGTCAGCGAGCTCGGCGACTGGGCTGACATCGTGCCGGTCTCGGCGGTGGACGGGTTTCAGCTGGACGTGCTGGCCGACGTGCTGGTCTCGTACCTGCCGGCCGGCCGGCAGCTGTATCCGGACGGGGACCTGACCGACGAGCCCGAGCAGATGCTCGCGGCCGAGTTGATCCGCGAGGCGATACTCGAGGGCGTCCGGGACGAGCTGCCGCATTCGATCGCGGTCGTGGTCGAGGAGATGGGACCGAGGCCCGGCCGGGAAGACCTTATCGACGTGCACGCGATCATGTACGTGGAGCGGCCGAGCCAGAAGGCCATCGTGCTCGGCCCGAAGGGGGCGCGGCTCAAGGAGGTCGGCACCGCCGCCCGCCAGCAGATCGAAGCGTTGCTCGGCAGCCGGGTCTACCTGGACCTGCGGGTCAAGGTGGCCAAGGACTGGCAGCGCGATCCCCGCCAGCTACGGCGCCTGGGTTTCGACTGACACCGTTTCGACTGACACCGTTTCGACTGACACCGGCAGGGCCGCAGCTGCGGTCACGCCGAGCTCGAAGCTGTCGACATAGTCGGTGACTACGTAGCCGAGCGCCTCGTTGACCGCGACCATATGCACGTTCACCTCGGCGTTGGAGGTTACGATCCGGCGAAGCTGCGGCTCGACCTCCGCCAGCATCTCCAGCATCGCGACTTTCACCAGCAGCCCGAGCCGGTGCCCCCGGTGCGGCCGGGTGACCGCGGTCATCTCCTGAAAGGCCCACTCGGGGTTGCCGGGATCCACGGTCACCTGGGTAAGCGCGGCGAAGTCGCCGCCGGCCGCCACCGCCGCGACCGAGTACCAGCGCGTGCCCTGCTCCAGGACGCGGGTATCGGCGGCGCGCAGCCGGTCGGCATCCCAGGTCACGGGCTCGACCCCGTCCTCCAGCGGCGCATCGCCGAAGGCGTTCATGACCGCGCACAACCCCTCCGTGAACTCCGGCGGGGTGGTGCCGGTCCAGGTGCGCAGCTGATAGCCGGCCGCGTGTGCCTGCGCGCGAGCCCGCAGCCCGGCCAGCCGGGCGGACAGGCCCTCGTCCAGCGAGAGCAGCCGGCGGGCTTCCCGCAGCGTCGCGTGACTGCCCACGGCCAGGGCGAACGCCTCGCCCGGGCCGCCGACCCTGGTGTTCGAGATCAGCAGCGAGCGGCCGTCTTCAGCTGCCTGCCTGGCCGCGTGCCTGATCAGCGCCGTGCCGATGCGCTGGCGACGCCGGTGCGGCGGGACGAGGAGAAAGCAGAACGCATTCGCCTGGTTCTCGCGCACGGGCAGTTCAAGCACGTAGCCTCCGGCCGCGCCGTCGTCATCCACGGCCAGCCAGGACTGCATCGGATTCCCGGCGAAGCCATGGGCCCACCAGCCGAGGAACTGCCCAAGACCCATCGGCGGGAGGTTCGGTTCGTCGGTCGGCTGGCCGGCGACCAGCATCGCGTGGCAGGCCTTTACCCGCTGATCGTCAGTCGCGGGGTTGAACCGCTCGATGCGCATGCCTGTCAGCTAACCTGGCTCGGCGCGAGGAGGGCAACCGAATTAGGAGCGATCTGGCAGCCGTAACTCCTCACCGTAGTCAACCGATTTCGCGAGCGAACCGTCCTACTGAAAGCGCCGCAAGTACCAAGGACGAGGGGGGAGCTGCAGGTGGTTTTTCTGGGATTGGGGTTGCGCTTCCGGACGACCGGCCGCGGTGATCTGCACTGCCAGGAGTGCGGCGGAGACCGGCGCTATCGCAAGTGCGCCGGACGGCGATGGTTCCATGCCTTCTTCATCCCGCTCGTGCCGCTGGCGCGGATCGCCGAGCACGTCCAGTGCACCACCTGCGGCACCAGGTACCGGACCGACGTACTGCAGCTGCCGACCGTCGCCCAGATGCAGCTCGCCCTGCCCGCGGGGACCAGGGCCGCGGCCGCGGCCATGCTGTGCGCCGGAGACGCGGACAGCCTGGTGGCCAGGGCGCACGCCATCGAGTCCATCAAGGCGGCAGGCACGGCCAGCTACAGCGAGGCCGACCTGGACGCCGACCTGGCCAGGACCAGGTCCGGCGGCGATCTGGCGGGCACCCTGCGGACGCTCGCCATCCAGATGGTCATGCCGGCCCGCGAGTGGTTCGTGGCGGGCGTGGTCAGGATCGGCCTTGCCGACGGGCAGCTGACCCAGGAGGAGCGGCGCGCGGCCAGGCAGATCGCCGGTTACATGGGGATGACCTCGGCCCACGCGCACGGGGTCATCTGGATGACCGAGGAGAGCGCCGCGGGCCGCTGAGCGCTGCCCGGGCGCGACAATGGGTACGTGAGCATCTACCGGGACGACGGCATCGTGCTGCGCACCCACAAGCTGGGCGAGGCCGACCGGATCGTCACGGTGCTCGGGCGCCGGACCGGGCGGCTGCGCGCGGTCGCCAAGGGCGTGCGGCGGACGAAGTCGCGCTTCGGCGGCCGGCTGGAGCCGTTCACCCACGTCGACCTGCTGCTGTACACGGGCCGCTCGCTGGACGTGATCACCCAGGCAGAGACGCTGCGGCCGTACGGGGAGCAGCTGGCCAGCGACTACCCGAAGTACACCACCGGCACGGCGATGCTCGAGACCGCGGAGAAGCTGACCCCGGTCGAGAAGGAGCCGTCCATGCGGCAGTTCCTGCTGCTGGTCGGCGGGCTGCGGGCCCTGTGCGAGGGCGAGCACGATCCGCGGCTCGTACTCGACGCCTACCTGCTCCGATCGCTGGCGGTGGCCGGCTACGCGCCGGCCCTGGACGAGTGCGCGATCTGCGGCACGCCCGCGCCGCAGGCACAGGGCGGCCTTCGCGCCTTCGGCCTGGCCTCGGGCGGCCTGACCTGCCAGTCCTGCCGGGTGCCCGGGTCGGCCACGCCGGCGGCAGGTACCGTGGCGTTGATGAGCGCGCTGCTGCGGGGGGAATGGGCCGCGGCCGACGCCAGCGAGCGCCGGCATCAGCTCGAGTGCAGCGGGCTGACGGCCGCCTACCTGCAATGGCATCTGGAGCACTCGATTCGCTCGCTCAAGCACGTGGAGCACGCGTAATGGCGTCCCGCCACGTCGTCCCGCCCTACGCCCATCCCGGCGGCGCCCGGCCGCCGAAGATCCCCGCCGACCTGGTTCCCCGGCATGTGGCGCTGGTCATGGACGGCAACGGCCGCTGGGCCAAGCAGCGCGGTCTGCCGCGCACCGAGGGCCACAAGGCGGGGGAGTACGCCCTCTTCGACGTGATCATGGGTGCGATCGAGCTTGGCATTCCGTACCTGTCGGCCTACGCGTTCTCCACCGAGAACTGGCGCCGCTCGCCCGACGAGGTCCGGTTCCTGATGGGGTTCAACCGGGACGTCATCCGGCGGCGCCGCGACCAGCTCAATTCGATGGGCGTGCGGATCCGGTGGGCCGGCCGGCCGCAGCGGCTCTGGCGCAGCGTGATCTCCGAGCTGCAGGACGCCGAGGCGATGACCACCGGCAACTCGGTGCTTACGCTCCAGTTCTGCGTGAACTACGGCGGCCGGGCCGAGATCGCGGACGCGGCCAAGGCGATCGCGATGGACGTGGCCGCCGGGCGGCTCAAGCCGGAGAAGGTGGACGAGAAGCTCTTTGCCCGCTACCTGGATGAGCCGGGAATACCGGACGTCGACCTGTTCGTGCGGTCATCGGGCGAGCAGCGCACCTCGAACTTCCTGCTCTGGCAGTCGGCCTACGCCGAGTTCGTGTTCCTCGACACGCTGTTCCCGGACTTCGACCGGCGGCACCTGTGGCACGCGTGCGAGATCTACGCCAGCCGCGACCGCCGGTACGGCGGTGCGGAGGCGACGACTCCGGCGGCGGCGCCTGGTCTATAGGTACTAGGCCGGCGCATGGCTGGCGTTCGCACGGGCGAGCTGAGGATTGCCGATGACGGTCAGCGAGGACTTTGCCAGCGAGACTGGCCAGTTCCGGGGGGAGCTGCTAGCTCACTGCTACCGGATGCTGGGCTCTGCGGACGAAGCCGAGGACCTGGTGCAGGAGACGTACCTGAGAGCCTGGCGGTCGTACGCCGGGTTCGAGGGCCGGTCGTCGATGCGGACCTGGCTGTACCGCATCGCGACCAACGTCTGCCTCACCGCGATCGAGCGCCGGGGCCGGCGGCCGCTGCCCTCCGGGCTCGGCGCGCCCGCGGAGGACGCCACGGCGCCGGTGGTGGCGGGGCCGGAGGTGCCCTGGCTGCAGCCGCTCCCCGACGCCCTGCTGGCCGCTGAGCACAGCGACCCGGCCGCGGTGGCGGTGTCGCGCGCCGGGATCAGGCTCGCGTTCGTCGCGGCGCTGCAGTACCTGTCGGCCCGGCAGCGGGCGATGCTGATCCTGCGGGACGTGCTCAAGTGGCCCGCGGCTGACGTCGCGGATCTCCTGGGCACGACGACCACCGCCGTGAACAGCGGCCTGCGCCGGGCCCGTTCCCAGCTCGCCGAGGCGGTGCCGGCCGAGGAGCAGATCGCCGAGCCGGCCGACCGCGACCTGCAGGCGCTGCTCGACCGGTACGCGGCCGCGCTGGCGAGCGCCGACGGCCGCGCGCTGGCCGAACTGCTCCGGGCCGATGTCACGCTCGAGATGCCCCCGCAGCTCACCTGGTTCTCCGGCCGCGAGACCGTGGTGGAATTCGTCGCGACGCGCTTCTTCACCGAGCGCGGCGCGCTCCTGCCGGTCGCGGTCGTGGCGAACGGGCAGCCGGCGATCGCGATCTACCGGCGCGAGCCCGACGGTCGCTACCTGGCTCACGCTGTGCAGGTGCTCACGATCACCGGCGGCGCAGTCGGGCGGATCGTCAGCTTCATCGGCGCCGGCTTGTTCGCGTCGTTCGGCCTGCCGGCTGAGTGCGGCGATGACGGGCAGTGCAGTCGTGAGGGGCAGGGCGGCGAGTCCGGCTGACCCGGCTGGTCTATACCGTGAGCCGCCACCCCGGCGGCAGAAGCGGAGCAGCCGAAAATGAGCATCACCGGCAAGACAGTTCTGATCACCGGAGCCAATCGCGGCATCGGCCGTGCGCTCGTCGCCGAGGCCCTGCGCCGGGATGCAGGGCGGGTTTACGCCGGCACGCGCGGGCCACTGGAACACCCCGACGAGCGTGTCACCCCGCTGATCCTGGACGTGACCGACGCGGCCCAGGTGCAGGCGGCCGCCGCAGGGGTCGCGGACCTTGACATCCTCATCAACAACGCGGGCATCGCCCGGTACGACGACCTGAGCGACCGGGCCGTGCTCGAGGAGCACCTCGCGGTCAACCTGTTCGGCACGTTCGACGTAACCCAGGCGTTCTTGCCGGCCCTGATCCGGTCGCAGGGCGCCATCGTCAACAACGTGTCGCTGATGGCGCTGGCCCCGCTGCCCTTCACCCCCGCCTACGCGATCTCGAAGGCGGCCGCGTTCAACATGACCCAGTCGCTGCGGGCGCTGCTGGCCGGACGCGGTGTGCGCGTGCACGCCGCGCTGACCGGCCCGACGGACACGGACATGACCCGCGGCTTCGAGATCCCCAAGGCCACCCCGGAATCGGTCGCGCGAGCGATTTTCGACGCGGTGGAGTCCGGCGAGGAGGACATCTTCCCCGACCCGATGTCGCAGGCTATTGCCGACGACTGGCTCGCCGGCCCGGCCAAGGGAATCGAGCGGCAGAACGCCGCGCTCGTGCCGGTCCCGGCCGTGCTGGCTTAGAGGGCATAGCCGCCGCGGGCTCGCCGGCGCGCGGCACCCACGTGGTCAGCGCGTCGGCGAGGCCGCCCGCCGAGCCATCCTCAGACGCCCACGCGACAATTCCGTCGGGCCGGATCAGCAGCGCGTCCGCCGGAACGGCCTCGGTCTCCGGCTTGCTTTTCAGGACGGGAACGCCGCCCGCCCAGGACTCGGCGGCCCGGGCCGCACTGCCGTCCGGGGTGAAATCCACCAGCAGCGGCCGGCCCGCTCGCATCAGCTCGGCGATCCTCGTGCTTCCGTCCGGGGTCTTTAGCCTGAGGTCGGGGGCCAGCCGGCCTTCCAGCGGGTGCGATCGGGCGTTGCCCATGTCGTAGCGGATCGCCGAGCCCTCGATCAGCTCGCCCACGTGGCGCAGCGGCTCGGGGTAGGCCAGCAGCTCACTCATCAGGTCCCGGAGCGCGCGGGCATCCGGGCCGGCCGCGGACAGGGCCCGCTGGGCGCGCGCGTTCAGCCGGGTCCGCTCGGCGGCCGCGTGCCGTTCGGTGTGATAGGAGGCCAGCAGGCCGGGCGGCGCCAGGTCCTGCACCTGCGCGGCCAGCTTCCAGCCCAGGTTGATGGTGTCGAGAAGGCCGACGTTGAGTATGCCGCCGAGGCCGAACAGATGCGCGGCGTCACCGGCCAGCAGTACCCGGCCGGCCTGATACTGCCCGGCGACGCGGTTGTTCCCGATCGTCCTGCTCAGCCACAGCGGATCGCTCATCGGCAGGTCGGTGCCGAGCACCCGGCGGACGCTGGCCGCCAGCTCGCCGAGCGTAATCGGCGTATCGAGATCGGCGGTGGCGTTGTCCTCGATCGTGGCCACGATGTACAGGTCGCGCGGCGCGTCCCGGTCGAGCGCTGCCGCCGGGCCGAGCGAGATCCGGCCGCTGCCGGTCTGCGTCATCTTCATCGGCTCCAGGCGGCCGAAGCCGGTCACCTCGACGGCGCCGGACGGACCGGTGATCATCTTGGCCGGCAGCCGTACCCGGCCGATCCGCGAGACGTCGGTCGAGGTCTCGCCCGGAAACTCGATGCCGGCCTGCTTGCGCACCAGGCTCCGGGCGCCGTCGCAGCCGACCAGGTAATCCGACCGGACGCGGTAGCTGCCCTCCGGGCCTGCCACCTCCAGCAGCACATGATCATCGCGGCTGGTCAGGCTGAGGACCTCGTGGCCGCGGCGGACGCTCCCGCCGAGCTTCGCCAGGTGCTCGGCCAGGCGCTGCTCGAGCCGGCGCTGCGGGATCGCGAGGATGTGCAGCGGGCTGGTGCCCAGGCGCGAGAAATCCAGCTGCAGCGGGCCGAACCCGTAAGACGGCACGGGCCCGCAGTAAGTGGTGCCGGCTCGCAGCGGCTCGAGCAGGCCGCGGTAGTCCAGCACCGGCACGATCTGGCCGACGAGCCCGTTGCCCTTCGGGATCTCGCTGGCCTCCGGCAGCCGTTCCAGCACCAGGGGAGTGACGCCGGCCAGGCACAGCTCCGCCGCGAGCAGCAGGCCGGTCGGCCCGCCGCCGATGATGACCACCGATGAGGTCTCAGCTTCTGCAGTCACGGCCGTCAATATAGGTTGACGATGGGGGCGGTGTCAACTTAAGTTGACCGGGCCCGGTCCGGGCAGTTTAGACTGCACAATGTCGCAATGACCGGCATATCAGCATCCGGCGCGGACGCGCATAACCTGAGCGACGTGGCTGCCGGCGAGGAGAGCCCGGGCAACGTCCGGCCGCTGCCGGGCGCGCCTGCAGTACGGCGGTGGATTGCGGCCCTCGAGCACGCCCAGGACGTGATCACGGTCACCGCCGGCGTGCTGCTGATAGCGCTGGCGGTGGTGCTGCTCGTCTCCGGCATCGTCGACTTCGTCAGCGCGGCCGGGAACGGGATCTCGGGCGCGGCGGAGAACCTTCTCGATCGTGTGCTCCTGGTCCTCATCCTGGTCGAGATCGTGCATACGGTCGTGCTGTCGCTGCGTGCGCACCGTCTGGTCGCCCAGCCGTTCATCGTCGTCGGACTGATCGCGGTCATTCGGCGGATCCTGCTGGTGCTCACACCCGGTAGCGGTGCCAGCCTCTCCACGGCGGAACTCGCGCTGCTGATCGCCATGGTGGCCGTCTTCGTGGCCGGCCTCATCGTGGTCGGCCGCTTCGAGCACGCCGACGACTAGCGCGGGCTAGCGAGTGGCCTGCCAGGCGGCCACGCCGAGCATCGCGGCCACGGCGAGCACCCTGGCGATGCGGCCGGTGGCGGCAAGGCGGGGCCACGAGATCGAGGCCAGCCAGCCGAGCACCGCGGCCACGCCGACGAGCGCAACGGCGCCGACCGGGCCCCTAAGAGCCAGCCCGGCGACCAGCAGGACCGCCAGCGTGACGGGCGCGGCCCAGGGCGGCAGCTGGTGCAGGAAGATCAGCGGGGTCGCACTGCGCCGCTCGGCTGCCGCCCGTGGCCGGGAGGCATCGGGGGTGAACAGCGACTGCCCGGGCGGCAGCGGACGGACCCGCGAGCGCCGCCCAGAGGGCCTATTTGCCGCCACGCGCCGTCCTCCTTGCTGAACCTGGCTGGCCTGATGCCAATCTCGTTCCGGTCCTAAACGCTGCCCAGGTTACCGCCTGTTACCAGGCAGTTGTCCCGGTCCGGCTGGCCCAAACTCGGGCGACGGGCATGCCGGGCGGCCGCTAAGCTGGACTCACCGCCCCCTTTTCGTCCAGGGGTTCGCGTATCCCGGGCCGCCGACCGCCAGCCGGATGGAGAGCAGAAACATGGCACGCCGCAGCGATCGTATGGAAACAATCGTCAGTCTCTCGAAGCGGCGCGGGTTCGTGTACCCGTCCAGCGAGATCTACGGCGGACTGCGAGCTGCCTGGGACTACGGCCCGCTCGGCGTCGAGGTCAAGAACAACATCAAGCGCCATTGGTGGCGCTCGATGGTCACGCTGCGTGACGACATCGTGGGCCTGGACTCCAGCGTGATCCTGGCTCCGGAGGTCTGGGTGGCCAGCGGGCACGTAACCCAGTTCGTGGACCCGCTGACCGAGTGCCAGTCCTGCCACAAGCGCTATCGCGCTGACCACCTGATCGAGGCGTACGAGGAGAAGCACGGGCACGCGCCCGAGCACGGCCTGGCCGACCTGTCCTGCCCGAACTGCGGGAACAAGGGGACGTTCTCCGAGCCGCGCATGTTCAACACGATGCTGACCACCCATCTGGGCGCGGTCGAGGACAGCTCCAGCGTGGCCTACCTGCGGCCGGAGACCGCCCAGGGCATCTTCATCAACTACAAGAACGTGCTGCAGACCTCGCGGAAGAAAGTGCCGTTCGGCATCGCGCAGATCGGCAAGTCGTTCCGGAACGAGATCACTCCGGGGAACTTCATCTTCCGCACGCGCGAGTTCGAGCAGATGGAGATGGAGTTCTTCGTCAAGCCCGGCACCGACCAGGACTGGCACCAGTACTGGATCGACGCGCGCGAGGCCTGGTTCCTCGACCTCGGGGTGAGCCGCGAGAACCTGCGGCGGTACGAGCACCCCAAGGACAAGCTGTCGCACTACTCGACGCGGACGGTGGACCTGGAGTACCGCTTCGACTTCCCCGGCAGCGAGTGGGGCGAGCTGGAGGGGATCGCGAACCGGACCGACTTCGACCTGAGCACGCACGGCAAGGCCTCCGGCCAGGACCTGTCCTACCTGGACCCGGAGACGAACGAGCGCTTCATCCCGTACGTGATCGAGCCGGCGCTCGGGGTGGACAGGGCGATGCTGGTGTTCCTGCTGGAGGGTTACGCCGAGGACGAGGCGCCCGACTCCAAGGGCAACATGGAGAAGCGGACCGTGCTGCGCCTGGACGCCCGGCTCGCCCCGGTCAAGGTCGCCGTGCTGCCGCTGTCCCGCAACGCCGACCTGTCACCCAAGGCCCGTGACGTTGCGGCGAAGCTGCGCCAGCACTGGACCACCGACTTCGACGACGCGAGCGCGATCGGGCGGCGGTACCGGCGCCAGGACGAGATCGGCACGCCGTACTGCGTCACGGTCGACTTCGAGTCGCTTGAGGACCAGGCGGTGACGGTCCGCGAGCGCGACTCGATGAAGCAGGAGCGGATCGGGATCGACGCCCTGGTCGGCTACCTGTCGGAGAAGCTCGTCGGCTGCTGAGGGTCTCCCTGCCCGGCGCCTACCAGGCCATGGCCAGCGTCTCCGGCGGAAGCGTGATCCTGGCGGACCCGCCGGCGTAGAGCAGGGTGGCTGTCCGGTTCAGGATGCCGGTGTACGGGGCGGGCCTCGCCACCAGGACGGCGCTCCCCGATGGGTCAATCCACGCCAAGTCGATGGAGCCGGTGTCGCGGAAGAGTACCCGGGCGGCGCCCGTGGCCAGGGTGAGCTGCCGCAGGCTCTCGGCTGCGGGAGCGGTCGGATTCCGGTCGGCGAGCGCAACGTTGACGAGGTACTCCAGCACGTGCTGGCCATCGGGCGTCAGCACGCCCGAGCCGACCACGCTTCGCGGGTGTGCCTGGCCGGGGCGAATGGCGCGCTGCAGGTGGATGATCCTGGCATCGGCCTGGAAGCTCCGGTCCGGAGCCGCGGTGTCCAGCAGCGCGAGAGCGTTTCCCTGGTCGTAGATGTTGATCGCCAGCGTCCGGTTGTCCGCTGCCCACAGCATGGCGCCGCTGTCCGGGTCAGGCGCCCTGGATCCTCCGGCCACGCTCCAGGTCCGGCTGGTCCCGGTAGCGAGGTCGTAGATGACGAGCCTGCTAGCCGGGCACGTCCCTACGTTCGGGCAGGTCAGCACCGCGAGCCGGGTGCCGTCGGGGGATAGGGCTACGCCGGACGGCACGAACCCGGCAGGTACCACTGGCACGGGCAACGCCGCGAGTACCGCCTTGTGCCCGGCCGGCGCGGCCGGGTTGATCCGCAAGAGGTAGAACCTGGTGGCCGGGTAACCATCGGAGATGAACTCGGGCACCTGGGCGGCGAGCAAGAAGGTCCGGTCGTCAGCCGCCGCCCGGACGGCCACGAAGGTGCCGTACGGCTTCGGAACCGTGACAATGGCGAGCGTCTGCCCGGACCTGGTGCGCACCAGCGCACGGTCGGGATCGACCCGCCAGCTGTCGGGCGGGTTCAGGTTGCAGTCGCAGCCCGGTTGCTGCTGGAGGTCGACGTAGTACTGCGGCAGCTGAGCGAGCGGGCTGGCCGGCGGCCTGGCGGGTCCAGGCTGGCCGGCCAGGACGACAACCGCGACGACCGCGAGGACGGCCGCGGCGGCGCCGAGCGCGGGCAGCCACCGGCCGACGGGGCGGCGGCTTCTGGTCGCGCGCGCGTCTAGCTGGAGGGGCGGTATCCGGTCGGCCGGGATCTGGGCGCCGGTCTCGCGCAGCGCGTAGCGGAGCTGGTCCTCGGTCAGGTTCATGACGTCTCTCCGAGCGCGCGCCGGAGGCTGATCAGCCCTCGGTGCACTGCCGACCGCACGGTCACCTTGCCGATCCCCAGCGCTTCGGCGATCTGGTCGTCGGGCAGATCGAGATAGAAGCGAAGCGTGAGCACCTCGCGCTGCCTGCTCGGGAGGGATCGCAGCGCCCTGATCACCTCACGGCGCTCCTCGTCCGTGAGCAGCGCGGACTCGGGCGAGGCGGCCGCGGGCTGATGGGTGTCCTCGAATTCGATCGTCGTGCCGCGTCGCAGCACCGTCCGGCAGCCATTGATCACCGAGGACCGGACGTAACCGAGCGCCTTCGCGTGATCGTTGAGGTGCGGCCACCGTCGGTACAGCCCGCAGAAGGCCTCTTGCACCACGTCCTCGGCCGCCGCCGGGTTGCCCAGCATGATGTGAGCGAGCCGGACCAGGCTCAGCGCGTGCTCGGCGTACAGCGCGGCGACAGCGGCACCGGCGTACTCGTCAGCGTCCTTCGGGCGGGCGTGCCTGCCGCTTGCAGGGGCGGGCACGCCGGGCTGAGCGGCTCTCAGCCCGGCTCGCGGTCCGGTCCCGGCGCCGAATTCCATGTCACAAAGACGGATAACAGGCTGATTTGTTGCGCGCAAGAGGGCGTGAATTGCGGGGATGCCGTTACTCGCGGTCGGCCGCGTCCGTTTCGCTGACCGCAGCGAGCACTGCCTTGACCGCGTCGGCGCCAGTTACCTCCGTGGTCAGACGCGGGCAGCGGCGGTAGATCTCGGCCGCCGCCTGATGGAAGCCGTCGGGCAGGCCATCGCTGGCCATGGCGTGGGCGATCTCCTCCATCTCGCCGACCCAGCGCCAGCCTTTCGTGACCCCTGACCTGGCCGCACGGCTGAACTGGTCGGCCAGCTGGGGCTGCGAGAGCGCCCACTCGGCCAGCAGCACATCCTCGACCCCCTCGGCCTGGGCCAGAGCCCGCGCGGCCAGAAGCAGGGCCGAGGTTCCTTTGGTCCAGGACGCGTAGGCCATCTTGACCGCGGAGGCGCCGGTGTCCCCGCCGGGCACGATTCTCGGCTCGAGCGCGGTGCCCGCGAAGAGGGCCTGGATCTCCGCCGCGTCGCCGCCGGATAGGTAGAGCCTGGTAGTGCCGGGAGTCCGCGGCGGCGAGCCGATGATCCCCCCGTCGACATACCGTCCGCCGCTGCCGGTGATCAGCTGCGCGACCTCTCGCGCGGTGCCCGGCGCGATCGCGTTGGCGTCCAGGTAAATGCCGGCGAAGCCGTGCACCGCCCACGCGACGTCCAGGGCCGCGTGCGGCGGGCAGACCGACACGATGATGTCGGCCTCAGCGGCCACGCCCCGCGACGTCCGGACGTCTATGAGGCCGGCGTCCCTCGCTCTGGCCGCGGTGTCAGGGCCGCGGCCTTCCGACGCCCACAGCACCCGGTACCCGGCGCCGGTCAGGCAGTGACCCACGGCCGCGCCCATGTCGCCCGGGTGCAGAAGTCCG
>Ga0209380_10001040_pt1 | contig 19333 bp, 13 predicted proteins | sample HubBroMetageWFT6_FD_188347 | JGI IMG/M metagenome (GOLD analysis project Ga0209380, IMG submission 188347) | Warmed and freeze-thawed soil microbial communities from the Hubbard Brook experimental Forest, New Hampshire - Hubbard Brook CCASE Soil... | ecosystem: Environmental > Terrestrial >...
CTGGAATTTCTTGCCTATCAATGATGGTCTGGCCATTTTGGGTTCTGGCTCAGGTCTGGTGCACCTATTGTCCAGCTATACGTGACTCGGGCAGCAGGCGTGCGCGGAGCAGTTTGACGTCGCAGTGGACAAACCGTTGCCCGCTACTACAGTTCCAGCCAGCATAAAGGCTGAAGCTGGTAGTCCTGCGAGAGTTTGCGCGTCGGCGGCTTTCAACGCGTAGGGCACGCTGAGCAACAACACGCGCGGTTGCTCTTCGCCGCCATTGACCTGCACGCCCAGCCATCGAGCTTCGCCGGAGGTGAACAGATCTAACGGTAAGCCCTCGGATTTGGTAACGCCCAGTCGCGCGGTGTAGTTGCCCTTGCTGTCGGCCTGCACGTTCTGGGTTTCCAGCCAGAGCGGAGAGCCCCCAGTTTCTTCGCTATAGATGGCGAAGGTGGCCCCGGTGACGCCGGTAAGGACCTTGCCCTGATCGATCGCCTTGCCCGAGAAATTGACCAAGCGCGGCACGACGGCCGCGCCTGAGGTGGACACGGCCGCCTGCTGTGCGCTCAGAAGCGAGCTCAGCAGCAGGATGGCAGCGAGTACTGAGGGTGAGTAAAGGAAGCGTTTCATAAACTTCTCCTCTGATGTGAGTTTTGGTTTTGCAAAGTGCTCTTCTGCACCTGTGTGTTGCTCCTGCCGCTGCGGGGTGGGAGCCACTTACTCAGATAAGAGGAGAATGAAAAAACATTTCAGGATCTTGCTGGGCGTGGGCTCAGCGAAAAAAGCTCTGCCCCATACGCCCTCCAGGTTCTGAGGGCGCACGGGGCTGAGTGCTTGCTGAGCCGTTATTGCTGTTGCTTCGTCGGTGGAGGATGCCGTGTGATCAGGCTGGGATGGAAGAATGCGCGCGTTAGTTAAAGGGATTCGTGAAGAAGGTGCCGGTTGAGTTCGTGGCGGCGAAAGGACCGTTCTGGACCGTGAGCGAAAACAAGTGACGTGGTGGGGTAGAGAACGCGATCAGGTTTACTGCGCCAGGGAGCAAAGTGGACGTTATCTTGAAAACCGAGAGAATGCACCCCTCTTCGCAGGCCGTTCTTTTAGTCCGTGATTACGGTTCGGGTGTTCCCGAAGAGTAACTGCAAAATCTTCCAGCCGTTCTTTCGGGTAAAGGAACCGAGTGGCGATCCGAGAGCAAAACAAAGGCACGAGCCTTGGACTGGCGATCGCTATTGAGGCAATTCGTCAGCACCGCGGCACAATCGTCGCATCGAACGTGAGTCCGATCGGCCTCGAAGTCAAGATCACGCTACCGACTTCCTACGCCTGAGGTCATTCGTCGGTAATCGCAAACGGCGCCGACGCAGGAACATTGTGTCAGAGCGGCCAAGCATACAAATAGCCAACCCCACGTACGCTACGGATTCTTTCCGCGCCCTTTGTCTGTTGCCCCAATTTTTGACGAAGGTTGCTTACGTGAAGATCGATGCTCCGATCAAAAGGCGAAAATTTCCGGCCCAGGACCCGCTCCGCCAAAGCTTCCCGAGAAAGCACCTGTCCGGGCGATTCCAAGAACGCGTGCAGCAGATCGAACTCTGCCGACGTCAAATGCAAAGGTTTTCCCGACTTGGATGCAGAATGTCCTGCCAGATCCAGTTCCAGATCACCCGATTTGATGGAGGGTGGCCGTAGAGGTCTGGCCTGTTCCGACTGCCAACCCGATCTGCGGAGGATGGCCCCGATGCGCGCAATCAATTCACGCGGGCTGAATGGCTTTGCCAAATAGTCGTCCGCCCCCATTTGGAGACCCAAGACACGGTCAAACTCGTCGCCTTTCGCTGTTAGCATCAGAACTGGCGTGCGCGCCCGCGAGCGTAATTCTCGCAGCACATCAAAACCCTTCATATCGGGCAGCATCACATCAAGCACGATCAAATCGTACTTTCCGCTTATCCCCTCGTGGCTGCCTTCAGCGCCGCTGTGCACCACCGATATCACGAATCCCTCAGCTTCCAAGTACCATTGCACTAGGTCACATAGATCCGGATCGTCGTCCACGATCAGCAAACGCGCATGCTTTCGCATCGTTTCTTCCGGCCTCGCAACTTGGATCATCTATGACTCCGCTCAATATAAGGCGGATCTATTACCCGCGTTTGCCTACAGCGTTTGGGTCCCTCCCTCGACGCAATGATAGCTGAACGCGAAGCGTTTCATCGAAGCTGGGGCGAGACTTTCACTCTACAAATCCTGACGCAAAACCGACCCTTCCCGACGGCAATTCCCCGCTTCGCCCAACATAATCAGATCACAGTGACCAGTGATACCTACATCGCCGCATTGAAAGGCATGCGTGGAAGAATCTCTTTCTTCAAACAATGCATTCAACATCTCGCGATTCCGGCGGCAGCACTCTACAGTGAGAAGGGATTTTGCGGTCTGTTGACTTGGCTGCTGGCCCTTCTCGTCTCTCGAGGCTTTACAATTCTCCGCAGACTGCGACCCCATTAGTCTTGTCGATCGTCAATGGACCTGTCGGCTAGCGGCAGCATAAAAAGCTCTTTCCTCTTCCCGCCGCTGCACGTCATTCACCATCGTCGGAGAGAAGACACTGATCCTAGGATGCACAAAAAGACTTGCGTAGGCCACGAACACCCTGTGCGACACAGGGTCCAGCACGAGGGTATGGGCTCCGTAGTGTGTATGTATTTCGTCCAGTACCCGATAATCGTTGGGACTGTCTTGCTGGATGATGGTTAATCGCCCGGCTTTTCCGGCGCAATAAATTCGGTGGAGACTCCTATCGAATGCAACGGAATCAGGACCGCCACCGATCTTCAGCGATGTAATGACCTGGTGCGACTCCAGGTCAAAGACCACTAACGTTGCATTTCTGGAGCACACCGCAAAAAGCCGTCGCTGCCCCGTGTCAATGGCCATCCCAGAGGGCCCTTCACAGGGAGCGAGAGACCATTGCCCGATCACCTCCCGCCTGCCAAGATCGACAGCAACTATCGAGTTGATGTCTTCAAGATTTTGATAGAGAGCTCCAGTCTGAAAGTCCCAGGCGAGAAATTCTGGTCTTCCAGGAAGAGCCACAGTTCCGACCGTTATCCGTTTCTCAGGGTCGATCAGAGTTGCAATCTTTGCATCTCCATTCGCTACATATACAAGTTTTGCTGAGGGAACATAAAGTATTGCATCCGCATCATCCGCGACTGGAATCCTCGAAAGTAGCCGAAGAGAAGTTGGATCGAAGACATCCACTGTGTTCTCTTCGCTCCGGGTGACGAAAGCAACGTTGCGGTCCATCATTAGAGCCACGCCGTGAGCCGCTCCGCCCCCTGGTAGCTCGGATACCGCGCTGAGAGACGGATGGTTCGGATCTATGTCAACCTTGAATAACGAACCCGATGACTCGCTTGTAACAAATAATGCACCGTTGTCTATGGTCAGGTAGTCGAGAATATTAAGCGACCTATCTCTGGGAAGCTCTATATAACCCTCGAAATTCATGCACTTGGAGTTTCCGGGTGTGCCGGGATATATCAAATAGGCCGCTACCGCGGCTAGGCACAAGACAATCGCCGTTGCAAACGCCGCGGTCATTCTCAGGGTGTTCTTAGCAAATCTTTCCATTGGGTTCCCTAATTAGGACTTCGTAGCCTCCCAGGGTCTGCCGTCGTGTGAACTGCCGCTCATCTTGCTGCCATCGACGGTCCCGGTAAAGGAAGCATGATGCCAGTAGACTTTAACGTTCAGCACAATCTGATTTCCTCGCACGTTTCCAGTTAGCTTAAAGGTTCCGCTTTTTGGACCGCCTTGCACGTTTGCTGTGCCATTAAGGGCTTCACCTTTTTGTTGAATGTGGAGCGTGGCGTGCCTAGTATCTCCCTTGTCGTTTGTCCACGTCATAAGCCAAACGCCAGATGCAGCTGCCATCGCGCTGCCGTCTTGCGTGCTGCCTTCCTGCGTAGCCACCTGCGCAGGCGTATTCGAAGAAGCCCGAGCAGATGCATCGGCTGTCGCCGTCTGCACACTGTTGGCTTGCGCAGCGATGGTAGCCATGGCACATACTACGATCAGAACTACACACGATAACTTCATACTGTTCTCCAATTATCGATAATCAGCATGCCTCCGCCACCAAGTGTGAAAGCGGCAGCGGAGCTGTGCCGTTGTTTTTGAGTGTTTGAGGGTTATGTCATCCCAATCTCCAACAGGGTGCATTAGACTGACCTGCGGTTGTCACGGTGAACACCTAACTTCCAGATGCTGTGGCGATGTTAGTGTTCCCGGACCCACCAACCCGGCAGGATTTTGGGAACGCGAAGCTTTTTGGCCCAGGGCCCCCATTGGGGCTCGAACTCAGTCAGGACATTCCCAATCCCAATCTGCAGGAACTCGCTCGCCATGTGTTGCTCCGCATGCGTAACGTCGTTATAGCCATTCGGAAGGATCCCCATCCCAACGAACCCGCCGGCAGCTGCCGAAGCGAAATTGCTGGTGGCGAAGGTGGTTTTTCCGGAATCCGTCTTATCAAAGACCGTGAAGGCAAGCGCATGCACGGTCCTGAGAAACGGATTGGTACTGGTCGAACGCAGGTAGCGGGGATCTTCGTGCAGGAGGGTACCGGTCAGAAATTGGGCAGTGTTTCTGGAGGTATGATCTGCCAATCGGTATCCGTAATTCCTGCCGAATGCACTAGCGCCGTCTTTCCATTCCTTGGGATATTTGCTCGGTGGATTGAGCATTCCCAAGCCAGCCCCAAAGGCAGGCAGGATGACGGCTGGTGGACCGAAGGTTTTATGGGCGTATATAAGAAATTTATCGTGAATTGTAAGAGGAGATCTGGTGAGTCCTGGAGACAAGATTGGGAATTGATTCAGGTGTGTTCCAGCGTCTGCCGGCGGCGATTGAGACTGGTCCTGCGCTTGATTTTGCGGCATCGGGGCATCGGGAAGACCAGCGACAACTGCACCCTCGGCCGAGGGCGCGTGGTCTTTGTCCGGGTCGGGCACTGATGAGGAATCGTCCTGTGAACGCCGGGTAGATGGGGATCGGCTCTCCAAATCTTGCGAAAAGGCGGCGCAGGGGTGAGCAGACAATATGGCGGCCGCTACCAACAGGATGCCGGACAAATGTCCACGGTTTACGCGGTTGATCGTCATGGTTCTCCAGCCGGGAAAGGTGTCCCTGCTTGCAAACTATCGGCATCATGACGAGTCTGCCGTCAGGAAACGTGAGGCTTCTGTAGACATTTGTATGGTTTCGGATTGAGGGCGGTTGAGCGGGGTTATTGCGTTGCATGGACGATCCTCGTCTTGAAAACAGTGCCGAGAATCCGATCACTGCCATTGCTCGCTGTCGCCCGTATTCGTCAACTTCCGATTCCCCCCGATTCGACTTCCGTTAATCCGCTTTTTCGACTTTTCCCACGTTTTTTCTACAAATCCTTACTTATACCTGACTGTTTCTAACGGCACTACCTCGTTTCATCGACACAATTAGGAGACGAGGCGGTTGTGCGGTCAGAAGGTGGTTGTTCAACAAATGCCGTCAAAGTGCGGCTTCTGCAAACCGCGCGTACCGAATCAATCGCTGAGATGAGTGACAAGGTCGAGGAGAAATGCCAGTGAGAAACCGTTTCGCAGGGAGCGAAGAAGAGGTTGCCGACTTCAGTGGTTCGGAGGAACAGGAAGTCATCCTAGCCACAACTCCGCGGTCACGCACGAGACTAGTGCCCGCTCTGATGGCCATCCTCGCTCTCATTCTCGCTGTTGGGTTGAGTTTGTCGAGGCACAGGAACCCATCGGCAGTTGCGAGCGGAGCCAGCCAGCCTCTGACGCTCATTCATGCGGCGCAATCGCTACAAGGCGACATGGGTGCCTATATCGATGCGCTCGGCACAGTCACGCCGGTTTCAACCGTAAACATCTTCAGCCAGGTCACAGGTCAGGTCATTGCCGTGCATTACCGCGAGGGCCAACTGGTTCAAAAAGACGACCCATTGATTGATATCGACCCTCGACCCTTCCGAGCCCAACTGCAACAGGCTGAGGGGTTGCTCGATCATGATCGTGGCGTCTTGAAGCAGGCCGAGATTGATCTTGCTCGATATAGAGAAGCCTTTGCAGAGCATGCCGTTGCTCAGCAAATCCTCGATGACCAGGAGCAAGCAGTAGTTCAGGATCAAGGAACTGTCAAGTTCGACGAGGGTCAGGTGCAAAGCGCAACCGTGCAGTTGAGCTATTGTCACATTACTTCCCCTAGCGCAGGAAGGGTCGGACTGCGTCTCATTGACGTTGGTAACACTGCGTTTGCCGGCAGCTCGAATTCCCTCGTTGTAATTACGGAGCTTCAGCCGATCACGGTTGTGTTTAATGTGGCGGAAGATCACCTCGAAGAAGTTCAGACGCAGCTGCATCACCACGCTCCTCTTCTTGTGGATGCCTTCGACAGAAATGCTGAAAAACGAGTTGCGCGCGGTACCTTGTTGACGCTTGACAACCAGATTGACACCTCGACCGGTACGGTTCGGCTCCGGGGAGAATTCAATAACCGCGACCTCGCCCTCTTTCCAAATCAGTTCGTCAACGTGCGGCTGCTGGTTCGAACATTAAAGGATACCGTGCTCATACCAAGCGCTGCAGTCCAGCGTAATGGAACGCAGGCCTTTGTGTTCGTCGTCAACAAGAACACAGTCTCAGTCCGGAATATCACTGAGCAGAGTTTTGACGGGAATACAACCGCAGTGGCGGGTCTGCAGGCGGGAGAGTGGGTAGCAGTCTCTGGCTTCGACAAACTTCAAGACGGAACGCAAGTCACTGTCGAACAGGGGCGCAAACCGACAGCAGAAACAACGGGAGCAACATTGTGAGTCCGTCACGTGCATTTATCCATCGGCCGGTAGCGACTGCTCTGCTCATGGTAGCCATCGTAGTCGTAGGCGCAGCTGCCTTTTTCAAGCTTCCCATTTCGGCGTTACCTGAGGTGGAGTACCCGACCATTCAAGTGCGAACGTTTTATCCCGGAGCGAGTCCCGACGTAATGTCGTCAGCTATCACGGCGCCGCTAGAAAGACAGTTCGGCGAGATACCAGGGCTCACTCAAATGACTTCGACAAGTTCGGACGGCAGTTCCTCCATCGTCCTGCAGTTTTCATTGAGTCTGAATATTGATGTGGCCGAACAGGAAGTCCAAGCCGCTATCAACGCAGCTCAGAGCTACTTGCCATCAGATCTTCCGGTCCCTCCGGTGTACAGCAAGTCCAACCCAGCAGACGCACCGATCCTGACCCTTGCTCTGACTTCCAATATCCTTCCTCTCTCCACGGTGGAGGACTTGGCGGAGTCACGAATTTCTCCAAAGATTTCGCAACTTACTGGTGTGGGCCTGGTCACAATCAGCGGGGGTCAGAAGCCCGCCGTACGTATTCAGGCTAACCCTGCTGCATTGTCGGCCTTTGGCGTAGGTCTGGAAGATTTGCGAGCCGTGCTCGCGACCACAAGCGTCAACACACCGAAGGGCACGTTTGACGGAGACACCCAGAATTATCAAATCAATTCCAATGATCAGCTGTTGTCAAGCAAAGATTATCGCAATCTCCTGGTCGCTTATAAGAATGGAGCGCCAGTAACCCTTTCAGATGTTGCGGAGATAAGCGACGGCGTTGAGAACACCAGGCTTGCAGGGTGGATGAATCAGACACCCGCGGTGATTGTAAATATACAACGCCAGCCCGGAGCAAACACGATTGCCGTGGTCAACCAAGTTGAGGAGCTGCTGCCTCGATTGCGGGCCAGCCTTCCGGCAGCCGTGAGTCTTACGGTTTTAACCGACCGTACAACCACAATCAAAGCATCGGTCAAGGATGTCGAATTCGAACTGATGCTCACAATTGGCCTCGTTGTCATGGTCATCTTCGTATTTCTCCGGAATCTCGCCGCAACCGTCATTCCCGCCGTTGCCATTCCCATCTCTCTAGTAGGAACGATGGCCGCGATGTACCTATCGGGCTATAGCCTCAACAATCTCACCCTCATGTCGCTGACGATTTCGACTGGATTCGTTGTGGACGACGCGATCGTCATGATTGAAAACATATCGCGCTATCTGGAAGAAGGACTCAGTCCTCTCGAAGCTGCACTCCGGGGAGCAGCACAGATTGGCTTCACGATTATCTCGCTGACCATATCGCTCATAGCGGTCTTAATCCCATTGCTGCTGATGGGAGACATCGTAGGCCGGTTATTCCGTGAATTCGCGGTCACACTTGCGGTCACAATTCTTATCTCCGCCGTAGTCTCACTGACGTTGACTCCCATGATGAGTGCCAGAATACTGAGTCATAAGCCGGAAGCTGAGCAGGGCCGCTTTTACTCTTGGTCCGAGCGAATGTTTAAGGCTCTGATCGAGCACTATGGACGGGCTTTGCGGTGGGTCCTTGGGCATGAACGGTCGACTCTTCTCGTTGCAGCAGGGACCCTGGCGCTCGCGGTCTACCTGTATGTTGTTATTCCAAAAGGGCTATTTCCAACACAGGATGTTGGCATCATTCAAGGTATATCGCAGGCTCCTGAATCCACCTCTTTCCAGGCCATGTCACGCAAGCAACAGGAATTAGCAAAAGCTATTCTTCAGGACCCCGCGGTTGCCAGTCTATCGTCTTTTATTGGTGTGGACGGCACGAATGCGACCCTCAATAGTGGACGCATTCAGATCAACCTGAAGCCATTCTCCAAGCGAGGTATTGACGCAACTGCGGTGATCGATCGGCTGCAGTCCCGCCTGCAAAAAGTGGAGGGCATTCACCTCTACATGCAGCCTGTTCAGGATCTGACAGTTGATGACCGTGCCAGCGGCAGCCAGTTTCAATACACGCTTGAGGATGCCGATCAGACAGAACTCGATGTGTGGACGGCAACAATGGTCGCAGAGCTGCGAAAACACCCGGAGTTAAGAGACATTTCTACCGATCAACAGTCACACGGATTGGCGGAAAGGCTGGTGATTGATCGTGCGACCGCCTCACGGATGAATATCAGCGCGGATCAGATCGATTCAACCCTGTATGACGCCTTCGGACAGCGTCAGGTCAGCACCCTTTACACCCAGTCCAACCAATACCATGTCATCCTTGAGGCTTCTCCCGAATTCCAGAAGAGTCCTCAGAGTTTGGAGAACATCTACCTAAAAAGCCCTTCATCTCAAAGTGCTTCCAACTCGAGTTCTGCGCCATCGGGACGCACCGCTTCTAACAGTGCGACGACTTCTGTGTCTACCTTGGCAGCCTCGTCAATGAGCGGAGTAACAGCGCAGCAATCGAGCCTGTCGCGTTCTACACACGCGCCTGTGCTCGGACCCAACAGTTCCGGTGCGCTTTTGGCGACAACTAATTTCACAAGCACAGCACTATCGAGTCAACCTGCCTCCGGATCCAGCGGCAGCTCAAATACCACATCGACATCGTCTCCGATACCGCTCTCTGCTTTCACACACGTTGAACGAACCTCTAGTCCTCTCACCATCTCACACCAGGGCCAGTTTCCGGCTGTGACCATTTCCTTCAATCTGGGATCAAACAGCTCTTTGAGTCAGGCCATTGCCGTAATTGACAAGGTGCGGCGACAGCTGAATATGCCGGCCAGCATCCAGTCGAGCTTTGAGGGCACCGCTCAAGCCTACAAGGCGATAGGTTTCAACGAGGTGCTCCTGATTCTGGCCGCTCTTGTGGCCGTTTATATTGTGCTCGGAGTGCTCTATGAAAGCTTTATTCATCCCGTCACCATCCTTTCGACACTGCCTTCGGCCGGAGTCGGAGCGTTGCTTGCGCTAATGCTTTTCAAACAGGATCTCGGCATCGTAGCGATCATCGGCATCATCCTGCTAATCGGCATCGTAAAAAAGAACGGCATCATGATCGTTGACTTCGCGCTTGAGGCAGAGAGAACCAGGGGACTCTCCTCTGCCGAAGCAATTTACGAAGCTTCTCTGCTGAGATTCCGCCCGATTTTGATGACCACCCTGGCGGCGCTCTTCGCCGGCATACCGCTCGCCTTCGGTTCCGGCATCGGCTCCGAACTGCGCCGACCTCTAGGCATTGCAATGGTTGGAGGCCTGCTTCTCAGCCAGCTTCTGACTCTCTTCACGACTCCCGTCATTTACATATGTTTCGACATGTTGGCGCGACGCTTTGCGCCTAAACGAGCGCTTTCGGCAGCATTCGACCCTGCGGAGCAGCTATGAACATTTCCTCCGTGTTTATAAAAAGACCCGTTGCTACCACCTTGCTAACCGTGGGGCTCACGCTCGCGGGCGTGCTCGCGTTTGCGGTTCTTCCGGTAGCTTCTTTGCCGCCGGTCGATTTATCCGCGATCACAGTGAGTGCCGCCTTGCCGGGAGCAAGTCCGGAAAATATGGCGTCATCGGTGGCAACTCCCCTGGAAAAGCAGTTCAGTCATATTGCCGGAATCACCGCCATGAGTTCGACAAGCACCCTGGGCGTGGTGTCAATTAAGTTGACCTTTGATACCAGCAGAGATGTAGATGGGGCGGCGCGCGATGTGGAGGCCGCAATCAACGCTGCCCGCAGCTACCTGCCAACGAATCTTCCCCTGAACCCCATATATCGAAAGCTGGACTCGTCAAGGGCTCCTGTACTCGTTCTTAACCTCGCATCCAAAACAGCCGATTCCAGCGCGCTCTATGACACCGCATCTTCCATCATCCAGCAGAAGATTTCTCAGATCAGGGGTGTGGGGCAAGTCTCCATTCTTGGGGGCTCCCTGCCGGCCGTTCGGGTCGAACTCAATCCGCAGCAGCTAAGCCACTACGGTCTTGGCCTGCAAGACGTAGCCGGCTTGATTAACGCGCAAAATGCCAACCGGCCCAAGGGGCAGATCTCCGACGGGAATACCATCGCCGACATCACGGCAAACGACCAGATATCGAAGGCTCGCGATTATGCACCTCTCGTCGTTACCTCGAGAGACGGAGGTGTCGTGCGCCTCCAGGACATTGCGACCGTTAACGATTCAGTCGAGAATATCCGCTCCGTGGCCTACGTCAACGGCAAAGAGTCCGTAAGCCTTCTCATATACTGCGCCCCAAGAGCGAACGTTATCAGCACTGTCGATGAGATCAAGCGCGAACTGCCCGTGATTCGCGCCTCCATTCCTGCGAATGAGCAGTTGCTGGTCACTGGTGATCTCACGACGACGATTCGTGCTTCGGTGAAGGATGTCGAGTGGACTCTGGTCTTATCCATTGCCTTGGTTGTCTTGGTTGTTTTCCTTTTCCTTCGCAATGTACGAGCCACGCTGATTCCAGGAGTTGCGGTTACGCTTTCGATAATAGCCACATTTATCGTGATGTATCTCTGCGGCTACACGGTGGACAACCTATCGCTGATGGCGCTCGCAATTTCTACGGGCTTTGTGGTCGATGACGCCATCGTGGTCATGGAAAACTGCGTGCGTCTTATGGAAACAGGGGTTCCGCGCCTTGAAGCGGCACATAAGGGCTCTGAAGAGACGGGACCCACAGTGTTGTCCATGAGTCTTTCGCTTATCGCCGTGTTCATCCCCATTTTGTTCATGGGCGGCATTCCGGGGCGGTTATTTCATGAGTTCGCTGTAACCATGGCAATCTCGATCGCGATCTCGATGGTGGTGTCACTTACGCTCACCCCAATGATGTGCGCGCACTTGCTTCAGTCGGAACATGACGCTGTGCATGGGCGATTCTCTCGATTCAGCGAGCGCGTTTTAAGCCGCACGCTGAGTGGCTACAAGAATAGCCTGGCCTGGGGGTTGGAGCACCCAACTCTCGTCTTGCTCATCTTTGTGACAACGCTTGCTCTCAATCTCGTGCTGCTGGGGCGCGTCCAGAAAGGAATGTTTCCCATACAGGACACAGGTTCTCTCCTAGGTGGAATTCAGGGGCCGCAAGATGCTTCCTTTCATGCCATGCAAAGCGCTCTGAGAAAAATAGAGAAAGTCGTCCAATCCGATCCTGCTGTAGATGTGGTTACAGGATTTACGGGAAGCAGTTCAGGCCCTGGTAGTGATAACGGGAGTAACTCCGGATTTCTGTTTGTCACGCTGAAACCGCTAAAAGAAAGGAAAGTAAGTGCAGCCGGTGTGCTGGATCGCTTGCGTCCAAAATTGGACGCAATATCGGAAGCGACCACGCATCTCAAGCCATTCCAGGATATCCCGTCCGTAGGCAAGACCAGCAATGCCAATTACCAATATGAACTCTCTTCCGACAATGTGAGCGACCTGAACAAGTGGGGTCCGGTGGTTTATCAGGAGATGAAAAAGCTCCCTCTCATCAAAGATGTCGACATTGATCAACAGAATCGAGGTCTAACCGCCTTTGTGAACTATGACCGCCCCACGGCCGCTCGCTTGGGCATTACACCGCAGCTCGTCGACCAGTCCCTTTACGGGGCCTTCGGGCAGGCACAAGTGTCCACAATCTATACCTCACTCAACCAGTATCACGTTGTCATGGAAGCTGCATCGGAATACACGCAAAGCCCGCTCGACTTGAAATCCATTTATATTCATCCGGCAAACGGGACCTCCGTTCCTCTGGATGCGTTTGTGCGAAGCGCAAGGTCCACTTCGCCTCTGGCCGTCAATCACGACGGTCTGTTTCCTGCCGTGACCATCTCGTTCAACCTGGCTCCGGGTGTTTCGCTCGGACAGGCCACCGTAGCCATCGAGCAGCTGCAGGAGAGGCTTGCAATACCTACTACGGTGCGAGGCGGCTTTGTAGGAACCGCCGGAGATTTCCAGAAATCGCTCATCGACCAGATCGTGCTTATCGTGATGGCATTATTCGCGGTCTACATTGTGCTGGGAGTTCTATACGAGAGCCTGGTGCATCCGATCACGATTCTATCCACTCTGCCGCCCGCCAGCGTAGGAGCCGTGCTTGCCCTGATTCTCTTCAGGAGCGAACTAGACGTGATCTCCCTCATTGGCATTGTCTTGTTGATCGGCATCGTCAAGAAGAATGCAATTATGATGATCGATTTCGCCCTCCTGGCAGAGCGGACAGGCGGAAAGAACTCAAAAGACGCCATCTTCGAAGCGTGTCTCCTTCGGTTCCGTCCGATCATGATGACCACGCTCACAGCCCTCCTCGGGGCGCTTCCGCTAGCCCTTGGTCACGGCACGGGATCGGAGCTTAGGCGCCCCTTGGGAATTGCCGTTGCAGGTGGTCTGATCCTCAGCCAGATACTGACACTCTACACAACCCCCGTGATCTATCTATTCCTCGACCGACTCCGGCTCCGGCTGCAGCGTCGCCGCAGTGCAACTGTGTTGATCGCTCATGGAGGCACAATCTAACGATGAATAATCCCACTCAGGATCTCGCTCCGCTACCGGTAAGAGGCCGAACCGAGTTAGTCCGACTGCTCCAGCCTTCGCTATTGTTCGTTGTCATCTGCGGACTTCTGGGGTGCAATGTTGGCCCCAGGTATGCGCGTCCGGCCATCCCGTCCCCTCCTGCATTCAAGGAGTCGGAACCTCAACAAGCTCCGGACGGCAGTACTTGGAAAAGTGCGCAGCCCCAAGATGACGCTATTCGCGGGAAATGGTGGGAGATGTATGAAGAGCCTGAGTTGAATGGTCTCGAAGACCGACTGAATGTCTCCAACCAGAACATCGCTCGCTCTTTTGAGAATTTCATGGCCGCACGGGCTCAGGTCCGGCAGGCACGCTCCTTCTATTACCCGACGCTTGGCGTCGGCCCCTCCTACGCGCGCACGCGGTCTCCACAAGCCCAAACCGGAGCATCAAGTTTTTCGAACGGCAATCCAAACAGCAACCTGTTCAACCTTCCTTTTGATGTTAGTTGGGAGCCCGATCTCTGGGGACGCGTTCGCAACACCGTGCATCAATCTTCCTACGCGGCGCAGGCAAGCGGGGCCGATCTCGAAAATGAGAAGCTTTCGGAACAAGCGAATCTGGCAGTTTTCTATTTTGAACTGCGCGGCCAGGATGCACTTGAAGAGCTTTTCCGAAAGACCGTAGAGGTGGACCGGCAGTCTCTTGAACTCACCCGTGTGCGGTACAGATTGGGCCTCGACAATGACGAAGCGGTTGCCCAGGCTGAGATCGCTCTTGAGGGTTCCGAAGCAGCCGTAACGAACACGGGCATTGCTCGGGCGCAATTTGAGCATGCAATCGCGACGTTAGTGGGAGAGCCAGCCTCTAGCTTCTCCGTGCCGGTAAGATCGTTAACAACCCAGGCCCCTCACATCCCAGCCGGTATACCCTCCGACCTTTTGGAAAGGCGGCCCGACATCGCGTCTGCGGAACGAACCATGGCAGGAGCAAATGCGCTGATCGGAGTCGGAAAGGCCGCGTATTATCCCAGTCTCAGCATCACTGGTACGATCGGATTTCAAGCGACGAAGTTCTCGAAATGGCTGACTTCTCCCAGCCGCTACTGGTCGGTCGGACCGACAGCGTCCGAAACAATATTTGATGGCGGCCTGAGAAAGGCGACTGTGGCGCAGGATATCGCCCTCTACAACGCTGATGTTGCCTCCTACAAACAGACGGTCTTGACCGCACTACAACAGACGGAGGATTCACTTGCGTCGTTGCGCCTTCTTACGCAGGAGATCGAGCAGCAGCAGGAGACGGTCGCCTCCGCACAACGAAACCTTGACGTTGCATCGGCGCGCTACAAAACCGGGCTTGATCAATATCTGAACGTCTTCACGGCGCAAACGATCTTGCTCACAAATCAGCAAGCAGTAATTACACTTCGAGTGCAGCAGATGACCAGCAGCGTCCAGTTGATCGAAGCCTTGGGGGGCGGTTGGAATGCTGCCCAGCTTCCATCGGAACGTGCGGTTTCTTCGAGCAAGCTGCCATAGAGCCTGGTGAGGTCAAGGCACGGAGGCGACGCACGCGAGCTGAGTTCGGCGGTCAATGGCTGAGTCTGTGAGCAGCGGGGTATATTCGGAACAGATTAACGAAGTGCGTCTGCAAATCACTCAAATTGGCGAGCAGGTCCTGCGGGAGTCAGCCCACCAGTTGTCCCGCGAAGAGCTCGTAAGCGCGAAAATACAGGAATTGATTGAGCACAAGCGCGAGACGATGCGGAACGCGCCCGGTGTTGGGCTTGCGGCCCCCAAGTGGGTATTCCCTTGCAGTTGGCAGTCATCGAGGACCGTGAGGAATACCACAAGGAACTTATTCCAGCGCAGCTGTCCGAGAGGCAGAGGCAACCGATTCCATTTGACGTCATTGTTAATCCTAGGATCATATCGGCTCACAACACAAGTTTCGGATTCTTTGAAGGCTGCTTGAGTGTGGCAGGATATTCAGCGATTGTGCCGAGGGCACAGGCGGTCACTGTGGAATACCTAGACGAACATGCGGAAAGCAAAAGGATCGAAGCGGTTGGCTGGTACGCGCGAATCTTGCAGAATGAGATCGACACCTGGACGGAGTCCTCTACATAGATCGTATGCGTACTTCCACGTTCACCACACTTGAGAATCTCTAACGTTTCTGGAAGGACCTGCCAACGCCTGACGTTCTTGAAAAACTAGAGTCCGGCCTCGGTAACCGAAGACCTTACCTTTAGCTCTGAGATTACGATGGCCCTGGCCATCAGAAACGTGATCACTCGCGACACTAACGATTTGCATAATTGACTGCCGAAAAGGTGATGGCATTTCTCTCTGGCTGCGTTTCAGTTGTAATAACGACCCCAGCTAGGTGTCGGATCGCAGCGGTCCGTGCGTTAATCACATCCCTCCGAAAACAGCCGAGAAGCAGGGAGCACTCCTGATCGGAATACTTTTCTAGGATTGACATGATGAAGACAAAACGCTCAAAGGAATTGAGTCCTACGATGCGGGCGAAGTTGGGATACGCCCGCACCTCTGCGGGTATATCTCCCATCAACTGCCATAGTCCTACCTCGTTCAATTCGCTTTCGTCGCTCGCTCGGGGGCAAAGCGACCGGATTGCGTGAAGGATGATGCAGCGCCGGGCCCACAGATTTGCCCTCTCCCTGAACACGAACTTATTATTTACGGAATCGTCAAACCCTGCGACGAAACACTGCTCTGCCTTCTGAGGATCTGCGGTCAGTAGCAGAGACAGTAGATAGATACTGTTCATCTGCTCCAGGTAGATGCGGCAGAAATCACTGCGGGTGGCATATTCGTCGGATCGTGCGTTTTTGTGCTTTTGTGTCACTTTTACTCCCTGCTCCGCTGCGGCATAGGGGATAAACGTCGCTTCGGAACGGCGCCTCTTTATTCGAGAATTAGAAGAGCAAGTGGCGCCTCTGGCTGACCGTGCTTTCCCATCCGCGGCTTATCACTGTTTTCGGATATTGCCTGACGTGGCCACTGGCTGAAGATCGGTCCCACCTGATTGATATGACTTCTCGTCAATGCGCAAGAACACCGGTGTATTGACAGGCAGCTCCACATTTGAACCTCTCGCAAGGAAAGCATCGTATACATTCATGGCTCCGCCGAAATAACCGAAGCCAATCGCTGTCGTCACCGATGCCTGTGCTGCACCCGCGCCAAGCAGTCCGAAGCCCTTACTTCCTTGTCCTGCTCGTGCCCAGGCAGTTTTATCGACGCTAGTATCGGCAACAGCCCTTGAGGGGCCAATCAACGAAACCGGCGCTCGCAAGCGAGAGAAAGTCGACGTCGTCGCCTTTACGTGTCCTTCCTGGCCGACGGCAAGCCGTTGACCACCTGGCGCTTCGATGCCGGCGACCGTAGCCCTCATTCCAGTCGTAATCCCATCAGGCGTCTGCGCGGAATGAAAGGAGAATAAGAGCTCACCATTTTTTTTCATCCAGCCAGCAGCAATGGCCCTGGCAACCGTGCCTTCAAGCTTTGTACCAGCCGGGTACAGTAGGACATGCTCCTGGTTGTAGTACGGCCGGGGTACCACGGCTTCGATCACCGATCCAGCGGCACTCATCCCCGAGTTCAGCGGTGTCAAGAGACGGATGTGAAGATAGTTATCACCGAGCAGAGCATGAGTCTCCGGCTGATTGACGGGCGAGGGCATTCCAACAGCATCGAGCAGTGCTGCATCGAAGATTGTTCCCTGGTCGAGGTATTCGGGGTGATAAGGCAAACTCGTGAAGGCGGCTTCGCTCAATCTTTGCAGTTTGTTGGGTTCAAAGAGCGGCTTAGCAGCATCTTTCATCTTTTGCCGCACGCCCGGACGTTGAGACTTAGGAAGATACTGAGCCGTTTTCACGTCACTGACCCCGATGGTTGAGTCAGTATGAATCTCGACCGCGGTTCCGTCGGGAAGAATAACCTTGTCGAACGTCACCTGCGCTGTTCGCGGCCGCGTGAAATCGCCACGCAGAAGCTGTCCTTTACGTCTGGGCGCGCTCGAAATCGACGAGACATGTCCTTTTACCGTCGAGCCCTCTGGAATCGCAATAGTCGTGCCTGCGTAAACCGGCTCAACCAGCTTTGCTGTAATGGGCTCGTCCGACTTAGTAATGCGCTGCCCCTTCTCGAGTCTGCACCGAAGATCATTACCCGCTCCGACCACAATCATGTTTTGGGGAGGCTGAGTGTCTTGCGCGGCCACAAGTGATGCGGATGCGGCGAACGCTGAACACGATATGACGACGCTTTTGATGTACGACTTCACTATTCACCTCGGTGATATTGCATCGAGAGATTTCGGGGCGGGAGCAAAATCTTGCAACCGAACCCGTGACCTTGAAGTTAGCTGCGCTTGCCATGAGACGCGGTCAGGATGTGTGAGAGAAACGTAAGGATTTGTATTGGATGGAGACTGAAGCGTGTTCGCGCATCGGCCCAGCATCTAAGTTTCTAACCCTGGCTGGATCGGGACGTGCACGAAGTGGTTGCGTCTGAGCCAGTCAGACAATTGCGCACAACTAGGACGAAGCGCAGATGCGCCTTGCCCTGCGCCGAAACTATCCCACACGAGAAGGATCATCTCGCCTTTGCTTGCTTATCATATCCGTGACTCTGGTTTGCTCATCCTGCGGTGTCTGCCAACCGCCATTTTGATCACCTCCATTTCGCCCACCACCACGATCACTGGACGCGATCGGTTCGTATTGACAGTCAACGGCAACGACTTTCGTCATGACTCGTCGGTGAGTTGGAACGGTTCCTTGCTCGTAACGACCTTCGTTAGTAGTCACCAATTGAGGGCGGCGATCACAGCGGCAGATATCGCAAAGCCCAGGACGGTGCTCGTGTCTGTGCTTAATCCGCCGGGGACAAGCACAACCTCTGTTTCGGGCGCGATAGGGATGGGCACCAACACTGTGTAGCGGTAAGGACTCGAATGCAGTTTCTGTCATGATTGGTCCGTGACGCATCATCATCGAAAATCAGAGCGGCGTGAGTCCGGTCAGACATCTGAGACTCAAACCCACGCAATTCTCCTCACTCCCAGTCATTTTCTTATGGGTGCCCCGGACTGGGCTGCCCGATTTTAATCAGTTGAAGTTGAGGCGCAGACCTTTGCACCGTCGCGTCGGAACAAGTGCCTGGCTCGTTATGGGGCTGGGTTGGATGACTTCCTCTCCTCTCAGTAGCCAGATCACCGCGAGTACGTTCAGGACGGCAAAGGCAAATGGCCCGTAGGTCTTGGAAGGATCGTTGGCGAGCACGCCGACGACGCCGTCCAAGGCCTGCACTACCGTCATGGCGATTCCCAAGACGCAAGTGCCATACGCGAACGAACGCAGATTGCGATAACGACCGTGAGCAACAAGGCAACGCTTCGCGAAGCTGCATGGCGGGCGAAGCTGTCGCCGCTGCCGGGGCCGAACAGACCTACAAGGGCAAAACCGGCGCTTACGCAAGCACTGAGGAGCGTCATGACGGCGTATCTCCAGAAAGACTTTGTCATACTTATAACCTTGAGCAGCCTTGGAATCAGGTCATGCCCTAGTTTTCAAAAACTATCCGTTTGAGAGGCGCCTGCCATTCTTGGCTAGGTACTAGTTGCGATACTCGATCTTGTCTGTCGTACTGGCAGATTGGGAACTAAACCCAAGCCACGAGCGACAGCTCCAATTCCAGCTTGAAGTCGTGGCAACGGTTTCTGCCGAGTAGCCGTTCTTAACCGGCCAATTTAATGAATCGCTCTCTGCGACACCGCCACCCGACGTGTTTTGGAGAGTGAGAAGTTGTATTCCCTTCCAGTTGGATTTTTCATTCAGGCAGAGAAGTCCCGGTTCTGGGACAATGCGGGTGGAGAGGCCGTTTTCGAGGCCCAGTCGAACTCGGATGGCGGAGAGCTTCGGCTGCAGAACGAGATGCTGACGTGGAAAA
>Ga0209380_10001041_pt1 | contig 19317 bp, 18 predicted proteins | sample HubBroMetageWFT6_FD_188347 | JGI IMG/M metagenome (GOLD analysis project Ga0209380, IMG submission 188347) | Warmed and freeze-thawed soil microbial communities from the Hubbard Brook experimental Forest, New Hampshire - Hubbard Brook CCASE Soil... | ecosystem: Environmental > Terrestrial >...
CAACGCGTCCCGCACAGAGATCGAGGAGATTTACCAGAAGCTGGGAGACCTCGTAGCTGATGGATCGCTCTCCGCCGCCGTGGACCATGTGTACCCGCTCGAACAGTTCAAGGAAGCGTTCGAGGAATCCTTGAAATCGAATCGCAGTGGTAAGATCCTGTTCCAGTTTGGGGCTACTGCTGTGGCCGTGACGGCATAACGATGGAAAGATCACGGAACGGAGGACTGACGGGCAGTAAGATGGCGCGAATCAGGTTCTGGCCGAACCGAGACGCGTTAAGATGCTCAGCGAAATCGCGGCGTGCAAAGAACCGACGTCGTGCGCTAGGCTGCTCCGACTCACAGCGTGAGCGCCGCAACCTCTCTCATCACATTAAACAATTGAAGATGGCCCGCTTGGTCGAAATCGTTCGTGAGGGCAAGTTCAGCCTCATACTTCAACACGATGTACTCCGCGCTTGCGTCGATCGCCTCTCGACGATTTGACCACCTTCAACAAGTTCAACACAATCGCGCTGGTCGCTTGGTAGCGCACCTTCTAAGCTCTTTTGCGCGTTTTCCTTATCGATCGTCGGTAAGTAAGTGAGAAGACTACGCGTGAGCGCATAGGTGGAGGGGGCGATTCTGGGTATGTGTCGGCCGCTCGGAAGTAATCGAAACGAGACTCCACTGATTAGTAACGGGAAGTCGGCCAGTGTTTACGAACGCTTTTCATCTGGCCGTAAAGCGCCCATTCCACTGAAGTGGACGGCCAAACTCCCAGGAAGTCTGTATATGGGAAGTTCACAACATAGGTATCGAGAATCCTCCTGTCGCGTGCCGGGACATCGCCGCAGCAAAGCGGTAGCCTGTCGAATTAACCAACCGACCGTACAATGTCCGCACATGAACCGCCTGTGAGTATCGATTTTTGGCTGCACTGAAAACGCCATCGCGAGCGTATGAGTTCACCAGCATTCGAAGCGTGTCGGCGCACAAACACCACAATCGTCTCCGGTGATCGGTTCCGCCGGCATCTTCGGCTCGACTCCGTTTGCCACAATGGCACTCCGACCAAGAAGTTTTGGTTGACCAAACCAAAAGCGGAAAAGGAGATGCCATGCAAAACGGAAGTATCACGCGGTCCACGCGTTCGCACGGTCCCGATGTTTGGGACTTTCGGTGGCGAGAGGCAGGGCCCGATGGCAGGCGGAAACATCGCAGAATGGTGATCGGTCCCCTTACGAAGTTCCCCGACAGGCCATCAGCACTCCTGGCGACTGCCGCACTACGCTGCGAAATCAACCCGAATGATCCGCGACTGAGCCTTCGACCTGTCACCGTCTCAGAGTTGGTGAACCACTATCGCCAGCGCGAACTGGCAACCGACCACACCTGGAAGACGCACTCGACCAAAGTGACCTACCAAGGCTACCTCAATAAATGGATCCTGCCTCGCTGGGAAAACTACACGCTTCCTGCAATCAACGCTGGAGAGGTCGAGCAGTGGCTAAGGTCTTTGCCGTTGGCACGAGCTAGCTGCGCCAAAATCAGAAACCTCATGAGCGTCCTCTTTAACCATGGAATTCGCTACCAAGTCTGCTCCGGCAATCCCATCCGCTTAGTGCGGCAGAGCGCCAAACGCAGGAAGATCCCCGTGGTGCTGAGTGTCAGTGAGGTGCAACAGTTGTTAGACGCTCTGGCCCTCAGAGAATGGATCCTGGTACTGCTGGATGTGGGCACAGGATTGAGAATGAGTGAACTGTTTGGCCTGAAGTGGAAGGACGTCGACTTCGAGGCCAATGAGATCAGCGTGGTTCGATCCATCGTGATGCAGGTGACCGGCCCCTGCAAAACGGAAGCGTCTCAGAAGCCCATCCCGCTTGACCCCTGTCTCGCGGAAGCACTGCGGGCATGGCGTCAACAGGTGCGATTCAACAGGCCCGAGGACTGGATCTTTGCCAGCCCCAAAGCGAAAGGCCGACGACCCTATTTGGGACAACAGATCATGCGCAAAGTCATACGGCCTACCGCGATTCAAGTCGGGATCACCAAACCTATCGGCTGGCACACCTTCCGCCATACGTATTCGACCTTGCTGCGGGCCGCCAAAGTCGACATCAAGGTCATGCAGGAACTGCTTCGGCACGCCTCTAGTCGGGTCACCATGGACACGTACACGCAGGCCGTTACGGCACAAAAGCGCGAAGCTCAGAGTGGCGTTGTTCGCTTGTTTCGCGTTCGCGCAATGGCATCCGCAGCTGAGGGGTGAGGTTGTGCCTTTTTGTGCCCACGAAAAAGCCGTCAAACCTTGGGAAATGAAGTTCTGGAACGGCAGGATGGAGAAATTTAGCAGTCCTGCTGTTCCCTTTTGTGCCTACGACGAATCGGCTCTATCGCTCTAAGTGCTTGAAAAGATTTGGCGTCCCCGACGGGATTTGAACCCGTGTTACCGCCGTGAAAGGGCGATGTCCTAGGCCAGGCTAGACGACGGGGACGCTTTGAAGGAGGGATTTCGCGCCGACCCTACGATGATAACAGCCGCTCAGAACGCCCGTCAAAACGCTGCACTTGCATGATTGCCGCCACTCGGCTCGCCGTCAAATTCAGCCGCCGACAAAGCACCAACGCATTCCGCGAAGAGCAGTTTCACCCTTCCTCTTCAGCCGGATCAATGTGCTCCCCGACCAGCGACAGCGGCTCAGGATCTGGTTGAAGCTGCCAATCCGGCGACTCCAATTGCCGCGGCGTTTTCTCAACCTGATGCAAGTCCGGAAGGTCTGCCGCCGCTAGCGATCGATCAAGATCGGGCATCTTGCGCGCAATCGGGAAGACCGACCGCTCCATCGAGCCCACGGCTTTGTTGTAAGAGTCGACAGCGCCACCCAGCCGCTTTCCAATGTCTTCAAAATTCCAAGCCATTGCGCTCAGCCGCTGATAGAGAGTCTTGCCCGCCACGCTGATTTCCCGCGCACTCTCGGCCAGGTTCTTCTGGTTCCATCCATACGCCACCGCTCTCAGCAGTGCAATTAATGTGGTGGGAGAAGCCACGATGACTTTGCGTTTGACTCCGTATTCGATAAGCTCCGCATCCGCGTCCATCGCAGCTCGGAAGAAGACTTCGCCCGGCAGAAATAGCAGCACAAACTCGGGCGTAGGCTCGAACTGGTTCCAGTAGGATTTCGAACTCAGGTTATCGATATGCTGTCGAACTTGCCGCGCATGGTCGGCTTGGCGCTCCTGGCGCGTTGTCTCGTCCGACGCCTCCAACGCCGCCAGATATGCCGTCAGCGGCACCTTCGAATCCACGACGATGTTCTTCTCGCCGGGAAGTTTGACTACCACGTCGGGACGCTTGGTACGCTCGTCGATGGTGACCGATACCTGCTCCTGGAAATCGCAGTACTCCAGCATCCCCGCCAGCTCCAGACAGCGGCGCAGTTGCAACTCTCCCCATCGCCCACGCGCCTGAGGCTCGCGCAAAGCCTTCACCAGGTTTCCGGTTTCAGCCTGCAGTGCTTTCTGCGTTTCCAGCAAAGAAGCCACCTGCGAAGTCAGGCCGCCATAGGCCGTAGCGCGCGACTGTTCCATTTGGCGAACATGCTCGTCCACCTGCCTGATCGAGTCGGAGATCGGTTTGACCAGCGTCTCGACCGCCTTCTCCCGTTTCTCCAGTTCGCCCCGCGCCTCGGATTGATACTTCTCCAACGTGCCTTTGGCCAGCTGCAGAAAACTCGCATTACTGCTCTCGAGGGCCGAGGCCGCGAGCGCCTGAAACTGTGCCTTCATCTGTTCTGTTGCATCTGTCAGAAGCCGAAGCTTCTCGTCTGTGTTGCGGCGTTCGCTCTCCAGGGTCGCTTCGACCGCCGCTTTGCCCGCAAGAAGGGATGAGTTCTGTGCCTGTTGCTGCGCCAGTTGCGACCGCGAGGAAACCAGTTCCTGCTCCAGCTCAGACTTTCGCGCATTCAGCGCGGAACTCTTCGCCTGGACCGCCAACCATGCGGCCACAGCCCCAATCACAATTCCCGCGAGCATCAGTCCAATCACGACTGCAATGTTCATCAATAGGTACCGGAACCCAATGTTGTATTGTATGTTGGCTGTGAGGGGAACGGAAACCAGGCACCAAGCGTCTAACCCCCAGCATGCGATTCTCAAATCACCAGCCCGGCCGCAACTCCGTGACAACAGCGCTGACTCAGATAGGTTGCGTGCTTTTTGTGGCTCTCGCTCTCGCGTCCAGTGCTTACCCGCAACAAACCAGCGACGCTGGCGGCGAACAGACCTTATTCGCACTAATCAATCAGGAACGCGTCAAGGCCGGACTACCCCCGCTGCTATACGACGAGCGGCTTGCCCTTGCCGCCCGCAAGCACACGGAACTTATGGTTCACGAGAATTCCCTCTCGCATCAACTCGACGGCGAAGAACCGCTGCAACTGCGCGTAAGCGACGAGCACGTTCGCTGTGATCACGATGGAGAAAACATTGCCTTGGACAGCAATCTCGAGGTCGCGCATACCATGCTCATGCAGTCGCCTCACCATCGCGAAAACATCCTCGGCCCCCAATTCAACGCCGTCGGAATCGGCATCGTGAAAAGCGACGAGCTTATCTACATCACGGAAGATTTCGCTCACGTCCTGCCTGACTACTCGGAGCTTGAGGCCGATGTCGTCGCTCAACAAGCCATCGACGAATACGCGAAATCCCAGAGTGTTCCAGTGCCGGTGCGCAAACCGCGGCCCCAACTTAAGCAAATGGCATGCGACATGGCGCTCGACGACCAGCTCGCCAGCAAGAAAGCCGGCGCACTTCCCGGCGTGAGCAGCGCCGTCGCCTGGAACGCCAGCGATCTGGGAAAGCTCCCCTCAAATTTGAAAAGGCTGCTTGCGCAGCCTTTGATTTCGGGGTACTCGCTGGGGGTATGTTTCGCCCCCAGCGTGACTCACCCAGGGGGCCTGTATTGGTTAGTAATGGTGATCTATTGATATGAATCCGGCGATGCCTGCATTGCCGCCCGCCCTCGTGCTACTGCACCATGGCCGCCTGCACTCGCGGACGACTGACGACAGGCAAATTTACGCTCTTGGTTTTCAGGCTCGACTTGATGTACTGCTCGCCCGCCTGCATCATGTGGATCCAGACGTTCTGGGCCGTCCCGTTGTGGTTGAGGAACTCAGCGACTTCCGCCGCGTTCATGTTGGCTCCCATCTCATGCGCAAATTGCACAACGTGGGCCATCGTGAGCTCCGCCGTCACTTTCTCGCGCCAGCATTTCTTCTTGAGATCAATCATTTCTGCTTCCCGACAGAATGGATTTGTTTACAGCAGCAGAAATAAATCCATTTCGCTCCACCGCCTATGTGACGCATCACCGACCCTTGTGACTCGAGTCACAATCGCCCGGAATCACCCGACCACCAAGCCCTTGCGGCGCTCCTGCCGTCCCGGGCGCCCTGTGCTACCCTGCCTCCATTGATGCCTGTGAGCGCGCATATTTACATCGGCACGGCCGGTTGGTCTTACAAAGACTGGGAAGGCATCGTCTACCCGGCGCAGATCAAGAAGTCGCAGCATCCCGTCGAGTACATGGCGCAGTACTTTGACATGCTGGAGATCAACACCTCGTTCTACGGACACATCAAGCCGGAGTGGGGCAAGCTATGGTGCCGCAACGCGCGCCGCGTCAAACCCCGCTTCCTCTTCACCGCCAAGCTCAATCGCGCCTTCACGCACTCGCCAATCGCTGTGGTCGAGGGCACTTCTTCCGCGACGATTCGAGTCGGCCCCGATGATGAACGCCTCGCCAAGGCTGGACTCGATTCAATCGCTGAAGAAAACATGCTCGGTGCTGTGCTGGTCCAGTTCCCCATTTCCTTCAAGAACACCAACCAGAATCGCGACTATCTCGACGCCCTGCTCGACAAGTTCATCCAATACCCCTTGGTGATTGAAGTGCGCCACAACGGTTGGACCAACGAAGGGACCTTGCGCTACTTCGCGCAAAAGGGCGTGGCGTTCTGCAATATCGACCAGCCACTAATGGGAAAGGCCATCGTCCCCGGCGAGCTAGTGACGTCGCCTGTCGGCTACGTGCGGCTTCATGGCCGCAATTATGAGCAGTGGTTCGACAGCGATTCGGGCAGCGATCGCTACAACTACCTCTATACGCACGAGGAATTAGTCGCCTGGGAGAAGCGCATCGCCACCATCTCCGCCAAGGCACAAACAACTTTTGTGGTCACGAATAACCATTTCGAAGGTAAAGCCGCGGTCAACGCCCTCCAACTCAAGAGCATGCTGACCGGCGGCCCAGTCAGGGTTCCTTCCACTCTGCGCAGTCGCTATTGGGAACTGGGCGAGATAGCCTCCCGCGATGAATAGAGTGTTACAGGCTAGTCCCACAGAGTAGTACCACAGTTACAGTTACTCGTCCCTGCCATCTAGCCACTCATCCACGATATCTGTTTCCAGCAACCTATTGCGAATGTTGAAAGGAACCTTTTCGATCCTGGCCCGTATATGTCCATAGAAGTTGAACCGGTAGCCGCAAGGCAGGCCGGACGCAAAACCCCAAACGAAGGAGACTCACATGGACGCGAAATACAACTGGCTGATCGACAATGTTGCGATCCGCGTCACCCTTAACACGGTGGCGTTTGCGCTCTGGATTGCCACGGCGGTAGCGTTGCTCGAAGTCGCCGCAAAGCTGTAACCCGGGTCGAAGCAACGCCCTCCCCCAATCATCAAGATGCGCGTGCGAAACTACGCCACGTAAAAGAAACCCCGCTCGTCATCTCCGTCGAGCGGGCTTCCTTTTGCGCCGATCATAGGGTTGTTGCGTCAGGGCACGGCTCTAGCCGTGCCGCACGAAGCCTATTTTTTGTCATTCCCCATGGGCTTCAGCCCGTGGGGAACCTGCTTTTTGTTTTTTCATCAGTCTCTTCATCTGCTGCGGCTCTTCCACTCGCCTGCAACGACTCCGCGTCCACCGAATTGACAACACCTTCATCACTGCGCGATTCTCTCCCATACTCGAAGGGAGGCTCGATGGGCCGCGAACTTCACTGCCAAGTACGGTCCGGCGGCAAACGCTCCGCCGGCAAAGCCCTGCTGGAAACGAACGAAATCTTGTTTCGCGGCGATCCGCGCCTGAAGATCCCTCTCGCCTCGCTGAAGTCCGTCGTCGCAAAGGACGGCGAGCTTCATCTCAAATGGCCAGATAATTCGGCGGTCCTCGAGTTAGGCGATCAAGCTGAGAAATGGGCACATGCGATCCTTCACCCCAAGTCCGTCGCCGAGAAACTTGGCGTCAAACCGGGCTCGAGGATTTCGCTTCTTCACTTGCCATCGCCCGAATTACTAATAGACGCTCGCAAATCCGCCGCGGAATTCGCCGAAGACAAACCCCTCAAAGATTCCGACGTGATTTTCATCGGCGCTGAGGTCGCGTCAGACCTGGCGCGCATCAAGAGGCTGATCCCGTCGCTGGTGGGCAACGGCGCGCTATGGATCGTCTATCCCAAAGGACGAAAAGAAATTACGGAGTTGCAAGTACTTAACGCAGGCCGCGATGCAGGCCTGGTTGACATCAAGGTCGTCAGCTACTCGCCCACGCACACCGCACTGAAGTTTGTGCGTCCAAAAGCCAAGCGATAGCGGCCGCCTGGGTGGCAGCCAATCAAGAATGATTGCAAGCCGAGGGTGGAGCACCGCTTCAGCGGTGCATGAAAACTTTCCCATACGAATACGGCTTTAGCCGCTGAGGTAATGAGACCCCCAACCGTTAGAGCCGTGACCTGCGTCAGCGACGATGGCAGCAAGCCTGAAGGCATGCTCTGTCGCTCGCGAAAACAGAAACCCTATCTCTGAGTTACGCCTTTTTCGTCCGAACATCCACTTCGCGCAGGCGAGCAGCCTTGCCGCGCAGTGCGCGCAGGTAATACAGCTTGGCGCGGCGAACGTGTGCCGAGCGCAGCACCTCGATCTTGTCGATGACCTTTGAGTTCACCGGGAAAATTCGCTCGACGCCCTGCCCAAAGCTCATCTTGCGGACGATGAAACTCGGTTGCGTGCCCTTGCTCTTGGCGATGACCAGCCCTTCAAATACCTGCACGCGTTCCTTCTCGCCTTCCTTGATCTTCACGTGTACGCGGACAGTGTCGCCCGCCTTAAATTCCGGAAGATCGGTGCGCCGCGTTTTGGCAATCAATCGGTCAATAATCGGTGAATTCGACATTTTGTTTTCTTCCTTCTTTGTCGCACGCCTCGCGGCGGGCTGAATCTTGATTCGTCTGGGCGGCCTGGGCCGCGCCGTTATTTCTTGTGCTCGCGGGCGTAATCGCCTGCTCCCATAAAGTGCAGCGACACGTACGGCTCGCTGCCCACTACCCAACTGTCATGTCCCGGCGGAATGTAAAACACATCGCCCGGATGCATCTCGATCACGCGGCCGTCGTCCATGGCCGCCGTCGCCACGCCGGACACAACCATGCCGACATGTTCCACCTGGCAACTCGTCGCGCCCATCGCCCTGCCTACATGCTCCGACCATTTCCAGCCCGGCTCGTAGGTGGCACGCCCGAGGGTCATGCCGCCAATCTCGATCAGCTCAAACTTGCCCTTCTCGAAAACCCGAATCTCATCCGGCTTCTCGAATCGCTTCAGGATCACGTCCACCATCGCGCACTCCAGAAGTGGGGTGCCCCGCCCTTATCGCCGTCCTTTGGCGATAGGGTGGGATCCCTCGATCTCTTCCAAAATCTTGCGGTCTTCCTTGCTCAACTCCGCACCGCGCAACAAATCCGGACGGTTCACCAGCGTCTTCTCCAGCGCCTGCCGGCGTCGCCAACGCCTGATTTCATCGTGGTTCCCATTCATCAGCACTTCGGGAACCGCCATCCCGCGAAACTCCGCTGGCCGCGTATAGTGCGGATAATCCAGCAATCCACCCGACCCGCACGTTGACGAAGGCGGCTCATTTCCTACGGGGTGCCCCACATTCGCCTTCTTTTGGCTAATGTGGGAGAAATCCGCTTCCCGCGTGAACGACTCCTGCTGGGCCGATGCCGCATTCCCCAGTGCTCCAGGAACCAATCGCGCCACGGTGTCCACGATGACCGCAGCACCCAACTCGCCGCCGCTCAGCACGAAATCGCCCACCGAGATCTCGCGATCCGCCAGATACTCGCTCACCCGCTCATCCACGCCTTCGTAACGCCCGCAGATCAGCACCACACGTTCTCGGCTGACCAACTCCTGCGCCACCGCCTGCGTGAACAACTGCCCTTGCGGAGACAACAGCACCACCGTCTCACTTGCACCCTTGCGCAACCGTTCTTCTCGCGGCGACACGCCCATCGCTTCCAGGCATTCAAAGATAGGCTCCGGCTTGAGCACCATCCCCTCGCCGCCTCCGAACGGACGATCGTCTACCGTCCGATGGCGGTCCTGCGTAAACGCCCGCAGGTCGTGGATACCTATCTCAATGAGCCCGGCCTCGCGCGCCCTGCGCACAATGCCATAATCCAGCGGCCCGCGAAAGAAGTCCGGAAAAATCGTCAGTATCTCGAACTTCATTCGGGCCTCCCCGTCTCGCACTAGGCGAAGGGGGATTCTCCACTCAACCAAACTCTTGTCGTTCTGAGCGGCGCCTCCGCTCATCTCGGTGCTGTCATCCTGAGCGAGGACGCGCCGAACAGAGCGCGTCCGAGTCGAAGGACCTGCTTTTCCGACTACTCATGCCCTTTGCGCCGTTCCCCCGCCGCTCGCGCTTCATCCGCTTCCAACTTCTGGCGATGCTTCTCTTCACTACTCAGCGGAGCCTGCGCTTCCAGCAAACCTTCCGGCAACTCCATCTCAATCCGCCGCCGCTGAAGGTCCGTCGCCTTCAAAAACGCTTCTGCATACGGAACCAAATACTCGCGCTCGCCCTTCACCACCAGCAGCGGAGCTTCACCCGCTCCAAACTGCACATCCGTCACCGTGCCGATCGCGACCAACCCACCCGCGCCCTGCACCAACACTTCACATCCGACCAGGTCGCTGACATACGCCGCGCCCGCTCCCAACTCCGCGCGCTGCTCCTGCGGAACCTGCAACTCCATCCCCGCCAGCAGCTCGGCATCGCTGATACTCTCGACGCCCTTAAACTTCAGCACCACGCCACCCTTGTGGAACCAGTGCTCTTCTAGTTGCAACTCGCGCCGCGTGCCATTCGCCGCCAACGCCGACAACTCGCGCCGCTCGGCAAACCGCTCCGGAAAGCTGGTATGGATCTCCGCCAGCACTTCGCCGCGCCGCCCTTGCGGTCCCAGGACGCGCGCGATCGTGATGAAGCCGCCAGCTATTCCAGAATCTCCAACTGATACCGTTTGCCCGTCTTCCCCGCCGCCGCGCCAAGAATGGTCCGCAAGCTGCGCGCCATGCGCCCCTGCCTCCCAATAATCTTGCCCACTTCGTTCTCAGCCACCTGCAGCTCCAGAACGATCTGGCCGTTTTCGTCAAACGTCTCCACGCCGACTTCTTCCGGCGCGTCCACCAGCGCCTTCGCCACCAGCGTCATCAGTGCGGGAATATCCTGAGCCATCGTTCACTTCCCTTTGTTCTTCGTGGAGCCGGGGACTACTCGCGTTCGCCTGTCTTCCTTGTCATCCTGAGCGGAGGTTCGCTTCTTTTGCGAACCGGAGTCGAAGGACCCCTATTTCCACCACAAGCCTTCAAGGGACGCGACTTCCGCCGATCCCACTAGCCGCGAACCTACGCCTCGACCGCCGCCGGAGCGCTCGCCGCAGCCTTGTCCACCAGCTTCTTCACCCGGTCCGACAACTGCGCGCCCTTGCCGGTCCAATAAGCGATCCTCTCGCTTTTCAGATCGACAGTTGCGGGATTGGTCCGTGGGTTATAAGTGCCCACCACTTCCACCGAGCGGCCGTCGCGTGCGCGGTCTTTCTCGATGACAACAATACGGTAATGAGGTTGCTTGCGCGCACCACGGCGCGACAGACGAATCATCAACACAGAGAGTATTTCCTTTCCTGCAAATCGCGTCAGGGCACGACTTGAGTCGTGCCAATATGTCGCTTTCTTGATTTCCCTTGGCGGACTTCTGTCCGCGAGTGGAAGCCGCGTGCGGCACAGCTTTTCCCTCAGGCGAGACCGGGTATGCCAGCGTCTCCGAAGATCCGCTCCACACCCCAAACAAGCACCAGCCGGCACCTGTTGGACCCCCGCTGCTGGAGGCAAACATCAATTATCGCGTAAGTGGGAGCCCTTGGCAAGAGCAGAGAGGGATGGAGTTCGTGAATCGGATTCTGGTTCTCTAGGTCGAGCGTAGGCGAATGTCCAAAACGAGAGTTGGATTCGTCTTACTGGCGCCAGTAACCGCTATTTTCACTCTTGCCGGCTGCTCAACTAAGAAATCTGAGGTGCCTGCTGGCGCAATCGGATCAGTTCCAGTCGGCCAAGCCCACGCTAGTCCACCTATTGGGCCGCAAAGCTGAACCTGCCGCCGAACCCGAACGTCGCGGCAACCGTGTAGCAGCGCGCCTTTACGTCGCCGGTTTGGTACACACCGTCTGACACGGCGAAGTAGGCACCGCCCGGTTTGAACTCATTTCTGAATCGCGTGCCGGTTCTCCGTAAAATCTCTAAGGGCAGCTGGCGAATGGTCGTAACATAACTACTAATTGTTCTCCATAACGCCTTTGAGCCCGTTGCGCATATCCCGCTGCGCGTCTAGAATTCTCGCCTCCGATGTTTCAAGAGCCGCCACCCTGTCAAGAAGCTGACACGTGCGTCTTCCCGACGCTGTCCTGCGAGCGAAGAGAGGAGTTTCCCCATGTCGCGCCGAACTGCAAGATTTGAGTTTCTGATATTGACGGTGGTCGTCAGCCTAATCAGTGTGTCAGTCGTTGCCCAGGAAAAAAACCCCGACCGCAACGCCTATTTTGGCGAGACGCACGTACACACCAGTTGGTCATTCGACGCCTTTATCTTCGGCAATCACATCACCGGCCCAGCCGACGCCTACAAGTACTTTAAGGGCGAAACCATCAAGCACCCTCTCGGCTACGACATCAAGATCACCACGCCGCTCGATTGGGCAGGTGTAACCGATCACTCGGAGTATGTCGGCACGGTGCGGCTCGCGCAAGATCCGAATTCGGCGATCAGTAAGCTACCAATCGCCAAACAACTGCAGGTGCATGACGCCGCCGATGTCCAGCGAATCTACCTGTGGCTCGGTACGGCGATGATCAAGGGCCAGCCGGTGAAGGAGCTATTGGTTCCCTCCATCACCCACACTGTTTGGGAAGACAACAACAAGGCGGCGGATGCCGCCAATGAGCCGGGCAAGTTCACCGCATTCTGCTCCTACGAGTGGACCTCAACCCCCGATTTCCGCAACCTGCATCGCAATGTCTTTTTCCGCGATTGCGCCAAGGTGCCGCAAGCACCATTTAGTTCTATCGACTCGGCCCATCCGGAAGATCTCTGGAACTGGATGGACGCACAGCGCAAAGCCGGCAACGAGCTGTTGGCTATCTCGCACAACGCCAACTTGAGCGATGGCCACATGTACCCCATCGAGGTGGACAGCTTCGGGCGGCCCATAGACGCCGCTTGGGCCGCGTCGCGCGACCGCAACGAGCATCTGGTGGAGATTAAGCAAATCAAGGGCCAGTCGGAAACGCATCCCTTGCTCTCTCCTAACGATGAGTTCGCGAACTACGAAGTCCTGAGCTACCTGCTCGGTAATCCTGACGGGCGCTTCGATCACATTGTCGGCAGCTACGCTCGGCAGGCCTTGAAAGATGGCCTCACCATGCAAGACACCAAGGGCTACAACCCTTACAAGTTCGGCATGGTTGGCGGCTCCGACTCGCACAACACCGGCGTGCCGTATCGCCAGGAGAACTTCTTCGGCGGTCATGCCAGCTTGGACGGGAAGATCGAAACCCGCATGTCGGGCTATCTATTCGCCGGCCTGGACGTGCGACTGGAGAACCCGGCCGGAGTTACTGGCGTCTGGGCTGAGGAGAACACCCGCGCCTCTATCTTCGACAGCATGCAGAGGAGAGAGACGTTCGGCGCTAGTGGTCCGCACATCAAAGTACGCTTCTTCGGCGGCTGGGACTACACCAAGGACATCCTGGATGGTAAAGATTGGGTAAAGCATTCATACGCGGGAGGCGTGCCGATGGGGAGCGATCTGCCTCCGGCAAAATCCAAAGCGCCTACCTTTGTCGTGTGGGCGGTGAAAGATCCGACCTCCGGCAATCTGGATCGAATCCAGATCGTGAAGGGCTGGAGCAAGAGCGGCCAGAGTTTCGAGAAGATCTTCGACGTTGTATGGTCCGGTAATCGCAAGCTCAGCAAGTGGACCGGCAGGATTCCCAACATTCAAAGCACGGTGGACATTGAGAATGCCACCTACACCAACACCGTCGGCTCGGTGGAACTGAAGACTGTCTGGACCGATCCCGAATTCGATCCCAGCCTGCACGCGTTCTACTATGCCCGCGTACTCGAAATCCCTACGCCGCGCTGGACAACCATACAGGCGCACGAATTAGGGATTGCGCCTCCGGATAACGTAGCCGCAACCGTTCAGGAGCGCGCCTGGAGTTCACCCATCTGGTACACGCCCAGCGCTGAGGCACGCAAAGGCGCTGCTACGGGTACGACCGTCGCCGACTTGACCAGGAAAGGTGCTGTCGCCCTTAACAACACCCAACTGCAATCCCTCATCGTCGGCAAGACACTTTGGATCCGCAACACGGTCACTGGCGATCAGTTCCAGGTTGTCTACACGAAGGCAGGACAGAGCATCGTCTTCCACGTCGGCAGGAGCATGAACCTGCCTAGCGAAGTCGGCAATCCGGTGCAAACGGGTTATCAAGGCATTTCAACCGCGTACTCCATTCAGAACGGCAAGATCGTCACTACACTGGCTGAAACGCCGTTTGAGGTCGCCGTGTACAAAGTGGGCGATACCTACTACGGTGCCCGCAGCAACGAATTCGGTTATGCCAACTACCAGATCATGCCCAAGGCTCCAACGACCCTGGTTACTCTGCCCAAGGGAGTCGGCAGCCAGACTGACGACAAAACTCCTTCTCCCGGAGTCGCCGACTAAATCGACCGGAGTAAACTGCAGTTGATGGATTCCCCTGTCCCGGTTCTGGACCAGGCGCAGCCCAAGATAGAGCAATCAGGGCTGCGCCAGTCTTCTCTCCCCACGCTGAAACGCTGGCTGCGCGAGCCGCTGCTGCATTTTCTCCTGCTCGGTCTCGTGCTGTTCGCGGCGTACGCCTACCTGCAGCGTGGCCGAGGCGGAGTCGAGTCTTCCAAGCAGATCGCCCTGAGCCTCGACGACCTACGCACCATGGATATCTACTTCCAGTCGCAATGGCATCGCCAGCCGACTCCCGCCGAATTTCAGGCCATGGTGGAAGACAAGGTCCGCGAGGAGGTCCTCTATCGCGAGGCGCTTGCCATGGGCCTCGATAAAGACGACACCATCGTGAAGCGTCGCATGGCGCAGAAGATGCAGTTCCTTGCCGAAGATGTGGCCGCCGCTCACGAGCCCTCGACCGCAGAGCTAAAAGCTTGGTTCGAGAAAAACAGCAACAAGTTCGCCCTGCCCAGCCGCTACAGCTTCCGCCATCTCTACTTCTCTCCTGACAAGCGTGGCAAGAAAGCTCAGGAAGACGCCACAAAAACATTGGGCAAAATCGCCGGCCAACCGGAGGACTCGAAGCTCGCCGTTTCGCTCGCTGATCGGTTCATGTTCCAGGACTATTATGGCGACCGCGCGCCGGAGGCATTGGCCAAGGAATTCGGTCCGCAATTCGTGGTTGCCCTCGAGAAGCTCAAACCCGGTTCGTGGCAGGGACCGATTGAATCCGGCTATGGCTGGCACCTGGTGTTTGTCGACACCGTCATACCCGGGCGCATCCCGGCGTTTGAGGAGATGGAACCGGATGTGAAAACCGCCTGGCTCGGCGAGCAAAAGGCGACCGCGTGGCAGAAGGCCTACGCGGAAATGCGTGCCAAGTACACTGTGCTATTGCCTGCTCCTTCCGACAAGGAAGCCGCTGCGCCGGTTGCTCCTCCAAAGAAACAAGTTCCGGCTCTATCTGGCGAGGGGCCGCTGTGAGTCGCACAAATTCCCGCCTTGCTGGGGTTGTCGCTTGTTTGCTGCTTGCAGCTTCTGTCGCCTCGGCGCACGAGGCTCGCCCCGCCTATCTTGAGGTCAAAGAGACTGCACCCGAACAGTTCAGCGTGCTCTGGCGCACGCCGGTCCTCGCAGGGATGCGCCTTCCGATAGTGCTCAAGCTGCCTGATGATGCGAAGAATTTGCGTGAACCCAACGTACAGGAACTGGCGGATTCCGTCGTGGAGAGGCGGTGGATTGATGCAGGACCAACCGGCCTGGCGGGCAAGCGAATCGAGTTCCCCGGGCTGCAATTGACCATCACCGATGTGCTCGTGCGCGTTGAGTTGCTTGACGGCAGGAAGTTGACGACCATCGTGCATCCGCCGCAACCCTGGGTGGAAGTTGCCGCTTCGCAAACGTGGATGGGCGTAGCCAGCACCTACATCGTGCAGGGCATCCGGCATATTCTTTTCGGCGCAGATCACATGCTCTTCGTGCTTGGTCTCCTGCTGATCGTCAGGGACCGCTGGATGCTCTTGAAGACTGTGACTGCTTTTACCGTAGCCCACAGCATCACGCTGGCGATTGCAACTCTCGGCTATGCCGAGGTTCCAATTCTTCCTCTGAATGCCGCCATTGCTCTCAGCATTCTCTTCCTCGGCCCGGAAATTGTGCGCTCTTGGCGCGGCGAGACCAGTTTCACGATTCGCCATCCTTGGGTCGTTGCTTTTGCTTTTGGACTGCTCCACGGCTTCGGCTTCGCCAGCGCGTTGACCAGCGCCGGGCTCCCGCGGCATGAGCTGCCACTGGCATTGGTCAGTTTCAACGTCGGCGTAGAACTCGGGCAGCTCGGTTTCATCGCCCTGATACTGGGCCTGGAGCGTTCCTTCCGCATACTCGAAGTCCGCTGGCCGCGATGGGCGCAGGCTCTCCCCGGATACACGGTTGGCTCTCTTGGTGCGTTCTGGACGGTGCAAAGACTGGCACTGCTCTTCGGAGGCGCGCGATGAACACGGCGCGACACAATCTTTTGGTCCGAGGAATGGCACTGGCTGTATTTGTGTTCCTCTGTGCTCAGACGGCCTTTGCTCACCCGCAGAAAGGCGAAGCCGTTGGATTCCTCACAGGCTTTCGCCATCCGATCTCGGGACTAGATCACGTGCTAGCGATGGTTGCGGTCGGTCTGTGGGGCGCGCAACTCGGTTCTCCGGCGATTTGGGTTCTGCCGGTCGCGTTTCCGATGGTGATGGCTGTCGGCGGCATGCTAGGACTGATGGGAGTGCCGCTGCCGGGAATCGAATATGGAGTCGCTCTCTCAGCAATCCTCCTTGGTGCTGCCGTAATGTTCGAAGTGCGCCCGCCCCTGGGAGTTGCCGCGGCGCTGGTTGGCGTCTTCGCCATATTCCACGGGCATGCGCACGGAACCGAACTGCCGCCTGGCCAAAGCGCTCTGCTTTATAGCATGGGCTTCGTTATTGCGACTGGGTGCTTGCACGCGGTGGGGATCGGTATCGGCACGGTCCATCGATGGGCGTGGGGACAGAAGTTGCTGCGGGTCGCCGGAGGATTGGTCGCTATGGGTGGTGCATTCTTCATGTGGAAGGCGATCCCATGAGAGGTGCGACCCAATCTCGTCTGCCCTTGTGCGCCTTTGTTGCCTTCATATTTCTCATGTTCGCGCTCCCCGCCGAGGCCCACCTGAACTCCACCGGTATGGGGCCGTTCTATGACGGACTGATTCACTTCCTTATGAGCCCCGAGGATATCGTTCCGGTACTCGCCCTGGCGCTACTGGCTGGACTGCGCGGCGCTAGTTACGGGCGGCGGGCGTTGTTCACGCTTCCCGTTGCATGGTTGCTCGGCGGTCTCGCCGGACTCAGCGCGATGACCACGAAGCCCCATCCGTTTGTCGCGTCAGCTTGGTTTCTCTTGCTCGGAGGATTGCTGGCCGCCGACGCTAAAGTCTCATTACGCGTGACTACCGCCCTTGCCGCTCTACTGGGCATCTATCACGGATACTTGAATGGAACCGGCATGGGGCAGTTCGACACTGCCGCCGTAGCGCTTCTCGGACTGGTGTTCGCGGTGTTCGTCCTGATCGCCCTCACTGCAGCGTTCGTAGTTCGGCTACGTGCGCACTGGACTCGAATTGCAGTGCGAGTCGCCGGAAGCTGGATCGCAGCCAGCGGTCTCCTGATGCTCGGTTGGGCAGTTCGAACACGCTAGGACACTCCCCGCCCGAGCACCCGCCGAGCCTCTTCCGCATTGTCGTTAGCCTTGATCAGGATGGCAAAATTTCCCCTGTGGAAGGAAGCAGTCGGGACACATCGTCTTGTGCCATTTCAAAGCGATCCTAATCCATTCTGGCGGGCCGTCAACTAACCGAAGGCGGTAACGAAAAGCAGATTCCTCGCCACGCTCGGAATGACAAATCCGAACGGTTAGTCTCTTACTCCGTCCATGAATGCGCGTAGTTTTCGCGAGCGCGATGGATGACGCAGCTTGCGTAGTGCTTTGGCTTCGATCTGGCGGATGCGTTCGCGCGTGACTGCGAACGACTGGCCTACTTCTTCCAGGGTGTGCTCGCTGCCGTCTTCCAGACCGAAGCGCATCTTGATTACTTTTTCTTCGCGTGGCGTTAGCGTGCGCAGTACCTGCGAAGTTTGGTCTTTCAAGTTGACGTTGATTACGGCCTCGGCTGGCGAGACCACGGCGCGGTCCTCGATGAAGTCACCCAGATGCGAATCTTCCTCTTCGCCAATCGGGGTTTCGAGGGAGATCGGTTCCTGTGCGATCTTCAGCACCTTGCGCACCTTGGCTACCGGGATGTCCATGCGCTTGGCGATTTCTTCCGACGTGGGTTCGCGTCCCAGTTCCTGCACCAGTTGCCGCGAGGTGCGGATCAGCTTGTTGATGGTTTCAATCATGTGGACCGGGATGCGAATCGTACGCGCCTGATCAGCAATTGCACGAGTAATCGCCTGCCGAATCCACCACGTGGCATAAGTTGAAAACTTATACCCGCGGCGGTATTCGAATTTGTCGACGGCTTTCATCAGGCCGATGTTCCCTTCCTGAATCAGGTCGAGGAACTGCAAGCCGCGGTTGGTGTACTTTTTCGCGATCGAAACCACAAGGCGCAGGTTGGCCTCGATCAGTTCGCGCTTGGCCTGTTCCGCATCCATGTCTCCCTGGATGATTTCGCGCTGGGTGCGCTTGATCTCCTGGAAGAGCAGTCCGGCTTCTTGTTCGAGCTTTTCGATTTCACCGCGAACGGCTCGCGCCTGGCGGCGATATTCTTTTTTCTGATCTTCGCTGCGCGTGGCGTCGGCTTTACGCTCGAGATTGCCGGCCTGGCGATCGAGCGATCGCATGCTGTCTACAGTCTTGTTGACGCGGTCGATGAGGCGCTTGCGCTCGGCGTTGGTGAATCCCAGCTTGCGTACCGCGATGGAAACCTTGACGATGGCGCGCGCGAAATTCTTGCGGGCGCGGCGATGGTCCTTGGGACGCTTCTTCAGAGAGACTGCCGCATATTTTTCCTGCACCACGGCGACCTTCTTGTACAGCTTCGCCATGTTGTCGATCTTGCCGGTGAATTCGTTCAGCCGGTTCTGCAGAATCTCGTCAGTAATCTCTTCTTCGTCGAAGGTGACTACCTCTTTAATAGAGCGCACACCCTTCTTAAGGTCTTCGCCCATCGCGAGCAATTCGTGGATGACGATCGGGGAGCGGGAGAGCGCTTTGAGGACGCGAATCTGGCCGCGCTCGATGCGCTTGGCGATTTCCACTTCGCCTTCGCGCGTGAGCAGAGGGACGGTTCCCATCTCGCGCAGATACATGCGGACGGGGTCGTTGGTTTTTTCGAGCGCGCCGGGAGTGAGATCGAGCTCAACGTCGTCGCTCTCTTCGCCGTCTTCGAACTTCTTATCGAGCGCGGCGGAAGGCAGCTTGGGGCCTTCGAGCACATCTATGCCCTGCGTCCCGATCGTAGTGAGCAGGTCGTCGAGGTCGTCGGGGCTCACTACGTCCTGAGGGATGAGTTCATTTACCTGGTCGTAGGTTAAATAGCCTTTTTCCTTGCCGGCGTCGACCAGCTTTTTTATGTCGTCGTACTTATCTTCGAGAGCCAAAAGGTGTTCCTCAAATTCGTCAATTCGCTCGCCCGGAGC